>ENA-UOTX01000146-UOTX01000146.1-compost-metagenome-genome-assembly--contig:-NODE-146-length-78026-cov-10.783281_pt1 | contig 78026 bp, 51 predicted proteins | sample MGYA00238143_ERZ746982 | MGnify/ENA primary metagenome ERZ746982 (study PRJEB28758, sample SAMN06268862) | compost metagenome | isolation source: single cell | place: USA: California, Emeryville, Joint... | reverse complement strand
TATTTTATATTAATTAATTTATATTTAGGAGCAATCAGAATCAAGCGGCGTGATTCCTAATTAAAAATCTGTTTTTTTGAGTCTGAAAATGGCAATGGGTTTTTTAGTTTTGCAACAACAAAAAATCCTGTTCCAACAAAAAACCATCATTTCATCGAGAAAAGATCAAGTGTTTAACTTTCCATAACAATTTTTTTGGTTCGAGATAAGATGATCCAATCTGTGCAGTGCCATGGTAGAGGCTTTAGAATGAATAATACGGAAGAAAAAATACCGGCATTATGTCGTGATGGATTCATGACCCAAGAGAGTAGCTTTTTTGACAAATTGAAGGAAGAAATCATTGACACGCACTGTGAAGTAGTAAATATTTTATAATCATCTCAACTCTATTTTTTACCTCCGACTAGCTGAGAACTGCGTTTACTTGAGCAGCCTAAGTGGTTGAGAATTTTACTAAATTAAGATATTATTAAACTACAACAAGCCATATTGAATCTATTGAAAAGAAGAACAAATGGGCTATTTTTATAATACTGCTAATATGAGCTTACTTGCCTGTGGCAAGTTTGTAATAAGCCTTCTCTGGTTTAATATAAGCCGTTTCGCTAACACAGATAGTGAAAATATTTTCATATGATGGAAACTCTAATAACCAACTACTGGAGAAATTTTTTAATGAGAGGAGGGTGTAGCTAATTCAAAAAGAACGTTGTGGAGCTACTAACAAATAGCTGCTTTCAGATCGTTCATAAAAACGAGGAAGAATTTCAACTATTTATCAAAGATAACTTTTATTGATTCGTATCATGCTTGATCTCTGCTCTCAAATGTAATCAATCAATGTTTCGAGTTATTGACCGGTTGCTCATTCAATTGAAATTTTTTATGTCCATCATTTAGATCGTTCAAATTTAACTCCAAATTAATTTTCAAAGAGGAGATAAATCATGGAGACATCAAATCAAAATTTTCCGAAATTCCGAATCAAACCTGTTGCTTATAGTAAATTTCTAAACAACTACTCATTGCTTCAGAAGATTGAGACTACCAAAAGGTTCATTGTCGAGCTCACGGGGTTTGGAATTCATTTATTCTGTGCAAAAACACTCAGAGTTTTGAGGACGGCATTCTCGAATAGATCTTTAGTGACTGAATTGAAGATAATTAATGAACGTTTAATAGCGACTGTGACTCTGCTGAAAGAAATGCAGATTCTTGATATTCTTACGCTTAATCGATTGTCAAGTAAACAAATGAATGAAAGATGTAAACTTGCTGTCAGGGAAAAGGATTCGAAGACACAACTTTTCGCAATTGGGATGCGAAAATTATATATATATAACATAAATGAAGATCCGAAAGGTATTCTTTTAGCTGAAAGGACGATTGACTTTGGGAATAATCAATTACTCATCAATCATTACTTTTGCTTCCATGGAAATAAAGTTTTTTTTGCTGAAGAACATCGACTACGAATTTTCAATTTGGAGTCAGAGTCTTGGGAAAATATTTCCCCAAATTTTGAAGAGCTTGCTCCTGGAAAAGAATGGTACGACTTTACAGAAATATGTGTTCTTGAAGATCAATTCATTGTTTACGCAACTTATAATGGCATTATTAGCGCCTTCAACATTAATAGCAAGCAACATGAGTTGGTTATTGAGCAGAGTAATGAGCCTGGGCTAGTTCTTGTTATTTGTACAACGACTCTGAAGAATCAAGGCAAGAATTGCATGATTGCTTTGATGAGCAACGAAAAATGGATACTCATCTCGCCAAATGAGCAGCATAAACTGTTGCCCAGTTTTATAACGCCAGAATTGATGTACAAGACAACACACATAGCAACAGGACCGAACAACATTGTGGTTGCTGGCTCTACGAGCCATCTGACTTTGCTAAAGATCCAACGAAACTGAGAAACATGAATTAAATAAATGACAGAGTGATGCTGTTATATTCTACTAAGGATTGCTGAGGTCCCAAACACTGATATTGACTTTACACCTAGAATCTCATTCTGAGTTTTATCATAATTAACAACCATTCGTAAAGAGTTTCTTTTGCTTAATCTGAATGTAGCCGCACTTTTTTCATGTGTTCTATTATTAAGGTGTAATGTTCATCAGCCTTATTTCAGTCGAGTTCGAGAAAAAGTTTCGCCTTTTTGACTAGAGCTAGGAGACAAACGGCAAGTGTTTGAGTTTAAAATCAATCTCAATCGGTGAATGCTTTCAAGCAATATTCCGCGGAATCCTTGATATATTATGCAGTGCAAATGCAGTTGTTAAGGATGATTTATAATTTCTGAAAATTTTAATCTCTTCTAAGTGCGTGTATAATAAAAAGAAAAGTTCTACTTTTATGCATCTCAATGCAGACTGTGACGAGTCGTAAACTTCCTGGATATATTCTGTCATATGGGTGGATTGGTATTGCAAATCCTATTTTCTACCGAATCTATGTTTGTAATATATATGAGGTTGGCGTTGTTGAAGTGAATCTCTAATTTTCAGCACAGAGTATGAAGATAACAATTAATTGTGGAGTCATAACAGTTTCAATGAGCGAGTCGTCCCAAGTATTTTTTGTTTTTAGTTATAATCTTAAAATCGTAATATGAGTTTTTTTGTTTTTTCTTTAGCTGAAGTAAAATATGCTGAATGCTATCACTTAAATAGGACTCTTTGAACACGCTGGATTTTTTCTGGTCTTCTTAGTTGGAATGCAAGTATTCTTCAATCATTTCCTCAAGTGTTTTTTGGGGAGATTTTGCAACATACTCACAAATTGTTTCAAAGTCTTTATCGCTGAAGATATCCTTCAAAGCTTTCGCGCTCTCCAGGATTTCAGAAGTATATTTAGCTTCGATTTCAATTTCAGCCTTCTTTTTCATTTCCTCCAGAGCTTTCTTCTGATCTACAACTTCAAACTCTATCTTGAAAGGATTTCCAAATAATTTTTCCTTCCCTTCAGCATCTTTGAATCCTAGTTGCCAGTTGTAAACATAACTGCCGACCTTTTCAGGAGATTTTGTGATCAAGACGGTATTTATCTGCTTTCCAGGAAGAACTTCAGTCAGTGTTGCTGGTTCACCAGCCTCATTATCGAGGCATTTAATGAACGTATTCTTTGGCCATGCAACTTCACCCGTGTTCATCAAAGTCACTGTCTTGTATACGATGTAATCTTGTTCAGTGATAATTTCTGGAATTTGTTTAAGCTCTGCAGCCTTCAGGAAATCAAATGTGATTTCTTTTTTTGGAAGACTTTCGATAACTTTGCCAACAAATTTGTCTTTTTTGCTCGGTGCCTTCTTCTTCGGTGCGGGTTTTTTGACTGGTTTGAGAACTTTTTTTTCAAGATTGGGAACTCCCTCGGCTTTGGGTTTTATTTCTTGACTTTTTTCGTTCTTACAAGTTTTTTTCAGCTCTTCTTCGTCAATCACAGTCACAACTTTGTACGGGTTCTGTGCCTCGGTCCTAATTTTGAGCATTGGATATGGGTGCGTTCCTTTGTCTTCGCAGGTTTCACAAAGATCATAATTTTTTGTAACCGTACACTTGTAGCGGATGCCAACAATCGGAGTCATCCCACACATATCACAAGTAACTCCATGATGGATGGATTTTTGAATCTCCTTCTTGGAGATTTTTTCTTCAAGAGAAGGCTTGAGCTCACTTTCAAGGTTGCTTTGATAGTTTGGATTTTCAAGCAATTCTTTGACCAGCTGAGCAAGTTTTGGAAGGTCTTCCATTAAAGCTTCCTTGGCGATAGATTTTATTTCATTTCTTTTAGCTGCCTTACGCGCTTTGATACGCTCTTGGCACCGCGCTCGCCTTTCCTCCAGGGTCAATTTTCTTGCTGGGTCTTTCTTTGAAATAGTTTCTTTTTTTTCTTCAATTGGAAACCTGTTCTTTTTGATTTCTATTTCTTTTAATTGAGGACCCGTTGGTTCTTCATACTGTTGGATCTCCTCTTTCATTTTTTCCATGCTATGTCTCTTGGCAGTCTGAGAGCCAATTTTCGAGACTAGCTCTGCTTCTTCTTCGTGTTCTTTTTCAGATCCTGAGTCGATATTTTCCTTGGCAATTATTGAGATAGAATCTTCTGCTGCTTCAGATACGATGATCCTGATACATTTGTCGCTTTCTGTGAGCTCTGTAGCGACCATGGTCTCAAAATCTTGGGCACTTGCGAGTACAATTAGATCTCCTTCACAATCTTCATATTGGAGACCAAACTTGCGAGGAAGATTATCTCCGAAAAGCTGCTTCACAGTCTGTAAGAGAGCCATGTAGTGAGCTGGGGTGCTTGCAACACGTCTAATTTCGTCTTGGAAAACAAATTTGAGTGGCATTGTAAGATAAGTACGATAATTTGAACTGCAACAAATTTTGTTTATAATAGTTAATTAAAGTAAAGTCGTTTGCTTATAAGTCAGCAGCGATCTGATCGGAAAGCAGAATCAAAGCAATTATAACAATAATTGTTTGAGGTCTTAAACAGAAACACGTTGTGGATCGTGATTTCGACACTTGGATATTTAATCAGATTTTAAAAATACCATCACCCCCTGCCCTCTTTTTTCCCCCTTCTTCTTCCGCAAATCATCAATATCCAACGATTTGGAGACTTCTAGAGATTGCTTCTCTTAGTTTCATAATTATTTCAGAGTACGAAATTCTCCTTGCGAAAGTTCACTCCACGAAATTTATTTACGTTCAGTTTCCTGTCAGAAGTATTGTTTCAAAAAAAAAAAGAATTTAGAGCATTCGGACCGAAACATCAAATGGAGCTCTGAAAAATAATTCCTTTGTTCAAAACTTACACTACAAGCGTGTAACAATACAAACTTTCAATGTTTTAATGTTTATCTGCGAATAACTGCCTAGCCTTATATTTTGAATACTATTCATGCTTTTAGAAAACGATGTAAAGAAGAAACGAAGGAACCTTTCAAATTAAACTGGATTGAACTGATATTTACTGACTTTTGGGAAAGAAATCAACTGCATCTTCATTCAGCAATCTGATGTCTGCCCTCCGAAAATCAATTTTATTTCGAATTTAGAAAAAAGTAATTCTGTGTATTTTTTTTTTATTAATTCTCATGAGATTCATATGTACCGAAAACATTAACATTTTTCAGTATTATCAATATGAGAGAGCAACCAGCTAATTTTTTAAAATTATCGTGTATGCCAATTCTAGAAGAGTGTGAATTATTTTTCATGATGAGAAATTAGAATTGAAGACATCTTGCTCTTCTTTTTTTCTGCTATGCTTAAAATATTTTGTCCTTCAAAACTCTGAAAACACCCTACAATTTTTCTTTGATGTTTTCTGAAAAGGAGTAGAATCCAGAAGAGATCGCCAATTGAACCAATCTAACTAGCAACAGGTTTTCAAAATTGCACGCATTCGAAATTCTTATCTTGGATCTTTGGAATAAATATAATTTCAGTGTTATTATCAAGAATAACTCACTGCCTTTATTCAATTCTTATTGATCTTAATCCTTTGACAAAACAGCTTTCGATGTCAGCCCGAGGGTTTCTTTTCAGAGTGCTACTACCTGGATTTATTGGCTCATTAATTACTTTTCTGGTGTACCAGCACGATAAAAGCAGAAGCATTCAAAAATCTCTCAGCAGTAACTTATCGCCAGAATATATCTCTCCTGAAAGTCCGATTCACCCAATTAAAGCCAAATCAGCTTTCTTGCAGCTTGACTCTCAAAGTCAAAAGTATGCTTATTACCTCTCCCAAGCTGCACGTGAGGGATCACGGATAATCTATTTCCAAAAATCCTTTGAATCACCAGCTCTTTTGTACCTAATCCTTTCTATTTTCGAAATGCAATCTATTCCAGAGCTCAAATCACAATTGGTTTCAGCAAACAATTTCACTGAACTAGAATGGAACCAAACCATTGCTTATCTCGCTGGATTCTTGCAGAATCATGGAAATTTCAGAGGTTTGTCTGATAAAAAGTTTATTCCTGAGATCCCTGAAGCAAGATTTCACAAGGCTTTGTCTCTCACTAAGTTTTGCGAATTGTATGAAGATACATGTGAGAGGCTATGGTCTGAAATATCAAAAGAGATATATCGAGAAGAAAGTGTTGGTTTTCCGGAGGAGAAACGAGTGAACAGCTACTATTCTTCCTCATTGACTAAAGCTGATGGGCTTCGGGTCCAAAAGGTTCTTGACAAATATGGAGTTTCTTCCCTCAACACAAGACTATTAAAAATGGGAGACTCAACATTTACCCTACTTGTGGCCTCTATCCTTCAAAACTCAACAGAAAATCAACCATACATTAATCAAACCCTTGAATACGAGAATGTCTCTGTAACTGTTACTTATGGAGATTTCAGTCCATTTTTAAAGGAAGTGGTCACAAATCTAGAGAAAGCAAAACATTACGCAAATAATACAATACAAGTCAACATGCTTGATGAATATATCCATCATTTTTTGTATGGAAATATTGAGAACCACAGAAAATCTCAAATTCACTGGATCAAGGATATCTCACCCATTGTTGAAACAAATTTGGGTTTCGTTGAAACATATACAGATCCCTTGCAGATGCGTGCTGAATTTGATGGTTTCGTAGCGATTCAAAACCTTCAGCAGAGTAAGATTCTTCAGAGAGTAGTGGTTGAAGCTCCTAAATCACTATCTCTATTACCTTGGCCCAAGTCTTTTGAAAAAGATACTTTTCTTAAACCAGACTTCGTTTCGCTTGAAGTTCTCACTCTTGCGATGTCAGGAACTCCTCTAGGTATAAACATTCCAAACTACGATGATATTAGACAAGAAATCGGCTTTAAGAATGTTAATTTCGGGAACTGCTATGCTGTAATTGTCAACAAAACTTCGATAGACTTTATCGACCCTGCTGACAATAAAACTATGGAATTAATGATAAAATATTTTGATGATTCAATGTTTGCAAAGGTAACCTTGCATGAGCTATTAGGTCACGGATCAGGCAAATTGTTCCAAGAAAATCCAGATGGAAGCTTGAATTTTGATGTGAATCAGGTTCGAAACCCACTTACTCAAGAAAAAATTACCAGCTGGTATACGAAAGGTACGACTTATTATTCAACGTTCGGCTCTTTAGCAAATCCAATGGAAGAATGCCGAGCAGAAGCTATAGCGATCTACCTTGCCTGCTTTGACGAAGTTCTCTCCGTAATCTTTCCTGGCAGAGAGGTAGAATTCGATGACATTCGATATGTTTTATGGCTTGTCCATTTCAAAACAACAATCCATCGACTTGAATCCTATTCTTTGAATGAAAGAAAATGGGGTCAAGCTCATGCTCAGGCAGACTATGTGACAGTTAAACACATCGAAAGAAATAGCAAAGGACTTTTTGAATTTTCTTGGGTCAACAAAGAAGGAAAACCTTACTTCTATCTGAAGGTTGATCGTTCCAAAATCGTCAGCCATGGAAAGGAAGTAATTAAAGACTTGCTGCTGCGACTTCAGGTCTACCGATCAACAGCTAATGTGCAAGCTGCAAAGAAGTTGTTTGAGTCTCTTTCACACCTTGATGAAAAATGGCAGAAGGTTTATGGTATTGTAATGGAAAACAGGAAACCAAAGAGAATCGAAACACAAGATGGACTCAAACTTTCTGAAGATGGGAAATCTGTTGAGCTTGTTGAATTTGAAGAAACGTTAGAGGGAGTCTTACAGTCATGGCTTTTTCACAACAAATTAAAGTCAACTAAAGATGACCTTCGACGAGAATGGAGGAAATACAAAGACCACTTTAAGCGTCACTTGTAGAGGCATTTCTTGTCATTCCAATGATTGTGTATTGATTTCGCTTGTTTGCGTTTCGACCTGCAGTTGATCTTCAATTCACAAATTATTATGTAAGCACTCCTTCTTATCTGGATCTTAAGTTGAATTAGAATTTAACAGGAGGTTTCTTTAGCGGAAATAAGCATTAAATCGGAAAATAAAAATGAAATGTAGATGATTGATTGAGGGTTTTTTTGTCCCCCTTCTTCCTTCCCTTTCAAATTTACTCAATTTTTCTGGAATTTTCCAGTTTGGGTGAACTTTAATTTTGAGCTACATTATTCCAGAAATACGATCTCAGCCATGGTACACAATCCATCCAACTCCTGGTGAGTTGATTTCAAATATAACTTGATCACTGAACTCGTAATCGCACAAATATGTATTCTGATCTCAAACAGCCCTCCAAAATATCTTTCCATCCACTGATTCAAAATAAATGGCTGCTTGAGAGTGCTTGATATACCAGTGCTTTCCGAATGGATCATAGGAAATGGAGTGAATAACAGCATGGAACTTGTATAATATTTCGAAGAAAGAACAAAAATTTTCCTGTGCCTTGAAAATAAAGGCGCAAAAGAAATTAAATAAATCCACAAGCTCTACAGAAGTATACATCAATATTTCAAACTCCGTAAAAATCTAGAGCGACGAGCTACATACATAAAGTTCTATGAATTCAAGTGAAAAGTAGATGCTGAAATGCTAAATCATCTTAATGTTTCATCCCTTAAATAAATAGCCTTTGTTTCAACTTACCTTTTCCGACTATTTTGCCCCCAAAAGGTTAATAAAATGTTCAATTGTTCTTCTGTCATTACATTCACATCAAGCATCATGGCCCGATAAAATGCGCTAGTGACTTCAAAACGCTCTCTCGCTTGACTGAGTTCGTCGAGAAAATCAGACGGGACAAACGATGAACGGCAAATTTTGCATTTTCCACAGCATTCAATTGCAAATTTGCCTCGAGTGTGATTATAGTGTCGATATAACCAGGGTTCGCTCACCATGATCATGAAATCTTGTCGGTTCGTGACTTTCTTAGAAAAATCTGTGTCCATAGACACTTCTGTGAACAAAAGAGTATTTAGGATCATCTTGTGGAATGTAAAGATGATTTTAGAAAAAATGAATGTAAATATTTCCTTCAAATTTGCATCTTCAAAAACAAGAAGTCTATATAGTTGAGGTAGTTGGTTTTGAATCCTGTCACAGAAGCCATTAAATGAGAATATAGATTCCCATTCTAAAACTGTGATCAGAGAAATTTTTTTATTCTTCCAATAGGTTAGAGTATCTCTTTGACTCTTCCAGATTGAGATAAGCATCAAACGTAAGGTATCACTCAATTTCTGCTCATCTAGAACGATTCCTTTGAGAATCGACAGCTGAGTCATTATGATTGATGTTAGTTGCTTTACGACTTTAGAGATGAAAGGCTTTTTGTCAAGGTAAAGTAGAACTGATCTGCACAATCGCCTTGAGAACTTCAAGGAGTTCTTTTTGAGCAATTTTGTGACTTTTTGTAAGTGCTGCAACTCATTTTTTTCACCAGATTCTTCATCAATCTGGAGCTCTGAAGTTTCATCTGGGATGGGTAATTGTTGTGTTTGATTAGGTAAATTCATTATGTGTTGGGGAGCTGACGGCACTATGCTGGTTTTTTCAGAAAATGGCGAATTGAAAATGAAAATTTGAACTCTTCTCGGCTAATTTTGACAATAGTTCTTCTTTGATTCGTTTGCTATTATGAATGAAAAGTATTTGAACCATGATCATCCAGTTAATGGGTTATAATAGTGTTCAAGAATTGATTGGAAAGAATTTCTATGCAAAGTAATTTCTGGACTCAATTGTGAGGTCCAGGCGTTACGAAAGAAAAATTCCATGAGATTTAATGTGAATAATCAGCAAAAAATAGAAATTCAGAATAATTAATCCGCTCATTGATATTTAGACTCTTGAACAGAAGAAACTTCAATTCGGCTGGCTCTCACCCCGACAAAGGAATTAGCTTGCAGATTACCCTCCAAAGAGGATATTAGACCTAATTTGGCGACTTAATACAGCTGGGTAGGCGAACTGTTCTTTCATGGAAGCTTATAGAATTTCTATGAAAATTTTTCAATCGAATTTCCAGACGAAAATTAATAGCTCAAACCACAAATTCTAAAAAAATTTTAATGGATCATAGAATACAAAATATAGCTTTCAAAGAATTGATGGAAACAATATTGATATTGTACTGAAAGTTTTTTGAGACAGAGCAATAATTCAGTTCAAACTCTTTCAGCAAAAAAAGAACAAATACGGCGCTGCCAATTATTTTGGGTAACTGATTTGTCGAAAAATAAAGAAAATAGATGTATTCCAGCTGAGAAATAGATTTCAAACTTTGGGCTACATTCCATATCACAAACAGATACAGTAGCTAAAAGAAGAATTCATTAGTTGGTGAAAATTTGCGTTAAGGAATATTTCTAGAGTTCAAAGATAATATGCTTGCTTCAGTGCTCCAGTAAAAGGTAAATTTCAAATTTCAAAGCCTCATATTCATTATTGCGGATTGGGGATTTCGAATGGAGTTCTCAATAACTCCTTACCACTCAAATTACTTATTTTGGCCTCTATGAAGACGGAGAGCTCTACGGTCTTCCAAACTTAATATGAACCAGTAAGGAAAATAAGGAAAAGGTGTAATTTTGTAAGAAAGGGACCTTTTAGAATCCCGAGCGCTGAAATAGTTTTGTAGAGAAAATTGTGCTTTCAAATTTATCATCTCTGCTAAGAGTTAAACTGATCTTAGCTTTAAGCAATTTCCATAGAAATTCCAACTATCAAGAATGATTTGAGTTCTCTAATTAACAAAATAAAATGCATTGGAAACTTAAGCATCATGAGGTCACAATTTTCGGACGAGTTGAACTGAATATGCTTACTTGAGGGTCTTCTTGACTTGGCAATCTAGCCCGCTTGAGAGAAATATAAAATAGATATGAGTATTTCAAAAAAATTTTTTAATTTGTGCGATCTTGTAGCAGAGAATATGATTGCTTCCTTGGTAAATAGTGTAGATACAAACGGTCAGAGCTGATTACCTCTCTTCTTCAACTCAACAAAAACGATCTCAGAATAAGTTAATATTTGAGACTTTGGATCTGTTTACTCATAACTTGCATTTCAATGAGGAGGCGCATTCCAAAAAAAAACGATTCATTTTTCTAAAGTACGAGATTTTCTCTTCTTACTTTTTTATTCATCAAAATTTCTTCTTTGAATCTTTGTACTACTGATTTGCTAATATATATATTGTGTGTATTCGGTGAAGGCTTGTCAACTTTATGAATACTGATGGTCTCCAGCTTTAATTACAGTTCTCTCTAAAATCAGTGTTGTCAAAAGCCTCTAGTCTTTATTATCGAGGGCCATTTTACTCCTGAGCCACTTCGTAAATTATAATCCAAAAAAATATTCAGAGAATTAAAGTGAATTAGGATGCGCGCTGTCCTTTACATTGCTCTCCTCTGTATGGCAGGTGTCTACGTCAATGCCAAGACTCTCGGAATTGATTTGAGCATCTTCTCAGGTGCAGTCAGCAAGGAAAAATTCCAATGCTTGAGAAGCCACGGTTACAACTTTGCCATTATTCAAGCATTTAACGGTGGACGAGGCTTCAACCCACATGCCGTCCAGAATGCTGAGAACGCTTATGCTGCTGGAATGACTGGAGTAGGTTTCTACATTTTCGCCTGCCCAAAATGCGGTGGAAATATCCCAGCCAGCCGTCCCATTGATACTGTTGCCAATGGACTTAAAGGTTACTCCAAGGCCGTCAGGTTCTGGATTGATGTTGAACCTTGCAATGGATGCTGGTATGGAAGCACGAAAGATAATCTTGAATACGTCGATGGAGTTGTCACTGCTGCCATGAAGAAGTTCGGAAGTAACAAAGTTGGCATTTACACCAGTAAATACAGCTGGCAAGGAGTTGTCGGAAGTGGCACCAAGCCTCACTTCAAAACTCTTCCTTTGTGGTATGCTCTCTATGATGGAAAGCCAGAATTCACTTCAATTAACTTCGGAGGATGGACTAAACCTTACCTCAAGCAATACAAGGGTGACCAAAAGCTCTGCGGTCTTGACGTTGATTATAACTATCTGCCATAAACTTGGCCCAAAAAAACACTAATAATAATAACAACTCATCGCATATAGTCGAAAACCTTTGATAGTAATCTAAGGCTTTGAGTTCTGCATAACATCTATTACACCTAAGTCTGCATTATCATCATATGAAGATTGAAATGGAATAGAAACTTAATAAATTTGAAAAACACAAAAGGTTGATTAGTGAAGTCTCTAATCTTCTAATTATCATTACATAGATGCCAAGAAAAATAAAGAGCAAACTCGAGTATAAAATGCTGCGAACCAGGGAGACACAACTCGAATTGAATTGACTAGAATAATAAAAAGAGAGTTTTAGATCAATTCAAATATTTCGGAATTTTAGTCTCTAATAAATAGAATTAGTTAGTCTGATGGTTTTCTTTCACTTTTATGGATTACGTGGAACAACAACATTCATCGATGGAGTTGAATTTCTTTAGTGTTTTCGATTAGCAATAATGAGTGTAATTTCTTGATCTGAGAAAAAATTGCCGGAAATACAGTTTTTTGGGTATTTTGCTCTTCATTTGTGTGATACATATCAGACTTTCTTTTCGTATAACTTGTATTTTGTGACGTCGCATTTTCTTTGGGATGTTTCTTTGGGGTTGATATCTGAATAGATATACTATTCAGTGCTTCTGGAAGAAATTCTCATCTTGACTCTTCTGGCTTCTGCGAAGTTTTTCAACATTGTGAAATATCATTTTGTATGGATAATTTCTCCAGTAAAAGATTTGCGAAAGTGTCCTCTAACAAAAAATTCCAAACTTTGTGTAGTATCCCCGGACTTTTTCGATACCCGACTTTTTCATGAGCCGTCTGACTGCAGCTCTCAGCTAAAAATTTTGAGATCGTGAACATATTTGAAACCCATCTCGGGCATCTCGTACGTGCTCTTACAATATATTCGACCAGTTCCCAGTTCTTCTCGTATTACCTCAAAACTTCAACAAACCTTTGATCTCTCTGTCTTTGTTATCTTCTGTTGGAACTTGAAACTTTCTCTCTTGCCATCTTGAATAACGTTTGCATCCTTTAGCTATATTATATCTAAACTTTTAGTTATCAGAACAGCCAAATCAATTCATTTTGAATTTAAACAGAAAGTAGTTATACAAATTATTGCTTTCCAGGTAAATATCAAATTTATTGACTCGAAGAATAAGTTTCATTATTGGAAACTCGAACCTTCTAAGCAACCCTCTAACTGGAATTCCGCAAATTTCAGAAGAGAAGAAGAAGTCGCCACCGTGGCTGTGCAGCATCTTCCAAGGACTTCACTAGTGTCAATAGATGATATTTGATGATAAGATGTTATGAATCCCGTTATATTGTCATTATATTAACTTAACTGTCACCTTTTCACTCTCTTTATATTCAAGTTTGAATTCCTCTCAAGAAAGCAAAATCAATTTAAATTTCCCTTCCCATAACAAAAATTCCAGCAAAACATTTGGTCTATTGAGAGATCGTGGAGAGTCTTGTAGTTAGGTGTATCTGTTTCAAATGATGGTATACCCTCCACTCATCATATGATGAAGATGAATTTAAAAAAAAAAGAAAATATATATATAGTTGAGTGAGAACATTAAATTTGGAAATATTTCTGCTCTCTAGGAGACATCTTGCTCCTACAAGAGTGTTTAGCAGAAACTAAAACCTAGAAAGCCTCCTCAATCGTTTTCCTACCCTCATCAAACAGCTTCTTTGCTTAAATGACTGAAAAATTATAAAGTTAAAACTGATTTTTTAAATAAGTGCAAAATATTTCGAAGCCGGGAGAAAATGAACTCAACACTTAACAGATCCGGACAGGGTACCTCAAAGAGCACCATAAAATCCGTGACGTAAAAATGCAAGCCTGATCACTTTGAGGAGTAACTGATTTGTAGAAAACTTGGTGGAGGATCAACAAAAACTGGGTATAGAGGAAATATAACAAATAAGAAATCAACTATGAAAGGGCCAACCAGCTACAACACCTCTGAAAGAATGCGAGAGGATGACCCTATAATGGTTGATGGAAAAAATGTTCGACCCAAACCGTAATTTCAAACTTAAACCTTTTATGATAGAACATTAATCATGTAATAGTTTGGTATTCACAACAGAAACTGTGGCACAAGATCTCGCTCCAGCGGCAGATGACAACACACAAGGAAATCCCACAACAACCAATAAGGGGCTGTCAATGTTGGATTCAACTTTCAAGCAAACTAGTTCGATGGTATTTTTTATTTTAGAAAATTAGTCAACCATTTTCTCAGGAAAAAAGCTCTGATAAGCAAATAACCAGCTCTATGATGGAATCCAAACAGTCGGACTACACCGAAAATTCAGAAGATTCAAGCTCCGTAAAAAAAGAAACGGAAAATATAGATTTTTCAATTTTTTACATATATGCAGAGAGCAGAAGGGCATGAGGCTAGAAAGAAGAGAAAAGAAAAGGCTCCCGAATTCAATCCAGAAGAAGATATCATCATTCATTTAGGAGAAACAGAAACCACGACATTATTTTTCATGTAACGAATCGATACGTCTCCAATGCTAATCGAGGTCTTATGATCCTAGGCCTTCTTATACCATAGCTACCGAATCCCCTCTGCATCCAGTATTTCAAAAGAGAAATCAGGATTACGAAAAAGTAGCCTATTTCCAATTCACAATTGCTAATGTCTTCTCCCTATACTCTTTGTAGCTGTGCAAAATTAAGATTGGTAGCGATAACTTCAGCAACAGAGCAGCACAAACTCTCAACCAGCCTCAACGATACAAAGATATCGTCACTGTGGCGATCAGCACAACAGAAGCAGGTGTGCACACCTCTGAACACATGATTGAAGACTCCAAGAAGGAGGAACATCTGAATGTATTCGATCAAAATCAAGTGGAAGTGTTAGTTTCAAACTTTTTTCAATCCTTTCTCAATATTTCATTCTATAGGAAATCACTTCAAGACAAAGAAATGGATACCACACTCAAGCAAGATGGATGTCTAATTTCAACTGATCTCAAAGTGATTAAAGTACACTCAAAAAATAAATATGGCATCCAAAATGCTGGGTCAAGAGTTGATAATCGCTCTGGCAAAATAGAAGAGTCAAAGGGCGAGACCTCTTCAAGGTTTGTTTTGTTGAAAAAAATTTTCAAATTAATAAGACTCCTAGTTTTTCTCGTACGATGACGCACACGCATACAATGGGACAGCCCAGAGAAGAAAGAACATTAGGAGGACAAGGCCATAACACATCAGCGAAATTAAACACTGGAACAACTAAACTAGGAGGAGGGCAAACTTCATTGCTAGCTGGTAATACTACGAAAGGTGGAGGAACAACGAAGCTGAGCAATCAAACAATGGTATTTTTTTAATGATATTCAAAATTTTAATTATTGATGATAATGTGCTTAGGAAGTTATCGAAGGGATTAAAGAGCAACAAGAAGAGAATAAAGGACCAGTTTATACCGAAGAGGAGGCAAAGGCGCTATTAAATGGTAATTGTTTGTGCCTATCAAAGTGTTTACTCATTAAATACATAGAAAATATGCCAAACTCCATGAAATACATGGAAAGAATTTTGAATCAATCTAAATTCCATAAACAATATGTTACTTATCGTAACTATCCAGAAGTCAGGATAAACCTCGATAGACAGCAGGAAAACGAAGGAAAAAAGATGCTAGGTTTTCCTTTTGGTCGTGGGTTGGCTCGAGCTCAAGCAGAGAAAGAGAATGGTACCTTCCAAATTTCAAATCTCTTGGCGAATTAACCATCACTTTCAGCTGAGCTAGCTAAGAATAGACTGAATGAGAAGAAACCTTTGAATAATTTGCTCACGTTCAAATGCGATCTCACAAAAAATCGCACAGTCAGTTCAGCCGACTGGAATCCTGTGAATTTGGATCTCCTGGCAGCTTCTTATGGAGAATGCGATCTCTCACCAGATAGAGAAGGGTATGTAATGTTTTGGACTTTGAAGAATCCCAACTATCCCGAAAAAATTATTCGCCTTCCATCAAGTAACTTACAGAATCAATGGTTTATAAATTAAAAAATCACTCTCTAACAGGAGCATTATCATGCAGATTTTCTACAAATAGTCCTAACCTCCTTTCTACCAGTCTTTACAACGGAGTGGTTGCAATTTATGATATTAGAACAAGCTGTGAAAAGGTAGCAGCTCAGATCACTTTTTTTCCCCCTCTAATTCTTTGGGTTTCTTTAGCCTGTCGTCGATAGCAGCAAACTTTTGCCAGGAAAGCATTTGGATGCCGTCTGGGAAGTGCAGTGGGTCGGAAAAGGCTCAGGCTCGAATGCGGAAAAAGGAGAAGACTTGGTCTCGATTTCTTCCGACGGACGAGTGGTGCAGTGGTCAATCAAGAAGGGTCTGGAATATACAGACCTGATGAGTCTGAAACGTGTAGCAAACCCGACACAAAGAGAAGAAAACATTGAAGCGATGAACTTTAGGCCGACAGCTGGATTTAGTTTTGATTTCTTGAAAGGAGAAGGGTCGACTTACTTAGCTTCAACAGAAGACGGAACTATACATAAATGCAGCAAATCTTATACGGAGCAGTATCTCGATAACTATTTTGGCCATACAGGTACAAGACAACCTATTTGTTCTAAAAACATTACCCTTTAACTCCAATCAAGGATCTGTGTATAAGGTTAGAAGCAATCCATTCAAACCAGATTATTTCTTGTCTTGCAGCGCAGATTGGTCATGTAGACTGTGGAACATTAAGGAAGAACAACAAAAAAGCGTGTTCCAAGTATCCAAAATATATTTAACATTTAATGGGTTCTTAACATTCATCTTCACTAGTCTCTGGATCTTTTTGATGAAGTTATGGATATTGAATGGAGTCCGTTGATATCAACTATGTTCGCAAGCGTTGCAAGAGATGGCAGACTGGAACTGTGGGATCTTTATAAAAATGTTCTTGACCCTATTGCTACTGACAAACCAAACATTCCAAAAGATACTCCAAAGGATCAGGTACATAAGCTTATTTATTTTTGTTTTCAGACGATTTACCTATCACAAATTTAAAGTTATACTTATACGGACGAAAGACGGTAAAGTTCAGTCCTGTAGCACCGATTTTAGTCACAGGAGACTTTGCAGGAGACATTAACATTTTCAAGCTTATGGGTAGTTAAACATTCCTAAAGCAAATTGCTGAAAGATACTTAATTTAGGCTTTGATGACATAATTGCCCTTGAACCTTCTTCACAAATTGAACGATTTAACAAAGCTATCGACGGGATGAGCACAAATAAAGCAGAAAAGGAAGTCAATGCTGATAATTAGAAAGGATAAATTGATAATTTTCATAAGCACTGTATGATTGTTCAAATGATACAGATTTCTTTGGTCACCATAATCTCTTGAGTTAACCTGAAATTTTATTCATGACCTTAAAAGCTGAAAACTATGAATGCAGATTCCTAAATCAGATTAGCCTTTGGTTTTCTCATTCTCTCCTTGAGGAATAGAAATTGAGGCCGAAAATTCAATAAGAGAGAATAAAATAGTTCTAGAGTAGTGCAAAAGAGTGCTCTAACAAGAAATGACTTCATTTTCTTCTGACATTTTTTTCCTCCGTGAGAATTACTGGTGTATTCTCATGCGCTCCTACAATTTCTGCTTCTTTCAATATGTACCTCTCTCTCCAGAAATAATGTCAAGTAGGTAGCATTTTTCAAGGTCTTAAACAAGACCTTGAAAGTATAGAAACTTACCGACGAGCGTCGAGAATTGTTTTGATTTTTTTTAGAGATTATAAACATTATGCTCAAGTTTTACATAAATCTATATATCTATACAACTAAAGCTAAGATGAAACAAGATGAATCAACAGTTTTATGCAGTAACCTTTTCGCGATCTCTTAAAAATTTCTTTACATAGTTGTTTGTAAGCAGCAAATCTGCTGGAATAAGAGAATAAAGAGCCTTCGCATCCGAAAACTTCCTTTTCAACAGTTTTATGAATGATCGCCAAATGATTAGATAGGTCAATACCAACATGGCTGTCCCTCCTACAAACGACTGTATCGCACTCGACTGCTGATAATCTAATGCCGCCTCAGTGTTAGCTGTTTGACCATCTATCCAAATAAGGAAGGCCTCGTTCAAATATCGAATAAGTTGGTGATATTCTCCAAATTCTTGACTGTTAACAATTTTGTGTGCGTTCTCACGAGTAAAACCCGTTTTTTCGACGATATTTGTAAAAGTTATCATTAGTTCGTGATATGACCGAAAAATCGCTGCAACTCCGGCACCTGCAAGTCCTTGAGCCAGGTTCTGGCAAGAATCAATTTCCGACTGATTTAGGGGAATGTCTCCATGATCTGATACGGCTTGGCAGAGGTCTTCGCTTCTCAGTTTTGTAAGGAGCTCAACGTATTCTGGAGTCACTAAGGTTGATTGAATGTACTCTTCCAATTCACTAAAGTGGGCCGTTAAATTCGAAACTCTCGTCTTTATCTTCTCCTTTGAACTTTCATAGCCGTCAAGGATTGATTGTATTTTGTCCGTCTGGCCTTCAATCTTATACAGATTTATCTCACTAAAGGCTATGGCTAAAGTACAAGGAAGGTAAGAGTACGTATCAGTTGATATATCAAACTCCGATGCAAGTGGGAGAAAAGCGTTATTTTGACTTGTTATTTTGACTGAGTCAACGATGAAATAAATAGACATAAGTCCGTACATTATAGTCAAAGCTGCGACCAGTGTAAAGGTATTTGCTCGTTTTTTAGTCCAACTGCTTACAAGTCTTTTTGAAGTGGTCCGAGTGGCTTTATCTTCATGCCTTCGTTTGACTTCGATATAACCCGAATTTGTTCCTTCTCTGTTGGTACTAACTAAGGTATGAATAGCTTTGAACTTGTAAAACTTTTTTTCTATCTCTGAAGAAGTAAAGGTACCGAATAAAGACAAGGCCTTGATCTGAATGTCTTCATTCTTTCGATACAAAGGATAAATCGCTGCAATAAAGACGAACAAGATACCGAGACTGATTCCAAGCGAAATTTCAGAAAAATTCTGGACATCAATTGTTTTAGTATCTCCATATAGGTCCAAAAACAATGTATTTGTTGCGTTCTCAAAAGCGTGGAAGTATCCATTAAAATTTTCTCTGAAATAAACGATGAATGAAGTTGTATTTGAAATCGTAGGAAACTCCGCCCTTAAGAACTCCGACATGAAAGAGAGCAGTCTCACAGTTGCTCCAGTATAGGCAAAATTCGGAATGGCAGTAACTGAACCTTGCTCGTCTAAATTTGGCTCATAAATCGTAAAGGAGAAATCTTCATATTCGAAAGTATTGGAAACATCTGCGACATTTGTGATCATTGCAGTTGTTTCGTAACGCTCTTTGAAGAGTTGGTACTGCTCTTGGAGGAAAAGCAGTGTCGCAGAGTAGGCTTGTTCTGTGGTGAGGTTGTCTTGATCAAGAAGCCCATCGTTCTCCATAATTATTCTTTCTCCTTCAACAAAGAATTGTATAAAAGGAGAAAGCATGTAGTTAGGATAGCTCGAAATTTTGATATATCCTCGAAACTGAGTCAAGAGCTGTGTTAGCAGAAAGAACAATATAAACACTAGAATTAGGAGAATGAGAATGGCAATTGTTCCAAAAATATCAAACCGAATCAAGAAAGTTGGGACTGATTTGTCAAAAATCAACTGCTGGTACTGAGTGATTTGATTCGTGGTTTTGGTCTGGGCACTACTTGCCTGAGCGATGTTTTCAAGCCCTCTGTCTTTTTTATTTTCTTCCCCAGCACTGCGCTCGAACTCATCTCGCATGAGTTGGGAAGAGTTGGATTCGGGAACTTTGGATTGTAAAGTTGGTTCTGAAGCCAATTTAGCCTGATCTGCACTCGCAGTTTGAGACATCACCCCCTTATCTCGCGAATTAGGAACAGGTATCTTCAAATTCGGAGCAAGAAAAAGATCTTTCTTGGAAGAGGTGTTTTCTGGACCTGGCAATGTTAACTGTTCAGTTCGATGTGTTGAAAGCAATCGCATCTCTTCTCCCTTTGGAGTCAAAGGGAATGTCATCATCATTTCGCTGTTCTCTTGTTTAAAGGAAGATTCTTTTTGATTTTTTACACCTCCTCTCAACATTTCACCAGCACTGAACACAAATGATGAAGCCAGCAAGCTCTTTTTTCCATCGCTTACGTCAATTCGGTCAGTTGGAGATCTTTGAGAATCGAGGCCTCGGAAGGATTTTTTGGAGAATAGGACGTCTTCGGGATCTTCTTCATTTCTCATAGCTTGATTTTCAGCAGTCTCATCATACGTTCGAGCTTTGCCAAGCTGATTTAGCTTGTTCAGTAAATCATTTTCAAATGAATCGTCATTCGGAAGATAATCTACTGATGATTCAAGTGATTTCCCTCCAAAAAGCTGTTGGTCTTGCTCTGATTTTTTTTCTCTCGAAGAAGAGTGTAAACGCTCCTTCACTTCTTGTTCTTCACTCATGTCACCCTCTTTGTGCACTTCCTCAATAGGTTCATGTTCTGTGAGTCCCGTGAATTTTAATCGATTAATTGCATTTGAGTCATTATGTTGAATACCGCCTCGAGGACGTGAGACTCCGAGACTTTTCATTGTGCGTAGTCCTAAAGTTGCAGCTTCAATCTGCTGTCTAAATGGTGTTCCGTCAAACTTAAGCTTTTGAATTCCAGCTTTAGCAGTCAGGAGGAAACTTCTATAATTAGTCAGCTCATTATTAACCAATTTCGGGTCTGTAATTAGATTAAGAGAGTGTATTTCGAGACTGTAGTAGTCGAGCCGAGAAGCTTTAAATGTTTTGACAACATGGTTTATTGTGAAATTCGTTTGGAACATCCTCACATTTTCGGGCGTGCTCCTCGCGATCAGGGCATCCGTGGCCTTCAGAAAGAGTTCGATGGCATTATGATTTTTATCTAAGTTGATTTGTTTTGTGACAGTCGCTGTTTTTGTGATTGCCGATAAAATTGCTTCCAACTCATTTAGTCTTTGAGGTAAGACTGGAATTAACATGTTTCCAGTACAAACTTCTCCAAGTCTAATTTTTTGATCATGAATGTTCTCAGAGACAGTACTTCCGTCCGTTTTGGTCGTTGATTTTTGATACTCAGTCGTTTGTGTGAATAGCAATTCTTTTTCAAATCCGAGAGTTGCCTTATATGAATCGAAGAAAACGCTGATCAGCTTTGGAAGGAACGTGGCTATATGTAGACCATAGATTGGCTTCTTATTCTTCGGGGCAAATATTTTACCATGGAACTGCTCAGTGTAGTTTAGAAGGTATCCAAATTTGTCCAGAATCAGCCAATCATATGGAATGTATCTCTTATACAAGAAAGCCGCGGAACAGAGTTCTTCCTCAAACTGTTCGAATTTTAGCACCAGCATAATAGGCACTATAAATTTTTCTTTATCTACGGCTGGAACAATAAACTGATCTTTCATTTTACGGGCTGTTTCCAACCGCTCGGTCAAAATATCTCTATGAACCTCTGCGATGCAGGCTGGCTGAATACTGTCGAGATCCAAGTATTTCATCTCAGCTTCTTGGTATCCTAATATCTTGACAACTTCTGGAGTACATTTCAAGATCTTTCCTAGCCTTTTTTCGTACAAGCTTATGTACATCACCCCAGAATTATTTGCGAAGATATTCAGTTTTTTCTGAAGCTCATCGCTAAGAACCTTTATATTTTTAGCGTTATGTTCGACCATTTTTGCCTCAATGATTCTCATCCCTTCTACCTGGCTTGTCGAAACGTCCAGAGAGAGGTAAGTTCGATAGAGGAAAAAAGTCTCTCGGTTGAGAGCATTCATCAAAAACAATTTTTTAAAATTATCTTCGAGTATTTTTTTATCAGAGACAATAGTCCCACCATCTTTGGAGAGTTTATCGAGATCAATGTTCTTATTTAGTAAAAGCGTGTAAAGCTCTCCATATCGTTGAAGAATGCTTAGTAGAAGAGTCCTTGTCTGAGCACGTTGTTGATGAAATTTTATAACATCAGAATAATCTGCTTCTTGACAAAACTGATTGTTCATTTTGTGATGAATAATCTGTTTCATCTCACCTAGCAGCCTTTCGAGGGCAAATTTATTCACCAGAGAGAGCGTTGAATTTTTTGACACTTTTTCAGAATAGTTAAGAAGTACCTTGGAAGCCTTGATCCCATTTTTGAAATGTCTGATTATAAAGCTAAGGTACCCCAATATCAAATTAAAGCTCACTCTTTTCGATTGCTTCATTATTCTTTTTTTGTAAAGCTGGTCAAGGACTATCAAAGTCAATGTTTTTAGGTTTGACATGAAGACATTTTTGCTAGATGAAACATGGATGTCATTTTTGAATCTTTCTTCATATCGATTCATGGCGTCAAGTGCCATATTCTGGAATTCGATGTCTTTTGCCACTTTGGGATACCACTTTCGTATGTAGTTCTCTACAAACACAAAGATCATGTGCTTTGAGATCGCATTACCAGATTCTGCAGTCTTGTAAGTTTGGAACACATCTCTCACTACAAAATCAAAATGATTGTCAGAGAGAGAACCAGTATCAACACCTAGGATGAGGTGCTTTATCCAAGCGAGGTGGATATTGTAGATGCCATATCCCATCATAGCAGACAAGATTGCAATAATGTAAATGAGAGAGTTTATGCCTTGATAGACCCTGAGATAGACAAATAACGAACAGGTGATTCATAAAACGTGAGAAATAAGCACGAAGCTGGCGTAGCTCCTTTTTCTGAGATACATTTCTCGAAAATACAATATGATAAGTATTGCTGCTGCTGCAACACTTATAGCACAGACCGTAGTGGCATTGGCTTTGCTGTCAGAATGGACAGAAAAGTACTGCCTCTGATAATAAGCTCGATTGACGATGACAAGAGCTAATATTACCCCTAGCTTCACATAGAAGGATAATGTAACTTTTTTATGGTTCGTCCTCAGAAGGTAAAACTCTGTGTTGATACTGTAACGAACCTCAATGTAAAATGCATACGCAATAGGCCACCAGACAATGATCCATGCAAGTATCCGAGACAAAAGTTGGCTCTCAGGAGTATAAAAGAAATTAAAGCATATTTTGAGAGTTGGGATCAGAAAGATACTGATGTGAATCTGGTTGTAGATCCCTACGATTTTGAGGGCGAGCTTGGTGAAGAATCCTTCCGATATTTTTTTGAATTCCAAGCCAAGAAGGAGAAAAAACGTGATTGCAATGAAAATCTGAATGCCGACAGCGACGTACAATTTGACATTGTCACTTGGGATGTAGTGATCAATGAGCTGCAGAAGATCACACCAATTAATGAAAGTCAATAGGGCAGTGTCTAGAGATAGACTCTCATCCGGAAGTCGTGTTATGATCGTTAATCCCGAGAGTTGAATATATCCAATCAAAGTAATCAGATAGATAAAATATTTTGATTTTACTTCCTTATCGCGAGATCTGACAAGGACAGTAAATAAAGGTTCCGAGACTCGGTACAAGAATTGGGAAATGGTTGACGGCATCAAATTTTGATTAATTTTGAACCAAATTTATAAATAACCGAAGGAATTATCCGTCTTTTTATTTATATCAAATTCTCAAGAAAAAAAAAAAATTGTACAAATATAGAGTTTTTGATAATTTATCAATTACAATGAGGTAGCCATCCTCGGGCAGGCCTTAGCCCCTTATATCTAGATGTCTGCTCTTTTTCTGTGCCGAATTTTCATTTCTCCTCGTTTGAATAGGCTTATTTGTCCTCCCCCACTTTTTTTTTTGTAAAAGCTTTCATTGAGAAAGTTGAGTGTAATTTGTGTCTCTTTAACAGACATCGAAGAGTTTTATGGTTCCTCTGAGAATTTCATGATATTGCAACTGATTAAAAATCAACTCATTGAAAAAACCCCCTTCTAATTTGGAATCTTAAATTTTTAAATTTGTCATTTCTTAATATTCATTTTTCATTAGTCCGAGTTCTTGGCCAGAATAAATCTTTGAGAGGGGTCAAACCTGGAGCTACATATGGAAATTGGTTTTCGGCGCTGAGCTATCTTTTTTTTTACAGAGTAAAAGCATGACAAGAATAAGAATTTGAGAGACAAGGAGACGAATATATTTTCAAATTTGGATGAAGAGAAATTTCACAGCATGCAAAATTTTTGACCTTCGGAGTCGAAATTGAAGAGGTTTGAATAAGTTCCTGTTGAACCATTTTATCTTCAACTTTATCCGAAAAAACACAACTTAAAACTATCAAAATTCAGTTAGCATTTTAGCGTTTCAATTCCAAATTAATCATGTAGTTAAAAAAATTTTTTTTTTTTTCCATATAATTGTATTAATGTCTTAATATTTGACTTAATATCTAATTGATTCAAGAGAGTTTATAAATCCACTTGTATCTTATTCTGAAGGGCAAAATCAATGAGAAATTAGATCATATATTAATAATATGGTTCATGACCAGGTCTGTGTGCAATGAAGAGAGTGCATCTGGCATAATATACATTAATAGCATCCATTCCTCAAAAATAAATTTTGCTATGGAAAAGTCCTCTCTCTAAGAAAATAATAACATCATCCTTATGCAATGCGAAGGAGTCAATATCACTTCTTTCAAACGCATTTATATGTTGATTGGCTACTTCATAGCAAATAGTACTCCCATTAATTTCATAAAATAAAAATAAACAAATCAATTAATAATCGGATCATAATATCTTGCATCATTCTCCTATTCTTCACCTTCTTCCTCAAAGTTTATTTTTCTAAGTAACTTTCAAACACAGCTCGAATAGATAGTAGAAATTATTCTTTCTGCTCTGACTGTACTTGATCTCAGCAAAATAGGAAATGCGAGTTTTGAAAGCCAGCAGATCAACATTATTAAATTCTCTCAAAACAGCTATATTGAGGTTATTCTCATTGAAATCTCCAGTGTATGAAAAAGTTATTGCTTATCATTGTTTTGCTCATCTTTCTTATGCTATTTTAATTATAAAAGTATATTCACAAATCTTCACAGTGAATTAATTAATTTCATGGAGGTCAAGCCCGCAGAACACAGTTTTCAAAAAAAGAGGTATATTGTTGAAGTGGTTGACAAGCACACTGACACTGAAAAGCTAAATTCAGGATGCCATTTCACTCACACTCCTTTTATCATCGATGATGACAAGAAGATGGTCACTGTCGATGAGAATTGGTTCTTTGGAAACAAACATTTTTGGGAATTCTTCCTCACAACGGTTCGTCAGCTAAAATATAAGCTGGAATTTGGAAATATTCCCATCCCTCATCAAGACCAGGAGGGTTCTGAAGCATTGCATAAACTATATGTTGCATATCGACGTCAATTCCATTACCCTAAATGGCTGCTCATGCTTGCAACTCCTTTAGAAATTCATCCATTCTATCAAATGTACGAATACGATGACAAGCCCAGATTTCTGTTGCCTCTGCCGGATTTTATTGCAAAAGCTCTTACCGAAATTTCTTATCAACGTATTCGGAAGAAAACAGAACCGAAGCCAGAACTGCTGGAACAAATAGAGGGATTAAGGAACGTTCTCAACGAAGTGACTACCAAATTGAAAAAAATGACCAATTGCTATGGATTTTTTGTAAAGAACCATCATAAAAGCTGCAAAAATAATACATGGGTCGTTCCATTGAAAGACACCGAGGCGATTATCACAACGCTGACTACTTCAGAGGATATTTATTACTCATGGATTGAAGATGAACCGGATGCCAATTTTTTGATAGTCATGCCTTTTGATTACCAGTGTAAAGGTAGTAGAGAATTTCGAATGATCATCTTGAATCGCAAGGTTGCAGCTATCACACAACAACAATGGTGGAGAAAGCTGGAATGGGTTCCAGATGATGAGTGTATAGAAAATCTTATTAAGTTATGGGAAGAAGACCTGGTGACAAAAATAATCTATAATGATGTAGTTTTGGATGTGTTTCTTGATGAGAAGAAAAAGGCTCATTTAATTGAATGCAATACCGGTGGCATTTGGGGCGCTAGTGGATCTGGATTATTTCACTGGATCCATGATCTCGATAAAATTCTCAGCGATACAATATATGTTCGGCTTTATTTTGGCACCGAAGTAAACAAAGAGCCTGAAAAGGCAGCTGAAATAAAGATGAATGAGTTCTCTTGATTATTCCTTGATTGATTTGTTATACACAAAGAGGCTGTCTAGTAATTTCTTTTTCTTCCTGCTGCGTCTTTAAAGTATATTTTGTGGTAGCAGTTGTTGAATTCTCGTTTTGCCTCTTAACAACACGAATCAGCTGTGATTTCGAAACTGTCCGATCTCTTTCTCTTGTAGGATATTGCGGTGAGACCAAAAAATGGCAATACGAAGGCTTGGTAACAAAGATCATAAGGAATTTAACAGCTTATATGAACCAATTTATGTGAACATGTATTTAAATTCCAAATAAGAAAGCCACTACAATGTCATAAAACCCGTTTATGTTAATCTTAACATTTTGAAAACAAACGATTGTCTTATTTTTCGATTTTGCACCCTCTCGCGGATATATGTGAGGTGACAAAAAGCATTTTGTCTCATCTCATATTCACTAGGTCTCTGATATTTAAAATCAAGTCAGTTTTCCCAAGTCCAAGAATATAATACTAAGGAAGTAGTTGAACAATAACCTTAACTCTTTTTTTCCCGTGCCATCTTTTCGTCTCGAATGGTTCAGCGAAGCTCAAAGACAAGACTTCTAGTCTGGATGATTCTCTAGTACCTTGTAACTGGGCAGCATTTTCAGGGCGTTTCACATATGCGACTTTGGCAAATTCGACGACATTAAAAGTGTGGTTGCATTTCGCCAATGTGGAGTCACTTCGTAGACATTCCGAAATCGTGAATACAAAGTATGAAATGAATCTGCAGCATTCAATTCGTTGCTCTTGCTATTTTGAAAATATTCCTTTTGGAGAAGATATATATTTTTCTTAATGTTCTTGAGTTTAACTCTTTGGAGTCTCTGATTTCTTTGAGCAATTGCACAATATTCATTGACAATTTAGTTGCAGCTGATAGTTAGAGATCCATTACAATAAAAATATTCCAAAAAAAAAAACCACAAAAAAGCCGAGAATTTAGTGCCACTATAGGAGCATTAATTATTATTGGGATAAAATATGCCAAATAGCTATCTGCTAACCCTAATTATTCACACCTAAAACATCGTTAAGTTCTGGTTTGAAAAAATAATGCACTTCTGCAAGTGATTTAGCATCTTCTTCAATAATTTTTTGGGCAACTTCATCGGCTATTTCATTAGCATAATGAAGCTTCCCGAGCTGAGATTGCATAAATAATCTCTCATTCTTTAGCTTTTCAAGAAATTGACTGATTTCAAGGGCTCTTTCTTTCATCATTTGGTAATTCTGAGTTATGGGAGTATTGCCGAAAATTTGATTCCTATTTAATTCGGTTAAAGAGTGGTCTTCTTGAAGTGTTTACTCAGTATGTTGAGATTCTTTATTCGAAATAGGCTGCAAGTTTAGATCCATTATCTTTTCTAATGTATGAATTGCTTTGAAAATCAAAAGCAAAGGGAATAAGATACTTTCCGTTTCCTGCAAGAAGTCATTTATTCTCTTCAGTAGGTCCTCAAGTTCGAGCAGTCCTGAAGTAATTAGCCTCGTATAAATTTCCAATTTAGAATAAAACGTTTTAAGCTCGTTGATGTCAGGTCCTTCTCCCTCAGTATCGCCTTGCAAATCATCATAGTCATCAACTGTTGTTAGTATGTAAGGAGCTGCGTTAGATATCTGAATATGCGAGTGTTTGTGGCGAATTCGATTTTTTGCGGCAAGAGCCCAGAGAAAAGTTGACATTGCCTCTAACACCGAGTTCTCGCCTGCGTTCTCTACCCCAACTGTTACAACCAAATATTTGTAAGTGCTATTCATGAGCAATCGATGATTTTCTGCCTCAAACAGCAACGATAAGCCGATATTGAAGATCTTTCAGGTTCATAACACTGGTAATAAGACAAGGATAGTGTAGAAAATTAAACCTCATTAAGTTGTGGGGTTCCAGTGTCCATAAAGTCAACTAGGAATGAGCCTGGTTGAAAATGTACGTTTGTGGTTCGTGGACGTGAGGAAACGCAATGAGCTCCCATAACTTTGCCGTCAATTTTAAATTGTCTATTCTGATGTAAACTGAGCTTTTTATTGAGCGAATAATTCGAATATTCTTTGCTCCGAGCTGACTGCAAAAATTTCCTTCCTGAAAATAGTTAGTTAGTTCTAAAAGAAACAATTGGAAGAGAGTAACTCACAAAAAGTATGAACTATGAGGATTTCGTTAGGATACTCGGCTTGGTATTGCCATCATCATAAGAATAACTCGCTACAGTTGGGACATTTTAGCACTTTCTCGCAAACACAAAAATAATGCAATGCTTGTCCACAACATTTTGTATACTGTATCCCTCTTGTTTCAAGTTGGCAGATCAAGCAGGGTCATCTACTTCCATTCCTCAAAAATTTTCTGATATTGGTGCATAAAGTCATCCTTTTTTTCTTAGGAATGCGTTGCCACTTTTTTATCAATGAAAATTTCTTTTCTTCGAGAAACTCTTTATTCTAGCAAAACACTCTTCATGAGGTTCTAACTTGTAATGTTCCATCAATTTCATTACAGTACCAAGATCAAGCCGGCTAATCGCAGCATGCATCTGATTCTTCGTTGAATCTAGTTGAGTGCTAAGGCAAAACTTTGGCTTGGCTTTGCTCATTTTCATAAGATTCTGAGTTAAAATAACATAACCAATTATTTTTTCTGTTTCGATACCTTGATACTTATTTTATTCTGGCGTATTGAGAGATCCATCATAATTAAATTTTTTAAACTTGCCGAATGATTTTGTATTATCTCAAGCAAAATGCAAAAATCGTCGAGATTCTACTCCAGAGACTTTCATTAACAAACTGACCTCAATTAAGCATTATCAAATCTTCAAGTTAAAAGCGAATACTTTAACAGAAGCTGTATTCTAAGCAAGACTAACAAGAAAATTATTTTTCATCATGTACCTAACCACATATTCTAAAGAATCCCAAGAGGTTGTTCTTTGTTTTTGGGAAAAAATTGACTTAGTCACTCAAATTGCTATTCTTAGTTGTTCGGTTTTCGATTATCAAAGCGTAAATAATCTACATCCACATTAGATCGGCAATCATACCTTGAGAAATGCTAATTATAAAATTCGCTGAAAGTTGAGACCCGAAGTTGAGGTTGTACCGATTTCGAGGATAAGTGGTTTCCTATTAACATTTGTTGACAAAACGAGTCAAATTCAAATATCTTAACTAAGGAAAAGGGAAAAAATATGACATTTTACATAAATCTCACTCGAATTGAGATTAGATTTCAGATGAATATTGCTTGAAGCCAAATTTTACAATAACATGACGCAACACCTACAGCTCACAGTTCATACTTAATGGTACCAATTTTCCTTCTTCATTTGTGCGCAAAGTACAGGAACGTCTTTGAAAAAGTTGCTCCTAAAAAAAGTTTTCCTCCTCGGCCTAAATAGTTAGGAAACAATCTCTCAAGTAAATTCTTGATTATATACTCTATCGTGGATGCTGCTTGTCTGGCTCTTCACATGTCGAATATCATTTATGAACCTCTTCGGGAGGATAAAAGGCCATAAGGATTGTGTTTGGACTTGAGTAGAAAGTGAGTGGCTGCACAACTTTTATTAACATTTGTTGGAGAACCATACTTCTAATCGAATTCAAGATGGATCAACTCCGCAGAAATTCATAAGTTTATGAAGGTGATGAGCTTTATCCTCATTAGTCGCTGAGATCAGTGACTCATAGCAAGCGCCTTTTCTGAGTTTGCTTTCCATTCACAAAATCGCCAAATAACAGAGCTATTGTGAGTATTCGAGGAGCAATGATGAGTATGACTTGAGTTATTGGGTAGAAATGAATAAATGAATCAAAGATTTTTGAGGGAATGTAGGATAAGGAACATGAATATATGATATCAGTGCATATTACTGAAACCTTTTAAACAGAGTCTTTACCAGGCAATAAATTGATTAATTTTGATTCTCAGGTTCTAAATGAACTTAGCTCACTCAATTCCAATTTTGCATTCAAAATGTTCCTCAAAGAGTGAGATACGTTAATTTTTAGCTCTTTCAGCCAATTTCGTTTTCTCTCTCTCGTATGCCGAGAGAATTTGGTAAAATACTGAACCCAAGGTTAGGTGCTAAGCAAATGGTCAAAAAATTTCTGGAGCACAGTTATTTTTGAGGAACGGTGGTTCACTTATCGAAAAAGAATCTTTTTTCGAAAGATTGATCCAAAATTAATTATAAGTAAAAATCTCGAACTTAATAGTTTTCTTAGGCAGTTCAAAAGTTTGATCAAAATACTTTTTTGATCAATTCTATGGAGGTCAGTAATGAGAATTAAATTTTTTAAAGGCGCAGATTGTGCAATAGGCTATTAAATTTTTTTTATTAATTAGGACCGAATTTTATTCGCAATTGCATGGTCACAGATTTTTTCTAACAAATTTGCTCTTTCTGATTCCGCATTTTCTAAATTTGTGTTCGAGAGGAGCCTTCCGCCTATAAAAGCTTTGAAATATACTTGTTATAATAATAACCAAATAAAAATTCAATATATTTGAAAAATATATGACATCTCCTTCAATATATGAAGAGTACTAACACAAGAACGATGATAGCACCCAAGGGCGGCTAACTGAGTCTCAAAAGCTCCTCGATTTACAGAGAATAAGGAAAATTTGAAGCTTTCGATCGATTAAGTGGGTTCCATCTCACTCTTTGTGAGCTGCAAGGTTGATGCAGTTCATATCATTCCATTGATGACCTGCTGCTTCTCTCGGAAGTTTCAAATTTCTCTGTTTGATTGTAAGGCCAATGGAAGTCCATGTGAAAGATACTAGAAGAAAATTTTGGAATAATTCTATTTCTAAACACGCTTAGTTTTTTTATCAACTTTGCAGTTAATTTCATGTTAAAACAAGCTTAGCCAACATTTGGGTTACAGAAAGGAGGTCCGAGTGCTTTGATGATAACTAAATTAAGTAAGTACGAAAAATTGGTTATTGAAACAATCATTTAAGAATGGAATGTATCAAGAATTTAAACAATTGCCGAGTATTAAATTTTCAATACCAAAAACATTAAGAATCTAGCCCTACATCAGAAGAAAACAGTTAATTCTTTCTCATAAATGGTCCAAACTAGAGAAGTTATTCACAAGGAAGAAAAGTCAAGGGAAAAAAAAAATTCATCAAAGATAACTCGAAAGAGAGTTTAAAGTTCAATTAGACTCTGTCAAAAAAAATTTTAAAAAATCAGAGTCTACTCAGCGAGCATTATACAGTATCCATATACTCTGAGCCATCTTCAAAAAGTTAATCGCAGCTCTTACTTTGGATTGAAATAACATAATTTCACTCATCTTACAGACGCAAAGAAATAATAAACGACTTAAGTGATGGGAGATTTTCATGGAGCTGTTCTTTTAAAGACATCGGTAGCTTAATAATGTCTTCACGTTTAACCGCATAGTTCATGTGAATTTGCAAATGAGTGTGTAATTTTTCAATTGTTGGAAGTTTCTCTTTTATTTTTCCTCTCATGATCACCCTTCCTTTGTTCATAGGTACAAATGTAATTTTTCGTTGCATTGCTGTTGAAAATCCTCAAAATACACTATATCCGATCAAATTTTTGCATTTTGAACCAGAGAAGGTTAGAATGAAATCACCAATGGAGAGAATCCATAAAGAATCGAAGGATAATGCATTTCAAAACGTGGGATTTCTGCTAATGAAAATTTGACTCTCGATTTCCACCAGTTAAATGCCTTCAATTTTTGTTACAAGGACCAAATTCGGAGATGAAAATTGGGGAAGAAAATTTTCTTAATTTTTAAGGTCAAGCTGAGAATCGCAAGCGTTTTACGGCTTAACAAACTTTGTGCAAACAGTCATCAGATAAAACAAAATGAAACTAGTAACTCACAATAAATTAATATTAAAGCTAAATCAACGTCTCAACCATTTGTGAATAAACTGACACGACAACAAAAAGTACCAACAACTAATTTTGCATCCACGTATCATACACTAAGAATGGAAATATTGCAACTTCAATGTTATTAATTTCTTGAATGTTTCCTGTTGTGAAAAATGCTGCCTGAAATATTTTTTTCATTATTTGATATCTCGAGCGTGCTTTATCTAGTCTATCTTTAAAATTTTGTGGCAAGAGGCTTGAACGGCAAATTTTGCAGGTAGAGCAGCATTCTCCTGCGAATTTAGCTTTCGTATGATTGTAATGCTTATATAGCCAAGGTTCTATCGTCATCAGCTCAAAATTATCAATTTCTGGTATGATATTCTTTACACTTTTATCTTGAGGGAACTCAATAAAGATTATTGAATTTAGAAGCAGCACATTTAAAGTATAGAGCAGCTTGGAGTAGAATCCAATGAAAGCCTTCAAGCTTGATTCATCGGAAAGTTTAATTTTCGTTATCAACTGTGCAAAATTATTGCTTGATATCATGAGACGTTCCAAAAAACCTGAGAAACCATAAATTGTTTCCCACTCCTCGAAACTCACTAGTGATAATTTGCTGTTTTTCTTCTCGGAAAGAATATTCCGATTTCTTTCCCAAACTTTCCGAATATGATCAAAGTGCAGATGATGTAACCCTTGAGAATCTAGAATCATACCAGAGAGCATATCTATCTGTTGTTCGAGTGCAGATTGAAAAAATAAAAGAAATTGAGACAGAGTTTTTGAAGAAGCGATTTCTTTCTCGTTGATTTTGTCCAAAAGTAACTTTGAGACTCTCCGACAGAACTTCAGCGAATTCTTTTTGCACGAACTGGTGCGCTTGCACTGTTTATTTTCGTCCGAAGGAATCTTCTTTATCTCTTCATTGCGTCTGCTATACCCATCTACGTTTTGTAATTCTGATGCCGAACTTGTCGCTCTGGCAAGTGTGAGACTTTTCGAAGGGTGACTAGGACTCCTATCGAGTAGACTTCCACCAGGGTGTAAAGCAGATGTCTCAATATCCATAGTATCCATACTCAATCAGGCAGGTCAAAATGATTTGTTATTTCAGTTCTCTATAAATTTTAGTTCAAAAAGATTGCTAATTATCTTACTCAATAGCTCGCTTTTGACAACTGAAAGAGCATCTCTTTTAGATGATTCTAGCTGAAAGGATAGCTCTCTCTAAATCCATAAAATTTGAATCTTTAGTTAAACCCGTTGAGAATCAAAGTAATGCTAGACTGCCTGTAAGATAGAAATGCATCCATAGATTGCTTTTGCGATAACAAGTCTCAATTAAATGTTCAAAAACTCGACAATTAACAAGATCTTTTGAATTATTCATTCTGTTTCTTGCTGAATTCGATTCGGTTTCTTGTAATTTTTTAATTTCTCATGAATATTTTAGGTATTCGAGCCGAAAGATATATCCCTTCAAATTGACAATGCATTTTTATTGCTGTCGACATCGAAGTCAAGTTGGTGAGAAAATTTAAAGGGGTTAGCGTAAAGCAATATCTGTTCAAAAAAGGAGTGGTTTTGTTTATTATTTTACTCATAGATTATATGCAGATTTCTTAGTACCTTTTAGTACTTCTTATTTCTCAAAATATATAGAAAACATACAATAAAGTAATAAGTAATATCCATGATCTGCCATAAACCTAATCATTTGTCAGTCTTGGTATTCAAATACAAGAGACTTCCTTCACACTTTTTTTTTTTATGTTTACATCATTCACTCCTTAGATTAAACATTTCATCCATCATCCTCTTTAGATATCTATTATCCCTTTATAATACTTGCTATAAAACTAACTCAAGGGATATTTTTATCACAGGCGCTGGTGATGCTCAGCTAGGAAGAGCATGGAAAATCTGGTCGAATCAGAATTTGGGGGGGGGGGGGAAATTAAAAAAATAAAGCACAGAGAGATTGAGCATCAAATGAAAGGTTATAACTTAGAATCATGAGAAAATTTATCCATATGTACTTGCTGGTTTTGTTAGATTATGCAAAGTCAACTCCAACTGCTCTGTATTTTAGTTACAGCTGAAAAAAATACCAATCATATCTACCAATTCGGCTGACCTCCAAAAAAACGGCATGTGATATTGACAAAACTCACAAAAGTGATCAGCATTCCTGGAAAAACTAATTTTCAACGATTAATTCGCAGATTGTTTTTTGCGTTGCGTATTTCACACGTACTGGCGGATAATTTCTGACAGAACTGGAATATTAAATGCAGGCTGATAAATAAACTAAAAAAAGTTTTTCGACAGTACCAAAGAAAAAGAGAAAATTTTTGACGAGGAACTCTCGAAAGTCTTCAGATTTTCTGTGATGGATAGTGTTTCTTTGCCTCCAAGCATTCGGATTCCAGGTTTTGATTCAAGTCCTGCCTCAATAAATGACCTCGATAAAGTTGAGGGTCATCCAATCGTACTCAAGGATTATTTCGACAAAACAGACCGATATGTACTCGTGAGGCAATGCAAAACAGGGAAAATCTTCAGGTTTGCAAAACTGCTATCTACAAAGGAAGAAAGCTTGATTTGCAGTAAATGTGTCAAGAATATCCGATCTGCAGTGAGATGCTGTGGAATAGGGACTTGCCATAAAGTAGTCTGCCAAGACTGCTTAGTGTTACGCCTTCGAGACCAAACAACCTGCGAATTCTGTTTAAAAACGCTCATTCATTGTAGTACTATAGATGAAACCTACTTTCAGCCTGATTGGAGGGATTTTGAAGAAAAAACATCTATCACATCAGCAATGTCGATGGAATCGTTACAAAATAATGAAAGTGAACAACAGAGAGGCAAGATTCTCCAAGATAGCAACCATCTAGCTCGCTACGATAGCTATCACAGAAATTGTCGACAACTTTTGAGACCTAGTGTATTTGCAGACTTTACAAATATCGACGATGAAGACGTAGAGACTGTTTTCGATCTCACTACCGAAACACAGAGGAAGGTCTCTGCTGACAAATGTCCTTACAGAATAGACTTGAAAAACCTACTTACGATAAGTTTCTCAATTGGAATTAAAATGCTCTCACTGCTCTGAGAACTTATCCTATTGATTGCTCGTTATTTAGGCTAAGCTTCTGAGAAGTGTCTCAATTCTTCTAAAATTTGTAATAAAATGATGTGATTATGTTGCGACAAGAATGTTCATGTTGACTAATTTGTGTCAAGTAATAATAATGATTTTTTTCAAGTCTTTATCTAGGTAATTCCATAACAAATCTTTGAACAATCCTTAAAAACAACCAATTGGAAATTTCTTCGAGTACGTTATAACTGTGTCTGAATATCTTACATTGAATCCAAAAAAATTCCTCGAGATTTCCATCCTTCATACTCTTAATACTCTTTAACATAGAAAGAGAGGATCGTTAACTTATAACGAGGAAGAGACCCTGCTAGATAATTGTTCTTTAAGAAAAATTAACTTTCTTAGATCCTTTTTGAAAATAGTTTGACTGAAGATATACCTTTTGGGCATATCCTCTTTGTTTTCAAAGTTTGGATTTTTCATAAATTATTTCATGGAAACCTATCTCAATTCCTGGGTCTTAGATGAAATGATTGCCGAGAACATTTTAAATTATAGGGAAGCAGATAGCTCTAAAAATTGGAGTACTAAATCCCAAAGCTACAGAAATCGTCGTGTCTGCGATTGAATTAAACCTCCTGCAGGCACTATTATTCTCTTTCTTTTTTTTTTAATAAAAATTTTCTTTTCGCCACTACTTCGGTGTTTCCAAACTCGAAGTTCATTAGGACCCTAACCGGTTGAAGAGCTTCTAATTCACTCTAACTTGTGTTTATCCTGCTTCAAAGTCGCATCATCTCAATTACTCAATTAATAGAGACAATTTCCTGGAATTTACCTTTTGTTTCGTGCAATTGACATCAATAATAATAAAAAAAAAAACTATTAATTAATGAATCTGATCAGCTTCGCAATATCATCGAGATAAATTTTTTTTCGCAGAATTCAATTGCCAACTTTCGAATTAAATTCTGCCAACATCAGCAATAATTATGAATCTCTCCAAAAAGCCAAAGATTCCCTATGACTATTTTATCGACATGGGTTTTTCTAAAATTCACATAGATCTTGCTTATTCTCAAACGAAATCGCTTGAGCTAGACACGCTTGTCAACTGGATGCTCGATAATCCTGAAGATAAATTAACAAGAGATGTCGAAGTACTGAAAATTAAGCAAGACAATGATAATAATAAACACCATTTGCTTTCCAAGCCTGAGAAAACGATCAAACTTCTAGATAGACTTAAATCGTCTCATCATACTTTGAGGACACGATTAGCACAAAGTTTTCCATTGAGAATGCCAAAGATCGATATTTCCGAACATCTACCAACACCTGCTGCCCTTAAGCATGAGCAGATTTTCGAAATTGATGTTAAATCTGAAAGCTTGACTCTTGAAGCAGCTAAGAGAGAGCTGCTAGACAATATATCAAATGCAATCAGCAACGACTTTAATATATGGCTGCGGAATCTTGGAAGTATCATTGATGAACTGAAATCTGATGATCTGAGATATAAACTTCTACTTGAAGAGATGAAGAAAAAGTCTCATCGAAGAATTGCAAAGCTGTTGCATTGTTTCTTTGGGTCAATTAGTACGATTCTTCATAGAAGTCTAACAAGTTGCAGAGAGTTAGATCTGCACTCATTCTATCATCTTATGAACCACTTCCATGATTTAGCCACCTTCACTCGAGCACAGAGAAAAAGTATAATTAAGCAATATGAAACTTACTGTGATCGAAAACAGATAAAGATGAATAAGCTTTTCGCTGCACGTATTTTAGAGACGGGATACTTTGCAAGACAAAGAGCTCTGTCGACGGAAGAAGATCAAAACATTCCAGAAAAAACAACAACAGAATTGGAAGAGAGTTGCTCTCATAATTACGATGATAACGATATTGACGAAGTTGAAGTTGACGATGACACTAAAATATATGCACTCTCAGACGAGTGGTTTGATTCTTTCATCGAGGAACTAGATAATATTAGAAAGGGGAAAATTGAGGAAGAGGAAAAAGCTGCAAGGACTTTGCTCAATAGAATAAAAGATCTAAATCTTCCTGAGAAAAAATTCACCGGGCGAGTTCTGGAGTCTGGGTTAACAGATCGTGAAGCTTGTGTGATATGTATGCAAAAAATGAGGGTCTATCTTTATATGCCTTGCAAGCACTTTCTGACCTGTCAGGATTGCACAAATTTCTGCAATGAATGTCCGGTCTGTCTTTTACCAATCTGTGAAAGACTGCCTCTTTATTGGTCATAAATCCTTTTCAGATGGATGATGGTAAGTTTGGTTGGAAACAATTTGTGAAAATATTGTTGATTATTATTGTTACTATAACCCGTTCCTAATTAGTGGAGTTATATTAATAATTGCGTCTCGATAGGATGAGAATTTCGTATTATGTGGTGGGCAAGTTGGCTTTAATTCATCTCAGAATTCAAATAAATACACAATTATAAACTTTAAATAAAGATATCTAAATAGTGGTCTTGGACTTTCTTTCTGTATTGACCTAATATTTCATCATAATATAGTTTATTCGCTCTAGATTTGCATCAGACCTCGCAATAAACTTATTAGCATTACCATAATGATGCTAAGAACAGAGATACTCTTAGAAGTTGTAGTTCGCGAATTATGTACTACGATACCAATTATTTTTCTTGCCAGAAATTAACCGGTGAGTTTAAATAGCAATTTGATTCGAGATGCTGCTTGGATTTGATTAATAGTTAATAGCGAAATTAGTTGCAACATTGTCAACAAAGTCTTGATTGATGTTCGCTTCGCAATTTTCAGAGTTCAACGATCAGGCATTCTTCAGCAAATCTCTAGAAATTGATGAAACTTCAACTACTTTTCTGCTCTTAAAAAACGAGTTTGGATTTGGAAATGATCACATTAAGGAAGCCTACCGAGCAGTCCAAAGCGAGAACTTGGAAGTGCTAATTGGATGGATGGTAAACAATTCAGCGAGTAAAAAACAAGAAATTGAGTCTCAGAAACCGAAACCGTCTGGTCTCGTAGGCAAAAAACAAGTCAACAACGAGGCATCTGGTAGCTTCATGAGAAAACCCTCTTTTTCTTCATTAAAGCGCAGCATACAGTCTAAAGTGATGGTTCAACCAAGTGGTGAAAAGGGCAATGAATCCTCTCCTCCACTCATTCGGGCTCGTCTTGAGCTGATGGCGATCATCGATTTAGTAAAGGTGTTTGAATATCAGCAAAGGCTGTTAGCCCTATCAAAAATGCTAACTCAAATCAAGAATTCTCCAAATGATTATGCTATTCTATTGGAAGAACTTCTGAATCCTAATCCCCTACCAACGATTCAAAACTTTCGTGAGAAAGTTACTGGGGCTTTCGTCAGCATTTTTAGATATCACAATATTAGTAATGGCAGTGATGGAGCAGTAGATATGCCTCTTTTTACAGAAACAGTGCTAGGATTCAATGAATTGAACTTATTCACAGAAGATTATAAAAATCAAATTTCTCGGAAATATATAACCTATTGCAAGGAACAAAATGTCAACCCCGACCAAGAGTTCCTTGCCAAGTTCCTTCTAAAAGAGGCTCAACAATCACGACCTGACTTAACGAAACAAAAAAACGTGGTATTTGTCAAGTCCAACGTGGGACTTGATCGTCACATTAAGAGCTCTCCAAACTTTTCAAACAGATACGTGAGTAACTCATCCTTAGAAGAAAGGAAACTGAATGATAACCAAGACCTTGGTATTTTGGAAGAAGATCGCAAAGTTTCAAAGCAAGAAAAAGATCCAAATCTCACCGATAGAGAGGCCTGTGTCATCTGTATGTGGAAATTACGCGGCACACTTTTAATGCCTTGCAAACATTTCATATTATGTGTGGATTGTGCAAATCCCTGCAAAGAATGCCCTCTGTGTAAATCAGCAATTAAGAACAAGATTAATGTTTTTTGGGCTTAGTATTTTTTGTAGTTACTTTGCCACCCATCAGTTATTATCTTCTTCAGACTTTCCTCTTGATAGGTCTATGAATTCAGCTTCAGTAAGAGGATACTGGTTTAAATTCAAAATTTAACTTGATGCTGGCAAAAACCTTTTTGCCCTCAAAAAAATACGTGTTCTTGAAAGTTCAATAATTCGAGCGGCTTGAGTATTCAATCGATTCTGATTATTTATGTCAAATTGCTCCCAATTATATTCTATTTCTTACAAGTTACGAAAAGTTTCCAAGTATGATTCACAATGCAGGCCAACTTTCTGAATTATTCCATTTTGATCTGCCTAGCAAAAAGCAAGTGACTCATTCTTTTGGAGAGAATTCAATTTGTATCAACTCAACTCTGAGTATGAAAGCATTTCGCGAGCATCGCTTTTTTCCAACAAAAAGCGTGATGGGAGCTACTAACTCTTTTAACTGAATTTGCATACAAACTACAGTAAATCAGTTTACAATTCAGTAAATTTTTGAAAAGTTTTGGAGGATATAATGAGACAAATGTCTATCTATAGCAATTCAGGCATTTAATGGAATGAGGAAGAAGAATTTAACGTTTGTTCCTCTGTTTGGCATTTGAATTAGATCCAAGGAACAGAATTTTAGTAAAACTGTGCAATTTTTTCGAATTTCCTTAATTTCATTCCTCAAAAACAGCTACAATTAGAAAATTCCGATTCAGCGAAATTATTTCCATAAAAACGAATTATTAATCGAAAATTCAATTAGATATCGTTTCGCAGTGGTAACAAAGTGTAGCCCAGCTAAAACGATAATTGACGAAAACCTTTGTGAGACTCACAAAATGCCTTAGCTCTTTCACTTACATCATTTTCTCAATCTTAGGCAGCTGAGAAGTAATTTACTTGTACTAGGCGATGGAGAACAAGTTGAAAACTTCTGGCCATACTTTTACAATTTCCTCTGAAGATTGAGCCTTTCTACCTATGTTCTAACGAGACAAATCATAGTTATAAACAACAAAACGTTATTTTATAGAAATTTCCTTTGCTACTGTTCTTTTTCCTTATTATTATTACCGTTGAGACCTATCGTTATTAAATTACTTCGGCTAAAGCTGAATTATAAAACATTTGCAAATCAAAAGCAACAAAAACTTTCTTCCTCTTATTCAACAAAATAATGTTCCCAAGCACTATTAATCCAAAGAAGGACTCTCTTGAGACAATTATTAATCAATTGGAACTCCAAAAGAAGATGACAAGCCTCATTGCTATCCAAAATCTCCAACAAAACATCAAGCAGTTTATTCAATTCACCGTGTTTCAGGAAGCTTTAAAAGGAAAGATGATTACCCTTCAAGATACAATAAACCCTCACCAAATTTCAGCTGCCCATCACATAAGCAATTTACAAGAAGAATCAAGTCTTCAAAAATGTGAAGTTTCCAGTGAATCACATTCAGCTCAGGACAGTACGAAATTAACAGATGAAGAGTCGACGGGCAAACGAAGCCCTGGATCTCGATATTTGGAGGCTCGTTTGAGAGAAACAATCGGAAATGGAGTTCCACCCAAAGTTTCTAGATCAAAACAAATCGCAAAAAAAGAACCGAAGATTGTCAAGCAATTAGAGATTGCTCGTCCTTGGAAATGCGGCCACGATGTTCATTTCTCCAAAGGTTTGTGCCGAGAATGCTTCATCAAAGTCAATCACAACGGAAACTCGAAAGTTCAAAACAAAGATTTTGCTACGATTTACCAACATTTAAGAAACAAGGTGAAACTAATTGTCAAGAAAACTAACCATATCGAAAGCCAACCTTCATTTACGCAAACAAAGAATGATCCAATCCTTGTAAAAACAGAAGTCAAAACTGAGTATCTTGATTAAACCGCAGAATTAAATGAATTTTTCTAATTAGTGAGTTTTTTTTTCCCTCACCGGTAAAAGGTGAATACTATGTTAAACTTATAGAAGTGAGATTATGCACAGTCTTTTTAATTTATTATAAGCTGAATGTAGATTTTGCATTCTTAATGCAGTGCTTCATTACAACTGTGAATGAGCTTAATCACTTGAATCACAACTCCTCTTTTCAAAAAGTGCAATATATGTTGATCACATTAGCTGTTTCTTTTAATCGTGAAATCTTTTCTCACGAGAGATGGAATTGGTAGATAAAAGAGGAAATTTAAGCCTGCTATCTTGAAATGCCAAAGGATACGGTACAGTACAGATCAATTCACTAAAATAGTCGTTAATGTGACGTGACCAGAAAAGCTTGAACTAAGCGAGAAAATTAGACTAAGATGAATGTAGGTTTCACCGGACTGACAAAGCAGACGAAATATGCAAATTCTGCTCTTTCAAAGAATAAATGTGGGTAGGATATTTCCCTGGAGAATAAATAAAAGGGAATAAAATTTTAATACAAGAGTAGTTAAATAGATGCAACTATTAATGAATACAGAAGGAATTCAGCCTATTTCCGTTTAGTTGCAACAGAGGTCTTTCTCTCAAAATCAATTCAAAGGAATGATTTTCACATTGCTATTTCAATCTTGAAATTGTGTTTCATTTCCTTGGGATTGCTGCTTTTACGATCTCTCAATTAAAAAGAGTTTTTGAGTAAGAAAGTGTTTTACATTGGGAGCAATACTGCCAGTTTTACTATAGCTAAGGAATACAAACATATATCAGCCAGATAGATCAGGTAATGGGGGATTTTAGAACAAAAGAAAACATATCGATGAAAAAATTAGTTCATGCTGAGGGTGATTTTACAAAGGATCTTAGAAAAATCTCCGAAAAAGAGAAATACATATATTTTTGATGGTCATTAGGATAAAGAGACTGACTGGCGAAGGAACCGAATAATTCAAGGAGAGTCTGGATATAAAAAATCCTTTTAAACCTGGAAACCTCGCCAGATGAATGATAATAAGGTAGCAGAAAATATGAAGGCACTTACAAAGATGGTAAGAATGTTTGGAACCTATACTTTGCTAAATGGCTAATTTTCCGAGTCCTCATGAAGAAGAGGGTCGTGTTATAGTTTGTGTAAGTGATTGGTGTGAGATGGGTTGACGAAAATTTCCCATCCGACGAAATATCAGAAATTTAAAGAGAGCTTGATTAGCTGAAAGAGTGATAGACTTAGACGGCACTACATGGGAGATGTACATCAAGAAGTTAATTAGATTAATCCTTTAACATTTTCATGACAATTTTGCATAGTTAATCTCTATATTAAATCATTCTTTATTTGTATTATGTATGGTAATCTCTCTCATTTTCTTAGTGAAATTTGAGAATGAATATCATCTGATGATAATATTATCTTGTCACATATTTTCTCGCAGAAACTTCTTGTGTAAAAATTCAATATTTGCATCATCTCTCATCAAAATTAAAAATTTCATTTGGGCAAACCGGTTTAACAAGAAAAGGGAAAAAACTTCTGGTTGGTTGCTCTCAGCAATTTGGAATCTCACTAGAAGAGAAAACTATGTATTGCTTATTATTATATATACTCATGACAATTATAATAATTTACACTATTAAACAGTTAAGTGAGGTTTCAATGGAGAGTCAAAAGAAGATTAAAATATGTCTGCTGGGAGGAGCTGGAGTTGGTAAAACTAGCATCATTAAGAGGTTCAACGATGGCTCTTTTGAAGAGAGAGAGAATGTGACTCTTGGAGCGCAATTTCTGCTAAAAATGTTCGAATATGATGGAGAAGTTTATCAATTGCATATTTGGGATACTGCAGGAACAGAGAGGTATGCTCCTCTTGCGAACATGTACTACAGGGATGCTCAAGCAGCGATTTTAGTTTATGATGTGACCAGCGAAGAAAGCTTTCAAGTCCTAAAAAGGTGGTATGAGGAAGTTCTGACTCAAGGACCAGATGACATCGTCTTTGCGGTAGTTGGCAATAAGTCGGACCTTGAGAACCAAATTCAGGTGGATGAGACTAAAGTTAAAATTTTTGTAGGACAGATCGACGCTATACATAGATACGTTTCAGCAAAACAGGATGTTGGAATCAAAGATTTGTTCACTCGGATTTGTAAAAAGCTTAAAGAGAAAGATCTGTTCATGAAGCCAAGAACCCATACTGTGATCAGCAACGCAGAACCATCAGTCCCAACACAGCAGCAGAAAAAATGCTGTTAGTATGATTTATTTTTTTTACGATCTCAGAATATTACTTTGATGTGTTTTGATTGGTGAGGCAGTGACATTCTTACTTAACAGCCAAAGCTTGTATAGTTCTCTCCTTTAATAAATGAATTATTTGGATATGGCTAAGTAGTCAAAAAATAAATTGATTGTCGTCTCTACATTCATATTAGTTGGAGTTCTGGTTGTTGGTGCTGTGGTTTTTTAAAAACAAAAAATTCTAATGGACCTCCTAAGCATCTTAAGATAAATTCATGTACTATCTTTAGTATATTCTTATTTTTCTATTATTTGGTTTATTGTGTCTTGTACTCAAGAGGAGTTCGGGAATAGGTGAACTGTTTATAACTCCCCCAAAGTCGCTTCTCTACATTTTTAACTACACTTCCTTTGAGGGATCAATCAATTAGCGAGACGAGAGCTAGTAGAATCCAAATAAAGCTATATATAGTCTCAATACTCCTTAACAAATTGAGAAGACCACATGAATGCGCCTGCTAATTCCCAAAAAAAAACTCGAACATTTTGCCTGAGCACGCAAGAACAGATGCTGACAGGTTTTAAAAAGAAATATTATGGAATTTAGTTGACAGTTGCACTTTCATATGTGGGGATCATGTACTTGATATTGATAAATGCGTCCTATAAAGTAGGTTATTGAAATTAATCATATGATCAAAGTGCTAAGTTACATCGCCTCCTGTTTGTTCAAAAATCTCCAGGGTCTCTTGGATGAGGTCTCCAAGATTTGATTGCTTTCTCTGGCTGTAGTCTATCTTATCTCCTATGTTCTTGTTTTTCGATTTGAACAAGTTAAATATTGGAAGGATCTGTCTATAGTATGGGACAAGAGCTTCTCCAACCATCTCACCGCTCTGTACAAGTTTCTGCAGGACTTTAAGAGTGATTTGAACAACGTCAGGGTCTCGAGTGTTCAACGCGGCTGAGCAAGAAATAGTACAATTAAGACTTGAAGATTTTTTTTTTTACTTTTTATTGGTATAATAAGCTGAGGAATAACAGGGAGAATTTTAGGTCCTCCAGCCTCCAACATTTCATATGTTCCCATAATAGCCAGGAATCTATAAGGGTCTATTTTCTCTCTCAATCCATCGAAAAAGATCGGCAAATAGTGATGATAGTCAAGTTGCTCTGGGGAGATTTTCCATTTCACTTTCATCACAGAGCCCTGTTGGTCGACTCTAACTGGAATGTCACCCCTGTCGTAGAATCTAAAATGATCAGTCAATGCAAACTCTTGATTGAAGATGAGATACCTTCGGAATTCTGAGGCAACTATCGCTCGTTTGGAAAATGCTCCTGCGACAGGTTTTGGAGCACTGAAGAACTCTTTCTTAGGGTTGAGGGACGTAGAGCGACCTCCGATTCCGTTTCCTTTGAGAGTATAAAAATCTGTTCAGTGGTTGTAATTAATTTTTTTTTCAAGATGTAATTTACCGAGCTTAGTTGCTGCTTGTGTTGTTTCGTAATCTGGAAGTCTCTTAGATGGTTTCGCAGTTTTACTCATCTTTTCCGGAGGAAAATCTCCAAAAGGAGAGTGAGGATTTGAGGGTGCCCATTTGTTTTTCCAAGGTTTGTAACTTTGATTGGCATTCTTGGAGAGCATGCTTCTCATATGGTCTTCTAATATCAATTTTGCGGCTATATTTTCAGTTTGGACCGGCCTTGTTGAAGCATTCTGGATTTGAGGTAGCATTAAACTTGACTGAGGTTTTAGCAGGAATTATAAAAAATTATATAACAGTTATCTCAATACTCTTATCTCAAGATATCGAAATAAATTTTTTTTTGAAGCACACTACAGCGATAACTACAACGTCCTCCTTATCATAAAATATAGATGGCAAGTTCCAAAAATCGTCACATAAATTACTGTCGCTAGACTTAGTGAACTCCAAAAAAAAAAGAAGGAGTCAACTTTGAGTAATATTCTCTTTTTTTCCAAGTCTTTTTGTCGTGGGTTCATCTATTTCAAAGAAATAGTAGTTCCAAGAAATTTGAGAGCAAATGATGGAGGAAGGTTATCAATGTGATTTATTCTTAAAGTGCATTGAGAAATTAGGGAGGCCTGGAGCACTTTATTTTCGATGCGTCGAATTATTCCGCACGAAATCGAGCCTATTCATCTGAATTCACTTAATGTTATCATGAAGAATTTCTGGCATTTTTTCTCAGGTTGAGTTACAAATTTATCTGTTCTTTCAGCAGTTATTTGGACTATGAGATCTCTGTGAAATTATATTCTCCTATATGAAAATGTATTTTTGTGATAACATTCTAGCAAATTAGAGAAATTAAATGCGTAGTTATAAAGTCCTTAACTGGAACTGCTACTACTACTGCTACTCTTTTTCTTTTTGTGTTTCTTCTGCTTTTTTTGTTTTTTATGCTTTCCTCCATGGTGTCCTCCGTGGTGTCCTCCGTGAGGACCAAAGTGCATTCCTCCTGAGGGGTGCATTCCTCCCACATGTCCTACCATGCCACCACTTGGGTAGCCTCCAGTCATGGTAGTGGTGGTATAGGTTGTAGTTGGATAAGATGTTCCAGTAGTAGGGTAAGTAGTAGTAGGATAGGTTGTAGTAGTTGTTCCTCCGGTTGGGTAAGTGGTTGTCGTAGGGTAGGTAGTTGTTCCTCCAGTTGGGTAGGTAGTTGTTCCTCCAGTCGGGTAGGTAGTTGTTCCTCCAGTCGGGTAAGTTCCCGTTGTTGGATAGGTTCCTGTAGTTGGATAGGTTCCTGTAGTCGGGTAAGTCGTTGTTCCTCCAGTTGGGTAAGTTCCTCCTGTTCCCATTGTTGGGAAGGTAGTAGTTCCTGTTGTGTATGTGGGCATTGTAGTAGTTCCTCCAGTGGGATATCCACCTGTGGGAGCATACATTCCGGTTGTTCCGGTAGTATAGGTTGGAGTTGTAGTTGTCCCAGTTCCTGAAGTACTATCAGGGAAAAACTCCGTATCAACTAAAATTTTTCCTGCAGGCTTTCCTTTATAGGTGAGATCAACCCAACGTGAACCTTTTCCACTTGATACTATGGTGGAGAAAGCCAAGTTGCCTTCTGCGATCATGTCATTTTTGGAAAAAGTGTCGTGGTCCCAGATTTGAAATCCTACGAGTTCCTCGGTACCTCGACGAAGATGAAAAGTTTCATTCCAAACCGGAAGCTTTCCACCTCCGTTATGTACCTTAGTTTTTGCGCTTTGCGAGCCAAGAACTACCACAGTATACGGATCTTGCTTGGAAAGGAAATCCTTGTCTTTAAGCAATTGAGCTTGAATGACGGTGATCTTTAAATTTCCGGTTCCTGCCTTCATATCTAAAGAAACTAATTGATTTATAAATAAATCAAAAAGAACACGTACTTAAATAGGGCCTTTAATGATGAATAAAGTTCAGGAACATGATATCAGAATGCCCTATTATAACACCAAATTATTCTGTTCAGAAGTTATTATAGCAAGGCGATTGAACGGGTTTTTTCCTCTATTAATCCAAGTAAACGTTTTTCATTTATCCCAGAAACATCACTACATCATATTTTCACTCTCTCAAATTTAGTTGAAGAAGATCGAACTTTATTCGAAAAGGAATCAATCAGTCTAAGAGTTATATATTATTCTTCAGAGACAAGAAATGAAGCTGTCTCTACTTGCATTTAACCTGTATTCATCTTTAGGATAGTTATTTTATTCGGCTTTCAACAAAGTTTCCTTTTTGGAAGTAAGAGAAAGTTTCTAAATCATAACTACATACATGTATGCAAAAGATTTTAGCATCAGTTCCATTCGGAAGTTTAATAACTAGATCAATCATATAGTCTCTAGGGGGTCCAACGGCAAGATTTCAGAAGCAAATACGAGCAATCAATCTAATGGTCAAGCAATGTTTATCAAGATGCCTTCGCACTGGAAAGTTAATCAGGTTTAGTAGAATTTAAGAATTTATTATGTTCCTAATTCGTTTTTTTTTTTGGATAAATTTTTATATGAATGTGAATTTTTTTTTTTTAATTTCATTTACACCTACCTAAATCAATGCTTCATTGATAGAAGATTTTTGCTCTGAGAAAATAAGCATTTCTAAATGCCTTGTGAAGCTATTTTTTAGCATCTCTTGTATATCTCCTTTCAAAACTTCATATATTCATTTGACGCAGCTAAAATTTAGAAATGGTATACACAATAAATATCGATAATTCAGAAAAATTGAAAGTCACAAATGAAAAAAATAGTACTAACTTTGTTAGACATCAGGATCTCCCGCTTCATAACTGTCTGAGATCACTCTGAACATTCTATAGATTTTTTCTTCATCCACCAAACCGAAGAGGCTTTCAAATTTCTTCACCATAGCTTCAAATGTATTTGATTTTATTTGAACTAAATCTTCAACATCCTTAGAAGCATAAATGAGATTCTCTCTATCTATCGGTCTCCTCAGGAAATAGTCTCTAGGGAGCGAATGCATCCTGTGCTTCATTATTTCCTTAAGAGGATTTATTCCATGTGCTGCTTTGTAGTCTCTTAGCACCTCATTTAGACCTGGGTCTCTCACTGTTTCTATTTGGTTGTAGATTTTAGAGCACTCTTTAGTCTGAATATTATTCATGATTAGTGGCTCTGTATTCTGTGGCACACTTCTGAAGGCTTCCTTGTATTGCTCATAAATCATTAGCTGCTGGTTGAGTTTATATGCTGCACTGACATCATAGTTGTGAGAAGGCAACGCATCAAGCAGCAATCTTAGCACCAGGGAGTCCTTTCTTCCATCATGAAAGATCTTACAGATGAGTTCATTTTGCATGATGTTTTGAATGGTTTTTACCATTCGAAGATACAGCCTTTCATAATTCTGATCATTTTTGTGTACAGCTCTTGACTGAACACTGAAGAAGTCAAAAACATAAATTCTCTCACCCACTGATATTTGAATCAGCTCAATATATCCATTCTTACGAAGACATCCTTCAATATCGACTCCTACAGAATCAACTTTCTTGGTGTCGAGCTCAAATTCTTCAAGAAGATGCTCATTTTCAGCATCAATAAGCATGATTTTACTGCTGTCAATGAATTTGAGAACTTCTTCTTCTGTGAAGCGATCATCAGGTATTATTAATTTGCATTCATCAAAAGCTGGAAGAGTCTTAATTTTATCCATGTTCTCGATCGGGGCTCGAAGATTTCTTTCAAAGCGCTGAATTCCAATGGTCTTCGACTTGTTTGGAGTTTGTACTGTGATGAATTCTTTGGATTCTTCTTTGAGAACTTCAGATACTTTTCCAGTCGTGTCGATTTCTGTGCCCGTGATGATGATGTTAATAGCCGCCTTCTCTTCTTCAAGGAGATCAAGATGGTCGATGGCCGGTTGTTTGTTTGTGATTGCATCAGGTTTTCGCAATTTGTTTCCGAAGATGACAAAAGTGGCAGGCAGAAGAGGAACGATAATGGCATTGTTTTTGAGGCATAGATTCTTGAGCCAGTATCTAATGGATGATAAGTTACTTTTGGAATTGGGGTACACCTTGAAAAGCTTTTCAAAAACATGATTTTCTAGAATTTCTAAGGTCGTGATGCCGTGTTCACTCTCTCTCTCAAAGTTCTGTATGATCTTGACCATTAGTTTTGAAATCTGATAATTTTCGTTCAATGTGTTATCAAAGATGGTTAATTTGCAGAGTTCTTCACGGTTAACGTTCAGTTCTCTACTTAACAAATCTAGGAAGCGATCACTTCTACTAATTTCCGCAAGATATGCATCGAGTTCTTTCTGAATAACTTTCAAAAAGCCCGCTAACGTCGGCTCTGTCCAACTACTATTGCAAACATCGATATAATAATATTTTGATATCTTGGATGGGCTGATTGGCACTTCTTGCAGTAGATTATGATTCTTGATTATTCGTACAATCGATTCTTCAACTTTCCTCTCAAACACCTCTCTTGCTGGCATTTTGACAATCGAGAAGTACTTCTTATTTTTTTCTCGAGCTTCAAAAGCAAACACAGTATCCACAAAATAAACATAATTAGCCTTCCAATTGATTTGACGAAAGCACAACTCCATTAACCATTTGTCCATATGAATTGTGTTGAAGTGGCTATATAAAAGCTCAACAAATTTTCTCGACATATCTTGTACTAATTTCTTCTTTATAGGTTTACTAACCCTGTAGTCCAATTCGATTTCTTCCATTGTATGAATATTGTCAATATATCCAAGATCTTTTAGTTCTTTTTGAGAAAGATAAAATCGTGTATTAAGATCCATTTCGCCAACGAATTCTTGATGAAATTTGTTGCTTTCGATTTGTTTTATACAGTTTTCAAAGTCTTGCTTATTCTTTATAGTGCTGTATAGTTGAGCTGCTTGATTGAGTTTAATTCTCAGTTCATCCATGTTCAAATCCTCAATTCCATGAGCAAAATCGCATTCCTTCTTCGTTAAATGGCAAAGACATCTGCGATATTGATAGCATATCTGACTTTTGGCTTGATGACGTTGAGGGACGACCTTTCGTGAATTATTAATTGGTTTCAAGTTTGAGTTTAGGGTGTTCTGCCCACTAATAGGTTTCATTAGTAAAGTCAATAAATTTAGTATTTTGATAAAGTAGCTGAACTGACGCAAGTTTCAGAAATTGATAAAACGTGAACACAACTCTAAGCATTTTCACATTCTTCAAAATGAATTATCGTGAAGACTACGTCATTCTTAATTATGGTGAGGTTAATATATATAGTAGGCCGTTGTGCAGTGTTCAGAATAACAAATATTTTCAAAAAAAGTCTATTGTTATTTCAGTACACTTCAGTCTCATGATTTCAGAAAACCCATACTTTTCAAGCAGCTGAGAAAGTCTGACAAATCGATATTAATTATCATATCTCAACTCGAATTGATACTCTAATTTTTCTGAGTAACTCTCATTTTCACGAGTCATGATGGAAACGAATTCGTTACTATTATTAATTGTTTCGAATACAAGATCGCAAAAATTGAATTTTACGCCCATATTGTTTCTTTTGGAGTTGCCTCAAAACAGCAATCAGTGTAATTTGTATAGACTTGTCTAAATATCAGAGGATTCTCAGTAATTTCACAATGCATTAAGTGAGTTAAAGTAGGAACCGTGATGTTACAGTTTTCCTCTGAATTTGCGGCTTTAACGAAGAAATCGCTTATAATATCAATATTATGCTGCTCGCAAATAGGATTTCCTTGCCACCCGACATAGAAGCTCTCTATATAGTAAGCTGCAGATTCACAGTAATTAACGTCAGGGTTTTCAGCGTCGCATTCTTCGCTGAAGGAATCTGTTTGATCCACTAACTCTTGGATGATCTTTGCGTAGTATGCTGTGCAACTCTGCCAATCACAAATTGTATTATACTCATCATCATATCTTTGCTGAGCCTGATCACTGTAACTTATAGAATTTTGATTATGAGGTTGCTCAGACACTAAAATCTCCGGAACATCAATATTGCAAAATTGTCCATTTAATTCAGCTTGGTCAAGTACATCGCTAATCAATTGAGCATAAAAAGCTTCGCACTGAGCCTCGCCACCACAATTAATTTTTAACAATTATCTTAATCTCAGAACATCCGCTCAATAGTCATATTCTGATGATGTTGAGCAGCTTTCTTCAGTAATTGCTAAAGCTCCAAAAACTTCAGTAAACTCTTCAATTGTTTCTGAAATTTCATTTTCTGTGAGTTCCTCAATGATTTCTCCAATGGAAAACGTTTCGGTTTCAATCGTAATATTTTCTCCTTCGATTTTAACAGAGGTGTATTCTTCTGATTCAACAGATCATTCTGAGGTAGTTTCCTCTACAGTTTCAACAGCAATTGTAGATGATGCTTCTTCGCTAATTGGAAGAATGACAAATGGTTCGATGCTACATTGTTTAATTTCGACAACTTCGACGGCATTGATATCTCCTTCTCCTGATTAAACCATAGTCAATGGTGCTGTTGTCGGTATTATTTCAGCTTCAATCGTGATAGCCCCTCCTCCAATATTAGCAACAACTAACTGCTCTCCAGGTTCATTCTCATAACCTTCAAGGACTTGGATGACATAGGATTCGTCTTTGAAATCAGTGATAGGAAGTGATGAGCTCTATCTACATAGTCACAAGGCGTTGGAAGAAGAGTAAGGTGTTCTTCTCCACCGATGAAAGTCGAAGTAATTGTAATGCTTGGTTACTCTACCAATTTAGCGATTAATAAAGATTCTGAACTATCTTCCCCAGATGTCGTTTTCTCGGTTTCAGATTCGATTCTCTCAGTCACTTCTTCAGAGGAGGTAATTGAAGTCCAATTTTCGGTGCTCATTCCTGCGCCTTCTCCTTCTTCATCGGTGGTGCCTGTTTCACCTAATTCTTCAAAAGTGATCTCTTCGAGCTCTTCTGGATCGGTGACGACACTAAATTCTTCTTCAGCGACAGCAGTCAGTTTCCCTTCAAGAGTTGCTTTCTCAGATTCTTCTTCATCTTCCATATTATCTGGATCATTCTCTAAAATAACTTTAGATTCTAATATGACCAGCTCCGTTGGTATCTCAGTAATCGGTTCAGAAAGAGTCTCAGCGTACATCTTAAGTGTTTCGCAATCGCTAGTTGTGGTGACAGCTGCATTCTGTCCATCCACTGTTATTGTTTCCACAACTTCGAAAACATAGGTTTTTCCCCTGCTACAACTGGAACCAATCCCACTCCTACAGGAGTAATCTCAGCTTCTATCTTGATTGATTCACCTCCTATATTCGCAACAACCATGTGCTCACCAGACTAAGTTTCAGAAGATTCCAGAATTTGAACAACATATGATTCTTTTCGTATCCGTGGTAGGCAAGAGTGGAGCTTTAGAGACTTACTGCTCAATAGATGGAAGTAGTGCAGTGAATTCCTCTCCTCCACCACCAACAGCTACTGTCAGAGAAAAGCTCTGAAAATTCTTCGGCCACGACGGCAAACTTGATTGGCTTCTCCTCAATTTTCTCAGGCACAATTGGTAAAGACTTGAACATTGCCAGTACACTTTTTGAAACCGACTTGCTTTTACAAAATTCACTTTCATTTCTTCCTCTTCATCACTTCCATTGGTCCCACTTTCTATCTCTTCCCTAACAGAATCGTGAGTCCTTGCAATTGCAGAGGAAATTTTCGATACACTTTAAACCTTGCTATGTATGAGTTAAGGGTTCGTTTCGTTTCGATTTGTAGGTTACGAGGTTCATTGGAACATCAAGTTTCGACATGTGCTGCGGGATTCCGTCAGGGTGGATGTAGCTCTCATGAGCATCAGTAAGAATATCGGCGAAAACCCAGATTTCATGTTGATTTTGGTTGTTTCATAAAGGTCTAATTTTTAATCTTCTCTCAGAAAGTTGCTTTGTCTTTTTTTAAAGCAACCGTATCTGTCAACATTGAATTTTTTACCAGATTCCTACGAAATCATAAACGTTTTCCAAAGCTGCAAATCAGCTTAGAAATCTCAAAAGAAGCAATTTATAGGTACTTCGAGATGCGGGAGATTCTATGTAATTAATCTTGATCCAATCACCTAATCGTGAAAACCGCCATATCTGAAGAAGAAATGAACAGGATACATTCTATAATATGATCCAGAAATTAATTCTTCAAATGGATTGCCGTTTTTTTTTTTTGCTGTTTTAGTTCACTAGGTAATTTGTAAAAGATAGCGAGCTACCAGAAACTCCTTGACGGACTGTATTTTCATTTTTTTCAATTACTGAATGATTAAACTGTAATTTCATTTTTGAGTTATGAGAGAATCCTGTAATTAATTACTTCAGAGGTATATGGAAATAGATATCTACAATTTGAACATAAATATTCCATTGCAATATAGAGTATATAACAGGATAGATATAATTGCTGAATTGTTAAATAGTAATTAATTGAATCTTTACTGGCTGTAAGTTTTTCAGCTTTATTTTTTGCGTAATCCGAGCATCCCATACATTATTTCTATTTGGAACTTTGCATCTATTCCAATTTGAATCATTCTCTGGAAAGAATAAAAAAGATAATATTACCGAAAACAAGTAACGCGATATGACAGATGTCATGAGGTTTCAGCTCGATTGGCAATTTGTCCAATATGGAAAAGTTTATTTTTTGAGGGAGTGCTGCTGCATATTTTATGAAATTTTTCAGATCTCTATGCAGCAATTGATTAACCTATGAACCAACAAAAGCGACTTGCTTGTAAAAGCTGTGCGAGATGAAAGATACTTGGCTGTAGTTGTAATCATCGTAAGAATATCCATGAATGCTTTGAGTGTAATAATAGATTGCCTTTCTGAAAGGGCTTGTATTAATGTTGGGAAAATCACCAAAACTTAAAACAGAATTTGTCAGATTTGAGTTTTGTGAAGAAGTCACTAGATACCTTCCTAACGTCAGACTGGTAATATATGAATGCGCCTCGGTAATAGCATCTGCCAATTCTGGAAAGTAATTTGTTGCTTCAGAGTAGCCATGAGAATCCCAATTGTAATCCTTGAAGAGTAATGTTAGCAAAACGGTTTGGATAAATTGTTTACATCATGGAAAGTTCCCTCCATCTCTCTGTAACTAAATGAAGTAAAAGAAATTTCTTGCTTTCCATAGAATCGTTCGAAGACCTTTGCTTTTGATGAAACTAGAAATCATGCTGATTTTTTATCATTCGTATTAAGTTACAAGTTCCATCGAAGTCATCCGAGAATAAATCCTCAAATTTTGTTTCCCTTTTGAATTTGTCGCTTTTGTTTTGTTCTTCTTTCTTTTGTGGATCGTTTTCCATTTTTTTAAGAAGATCAATAACTTCAATATTGCCTTCAAGCAAAACTACATGCAACACGGAAAAAAACAAAAAAAAGGATTACTGCACTTGCGAGGGGATGTACGGATTGCTTCCAGTGCCTTATCATCTGCTTTCATTATGAAATCTTTTTGGAGATCTCTTGGGAAGTCAATCTACAATATTCTAGGGTACTGTTGGAGAAGACAGGGTTCAAATTACCTCAGGGAGAATGCCTAATGCGTATATCGGTCCACATAATGAATGGAAAAATGCCATTATGAAGATTGCTTGCACTAACTCATGTTTCGACCAAGCGTCTGAGCCTTTCATCAACCCTTTCTGATTAGTAGCATAAGAACTTACAAATACCCATAGTATATATATTTTTACCATTCTAGTACCGTCCTTGAATATCCAAGGTTTAACAGCAAATTCAACGCAGAACTGAAAGATATTCTGGAGTTTCGGAGGTAGAAGAGATTTAAAATTAACTCCTTGAAGCCAATCTTTTTCTCCTCCAGCTAGCAAATAGTTTTCAAGCAACAGCCAATATAAATATTCGCAGTCATAGCAGGCGACACTCTATGCACCACATTAGTATTTTGATGGTGTAAAGCTGAAGTACCAGAATAGCGATATAATATCTCCAGGGTAAAGGCAACGGTCCGTCGTCTTGGAACAAATGTTTCGTCACATTAAATATTTTGCGGAGGTTTCCTGGATACCAAAGAAGCGCCCTTTCGTAGTTTGCTATTCGACCATGCCAATGCTTATAAATGTCCTTGTAGAGCTTGTAAAACTCCCTATTAGTTAACTTTCTCTCTAAAGAAAAAGTCTCAGGAGTGTTTTGATCCTGTAGAGAGGTAAGATTATTTTTTTGGATATCTGGCAGCAGTTTATTCGAGAAAAAGAGGCTAACTCTGGAGTTGTCGTTGAAGATCATTTCTGGATAATTTTTCTAGATGGACATGAAGCTGTTGTATTTTTGTTTGGAAGACGTTTTTTTACTAATACTTCTCTCCCCAGTTGAACAAAGGCTGAATAAACATCTTCATATGGATGAAACGAAACAACTAAACTCAGTTTTGCAAGGACATACTGTATGATTCTATGCAAAAAGAAATTAGAAGTATTGTAGATAGCAACAGAATACTTCGGATCCGGCTCGTTTTCTTTGATAAACCGTTTCAGTTCTTGAATGCAATATTCACACTATCAAGAATATTATCAATAAAGCTGAGCCGATTAACTTTGATAACCTGCTCCTTGCGTTCTTGTTCATCATCTATAATAGTTGTTGGTAGGTATCTTATAATCATGTAGATAATGTCTTGAGAGATCGGCAAAGTACCAAGATCATTCGTATCTTGTAGTTTATTCTTGCTTTTTTCTTTTCCGAATTTAATATCTTTCTCTACAACAATCATTTTTTTATTTGAAAATGACCTCAGAGAAATTTTCCGAGTTAGCTGCTCAATAATTAGCACTTTATCCTTTAATTATTTTCCAAATAAAGAACCATTTTCTAATTTATTTTAAGAAAGAACATTTAGTTTCCATGCTTCAAGGTTGGTCGCTAACTTGATTTCCTGATACAATATTTGACTGTAGGAACTCTTCTAATGAATGAGGTAAATATATTCCGTTTAAATCCTGAATTTCTCAAATAAACAAGCTCAAAAAAAAAACTATTGTTTCAACAACCCAAACTAAAAAGGAATGTCCGAATAGTAATGTTTCCAACAAAAAATCATTAGATGATTCCATAAATTTTTAAGGAATGAGCAACAGATACTGAAGAAAATTTTGAAATTTCGAGATCTCTCAATTTTGATCCGCTAAGCAGATAATTTTGCTGAATAGACCTTATAGCCGAAATTTGTTGAAATGATATATCATTAGGGCTCTTTACATAATTAAACTACTACAGGAGTTGAAGGCACTTTAGAAAAAACTTACTTGAAGCAGTGAACACCTCTGATTGTTAGAGCACAATAAATTCCAAGGAGGAGTTCTCACCCAACAGTTAGAGACATATGCTCAACTTCATAGCAGACATTCAAAATAAGTAGTCAGATGAATAGCAAACGACTGTCAAAATAATCAAGACCATATCGACATTGAAGAAGAATTTTATTTCCTTTTTTAGCTTTATGAAAACTTGCTCTTTCAAGAGATATTTTTTTCGAAATTGATTGCTTTTCAATAAAAATAAAATAATCGGCAAATCAAAACTTTACCTTGCCAAACCTGAAGCAGTATCCTAGCGCTGGTTGGATGTCTGCTTGACTGAGAAAGGGAACGAAGCATTTCCAAGCTCTTCAAACCGAAGACAAGGCATGGACCCAATCAGATAGCACTTTCAAAGCGCACAAGATTTCTCAAATGCAATTATGCATTTCAAGAACAAAAATAGTCTGCTCGATTTGAGGTACTTTAACTTTTTCCTTTCTCGAATTGTTCTGTACCGCTCGAAGCTTAGCTAAGTATCCTGTGCTATCAGAACTTAGTTCTTTTGAGAGCGAAAAGAAATCTCACGACAGAATAACTAGCAATTGGCTTTCAATGTTTATAGAAAGTCAGGAAACATTATTCTGATAATTCTCTGTTAGCCTTTAGTTAGATTTATTTACCTCCTCTTCTTTCCTAACAAGGATTTCTCAATAGGAATTATGAATGGCTTTCTCACTTCGGGTGTAATTTACATCAAACAATGAAGACAATGAAGGCTTGACGAACTCAAAATTTTCAGACTCAATACGTGCTGTCAAGATCATAGCAACTTACCAAAAAAAATTAGTTATCGAGATCTGCATAATTTTGCTTATACTCTATTATTGCTTGTTATTTCTTAATATTTACACAGAAAGATAGGTTTTTTCTCAATACAATATAGTAAACCCCAGAATTTTAAGTGACAACTCACAAGAAAAAGATTGCTTAATTCAATATTGTTGATATTTACTGCAATAGGTATCAATTGCGGCGCCTCTTCTCTCCAAATATACAACATATTTCAGCATGATTTTCAGAGATTTCTTTCTTATAAGTCACTAAATTTAAAACATGAAGAAATTAACACTGTCTTTTATCTTACAGTTGTTTATTGCTCTTGGAGTCTTTTCTCAAACTCCCACTGTCACTGATACTGTAATTATTACTTGAGGCTGTTTCAAAGTCTCATATATATGTAGGTTGCTTTGACAATTGCAATAGATGGAGAGAAAGTGGGTGAAATTCATCTCGGATTATTCGGAGACATAGTGCCCTTGACCGTTGAAAATTTTAGAGCTCTTTGCGTCGGAGATCATGGACTTAGCACAACATCAAGCAAACCCCTTCAGTATAAAGGCTCTCCTTTCCACCGTGTCATTCCAGGATTTATGGCACAAGGTTTAATGGTTCGACACAATTGTGAAATAGCTTATTCTAAATAGGAGGTGATTTTACCAAGGGTGATGGGACAGGTGGTGAGAGCATCTATGGGAGAAGGTTTGCTGATGAAAATTTCAAAATTGATCATTTCCCTGGGTGCATATCCATGGCTAATGGAGGAAAAAACACCAATGGCAGTCAGTTCTTCATCACACTAGCTGAAACATCTTGGCTTAATGGAAAGCATGTTGTTTTCGGGAAAATTATATCTGGATTAGAGATCTTAAAAAGGATAGAAAAATTGGGTTCATCAAGCGGAAGAACTTCTAAAACAATTATAATTCAAGACTGCCGAGAGATATAGAACGACTTTCATTTTGAGAACTGTTTTTTTGAAAGAGAATAGTAGTAATACATACATTTTAATTTTGGAACAATATCATTGAATCTACATATATCGTCTAGAAAGGCAAATTATGCATAGGATTTCTCTCTTTCAGCATGAATCGAGGAGTTAATTTGGTATGAGTACTGAATATTCCTTATTCGAAATTACACTCAAGAAGGAGGGCCGTTTCATTTCAAAGATAAACATTTAAAGCACCTTGTAATGTTTCCTTCCAATCCTCACCAGTGCAGTTTAAGGGCTCTTTCGATTTCTTTTCAATCAAAGAGAAATAATCACATATTTTTTGAATTCACCGAATGAATATTCTATAGAGGCCTATTTCGAGACTGTTAATCATCAGCTAAGGGTCTGTTGAGCTCTTCGATATTAAATTCAGTAATCGGTTATTTTCCCAGCTTTCTAATCAAGAGTCGATGAGTATTTTTGACTGAAATGACAATCTCTCTGATCTTCTTTTGTAATTCACCTGTCCCACTTCGAGATTGGAAAAATATGAGTAAGAAGTGAAGTAATCCCATATCAGTGAAGTTCTGTAAGTAATTCTAATCATTTGCATTTGCTTGACTTAATTTTGATCGATTCAAGTAGAGTTAAATGAATTATCCTCAATTAAACACAGACAATTCCATAAAAAGATGAGAACCTCAATTCTTATCTTTTTAGTTTCGCTAACAGAGATTATCTCAGAATGAGGGTCTGTCAGGGTCAGAAGAAACAATCGAACTCTAAATATGGTGACCAAAGAGCACGTATTTTTCGTTTCAAGCCCGAATTTAACAGTGATTCAGGAGAGATTTATAATTATTAAAATATAAATAAATTTGGGAGAGAGGTCACTCAAGATGTCCAACGAAGACACAGACGTCAAGGAGAAGGCGAAGAGATACCAAACCTTCGAAGAATTCTATCCATTCTACTTGAAAGAGCACTCCAACAGGATCAATCGCAGATTGCATATAATTGGAACGACAACCGCCTTCCTCTATCTCCTCTATCTGTTATTAACTCTCAATTTCGCTTGGTTGGTGACTGCCATGGTTCCAGGGTACGCATTCGCTTGGGTTGGACACTTTTTCTTCGAAAAAAATAAGCCAGCGACCTTCAAATACCCATTATGGAGCTTAAGAGGCGATTTACAAATGTGGGCTGAGACAATGCAAGGAAAACGACGCTTCTAGAAGACAATTTATAATTTGATTGTTGAATAAGTAAGTATATTGGGTTTGATGACTCATGAAGATACTTTCCGTAATGATGCCAGATTTAATGATTAATGTAAGAACCCTAAGATGCGATAATATTAAACATGGGAGTTAAAGCAATCAAAAAGTTTGTCTAGAACTTAAGATTTAATGAAGGGAAACAATTGTTTAGCTTATTATTATTCTGTTTCTTTGGTAGAGAGCGAGAGAACATATTTTCTGCATTTGAATTGCATTTTAATGGGAGTAGTGATCTCAATTTTCCCGAAACAATACTCTTTGCGTTTGAGGCAGTTTTCGGGTAAGAGTTTTTGTAAAAGAGTAGGTAATAAAATAATTCAATCATCTTACATTCAATTTAGAAGTGAAGGTATTTGTGTTTTATCGAACGCTAACTCTTAAATAATAGAGTATATCAAAAGGAATATCAGAGAAATAATGAAGACTCACAAGATAGAAATAAAAAACCTAAGATCTCCTTGCTGATCATTGATATAATATGTATATATATGAAGAAAATCCCGGTAAATTAGGGTCCTGAGGATACTCTTTAATAATTTCCTTTCAACAAAGAGAATAGATTTCTCAAGTTGGTAACGAGCCGCCTCCTCGAATAAATAGTTGATCTTTTAATACTTTCTGTTCGAGAGAGCGTTTGCTACCTTTTGCTGTTATTGAGAGAGAGAAAAAAAAAAATGCCAGTTGCATTCTGACTTCTCTGAAATATTCAGTCTTTGAAAAGTATCAATCAGAAGGGATAAAATGTTATTTTTTCTGTAATGAAATTCCTTTCTTTAAATCAGTATTTTTTCATGGCATACTACCAAATTAGCAGTTATCTGACTTACTGTAATACATCACACCATTATTGTTTTGCAACTAAGAATTGGAAGATGCCCACCATCATACAAGCTCTACACTCACCCTGGAAGCCGATACGAAATTTCGATCGATTTTTTTTTTTCCTCTCTCTTTTTCTCTCTTGCTAGCGATTTATTTAAAGCCTTGCATCCAATACAACTACTTGTAAATCTCAAATGATAAAGGAAAACCACGAAGAAGGTGAACATATCTGGCCGTGCGATACTTGGTCGTCATTGAGAGAGAGAGATTTGGATTTCAACAAAGCTAGAGTGCTTCAGAAATACCAGTAGTTTCACAAATTTAATGGCGTTTGAACAGACTTTTTTCTGGCAAGATTGCATTATTCGATCCCTTTTTACCAAGCTTTAAAGAGATCTCATATATTGGGAATGTGGTATGCCAAAGCCAACCCGAAAGGACCTCGTTGAGTTTTTTGTGACAATGCTTCCAAATTTCTGATTTTAGTATCAGCAATAGAATTCCCCTAATCTCACGCCAAAATGTGGTAAGAAACGTTTTAAGCTCTTACCAACGACTTATAAAGTTGCTCTGGATTGACTTTTTCTAATTATTCCTGTTGTTGGTTGTTGAGAATATTGGTTTTTTCTGATTTTCGTTGCCACTCTCTTGGATTTTCAAAACACACAAGGTGGATCTCTGATGAAAAGAGTTGCGTTCTCAACAACTTCTCAATTTAACTTTGTCCGACGGAAGCGCAATTTCATTCATTTATGATGCATCATAGAATATTCTTAGCGGATGATGTCGACAGCGCTATCATTGGATTAAGTAGCTGCATTTAATCCTCATTGAATCCCCTAATGATCAGAATGGAACAAGAAGGCATTCAAAAATACTAATTCGGCATTTTGTGATTTAAGAAGTCATAGGTCCAATTATGGCAGTTCGGTTTTAATTATCTGGCGTTGCGGATCAAACTCTCACTAAATATCCATTAATTTAACGATGTAATGCCAACTGAGAGTTTGCAACAGCAATCTCTGATCATGAGCACGCTGTTCTTAACAGTTTTGATTTCATGCCATAGCATGACAAAAGTATGTTTTTCACTGTTAAATCGAGGTCAGCCCTCAAGAAGATTTTGTTATTTTAAAAATATCTGCAAAGAAACAAATATAAAGTTGTTCCAATTTCATCTTATCATCCGCTTAAACTATAGCTACCAATTCTGAGCATATTTTCATTGAGTTTGAATGGCAAAATTTCTATATATGGATTCAATTTTGTACGACGTGAGTTTAAAAATTTATTAGTCGCACTCGCGTTCTAAATCGTTGCGAGAGCTGAGTTGTTTATCATCCAAAATTCAACCAGTTTTCCGTTTTAATGCGTTCGCAATTATTCCTAATGAAACTATATAAAGGATGTCAGAATTTTTTCTTATAATTTTTAGTTAATCAAAATTAAGGAACCTCATCGAAGCATTTCAGACTCCTCAGAATGGCATTAAGCACTTTCCAAATTTTTAAAATCGGAATTGGACCCTCCAGTTCTCACACTGTTGGTCCAATGAAAGCAGCCAGAGCGTTCCTCTTGGATTGCCAGAAGAGAGGTTTACTGAATGCAGATCAAGATCAAGCACATTCTATAAGAATTGATCTCTATGGTTCCCTTGCATTGACAGGCAAAGGCCATGCTACTGATACTGCAATCATGCTTGGACTTGAAGGTTTAGAACCTGAGACCGTTAGTACCACGGAATGCAAATCCACGATTGAGAAGATCAGAAAAAACAACAAGATCAGCTTGCTCAAATCACGTGAAATCGAGTTCCATGAACACTTGAACTTCATTTTTCACAAAACAAAGAAGCTGAAATATCACTCGAATGGGATGCAATTCGCATTGTTAAACCAGAATTACGAAGAGTTGTTCAACGACTTCTACTATTCAGTTGGCGGCGGATTCATCATCAGCGAGAAAGATATAAAACAAGAAATCACCTATTCTGATGACGAGGCACCTAAAGTTCCTTTCCCTTTCCAATCTGCCAGCGAGCTTCTTGCGCACTGTGTTAAGAACAAAATGACGATCGCTCAAGTTATGATGGAAAACGAAAAAACTTGGAGAACTGAGGCTGAGATCAAAGGAAAGATTCAAGCCATTTACCAAGTGATGAAAGAATGTGTAAATGAAGGCTGTCATACAGAAGGAGTGCTTCCAGGTCCACTCAAACTTCAAAGAAGGGCTCCAAGATTGCACAAATCTCTGTCAGGAAAACTTGATGCAGGTGATCACAGCTATTTCTTGGACTGGGTGAACATGTGGGCTATGGCCGCAAACGAACAGAACGCAGCCGGAGGAAAGGTTGTCACGGCACCCACAAATGGAGCATGCGGAGTCATTCCCTCAGTACTCCATTACTATGAGAAGTTCATTGCCGACAAGTATCCTGACAAGATCGAAGACTTTTTCTTGACAGCAGGAGCAATCGGTATCCTGTTTAAACTTGGTGCCTCGATCAGTGGTGCCGAAGGTGGATGCCAGAGCGAGGTTGGCACTGCCAGTGCTATGGCAGCTGCTGGGCTGGCAGCATCCATGAATGCTAACTTGAAGCAAGTCGAAAGTGCTGCTGAAATCGGAATGGAACATCATCTCGGATTGACTTGTGACCCAGTCGGAGGCTTGGTCCAGATCCCCTGTATTGAGAGAAATACAATGGGTGCCGTTAAAGCCATAAATGCCGCAAAAATCGCCATGTCTCTCAATGAAGGAGGTGACTACAAAGTATCCCTTGATAGAATTATCAAAGTCGCCAAAAAGACTGGAGAAGACATGAAAAAAGGATACAAAGAGACATCGTTAGCAGGACTTGCTGCTGAGTTTAAGAGAGATGTTCAGCATGAAGAGAGACTTTTCAAGCAAGAGGCCCACCGATTGGCTAAGGAGAAGAAAGGCACTAGAACCGTTCATCCCATTATCGAAAAGAATTATATCACTAAGGCGGACAATGTTTGCTAAGTATAGGTAAAGACGATTAAGATAATAACTAATTCTTTGATTGCTATAAGATATACTATAAATCCTCCAGTAATATAATTTCTAATGGGGATGTATGTTTCTTTAGTTTATCAAAATCAAATAAGATCTTCAATCCATGATTAAGTTTCGTAAACCTTGGATTGCAATTAAAATCAATATGATACCTAAATTGATTCAAATGACAATACTTGAAGTTTTCCTATTGTTCTAAATTATCTAACAATAACAAAAAACTTGTCTCAATAATTTTCTTGGTGACATTTGATAGATACTAAATCAAAATTCAAACTCTTTGAAATTTAAAAAATTATGAAAAAATTAGAGATACAATGAAGTTACATGTGTGGATGATTCCTTGTGTGATCAAGGCAGGCGACATCTATTCCTCATTTAGCTGAGTTTCTGTTTCTTTCGAGTGATAAAGTATCGACAGCTATGACTTGTCTTCGATTCTGAGCTAAATATCAGGATCTCCCGCTTCATAACTGTCTGAGATCACTCTGAACATTCTATAGATTTTTTCTTCATCCACCAAACCGAAGAGGCTTTCAAATTTCTTCACCATAGCTTCAAATGTATTTGATTTTATTTGAACTAAATCTTCAACATCCTTAGAAGCATAAATGAGATTCTCTCTATCTATCGGTCTCCTCAGGAAATAGTCTCTAGGGAGCGAATGCATCCTGTGCTTCATTATTTCCTTAAGAGGATTTATTCCATGTGCTGCTTTGTAGTCTCTTAGCACCTCATTTAGACCTGGGTCTCTCACTGTTTCTATTTGGTTGTAGATTTTAGAGCACTCTTTAGTCTGAATATTATTCATGATTAGTGGCTCTGTATTCTGTGGCACACTTCTGAAGGCTTCCTTGTATTGCTCATAAATCATTAGCTGCTGGTTGAGTTTATATGCTGCACTGACATCATAGTTGTGAGAAGGCAACGCATCAAGCAGCAATCTTAGCACCAGGGAGTCCTTTCTTCCATCATGAAAGATCTTACAGATGAGTTCATTTTGCATGATGTTTTGAATGGTTTTTACCATTCGAAGATACAGCCTTTCATAATTCTGATCATTTTTGTGTACAGCTCTTGACTGAACACTGAAGAAGTCAAAAACATAAATTCTCTCACCCACTGATATTTGAATCAGCTCAATATATCCATTCTTACGAAGACATCCTTCAATATCGACTCCTACAGAATCAACTTTCTTGGTGTCGAGCTCAAATTCTTCAAGAAGATGCTCATTTTCAGCATCAATAAGCATGATTTTACTGCTGTCAATGAATTTGAGAACTTCTTCTTCTGTGAAGCGATCATCAGGTATTATTAATTTGCATTCATCAAAAGCTGGAAGAGTCTTAATTTTATCCATGTTCTCGATCGGGGCTCGAAGATTTCTTTCAAAGCGCTGAATTCCAATGGTCTTCGACTTGTTTGGAGTTTGTACTGTGATGAATTCTTTGGATTCTTCTTTGAGAACTTCAGATACTTTTCCAGTCGTGTCGATTTCTGTGCCCGTGATGATGATGTTAATAGCCGCCTTCTCTTCTTCAAGGAGATCAAGATGGTCGATGGCCGGTTGTTTGTTTGTGATTGCATCAGGTTTTCGCAATTTGTTTCCGAAGATGACAAAAGTGGCAGGCAGAAGAGGAACGATAATGGCATTGTTTTTGAGGCATAGATTCTTGAGCCAGTATCTAATGGATGATAAGTTACTTTTGGAATTGGGGTACACCTTGAAAAGCTTTTCAAAAACATGATTTTCTAGAATTTCTAAGGTCGTGATGCCGTGTTCACTCTCTCTCTCAAAGTTCTGTATGATCTTGACCATTAGTTTTGAAATCTGATAATTTTCGTTCAATGTGTTATCAAAGATGGTTATTTTGCAGAGTTCTTCACGGTTAACGTTTAGTTCTCTACTTAACAAATCTAGGAAGCGATCACTTCCACTAATTTCCGCAAGATATGCATCGAGTTCTTTCTGAATAACTTTGAAAAATCCAGCCATTGTCGGTTCTGTCCAGATACTATTGCTTACGTCGATATAATAATATTTTGATATCTTGGATGGGCTGATTGGCACTTCTTGCATTAGATTGCGATTCTTTATTATTTGCGCGATGGATTCTTCTACTTTCCTTTCCAATATATCCCTTGGTGGCATCTTAACGATTGAAGCAGATCGTTTATTTTTTTCTCGAGCTTCAAAAGTGAACACAGTATCTACAAAATAGACATAGCTTGCCTTCCAACTGATTTGACGAAAGCATAGTTCAACCAGCCATTTGTCCAAATGAATAGTATTAAAGTAGGAAAATAAGAACTCAATAAATCTCCGTGACATATCCCTTGCCACCTTCTTCTTGATTGGTTTACAAACTTTGTAATCTAGTTCGATTTCCTCCATCATATAAATGCTATCAATATATCCGAGATCTTTTAGCTCTTTTTGAGCCAGATAGAATCTTGTATTTAAGTCCATTTCTCCGATAAAATCCTGATGTATCCGATTTCTTTCTATCTGCTTTATGCATCTTTCAAGGTCTTGTTTATTTTTGATAGTTTTGTGTAGCTCTACTGCTTGGTCTAGCTTGACTTTCATCTCTTCCATGTTCAGATCATCGATTCCGTGGGCAAAATTACATTCACTCTTTGACAAATGACAAAGACACCTGCGATAATGATAGCAGATCTGTCCTTTGGTTTTTTGACGATCAGAAATGACCTTTTGTAGACTCTGAACTGGCTCCTGATCTGAAGCAAAAGACAACTGTCCATTTAAGGATTCCATTGCTGAGGTCAATAAATTAGTACTCTTCTTAGACTGACTGAATATTTAGTAATTTTAGACAGCTAAGATATAACCTCTCTCAAATTTTCGTTTTCTCACTTCATTTTAATATATCTCCTATATGTTCGTAATGAGAGAAGCAGCAATAATCTTCTCACTTTTTTTTTTGTGTAATGGTGTTTTAACATATTTATCCAATAGAAACCATATCCAAAATAAATCATTCAGAAACTAGGTGTTTTGAAATGTTTGCTATTCAAAAGAAGTGATATTCGCAATGCTTTAAAACTCACAAAGGACAATTTTCTCATTTTCCTGAATTTCTGCTTGCATCATATAACCCATCCTGAGTTATTTTTTTTAAATAAAGCATTACACAATGAATATTTCCTACTCTCAGAGATATCTCGAAAATACTGTCGCATCCAATCACTCTCATGACGATTTCAGTACCATAATCACCACTGCAATGATTGTCAGTATATTCTCTACTATTGGAAGCGTTTTAATTCTGGTAATTCTGGCCATAATGAGGAAAGCTGCTGGCCCCTTTGCGAAACTAATCGCCATGATCAGTTTGAGTGATTTGATTTTCGGAATTGGTAACATCCTGGAGGGTTTCATGAAGGTTTCAAGGGAAGATGAATGTCGAATTCTATTCGCCTTTGAAAATCTGGGCTTTTTGTCATCTGTTTTTTGGACAAATTGTTTTGCTCATTTCGTTCTGAGAAATTTAGAGGATGGACCACAGGATTCAATTAACAGATACTTCAAAAGGTATGTCGTTACATCGTTTTCATTATCAATCATATTGGCTGCTATAATGTTCCCTTTACAAGCAGTAGCTATTCATGAGAAAACTCAAACTTGTTGGATGGATTTTGCAACAGTGGATGATGATTGGATAGACATTATATTCATGGTTCTACCTTGTACCATCTCAATATGCTATTGCTCAGTGGTATACGTCTTCATCGTTCGCAGTATTAAAAAACTCGGAGAAGGCATACATTTAGAAATGGTCGTTTACCCTTCAATCCTCATTTTGTGTCTGACTCCTTGGATAGTCGCCAGCTTCTATATGAAAATCACGCAATCAAAACCATCAGACTTTTTCGTGCTACTCACGTATATTTTTTGGAACTCACAAGGATTATTAAATGCAATTGCTTATGGATTATCTCCGAGGACTAGAGCATATCTCAGAAGCTTTTGCACAGGTAGGACTTACAGCGGAATTTCCCTTGAAAATTATGAAATTGGGTCCAGAGAAAGTGAGAATAATTTATCGGTCTCAAGTAGTACTCGAAACTTAAGTTTTATAAGAGCAGATAGTAGTCTATTGTCGAAATAACTATGAAAGATTTTCGACAGAACACTTTCAAACTTTAAATGAAATCGAGTTAGTGGACGAGAAGAATCGGTTTTGTGGAATTTGATATGGCTTAAAACTTTAATTTTTTCTTTTTTATTTATTGTTGGATTTCTAATCTCTGTTGAATGTTAAGAATGCAAATAACTTCCTCTTCTGCACAATAATCAACGAAAAGTTTTAGAAGAAAGAAAGAATTGAAAAATCTAAGTTATTCACACTTGGACAATTTTCAAAAATGATTCAATGATGCTATCTCTCATTAACAAATTTTCTAATTTGCAATGGTTGAGTGGATCTGGCTCAGAAAGTCTCCCTCAAAAACTATGGCTCTTGAGCTTCTGATGTTCATATAAATCCTTGATATTGATTGATCAAAGTCAAAATAAAACAGCTATTTTCTTCTTTATTAAGTAGTGAAAATATGAGCATTACTATGGAATCTCACGATCTCAAAAACTTTATTTTATCATATCAGTACGAGATTAGTATATTAACTCGTCCATAGCAGTTTTTGCAAGTAATAATTCTTGTCTTTGATCAAAAATAATACAAAGTGATAATTAATGCAAAATAAACGAGTTTAATTTCAGTACCTCTGAACCAGCTTTTCAAAATCCCCACGTTGCCGTCTCTTTGCAGAGAAAATCCAAGATTAAGCAGTTTGGTTTTGATACGTGATCTACTGTCGTTTGTCCTCCTCTTAGAATGGGCCTATTCTAGCATTGTTAGCATCAATAATAGGCAGAAAAATTGGAATTGATAGAGTAGTAACTTATCATGAAGTTGCAAATCGTTATGCACCTCTATTTGGTTTGCATTTCAGAAGTCTAAATTGTGATGAGTGAGAGAGATAGGCTCTTAAGATTTGAAGACTTTCGGTCGGGTCAATTTGATACATTTCCTCCTAAATCGTTGATTCAAATGAATCCTCTTAAAGCAAGGATCTTCAGATTATAGGCAATGGCCTGCCTTGAAGAAATTAAAATTCTCTTTTTTTGCAAATTGATAATATTGACTTGCTCGGCTACTTTGCTAACTTTGGTTTTAAATTGCCATCTGAAGTAACAATTCGGTATATCTTGTCCTCACCTTTCGTTGGTAACGTTCAGAGCTTTATCCTCCCTGGTAAGCGAAGCTTAATTCACGATTTTTTTGGGAGTCTTGCCTGCTAGTGACGTCATCAAATAATATCCAATGAAAGTTAGAATGATTACAAAATCGAATCTTCAAGTCAACTCGATAAGAAACGACTCCAACTCTTCGATTTTAAAGAGTTTACCCCTCAATCAAGCTTGTTATAAGGTTTCTGAAAATAGGCCCTATACTGAACTCTAAGACCTTTGAGTAAAATCTTGTTATCACACCACCCAATAATAATTCCAAATTCTGATGATATCTTTCTTATTAATTTTTTGGTATTCATTCAGTTTTAATAAAATTTTTCCAGTTTAATACCGCATATTTAATAGTATCCATCCAAAAGTTAGTTTGATGTTCAAAGGTGTCTATAAAAGGGACTATAATTTCATTCAGATAATTTAGAAAAAATCGAAGCATCTTTGAAAACCGAAAACTAGGCCCACCCTTTCTTTTACCATGTCAATGTTATTGAAGCACCAAATCTCGGGAGAACAAGAAGCTGACAAAGAGCCTTCCCATATGGAAGAACTTGTAAAAACTTTGCTTTCCCAATCGCCAAATAATGATTCCATTGAGAGCGATTCCTGTAAAGAGGTTCCTCGAAGGAAAAGGAATCTTAAACCTTACAATCATATTTCAAATGAGAAAAGAGAAATTTTGCTACAAAGAGTCCTTCTTGGAGGAGAGAGCCAAGTTCAAGTGGCAAAAGATTTGAAAATCAATTATTCCAGTGCTAAATCAGTTTTAGCAACTTATCGAAAATTTGGAAGGGTACAGAAGATTCCGCACAGATTGAGATTTCCGAAAGGAAAAGACTTGAAAAAGGATATTCAAAATTGCCCAAAGACGGCAAATATGCCTGAGAATTCAACAAAGCCGCTGATCGGAAATAAGTTGCAATTACAGGAAAATACGCAGAAACTGCACGAAACTTTTAGTTTGTTATCTTCAAAATTACTTGCAATGGCTCACATTGAGAAAGAAAGAGAGACAATTGATGCACATGAGAAAATGCATATGCTAATTCAAATCCAAAATACGGATTATTATTTCTGGCATCAGCGTCTTCAGTTGGAGCTTCAACAACAATTTCAAAGGCGGCACGAATATCAACAGCAATTTGCACTTTGGAGTCAACAGAGAGCAAGCATGCAGTTAATCAATTCGAGCTCCAATCAAATTTTTTCCCCTTTCGGAACCTTTAGATAGTTAGTTGCACGTGCTAACTATTTGAAATTTTTGTGTTTGGCTTTGGACGAGTACTTATAAAAAAATGAAGTGTTTTTTTTTTTATTTTGGTCTCCATATAACTATTATCCTATTATCAAGCAGCAAAATCCAAAATCATCAAGTAAAATTCTAAGGAAAATTGATTCTAGCAGATTTGATCCTGCTACTGTTATTGGTAGATAACATTCTCTTGTATAGAAACTCGATCTACTTTGAAAGTAAAAGCCATTGCCATACGAAATAAGCAGTAGTCTTTATTTCAATTAACTGTCCATTCCGAAGTTTCTTCTGAAGCTTGAAATAGAATTCTAATATTGTCGTGCTGAACTAAAGCTGAAATACGATCAATTCCTCTCTACAAGTATCCTCTACAACATTAAAAATCTCTTTCTTCTATGTAAGAGTTTTCAACTTTGGTGATTGAGATCTAGAAAGTTACGAAAATATAGAATCATCTTAACAAATTACTTTACACTTTAATCAATAGACTATGGTGCAAGTCTAGTAAAGACATCTTCAAAGCCTCATGGATTCAACTCCTTGATTAACTTTTAAGAGCTGGCGAATTCTCTACAAGCAATGATGGATAAATTAGTTCATTGTTTCAAAGTAACAAAAAAAACACTGTTAAAGAGAGTGGTGTGTTTCAATAGATCATTCAATTTCGTTATAGAGTTATACATCTTTAATCAAGTAATGCCTGTAAAATGAGTATGTCACCATTTTTGTAAGTAATAAAATGCTTATGTTCTTCGATTGAGGTAACCTCAATCCAATTCTATTTCATCCAATTCTGTTTCTCAAAGTTGACAATAGAGCCGAATAGCTTGCTGCTCTTTAACGCACTTTTTCCTGTATCACTAATTCGAGGATTATGCCACATATAGAACCACTTCAGTTCATGCCATGTATTGTTACTTGCAATCGCAATCGCTCCTTCATCTCCGATATCATTATGATATAAGCATAGTTCTTCCAGGTATACCCAGGTCGAATTCGACCCGATTGCTTTTGGTCCTTCGTCTCCGATTTTGTTAAATCCAAAAGATAATTCCAAAAGATTTTTCCAGGTAGTATTGCTCCCAATAGCTATAGCTCCTTTATCACCTATCTCATTTTTATTTAAGTATAGCAGTTCCAAATAAGACCATGTTTTATTACGGCCTATTGCTGCACAACCTTCGTCACCGAGCTTGTTCCTGGCTAAATCGAGCACTCGGAGGTTCTTCCAACAGGTGCTACTTCCTATAGCTATAATGCCTTTATCTCCGATCAAGTTACTATATAGTAATAACTTTTTGAGGTTCTTCCAAGTTGTTGCATTGGCTATGAGTGCTACTGCATCAATATCCATTAGGCTCTTGCTGTGAAGATCGATTTCTTCGACGTCCTTTGACTGCGAATTTTCTATTAATTCTCTGATATCGGGATGAACCTCTTTGCTGTCTATGTATATATCATTATCTTTGCTAATCGTTTTGCCTGGCTGTATAATTTGATACTTTTCTTCTTCTTCCTCAACCAACGCTTTATCTTCGTCAATTTTTTCAGCTATTATTTCAGGACGCTTCAGAATTGGTTGCATGACCTCGCTACAGAGCGAGTCTGAGATCGTTTTTATATTGAGAAGTTCCAGACTATCTTTTAATCGTTCGGCAGGGTCTTTTTTGAGCATTGCAGCTACTATATGAGGTTCTGATGAGGTACTATTGTTCACAAAGTGCTGACCCTCAATTTCTATGAAATCTCTCTTTGGTTGGGATCCCAGACTTCTCTTTTCAGAAAATTGTTGAATGATCATCTCGATGTTCATCTCGTATTTTTTAGGGTCCTCAATAGCTGAAAGTGTCTTCCAACTTTTCTCATCCAGTCCAGCAGCCTCTAGGGCGATCAGTCCCAATGCAAAGATTTCTGATGCCATGGTTTGTCTCTGACTTTTGAAAGTAGACCGCAAACGAAGATTTTCTGGTGCTACATATTTCCTGGATTGATCATTACGTTCCAATACTTGAATTCTTTCAACCAATGCACTTGACTTTTGATCCAAATCGAATGTCGAAATATTGTTTGAAGTGTCCAGAGCCTCTGACGCCCAATCTCCCACAAAGTACTCATAATTGAAATCTTCTTTCTTCTGCGAGTTCCTGATTGCAAAGATATTATCCAATCTGATGTCAATATTTAAGACACTGAACTCTGAATGAATGTATCTCAAACTGGAGTAAACATCTTTAAGCATTTTGCTAATATCGATTTTTGATTTGCCTTTTTCTATTTGATTCATGAGAATCAAGTCATTGAGCATGACAACTTCTTTCATCACAAACGCAATGCTGTCTCTCTCAACGACAAAATTTCTAAAGTCAATCACAGAACTTTTATCCTCAACCATGAGGTTACATCGTTGCTCTGCAAAGGCTCCAAATCGTACTGAGAGATAGAAGAGCTCTTTCAAGTATAGGGTGATTGCAAGATCACGGTCTTTTTTATAGAGTTCTGATTTCTGATTCAAAAGTCTGATCGTACACTTCTGATTGTCAACGTTTGAGGTAGCACTAAAGATGATGGAATTAGAGATAGGAATATCTTTCTTCTCGGAGAGTTGAAGAATGTTTTTGAAATTACTTCTGATAGTTGACGGAAGTTGATTCATTTTTCTCCTCAGAATTGAATCGATGCGAAATTATTAGATATCCAATTGAAAGTTGTCAAATAATATAATCTGACCAGCCACGAAATTGATAAGAAGGAAATTACCATTGAATTAAAAATTTCAAAACCCCTGCTTCAACTAAAGATACCTGGATTTTCATGGATTTCAGAGAAAAAACTGAGTAAATAAGCTAATGTTGTCTATCATCATTGAATTTGTGAAATCTTGGAGAAATTACGTGTACTTCTCAGTCCCAGGCTCAACTTGCTTATTTTGTTTTGATATTGGAATTACGATGCACAATCTCTTCTCCTCTGACCTGCCTCTTTTCGAAAAAGCTGTAGGGAGTTATCTCGTCAATCTTGACACCAAGATTTAGAACTAAATTTCCGCATCTAAGAATGTTAATCTTATTGGATCCTCGAGAATCACCCTTTCAGTTTACTTTGTAGGCGACCTTTCTTTGCTGTTTAGGAGGAATACAGACCTCGAAGGATGTGATAGAAATTGCCCATTGAGCATGAATGAATATATCTGGAGAAGCAATATCATTTTTAAGTTAACATATGAGTTCCCGAGTGATTTTTTTTTTTCCCTACTCTGTTGTTTAATTCTATAATTCATAAATATTCGAGTGAAATGATTAAGAGAATTGGCATGCTTTCGATCATATTTGCAGTCTGTTTCATATTTTCAGCTGTATCCACCGACACACCGGTGATCGGAATACTTACTATTCCCTCTCCTGTAACTGGTCATCCCCCTGGCAACTATTCTTACTTGCCAGCCTCGTATGTAAAATATATGGAGTCTGCTGGTGCCAGGGTAATCCCAATTCCCTACGATGCTTCTCCTGAGAACATAACATTCCTCTTGAACCAAGTGAACGGAGTCGTATTCATAGGAGGCTCTGCCAAAAAATACATAAAGGACCCTGAAACTGGAGAGCTACTACCCTCAAATCTCACAATAGCGTCGAAGCTCGTAGTGGATCACGTGTTGGCCTCGAATGCCAAAGGAGAGAATTTCCCTCTTATGGCCACCTGCTTAGGCTGGGAAATCCTTCTCATGTGTCTCGCAGGCAAATATGACATCTTATACAACAATTATCATGATAAGAATGTTAAAGCCAACGTTCAATTCGTACCAGACACCAAAGACAGCAAACTTTGGAACGCTCTTACTCCTGCTCTTCAGCAATACAGTCAGCAATCTCCTGCCTTCCTCTATGACCATGTATCAGCTATTCTTCCTGGAAAATTTAGAAGCCTCAAAGGAGTTAATGATGTCTTAAAAATCACCTCTCTGAGTCGCCCAGTCAATGGAGGACCAATTTTCGTTGCAAGTGCTGAAGGAAGAAAGTACCCAATTTTCGGAAACCAATTCCATCCCGAGAAGAACGCTTTTGAATGGAGAGAACAGGTAGATCCTCCACACACTCCAGAATCCATTGAGATCGTTCAACGTATGGCAAGGATGTTTGTCAAAGAGGCCAGAAAGAATAATAGAACTTTCATTAACGATGATGTCTTAGATGGATCTTTGATTTATAACTGGTCACCAACACAACAAAGCCTCGCATTCATGCAAGTTTACACCTTTAGAACGGTTATTCAAGACCCACAGAGCTGGCCTGCTCTGTTCAACACTACGAGAGTCCAAGAAACGCCTGTCTTAAAAACTCCTCCTCTCGACAGAAAGAATATCCACGTTCAGGGCCACGCAACGATTAAACTCCATGATATTGAAATGTTGAGAGAACTTCCTGCAGTTGAAAAATCAATCTCTGCATAGTTGTTGAGAATTAAATCAAAATACTCTTAATATTCGTGTTATATCAGCAATACTATTTATGGCCAACTGATTGATATTTAGTACACCTGCTCGATAGGGCCAACAAATGATTCATTCAAAAAAGTAAATATCGTCGAAATGCTTTGTTACTTGATACATTTAAACAACATATTTGGGACATCAATACGGAATATTTTAAGAAAATATTTGTGGAATTTGCTAACCTCAATCAAAGGAGCATCTCTCAAAAGTGCTGAACTAATCTTAGGAGATCATATTGAGTTTCGCAGTACTTTATTTGCAGCTGTAGGAAAAATCATTGGTGCTCGGTAAAATATAAAAAGATTGATGATCTTTCATTTATTATTGATAGCAAAAAACTTTTTCTATCTTATGCGAAAAGAATGCGTTGGAGTTACTTCTTTTGAAATTGATTTTTCTTTTGTTAGGAGTTTACTGACTGAACATTAGTTTAATGCTTGAATCTGAAATTAGAGTTTTTGTTATGACTCTATTAGTTGCTGCACGAGGGATAAAATGTCTAAACTCAAGGAAATTTTTAAAGTAATTATTATAGAATCATCACAGGAATATTATAAGGAAGAATTGTGAACGTGAAGCAACACCAAAAAAATACAACCTATATTTTAGAGTTTTACACTAAGAGTCATGAGAAAAGATACAATTTAGAAAGAAGCTCAAAAAAAGGGACATAAATAAGATATAATTGAAATAACTTGCATAATTTGGTGATTTGGAAGCGGACTTTTTTGCTTTAGTTATTTAAACTTTGATGATCATTGTTTGAGGGTCAGCTGAGTTATCGAGTTTGTTAGACCTCCAGAGAAAGTTGCCAGTCACAATTTTGTGGGGGAGCCTCGGGGTCTCTGGCAAAGCGCATTCTATATCACTGGAAAGCAAATCTCTATCAGAAGAGATTACTATGGATTTTTCAGAGCTATCAGGAGATTTAGATGATGCCAAATCCAGTTTTTGTTGAGCAAATGGGAGTTTTCGTGCAAGTGTCGATTCGGAGGAATCTTTATTAGCGTCAAAATTATCTTTAGTAGCTTCTGGTTGAATGGAGATTTTTAATTTTTGCATAAACTTCGCTTCGATCTTTCGTCCCAAGATTTGGGATTTTTCGTTTTGGCTTTTCTTAAATTCTTCTTGTATTTTGAAAGCAGCAAATCTATCTCTCACGGATCTTACATCATCTTTTTGAGAGAGCTCTTTCAAAAATTCTGCCAATAAAGGTAGTTCTTGATCTTCAGACTCTCCTCTGAATGGCTTGACGATTAAAATATTGTTTGGTTGCAAGTCTACATGTGCTTGAGAATCCTAGGCAATATTAATTTAGTTTCTTTCAATAAAGAGGTAAAATTTACATCTACTAACAAGATGTCTGATGGTTCCTTTCCCATGATTCCAAGACTTTTCACAAATTTCTTTTCATTGTTTATGAGACAATGTTCTCGATGGTAAACTCTTGAAAAGAAGCTTTCTATTTTTGTAGCTTTCAGTACTGCGTGAGCATACTAATAATTTAAGGATCAGAAACTAAATAAATGATGGGTGTTGGAACCTGTTTAGTAGCGGCGGTATAAAGTATGAGTGTATAAAAGTCTGACATAGTTGTCAGAAATTCTCGCAAGCCAGGCCTTTTACTTATATAGATGATAATGTCTTTGCTATCTACTGAAACCTATTTGAGGGTGAATCAGGCAAGGAATAAAAAAGATAAGCTACTGTTGCAATAGCTGACGCATTCTCAAAATTATTCACTCTTGCGTGGATAAGAGTTTCATCGAGATCAAGCACTAATGTTTTCTAATGTCAGAAAGTTGAGAAAAGGGAACTGCCAACTTTGTTACCTTTGGTGTTGAAGTGGTTTCGCACTGTTTAGCCGAGAAAGAGATGTTTTTGCTCATGCTTTGGGAGGGTTAATATTTCAATCGGTTTTGGTTTTGTAGAATAGGATTTATGATTTTCAAAACCGCAGTGGTATTTAGATGAGGTAATGTGCTGAAAACAAAATTGATTCCAAAATTTTTCAGTTTATTTTCTCAAATATTAGCCAAGTTAATTTTATTGCAGTACTTCAATTTTCAACAAGTCCCGAACTTTGGAAAATTAAATTTGTATTTTCAGAGCATTATTGCAGTAAGTGAATGCTAATTTGGTTTATCGGCAGTAATCTTTTATCGTAGAAACTGAATGTTTTTTGTGAAAGATTCATAATAGAAGAGCATGAGCGTTTTTCCATAAATGAAAATTGCAACTTCTAAGCGCCTCATCAATTTATATAACAGCTAAGGGAGGTAGCATATATGAACAGGATAAATGTGAGACATCTCTTTCAATTTTTCTTGTCTACTAACATGAATTTCCAAAATGCAATACTTACTAACTGACTACACATGAACGAAGAAATCCCTATTTTACTGTATATAATATAGACAGGTACAAACTGAGTTCAACTCGTTCTTGATTGATCGTACCTCTCACTTATTCAATAAAACGAAACCCGTCCAATCTATCTTCAGAAGGGCTGCAATAAGCATTATTCAGCTGCATCCAATTTATTTCCTCATTTGTATGGAGCATAAATTGATTAGAAATTTCTTAATCATCATCAAAAACTTGCCAGCTAATTAACTATCTTTCATCAAATTACAAATTCAAAGGTGTGAGAAATGTTTAATTAATTTTATCGATAGCACCATAAGCTACCGCTTAACATGGATGATGTCTTGCGAGCTATTTCTCTACTTCTCAAAAAAAAGATAAGAATTGCTCTAGTATGCCATTTGAGTCAATAGTGTCCGATCAAAGTACCGTATGCTTCCAAAAAAAAAGGAGTCAATTCAACAGGAACATCGCGTATCATCATGATGATGCCAGTCTCACAAATTAATTCAGGCAAAATTGTGGACCCAAAAGAGTGTCCTCAAGAGTTTATAATAACGAATCATTTTAGGCTTTACAACGCTAGAATTCATCTGACTCGCAATCACGATGCTTTTTACTGTTTTAAGCTTTTTACCCCTTGGCAAGCTGAAATTTTTTCTGACACCTTAAGCAGCATAGCTCTAAATTTGCTCAGAGATCGTTCCAGACTCAATTACGATATTAGTAACTCGATTGATTCAGGTGCAGTTTTAGATTAATTTTCGATAAACATTGATAAAACATGAACTCAAAATACGAACCAAGGCAAAGCGTAAAGGAGACTGCCTATAAAGAGGGAAAGTTGGACTCTGAGTTGGCTACGGGACCTGTGGAGGTCAGAACTTGCCGAGATTTCTTCTGTTTCTTCACTTTTATTTTATGCTGGGTTGCCTCTATTGTCGTTGCTAAGTATGCCTTTGCAAATGGAGATCCACATCTCCTCCTTCGCCCAACAGATGCGAGCGGAAACACTTGCGGGTATCCGGGCTCACCACTCGAAGCCTTTCCATATATTTACTTCATGGACTACAATAACTTAAATTCAACAGTATGTGTTCGGTCATGCCCTGCTGTCACAGGTGCAAAAAAACCCAGCAAGTTGATGTGCCACCCTAACAATCTTACAAGCGACTGCGAAGAGAATACTTACGATAGCAGCAAGCCGAAGGTTCATATCTATGATACTATGGAATTCGCTTCAATCGCTTGTGTGCCTTCAACAAGATCAAGTTCTGAAGGAGCAGTGTCAGTTGAGAACATAGACAAGGCTTTAACAACACCATTACTAACTACCTTCTACAACGATCTTCAAGCTACCCAATCAATTTTGGTTGTTACTCCTTTGGTTGCAGTCGTCTTAGGATTCATTTTCATGTGCTTCTTAAGAAACTGCACTGGCTGCGTTGTCTGGGGACTCATAACGACCCTACTCATCGGACTGGTTTCCTTCGGGCTACTTTGCTTCCATACGCTCTCAAATCCTGATAACTCGACTCGATTTGGAATCTTCAAAAA
>ENA-UOTX01000145-UOTX01000145.1-compost-metagenome-genome-assembly--contig:-NODE-145-length-78580-cov-9.709871_pt1 | contig 78580 bp, 46 predicted proteins | sample MGYA00238143_ERZ746982 | MGnify/ENA primary metagenome ERZ746982 (study PRJEB28758, sample SAMN06268862) | compost metagenome | isolation source: single cell | place: USA: California, Emeryville, Joint... | reverse complement strand
TATAAATTTTTCAATTTCAGTTTTTAAAATTGTTTATCTCAAGAATTAATGAATTCAAATTTTTTCATTCTACACTAAATCGCGAATATGAAAGAAAAATGTGATAGGGGTTTTTGATTAAATTTAACAGGTTTGAAATCCTATGGAACTACCCATTTTTAAAATTATAGTAAAACCCTTAAAAAGACCTCTGCACATGACAGATGTACCCTATTCAAACAATGATCTTGATCAAATTGTTCAAAACCTTCCAGCTGAGTCAATGCCCGAATATTCCGCAGGTTTTTTTTTTTTCTCACTTTTATGGGTAGCAACTTAATATCAAACAAGTCTTAACGAGGCATTCGATTGTGTTTGTTTCAATTACATATGGAGACGAGGAGAGCCATCAATCGCGTTTGGTAATCACTAGTTCTTGTCAGATTCATCCAATGTGATAGTGTTACTAACGCGGCAACTTTCGATAGACGATTTGATGGTACAGATTCGATACATCATTCTCTCTGTGCTGCAGTGCCCTGTCACTAGTGCAAGGTCATCCTAATGATATCACTCGCAGAATTAACAATTATAAACTTCACGATTAGCAATACATATAAGTGCTACTACAATTCGAACTCTTAAGCATGACTTAACTAAAGTTAGCCGCAATGTGGTTTTGATTATCGCTGTTGATGCTCTTGATGAAAGATTCATCTGAATCTTTAGCACGTCTTTAGTGATTTCTCTCATTTCTCTAGCCGCGCCAAAGCCAACAATACCTGAATTACTTTCTGGCAGTTTCTTTTTGTATAACAAAAAAGAGATGCTCTTTTCTCATATCTCAATCGTTTTTGGACCGTGGTATAGAAACTGCCACTAGAATACTTCTCACTCTAATATCTAATGAAAGTGATTTATCTCTACGATGCAAATTAAGTTATCATCTATTAGTAATTCGCAATCCACCGACTTGGGATTACGAAATGGGTGTTAGGACTCTACCTCTGCTTTTATTTTAACAGGATTATTTCTTTTGATTGGCAGAATTTAAGAATCATGCTTAGAACCCATTTTTTTCAATAAATTAAATATAAACCATCTCTGGTCTGCTCTTTTATTTATTTTAATTCCCAAATTCCATAGAAATAATTTTTTTCGAATTTGCATAAGCGTTAATGATTAAGGATTATTCCAAATATAATTTCAATATCAAAATAAGTCTTTAGATAAAAACGAAATAATTTTTGAATCAACGCAACAAAGGCAGTTGAAGAATGATAGCAGCTTCCCCCGACGTGAACTCTCCAAGAAACGCTAAACTAGAACAGATGAGGTCGAGACTAAGAGGTAACAAAATTTTCAGTGTCTTTCTAAGTTTTGTATATAGGGTCCTTATTTAACGGACAGCCCATTTCCCCTATCATCATTAACCCAAACGGAAACGAGGAACTTGAAGGAGTGAAACAAAAGGCCTCAACGAAGTCTGAAGCAGTCTCTCCGACACACGAAACGGAGACCTTTGCTGGGTTTGGAAGATCAGTGACTCAGACAAGAAGCAACCTAAAGTCTCTCTTGGAGCAAAGGAATCCATCACATTTTGGCTCACACTTCGCTGATTATATTCAACCAGAGAGAGATGACAACCGGGCTACCCAAGATACCTTCACCTTTATGAGTCGTAAATTTCTATTTAAGGTTTTGTTTATGAAATATCTCTGTTTTCTTTCAGAAAATTTCGACTCTAAGCAAGAAATAGAAGATCAGTTTTCTAATAGCAGTACCGATTACACTTCTCCGGAATTTCTGCTTGAGAAAACGCAAGACCAGCCGAAAGGAGTGAGCTCGAATAAAAATTACAGGATTCCTCTTCAAGAATTTACACCCACAGAAAGTAATTTATTTCAGAGTTATTTTCGCGTTAAAATTTTAATAATTAGCCGAGCAGCTTGAAGACGTCACTCCCAGCGCACACACCATTTTCCAGAGGTTTTTTGCGGCTGAGGAAGAAAAGATAGGCTCTACAGAAGAGCATATACACTACCTTTCAGGAACGTTTAAAGAGCATTTTGAAGAATTGGAAATTCTAGGTGAGGGTACATCAGGTACCGTGAAAAGGTGTCTCAGGCTGGTTGATAAAAAAGAGTCTGCCGTGAAGATTGTCAACTATAGAGGAGACGAAGAGCTAAAATCATTGGTAATATGAAATATATAAAATTGTGACTGAAGGTGAAAATAATGTAGATCATGACAGCTTTCAAAAAACTTCGGGTTTTAAAGCATAAGAACGTCGTAGAAGCTCTAGACCTTTATATTGATGAATCAAGAGGCAAAATTTATACGATATTAGAGCTTATCAAGGGAAAAGAAATGTTTGAGAAGATTCAAGAATCGGGTTCCTATTCAGGTAAATTTTCCGTTTGAGAGTTGTTCGTATAATTTTTCGCTAGAATCTGACGCGAGCGCCATTTTCAAGCAAATACTATTCGCAATTCAATACTTGCATCTTAATGGTGTCTGCCATCGGGATCTGAAACCAAATAATATTCTTGTTTCTGAAGGTAAAGGAAACTTTCAACACTCACTTTTTTCTAAAGGTCGATCTTCATTAAAATAGATGGAAAAACAGTGAAGGTCACAGATTTCAATATTTCAAAATTTTCAGATGAGGAATTAAAATCGCGCTATACAGGATTATCAACAGAAAACTACAAAATGTGGACTTACACGGGCACCGTTGCGTTTATAGCCCCTGAAGTATTTAATGAGGCAGAATATACGTATTTCCCCTTTATTCTGAACGCTTATGAACCGTTTTTTTGTTCATTCAGAGAAGCTGTTGATATGTGGAGCGCGGGAGTAGTGCTATACACAATTTTATGTGGGTACCAACCATTCCAAGCTGAATAGTAATTGTTTTATACGTGTTGAGCATGAACTAACTATTTCATTTTCGATAGCGTTCAAGACCTGATTGAATTGATCAAGAAGGGAGAGGTTAGTTTTGAAGAAGCGGCTTGGGAAAATATATCAGATGAAGCGAAGGATCTCGTGTCTCGCCTTCTAAATAAAAACTACAAAAAGCGGTATACCCCAGCGCAGGCTCTAGCCCACCCTTGGATTAAAAAGGTAAAGAAAATTTTTTTGTATTTTCAAATTAAACTCTAATGTTTAGGTTGGAAGAGTGACCAGCAAGAAACTATCAGCAACTCTACAAAATTTAAAGTGCATTCTGAAAAAAAAGAATTCTAAAAACAAGGATCTGGCTGATCATATCCCTGGAGACACGCCAAATGAGGTTATGTCGCTTCCACATGTTGGATCTTTTACTGCCTTGGATGTATCACCGCTAAAGACGAAGTGCTTAACAGCTATGACGCTGGAAGATGTTAGGAACGGTACCATTATTCTCGATTCAAATTCGTCGGTAGAGAAAAATCAAACCACGGTATAATAGCAAGCGCCTTGAAAATTCTCTTTCTCAGAAAAACTAGTATAATTTATTTTTTTAGAAGTGGTTTTCATTTGTGATAAATCGATATTCTCCATTTTTTAATAAGCAAATTTATGTATGTAGACTTTCAATTCATCATCAGTAAAATTTCGTAAATGTCATTTTTGTGCAATTTTCATTTCAAATGAAGAGTAGATTAAACATGTGTCTAAGGAGTTCATTATTCTTTTCTAGTATGTGCAGGCTTTTTTGTTGACTTCATTAACAAATTGAATTCATATCAAGCAAACAATTACAGCGCGATTCAAACTCATCTGTGATTTTTTAACAATTGTAATTCTCGGCTAAATTTATTTTCAAAAGTTAAAAATACAAATGGACGCGCCAGACTCAATCTACTACTTTTGCGCAAAATATCTCACATACAGAGAATTTTTTGCGCTTCAGCATCTCATCAAACTATTCCCAGCACTAGCTATCCTCTTTGCTCTTTCCATTATTCTCAATCAAATCGCAAAAAAGATATCTGCCTCATCCTCTACCACGTCACCAGGCGAAAATTCGACGAAAAATACGAAATATCAAGAAAAGATTGTCTATCTGCTTCGTTTCGTCTCATGCTTCTCATCCCTTTTATTCTTCGGTATTCTTGCCTTCTATCTCTCACTATTGCATGGTTTTCGTGTGATTTCCATTGAGCTTTGCTATACTGGAGCACTCGCCATTTTTTCGATCTACGGGACATTATTTTATCGGTTTTTGCAAAAATCAAGGACAATGCTTGCGTTTTTCGTCATCGCAGTGGTGCTTGTTACAGGTTTCGGTCCAGTGCTCTTTGGCGATATGTGTCAAGCTTATTTATTCTATCCAAATCGCAGATCCGAGTACCTCATTACTTCAAGTTTTACACGTCAGTTTTCATTACCTGAAGCCTGCCCTCCTGGATCCCCTTGCCATGTGTATGCCACACTACCTGAGAATACATCAGATTCTGTCTTCATTAACTTCCAAACAAACATCATCCATAACGAATCCAAAGTATGTTTCGCTCAAGACAACAGCACTGAAACTCGATATCATGGAAATTGTTTCCCTACAAAGATTTTCTCCCTTAAAGGCGTCGAAAAAATTGGGCAAAGGAACATTCACTCTGCTTATTTATTCGGTATGCTTCCAGATACCTTTTACAGCATCCAAATATACTATGACGATAAGCTACAAGCTGAAGAGAAATACAGGACTCTTCCTCTAGATACTTCAGCAAAAAATATAACTATAGTCATGGGTGGAGACATCGGGTTCTTGGAAATGGCCTATGAAGTTGGAAGACATGCTGCAACCTATCATCCCGATTTAATTGTGCTGGGTGGTGATCTTGCTTACGATAATGGTATGGATACCTGCTACTATACGTGGGATCAGTTCCTAGGGATATTCGAGTATATGAATAAGGTTAAAGGCTCACTCATCCCACTAATTCTGACAATTGGAAACCATGACGCTAGTGTAGAAGCTCAAACGATTCGAAAGGTGAAGCTAGACGAGTACGGACCGCCTTATTTTACTTTCTTTCCTCAGCATTCAAGGGTCTCTGAAGGAGGTGAGATCATCAAGGAAGTTCCTGAGCTTGAAGAGCGAAAATCATATTTCTATCACATCATAGGAGGGACTCTGCAATTAAGTTTAGATTCAGGATATATTGCTGGGTATAATGGTACTCAGTTAGAATGGATGAAGAGACTGAACGATTTGCATCAGTCAAGGCCAAAATTTGCGTACTACCACGTCCCTATTTACTGGGCTTTTGGTCTTTGGGAGCCTGTAGCGGCAGGAACGGTATTAGGACTGCAATATTGGGTTCCCGAATTCGATAGAAGTCGATATCTGAGTGCTTGGGAACACCATGCGCATCTTTTGAAACGAACGAAACCGTTGAGAGGAAGTCTACCAAATGAAAATGGCACTATCTACCTCGGTGAAGGATGCTGGGGAGTTAGATGTTTGGGGTTGCCGCTAGAGAATTCCACGGGAGTGTTTGAGAGCTTTCATAATAGAAGAAATCACTTTTGGCTGATTCAACTTCAGGAGAAAGGAGTTTCTTATACTGCGATAGATATAAATAACGAAGTTGTGGATTATGCAGAACAGGAATATGAAGGTTATTTATAAAAATAGGAACATCCTATCGAGACTTTGAGAAAAAGACTGAGTGTCTCTATTAACAATATCTGTCAACATTTGAATGGTTTGAAAGTGTAGATTTTGTAAGGTACATGTGTTAAGATTGTTACTGATCTTGCTCCGAATTACATGGGAAAAAGAGACTAGGATTCAAAAATTAGCATGGAGATGCAGTTATAGAAGAGTATCGAGCTTGTTTGGGTGAAGAATAAAAGATTTATCAATTGAACAATTTTGTTATAGGATTCAACCGTAAACGAATGAAAAATTTCAATTTCTGATTTTTCAAAATTTTACTGTTTAAATATAGTCAATGCTGGTGGTTTATCTGTCGCTTTGATTTCTTTTGACAGAAATCAAGTTATTCAAATGTTTCACATTTTTATTTACCGAAATTTCAAATACTTTAGCGTATTATACAAACAAAGTTAGCAGTTCACTTGAACAGAAGAATACCATTACTCAATTAGCAACAGAATTAATATTAGCTTTCATTTTCATTTTCATGGTTTGGTGGCAATTGAATAATTTCTCTGGCAATTACCCTTTGATCAATCGAAGCAACCGATACCTCTTTAAACATGGAACTTAGGTTGTTATTATTATTTTCATTTTACCGATGTGTTTTACGGCTTAGATTCTTTCAAAATTTTCAAAAAGATAGTTTTTCTTTTATAATTCTTCACAATGTAATTTTAATTAGTTACAAAGTCAAATACTATAAGATAGAACACTTTATTCCTCATAAGTATTTGATATAAGTAATTACGAGTAATTTCGACTAATAACTGAAATCTTATCGTCTATATATGGTAAGCGAAGATAAGTAGTTAAATTACTATGTGTACTAGACCGACTAAGTAAGAATTCGAACTATTTAATTAGCCAAAATTGAATAGGCGAAAAATATTCAAGGAAGTAATACTATACAGTTAGTTGTAACGGAATGAGATAAATTTACTAACAGCAGGAAGTTACACAAATTCTTTAACGACAATATCCAATTAATCCGGTTCATCAAAGGCCACATCTTCAGACAATACGAACTCGCTAACTTTGGTAGTGCAGAATGTAGTATTCCAATGAATACCGTGAGCCTCCAAAAACCTATATCTTTTCCGGGTTTTGGATGAGAAAAAAAACAAAACAATTTTTCTTCGCTTCGATTATGATTTTGCTGCAGTTTCTAAATCGAAACATTCAATAAAATAGCAATGGATTGTGGAAGGCTATTGGCTAGACTCAGAATTAGCATGAAAGAAAGGCATATTTAATTTTTTTTTGCTTCTTGTTTTGTCAAGAGTACAGAGATTTTTCTGGCAAGCGAAGATTAAATTATGTGCTCTTGGAGCTTAAATTAGAGCTACCAGAAAGACTCACTCCAATATGTTTTCCTTAGCAACGCTATCGTTGAGAATCCTCCAATAACATGCTATTGTAGAACAAGAGAGGAAAATCCATAGGTTTCTGACAGACCATGCAGGCGTTAGGCATGGTTCTCTCGAATGTACTTAGAAAAAGCCAAAAATTTCACAAGACAGGTTGGAACACGCCTGAGCAACCATCGGTAAAGGTTTTTCAGCTCAGCGCTGCTGTTATTCTGTTCGAGCATCTCGAAAATATTATGAATACTATGAACGTTCCTCGACACAAGAACGTGCCACAAAAAATGAAGCATCCATGACCGCTGAAGCTTTTTCCAGCTTTAAACTGCTGTAATTTCTCATCTTCGTTGGTGCTTGCGAGTTGTAAACAATTCTTCTTTATGTGATCTGCTACCGAGATCGATATTAGTTGATATGAATAACTTAAAATATTTTAAGACAAATTAGGATTTCCCAATGTGTTGTCGTGTTATACACGAATTATTATAATTTAGACGCGTTTATAAGCTCCCGGATCGAATAGGATTATAATAAATAAGAAAATCCGTCTCTAAAGTATCTTTTAAAGCAAAATCAAATGGGAAAGATTGGTGAACTCCTTAAAGACGAATCCAAGGTTAACCAAATCGTCAAGGCCGCTTTCGACGAAGTTGACACTGACAAGTCCGGAAAAATCGACCAAAAAGAACTCGCTGCCCTCCTCACCAAGATTTCTGCTGAGGCCAAGATCGACCCACCAACTGAATCCGACGTCAAGGAAGCCTTGGAAGCCCTCGACACCAATAAAGACGGTTTTGTCTCCTTGGATGAATTCAAGGTTCTCGTCGTTGAAATCCTCAAGGCCCTCGCCTCCAAGGAATAAATTACCATAAATCCTAGGCGCAACTAATAAAATCGAAGGTTCAACCATAGATATGTATCTGAAAATGAGATTATTGTTAGTTCTATACGTAGTGAGATGCATATCTCCATAGATCTTGTCTTGAATGGTTGATCCATAAAAATTCTAAACAAAAAAAGAAATAGGATAAAAGTAATATGTCTTCTCCACTAGGACTTCAATAAATAAGTTAATTTATGCCTTTGAAATACCATAAATGCGGCTAGGCTGCCGGCATAGATAGTTACTGGTTGGGGTAATCTTTGGCAGTTTTATTTTTGCAGCCTCTCCGTAAAATCGGATCCTAATAATCCGGGTTATTGTCAATGCAGCCTCTATAATCAGAGGTTCTTGATGCAAGGAGGTTGTAGTTCATAGAAAATGATGAAAACTGTAAGAAAAGCTATACTCTTGAGATCTATTTGATATCTATGGAAATTACTATTTCATGTAGAAACCGCTGAATCAAGAAAACGGTTCAGAAATGAATTACGTAGGTTACGAGTGGGTGACATTCATACAGGGTATCTGACATATTGCTACAAACTAATCCAATAGCAAAACAGTTGAAATGAAAGCAAATGATTCTAGTTTCGCTCAAATGCTGGCCTCATTCTAGAGCTAACACTATTTATGATCTTACAGACTCAAATGGAAGGTTGCTTTTGGTAACATTTGTTTTGGACAAAAGACATTGTGAAACCTATGTGCGTCCAACAAAATTAATTATTTTAATGTTCTAACGGAATGATTATGTTCATTTCGCGCTGACAAACTTTATTATTGTTTTTCTGACGGCTTCTTTTCCTCTCTGCTCATAACGAAATAAAGTAGACTTCATACTGCGGAATTAACTCTTACTAAGCGCTTACTGCCATCTACAATACATATTACATTTTTTCCAACCTGTCAATATTAACTCTTGGAATTAGCACAGCTGAAATTGCTAAGTTTACATATCAACTGAACTAAGAACCCACCTTGTGGAACAAACTCAATTTCTAAAGTATCCTATCTCTTTCTACTACAGATTTAAACCAAGAGAGTTTGTGCGCTACCATCTAATTAAAATTGTTAAGCTCCAAGAGTTAGATGTCATGACTACATGATTTAATTATCTCTCAATTAAAAGCATGTTAAAGCAAGAGACATACGCACTCAAGCAGGGCAATTCGACTCGCCAACCTCAGTATTATTCAGGGCCTCTCAAGCTTCCTCCAAGGTTGGAACCCTCCAATCTACTCACCAATAGACCTAGCTCACTGATTAACTCTCCATCACCAATTTTGCTGAGTCCCAAAGCATTGGCTTTCAATGGAAAAGGAGCTACAAGAAGTGGAGTGCTAAGTCCTAAAAAGTTTCGCGTTGACCAGCTAACTACAATCAAAGCAACCGAAACAGAGTCGTCACAATTGACCGAAATCAAAAGTCCTAAGACGGAAGAAATGTCATCACATCGTCGGTTTTTCTCTTCAAAAACCTTAATTTCTATAAAGAGTAAGCTTTTTTCATGGCTTCGCATAAAAGTCATTTTGAAATAGAAAATAGACATTTGGATGGTTTCAAGGACCAAGACTCTCAATCATCGACCCGTGAAAATACTTCTGAGTCATTAGATGGAAATTCCAACGGAGCTGCTAAGTCCGAAGGTTCAGTTATAGTTGAGACTCCGACGCCAAGAAATAATAAAGCAACCAATGGTGCAAAAGGAGGGGCATTTATGACCTATGAAATATATATGAATCGGCTCTCTCAACTATCGAAATCTTATTCGCAGCTACCCAAAATTGAGCCTTCGAAATATTCAGATAAAACTTTTGGACCTGTCAAAGCATATTGTGCTTGCACAAATCAAGGGTTGGTGAGAAATTACAATGAGGATCGTGTTTCTATCGTTCTGAATGTCAGCAAAATCGACTCGAAGCCGCTCAAAAAGATTCCAAACTGTCACTTTTTTGGTGTTTATGATGGACATGGGGGTGCGATGTGTGCGGAATACTGTCGAAGCAATCTACATCAATATGTAAATTTACTCTGACTTGTACTAAATGATCTGATCAATCATTCAATATGAAAAACAGGTGTTGAAAAGCAAGCATTTCCCATCAAATCCTCAGGAAGCTCTTCGAGAAGGTTTCGAAAGAACTGATAGTGAGTTTCTTGAAATAGTGGTCGAAGAGCACGAAAGAACAGGAGGTGCGATTGAGCGGTCGGGGTCTTGTGCTATTGGAATCCTTATCGTTGGTACATAATTTCATTTTTGAATTGACTTATTAATATATCATGATTTGACCTTAGACGAAACTATATACATTGCTAACCTTGGAGATAGCAGAGCGGTTGTAAGTTTGCATGGCGGGTCTCTAGTTATGCCCTTAACACGCGATCACAAACCTAATGATAAACAAGAACAGAAAAGAATTGAAATGGCTGGAGGAAGAATTTACCAGTAAACTATTTCAGCTATTCGGTTTGAATTTATGCATTTTATTTCAGAAATTTTCCGCTCAGTCCGAGTGGCAAGAGACTTGACTTGGATTCTACTACAAATCCTTTCCAAGTTGTAGTTCCACATAGAGTGTTTCCTGGAAGACTCTCGGTAGCTCTTAAATTCTAAAAATTTATATAATCAACTTAATTCTATTGGTAAGGTTTCAAGAACTATAGGAGATGCTGAAGCAAAGACAGAGAGAGTTGGTGGGAATCCAAATGTTGTAATCTCAAAGCCTGAGATCACGACTTTCACGATTTCAAAAGAGCATGATTTCATTCTTATTGGAAGTAAATTTATATTTTAGCTTCTCACAAAATTAACTCGACTCACCTTGCTAGGCGATGGAATCTTCGAAAAGGCAACTAATGACGAACTAGTTGCTGAGGTTTGGAGACTATTCCATAAATCTGAAAACACTAATTTAGACATTCATACGTTTGCAAAACTTGCAGCGGAGAGCGTAATAAAAGAATCTCTATTGAAGAAATCACTGGATAACGTGACAGCAGTTTTGATTTTTTTGCCTGCTTTTGAAGAAAAATTCAACCGAGAAGTGTTAAAAATCAAGGAGCTCAGCGCTAGTAATCAAAGGAGTCTCAAGAATCCATCAGAATCACAATTACTTTCACCCAAATCATCCAAATCAGGCGTCAACTTTGACCGTTCCTTCGCTGATAATTATGACGTCAGCAAAAAGCTGACTTTTGATGAAAGAGGACAATCAAAAAAGTCGACCTTGACACCGTTGCACTCTTCGGTATCAACGCTGCCCTCATTGAGCATAAGAAAGCCAATTGGGGTCGCAGATATTCAATCTCCGAAAGCAAAGCAAGTGTCTCCTCGCAAAGGATATCCGCTGTAGATACAACTTTTTGTCAAAGATTCACTCCGCTTAAGTGGCTGAGTAAATATCTTTTCAACTTATATTTTTTTGAATAGGCCTTTTGGCTGCATGCATCTGCAATTAATTTTTGGTTTTTAGGGGTTTCATCCCTGTTTCATAAACAGCAGCGATATGATTAAAAAAGTTTCTCTTTTTTTATGCAAAGAAAAAACATTCTCTATCTAAACATTCATATATAACTAAAGTTTACACAGATGCTAATTGCTATTAGAAGTAGCGGAAAGGCTCTTGAGCCAAGTAGTTCCTTGATTTCATAGGTTAAGATAATCTCTCATACGAACATGATCGAAAAGGGCCAAAATAGTCTGCCTTGGATGTTCTTATGAAAAAAATTATAATGACTGTTGCTTCCATGCAGGTAATGCTGTACAGAGGAAAGAAATATCTTTTTTATTACTTAGTGAGGGAGTGGCTGCGCCTATTGCCTGTATTTTGCAGCTGATACACGAAAAACTCGTCTTTTAACCTCATTTCTAGCTCTGAATTAAGGGATATCGAGGAAATTACACATTCATAAGCAAGATATTTGGATTATCCTAATCGTGATAGATATATCCAATAAAGTGCGTCCTGAAATAGTTAGTCAATTAAAATTTTCTTTGAGACTCAATCTACCAATAGAAATCAAGATTCTCCGATTTTCGGATCCAAATTCATTATATATTCAAACTTTTTTATTAAAGCTGATAATAACAGCAAAATCTAAAAGAAAACAAGTTTATATCACAAATGCCACCAAAGAAAACCGTCGCAACTGAAGGAGCCACCAAGGAAAAGAAGGAAAAGGCCCCAAAGGCCTCCGGTGACAAGAAGGCCCCAAAGAGAAGAAGACAAGAAACCTTCAGCATCTACATCTACAGAGTTCTTAGACAAGTTCACCCTGAAACTGGTATCAGCAAGAAGGCCATGAACATTATGAACTCCTTCATCATGGATCTCTACGAAAGAATCGCTTTGGAAGCCAGCAAGCTCGTCAGATACAACAAGAAGCACACTCTTTCCTCCCGAGAGGTCCAAACTGCCGTTAAGCTCCTTCTTCCTGGAGAACTCGCCAAGCACGCTATCTCCGAAGGAACCAAGGCCGTCACCAAATTCACCTCTGGTTAAGTAGTTTTTATTTTGATTGATTAACTCGTTGAAAGAACCGTCTGTATTGTAAAGTCATTCTGTCTTCTTTCATATTTTCGAGTTATAAGTACCTTTGAGAAAGTCAACTTTTCCTCAAAACCTTAACCTTTTCGATTACTATTAACCCAAAACCACCAGTCTTTCCTAGCTTTCGATAAGTAAGCATCAGAGATCTAGCTTAGAAATGCCAAGCGCCAGTAAATTGATTGAAGCCGCTAGTATTAGTACTTTTCAAAATGGGCTTCAATGAGAGTAGCAGGGGGATTTCCAAATTAAAGAGCATAAAAAGCGAATTACCGGGTAAAAGGATTCAAAAGCTGAATTTACAGCAATTACTCTTAATCATTCAGTTTGATTCATTCAGTTGATGTGATTTCTTCTTTACTTTGATATTGACAATAGGTCTATATAAGCAGATAGATCAATTTCATCAATATATATATAAGGATGGATTGAGAGAAACTAATTTCATAAACTAAATCTATATATCAAAAATACGCATTGATGACCTCAAAAAGTTTACACAGAAGGTCAAAGCAATCGGCTAAAACTAATACTCTAACTTAATGGAAAGATCGCAAAACAATAAAAAATCAAAAAATATTTGCCGACAAAATGGTTGGATGATACTCATTTTACATGCGTATTCATCCCAAAAAGCACTTTATTCTGACTTGCCTGTGAAAAAATGGCCCTATCAGAAGTTTCAATCTCGATCGTGGTATTCTTTTGGAACTACTCAAGTATCAGGCATGGCTCAATAGAAAAAGCCATCCTTCGTCTTTTCATTCGCAAGTTCAAACTCCTCTTCCAGCATATCATAAATTGTCTTCGCCTTGGAGTGGTCCAAGTCAATCGTGGAGTACTGATTGTCGTCAAATTGCAACGGGGCAGACAAGCTTTGGTTTGGGAGGTCATTGGACAGCTTGGGGATTGAAAGGTTGTGCGTCCGTGTCTTGAAATTGAGATTCTTAATCCCATTGGGCTGTTCCTTCCTTATGATAAAATCTTCATCAGCCGAGCCAAAAGCTTGCATGTGAGTTAGGTACTGATTTTTGAGAATTTGAGGAGTAGGCAGCTTGAGTGCAGCTCTGAAATGCGAGTCTCCGATCAACAAGGGCATTAAGTGAGTCATTGATCCGCTTGTGGAACCAAACGCATCTCCATTTGGATAAGTTACGCTCCAAGAAGTGCCTGCAGAAAAATTCGTCTCCACTTCTTTAGAGGACGCTTGGAAGTCGAGGTTCAGGCCTGCTTCGATGCTTTTATCTTTTAGAGAGAGGGTTCCGAGAGGAGGGCAGCTCATTTCAAAAATTTTTTCAAGTGATGCCTAGATAAAAATCGAGAGGATTTATAGGGTAGCTCCAAATCGCTCTCAAATAGGAAAAAAAAGTTTATTAACGCTTATTCTATATAATCAATAAGTTTTTCTCCACAAAACTTACTTTCCCGCTCTTTTTCAAAAATAATAGAAACCCTCCAATTTGACTCACCCTTGTTTTGAGGAAGTCATCTCTTGAATGCGCTTTAATTGGTCGTCATATCTTTGATGTTTAGTTTTTCTGACCCTATTATGTCGACCGCAAGTGCTTGGCCAAATGCTCGTCCAATCTGTCTATAAATTCCAGCTCTACAGTCATTACAATTCGTATCTAAGGATGATGAAATATTTTCTTGATATTTCAACTATAACAGAATTTTGCTCTAATATTTCATATTGGATACGTAATCATAGCTCAAAATCTCTTAATTTCATGATTGACATTTTGCTTTACTCTGCAATACATCAAGACTTTTTCTGAGCTCACTTTTATTTCTGATAGCAAAAGCTGTTCTGCTGATAAGTTGCGATCCTTTATTTGTTCCTTCCACCAAAATTTGTGTTAACTCTGCGAATGAAACTAATACTCATGTTGTTGAGGCTTAAATTGTTAATAGTAGCATTTTTTGCCAAAATTATCTTTTCAAGATTGACATACTCGACGATGAGTGATGGGTGATTCTCAACTTTCAGTCAGTTTAAGACGATGGTCGCTCTTCTGACTTGATACAAGCGTTTGAAGGTGTAGGGAAAAGGAAAAATGCCAAAATATGAACAAATTCATAGTAGGCGCAACCAGTCTAGGTATGTTTTCCCGACTCTGGTCACTTCACGCGAAATTTCGTATTTCTTATATGCTTTTCACTGAAGAGGAATTCTTTGCTTACATATTTATTTGAGGAATAAAAAATTCGGGTAATGCGATAAAACCATTTATCCACTCCAATAAAGGCAAACCTGAGCATTTATGAGCAGTTTCTCCATTTCTCTCAAACAATATGTTTCTATAACATAATTGGATCACATTATAATCGAAATTCTGAAAGCAAACAATCCTCAAGTAATTGCCGCCTCAATTTGGTACGAGTGATATTTCAACCTCATGCTGCATATCTCTTGAAACATACACCTCTAAGGCGAAAAAACTTTTGAGCGATGAAGTAAAGAGCTCTCAAATTCAGAATAAATTTTACTTGGGTTAGCTTTTATTATTAGGAGGTCAATCAGTTACTATTTCTATTGTCGGAATTCCCAGGAATGGACAACACAGAACCATATAGCACTATCGTCGTTGGAGGAGGCCCAGCATGCCTTATGTATCTGTTACAAGCCAAGAAAACTGGAAAGTCTCTAAATTATCCATCCTATTACAAAAAATAACCATTTCTTCTCCAGATTAGCGGCTCTTGTCGCAAACAGCAGAGGGATGTTGATTACAACCAAAGGAACCAGTTTTGGTGCAGGTGAAATGGAAAAATATGGTATGAAATTACCTTCGCATCTCAGCTGAAACGCTATTAGTCATTAAAAGTGAAATATCTTCAGCATGTTTCCTCAAATTGATTTTTAACGATCCCGAAGCCTTGCTCGAGGTATAGCAAATGATTACACACACTGAAACAAAGCTGGTTGCTAGGATTCTTTATTTTTGGATACGATAACTGCGCCAAAAGAACAGCAATCCTCGCCTTCCAAGTACAAGAAGGAAGCAGAACCTACAAAAAACATAATTAAGGTACATTCCTTTTTGATGATCAGTTTGTTATCCGATTTTTCCTTAAACAGTATCCAAAAATGTGGGATTGTTGTATTCCAGCGTTCCGAGAAATGTTAGATACAAAAACTTTCAACGCTCTCTTTGAATACGGAAATGAGAATGCTCCTCGCTCATTGACAGGGTATTTCCTCAAATGCGTGGGGAATAGTTTGCTGCGACATATCAAATATCTCAAAAACCAATACGTTTTTCGACCACTGCGTGAAGTATTATTTCCTTTTTGTTTTTGGCAATGGTATTTATTCAAAAGGTTGTGGCGGTGCAATTGTTATCCGATGGAAATCTCATGGTGACCTCCCGTATTATTCATCCAGATAGTAGACATCCAATCCTGATAAAGTCGCCTGCTGAAAAGCAAATCGAGAAATTTGAAACCTTCAGAGCTAAGGTAATCCTTGAATGACACTATCCATGATCTGAGTTTCAAAATACAAAGACTTTGATCCTCGGCACTGGAGGCGCAAGCCAGCTCAATAAAGACGATTATGACTTTCCACACTCAAGGATCTTCGATGCAAACACTTTCCTTCGTGAAAATGGGTTCCTGAAAGCTATGGAGGTCTATCGCCATTCCAAAAAGCGCAAAATAATCATCATAGGTGGCGGTCTCGATGCCTTCCACTGCGCGAATCTTCTTCTAAATGGCCCTTATGTCTACGGCATCGCAGAAGATAACGAAAATCTCGTTTTCTTCTCGAAGAGACTTACTGATGAAGACATCTATAGCAAAGAGGCTTCTACTGGGGCCGGATCCGTGGGCAATAGTTCTGATGAAGAAGGCACAAATGTTCCTGACAATAAAGCAAGCGTCAATACTACTTTCGCGAATCTCGATGCAAGACATGAGACAATGAAAAATAAATCCATCCTCACCAATAAATCTCAAATGACAACTAAACATCAAACGACGAACAAATCTCAGTTCCTCTCGGCTAATCAATCGAATATTAGCGGGTTTAAATCGACTAACTTCCCGAGTCCACCAACCCTCATCTCGAATAACAATCTTTCATTATTCTCGATCGCAAAGATGAATACGGACTCTCCAACGAAGGAGAAAGTCATCTCGACCTACATGACGCCAAAGCGAAATCAATTTGCAGAGAAATATAAGAAATTTGTGAATAATATGACGTTTGGCAGTCTTGAGAAGGAGAGATTTAAAGAACTGAGACAAATGGGCAAAATGCCCAAGTTTGAAGCTGAAGAAATCGTGATTATACATCGTGAAGAAATACACGTGCATTTTAAGAACGAGAAAGAGGCTAAGGCCTTCGGCTATGAATACAAGGTCGAGAATGAACCTTCTTCGTCAAATAAGAAGAATATGTATCTGCGAGCTGAAGCAAGAGATTTATATTTTAAGGTAATTTTGTGTGGGTAGTGGTCTTTGGAGACTTATTACTCTCATTCTCAGATACGAAATGGAGAGGAGAAACGTGTGGTGTTGGTGCAAGAGCAGAATCTAGAAAACTGCAACGAGATTCTACAAGAAGCAGGGATTGTAACTCACTTTCGTTGTTTTTCATTGAGTGACTGATTTGATGGTTATAGATCATTGAAGCCCAAGAGCTTGTAGCTAAATTGCCGCTGATCAAAGATATTGATGGAAAACATCTTACAATTAAGAGGAATAAAAGAGGACAAGCTCTGGTATTTTCCGTTTCTCTTCATAAATAATCTTATGTAAACAATTAATTACAAAAGTTGAATGAAGCAGGGATGCTGCTTTCCGATAAAGGAATCATTAAAAACATTTTTGGCATCGGAATCGGGTTTGAGATACAGAGGAATGTAACCCTGGATAACGTCAATCAACTGTAAATAGCAATTGATTTTCCCGCCCTAAAGCTATGACTCAGCGAGAAAATGAATTATATCGAGCATTTAATAAACGTTGAGGCTCCCTTGGTCTTAGACTCAGTGGTGCCAGAGTCAAAGCCAACGAGGATGACCCAATCAGATAATATTTTTGTCGAGTTAGAAGACCCCGAAGACAAAAAAGATGAGGATTCGCCTCCCCGTGCCTTCAAAACAACTGAGGATCTTGAGCCTGGGTAAGCATTTCTATTGTTTTTCGAGTTCTATAAAGTTAAAGAGATCAATCGATGCATGCAAACGTGTTTCTTACAACGATGGATATGTATAAAGATTATAATCATCCAACTCGGTACTCAGATTGTCTTTCGACTCTCTCTTTACCAAGCTTTTTTTGAATATAATAGGAGAGGAGGACCAGAAGAACCAAAGACTTTTTCAGGACTTCCTTTAAATAAGTTTAAGAGAAAATGAAGTTTTTTTATGTCTTGTCTTTAGAAAAGACTATTTTTGAATGAGCTGAACACAACGAATTTCGAATATGGCGGAAATTATCAAAATTGCGCACAGATTAAGGCGTTTTTAAAATTAGAAATCGTACTAATTTTTTTTAATTACCAAATGTCTGGAGTTAACAGTCCAGAGGACATCCCTGTTCATCGATTAGTCACTCAGGTGATAATAACCCCACTGCTCTTCCTGTACTTGCTTGTGGGTGTTTGGATCCGAATTTACAAAAATTATGATGCTGCCTATCACAAGACGCCGTACCTAAGCAAGAAGCTGAAATATCGAATTATCTTGAATGGACTTTTGATCGGTGTTTATCTCAGCACGATTGTGTTAAGCTTTCATTTCAAGTCCTTCTGGCTCAGCACAGCGAAGGCTCTCTCTTTGAGCTTTCTTATTCCAGTAATAAGCATCGCCTGTGAAATTAGAGCGCTTTTTTTCTCATATTACCGAAGACTTGCCCTGCTGAGATCGATTCACCTCGCAAGCTGGGGCATCGTCTTTGTCTCTGAAACGCTTGCGATGGCATATACCTTAATCTTCGATGGTGTTCCAGAAACACCTGAACTTGTGCATGACATGGCTAAAGGACTGCTGTTGTTCGTGAGGGTGATAATCCAGTGGAAGTATCCACAGGATCGAGATGAGTTTGACGATCCTTCGAGATTAAGTGAAGATCTGCTTTCTCCCTCTCTGGAAGCGCGACTAAATGACTTAGAAGATAGAAGGCCATCGCTACTGCTCTCCCGAAAAAAAATCGCCTTTGAAAGGTAATTCTGATGCACAAATTCTCATCAGTAATTATAAATTCATCTATAGGAAGAAAGAAAGAGCATTTACACAAGAACCAAAAACGAAACAAAAACTCGATATTTCCGCTGTAATTTCACAGCAGGTGACTCAAAAACCTAAAGCAAGAGGAAAAGGAAAAGAGATACAATACCAGATTCTCGTGAATACCTTTGGGAAGCAACATAAGGTAGGTCGCAGTTTGGAAGAATTCCAGAAATTGGAGCAGGAATTAAAGCATGACGTCAACGCAAGCATTTTGAGCCAGCAATCAGTTTCAAGTCTAGGAGGGCTTGCTGTCGCGGAGGATCCGGATTCGATTTCGTCATCAGTAAAAATCTTGCAGAATTTCCTCGATGGAATTTTGAATAAAGAAGAAGCTTTACCAATTAGTGTCGTGAATTTTTTGGACATCCCTGATCGCAAAAGAGTTTTCTCATGGAACGAGCTCATGCGAGAGCCGCAAAAGTTTGAAATAAAACCTCTTGCTCATCATTCTTTCGGTGACGGGCAGCAAACAGATTCCAGCCTTTCAAACAATGAGGGGCACTCACTCAACAGGATTGAAAAAGAGATTCACTCTGATGATGAATCTGAGGGAGAAAGCCGATCGCGAGCCCCATCAGATGGTGATGATAAGTTAAACACTCTCTATTGCCAATACTTCCAAGTTACGATTCCCAAATGGCAGAAATCTACCTATGGAGATCACTATGAATTTACAATTTCCATCACTCATAGTGAACACCCAAGCGAGTCCTGGGAAATCGTTAAGCGATACAGCGACTTTGTAAAATTACGAGAAAGCCTTATTAACGAAATCCATTGTGTCCCGCCTCCTCTCCCATCGAAGAAAGTGCGACACGATCACAACGTGCTGATCAAACGGAAAAATGGACTTGAAAATTTCCTCAGAATTATTTTGAATGAGAAGTTATACCTCCAAACAAAATGCGTCCAAGATTTCATTAAATTGAAAAAGGAGTTTATGAGCGTAATCTATGGTGATGAAGAACTGCAAGACTTTAATAACCGGAGAGCCGAGATTCGAGATAATAGGATCATACTGCGAGATAAAAAGAAACCGGTCACGGAGTTTGAGATCAAAATACTTGAATATTCGCGAGTGGATCCCTCATTTCTGATCACTGAGACCAAGATCTATCGAAAACTCAAGGACTTTGAGGAGCTTCACAAAGCGTTGAAAGCACGTTATTCTTCGAGTTTAGAGATCCTTCCTCAGCTCCCTGCAAAATATAATGAATTTTCAGGTCAGACGAAGGTTGAGACAATTATGGAAGGTCTCGAGCGGTATCTAAATGCGGCGTTTCAGCTTCCGAAGGTTGGCGATTCGTTTGCCTTCAGGAAGTTTGTGAGCTACAGCAAGAAATTCCAATCGTTCAATCAATCAGGGCATCCGAAAGAAATCGAAACGTCTCAAATGACAAGAAAAAATACTTTGAAAGAAGAGGAAATCGATAGTCTAAAGATTGATTCATTGGTGTCCATAAGAGCCAAGAAGCACAGCGATGATATTTCTTAAAACAGCTGTCAGATAACTTGCAAGAAGAACTAAATGATTCAGTATATATATATTGTGCCTTGTATATATGATATTCAAAATCTGCACGTTAAAAATAAAGAAATGTATCAGGCGATCTATATCAGCTTTTATTTTGCCTTACTATATATATAACTACTACCAACAGAACCTGAGTAATACTTAATATTACAAGAAGAATCAAGCAAAGTCGTATTTATGGTGATCTCTCTCAATTAATTTAGAAAGAGGACATAAATGCAATATTAGGTCACAAAAGCACATTGAAGTTGTCAGGAAATACTATAGACACAAGAAATCGATTTCTCAAATGGACTCATTTAAAGTTCACTGGCAACCTCATCGTTTGGGAGCCCAAAGATAGTCGGAAGCTATTACCTTCTTTTCCGGGACTTTGTATATAACTGGTGGTTCACGCCTGTTGAGACGGAAGAGATGAGGCCTGTAAGGAAGATAGTGAGGAGGTCTCTTAATTCTGCCACATTGGCAAGGACCAAACCCGCATTTGTAACAAAACGTATGCCCACATCTGCAGATCATATTATCGCAACCCTGGGTTTTTTCCACCCAGAACTTGCATTTTTCGCATTGCTTGTATCTTCTCCCTTTAATTAAATCCATAAATAACTTGTCGTTCTTATCAAATTTATGTGTTATCTGGTACTCTTTGCATGTCATTCCTTTGTGATACTCAACTCTACATGCCAAGCAGTAGTGCTTTCCACAAACTTGGCAGCTGAATTCCGGCACGTTTGGATCAGCCTCAAAGACATATTTACAGTTGGGAGTCGGACACCAAGTGTACGAGCCCGCGTTCTGGTCAAGGTATTTTTGCAGAGTATACTCATTGTACTCACGAAGTGAATTCTCATCCAAAAATTCAGCAAGGTCGCTCTCGAAGAGCTCGTTCTTACAGTTTTCAGAAGGACATCTCAACGGGAACCTTCTGCTCTTAATCGCATCTTTTGAATACAGCGCAACGCATTCAACATGGAATAAGTGCTCACATCCCTCAAGGACCAAAAAATCTTTTTCCGTGAGCTTTTCCAAGCAGATCGAACAGGTGACATTTCCGTTCTGCTGTTCTTCCTTCATTTTTTGGATTCTTGATTTTTCGATTTCTTCTTCAATTTTGAGCTGTTCAATCAATTCTTCTGAGAGTTTTTCCTCTTCTTTCAAGTCTACTCTATCAAGATTGGGAAGTACTCGAGGATTTTCAAGTTTCTTTTCGATATATTCATCAATAGTGACTGCAGGGTTTTGAAGCAGTTGAAAGTAAAAGTTGTATTTATCAGTTTCGGTTATGATCTGAGCACTTTCGCATTGAATAGCTGATACAACACTCGCTAGAAGACTAGAGACGGAAGCTGTGTTGTAGAGACAGGCGAGGTAGCCCCAGTAGAAAGCATCAATGTAGTTCATTTCAGCGGTACCTGGGTTACTCTTGATGGCTGTTTCAACATCACTGATATATTTGAATTTATTTTTCAGCATCGAGGTCTCAGAAGGTGTGAGAATTGGTAATATCTTTGACATTTTGGAGAGCAGATTTTTGATTGGATTATGAACTTCTTAAAGAATTTTTGCTTAAATATTTTTGTGTGCAATTTTTGTTGGAGAAGTTATGATACCGCATTAATCAGTATTAATCGAAATTGCAATTTTAGATGGTATTCTGATCGGAAATCATACGAACAATGAACAACAAAAATTTTCAACGATTACAAAGATTATCATTCATTGAGTCAAGGGTATAGCTATGAAGATACTTCATGTTATTCAAGTGAAGTGCAATAATCAGGTTGCTACAACAAATATGTATTAGCACCACTTGCTCTTACCTCTCTAGGCTGAGAGAACCCAGCTGAAGCTACGCTGTAGTCGACAGCAAAAGATTCAACGATTAGATCTAATCCAAACCTAGACATTGAGGCCCTGACCTTGAACTTGTAGGATTTTTCACGGATTGCTTCATACAATTCGTAGATTGTCTCTATGTCGTCTGTTTCAGCCCAATAGTTAAATTCGGAAGCGTAAAATCCTCTCATGAATTTCAAAGCTGCAGGCTCGAATAATGTTAATTTTTTCTTGGCGGAACCATCATCAATCATGACTTTCACCATATATCTGTAATTCGTTTCTGGGTTGTCATGGCCCTGGGGGCATTTGCGACTTGAAACTTTTTTGTTGCAAACAGTGCAGGCTGGATAATATTGTTTACTTAATTCCTCGAAGCCGGTTACGCGTCCTTTAACGTAAAATGTTCCTTCATAGCTGAGATTTCTCAGCGCAACGAAATTCACCTCTTGAAATTCCAACTGCTCTGGTTCAGACACGGCTCGGGGTCGAGCGCTTAATTCTCTGAGCTTTCTATTTATCACTTTGTCTTGTATGATAACATCATCATCCAGGATCTTAAAATCAAAGTCATCCGTGGAGTGCAACACAATCTCATTTTCGTATGTCTCTAGCTTAAGGCCATAAAATTTAACTACATTTCCTCGTTGGAACTCTGAATTGGCGGCGTCTCCGAACAAAACCATTTGAATTTTGCTTTCGGCAACGTCCATGAGAAGAACAGTTCTCATACGGAATCTTCCTCCTCCATTTTTTCTATTCCTGTCTTCCATTGTCCCAGGACTCGCTACGACCGCACCGATATTAACTAGATCGCCCATCTTTTGCTTTCTTAATTTTCTGATATATAGATAATCATTTATATTATCGAACTTGAGAACCCGAGTTTTCTTTGAAGTTTGTATCGCAGAAGACTTCTCTTGGGGGCTCTTGGAGCTAGTTTCAGATAACTTGGATGTCGGAAATCGATTTGAAACTTCATTCTTGGACTCCTCCTCCTCAAATGGTCGGGTATTCTCGAAAATCTTTCTGGAGCTAGATGACTGAGATGATAGCAGGGAGTTTTCAAGGGACTCCTGAGATCCCATCTCACAGTTAATGCGGCCCTCATTTTTGGAAGTATTGACATCATGCGTGCTTAAAAATGAATTGTTTGACTCACTAAATGATACTGTTCTGGAACATTTTGAATCAAAATTGTTTTCTGAGGATAGAGACTCTTTTTGTGCTAAGTCTCCCGTCTTGCCGATGATATTGCTCACTGAATTTTTGGGCAATTTCTGAGTCGATTGTGGTACTGGAGATAAGCTGCGAATATCTTGAAAAGGATCCCCTAGATTCTGCTGTCTTTGTGATCTCATTCTTGTCGATCGTCCATTTCTCAAATTATTTTCTTTTGCTTCCTTAGAACTCTGACCTTTATGGGAAGAAGCATCAGCAGCTTGTTCTATTGATTGGATTTTCATTTCCTCCCGTGTATCAGTTTGCTCGGCGCATCCAGTTTCTACTCGGTTCATAGTGTGGCTATTCTGTTGCAGGTTCGGTACATCTTTGATCCCATTATTGTGACAGGCATAGTTTTCTTGTTTAGAGGTTGCGTTTCCATTGTGGTTCAATGATACATTACAAAGATTTTTGCGATGTTCTTCATTTCCTTTGGATTCTTCTTGAGCTAAACCACTAGCGACTTTTTCGGACTCTATTGATTTCTTCTCGTTCTTGGTACTCGAAATTTGCTCTTGAATTTCAGTTTCTTTATGCTCATTCTCTTGAATTAAACGAGAATTTAGTACATCGGCTTGCTCTACTATGGTATCATGTTGCGCTTCTGCAGGATTCTCAGCTGACTGACTGCCTCTGTATTTATCATAGTCTTCCTTAATCTCTAGGCAAGTCTGATAATCAATAAATTTGATCAGGCATCCACTTTCGACTATGATGCCATCTCCTGGTGCATAGTCATGAACCACGACAATTGGCTCTTGCTTGGAGCATCCAACAGAAGCTCCATTCAGTGTGATTACAGATAAGTTTCTAAGATTTTGTGTTTGAGCTTTTTGGAAAGCCTCCGCAATGAGAGTCGACCTTATTTTCAGTCTTCCATCTGAGAGATAGCAATTATAACTTGAACCATCTTTTGAGAGTTTGATGGACAAAACTTGCAATGAAATTGGGTTGGTGGACTCAGAGAGTAATGTCAGAATCCCGAAAGGAGTTAGCATTTGTGTTGTATCTGATTGAAAACTGTTGGTCGAGGCTTTGGAAGCAAAAACTTCTTTTATCTTTGATTTTATTAGATTATAAGATTTCTGTGGTTAGCAATCCTGAGAGCCATGATAATTACTATAAAACAATTTTGATGCAGTTAATTTTGATTATTTCTGGGCCGAATTCTTTATTATTACCATAGAAGAGCCTAGCAGCATATAGAATCTGGGATGATAGATAGAATAAGAGAGTAAAATTGGTTAAATTCGTTACTTTGGTCCTCATGGAATTGATCTGAAAGCAAAAAAGGTATTTTTTATGATAACTACTAGAACATTTAATTAAACAGTTGAGAATAAATGCAACTCTGAAAGAATTGTTCTTGCTGGTTTAGCTTAGAACCGAACGCTCGTTTGAAAGTTCCTCTATTGAAAATGAGAGCGGAAAAATACGTATCAAGATCGGTTTTTATTTTTTTTTCCCAATTGAATACCTCTAATGTGGGCCTTATGATCCTTTGACCGGAAATAAATAAAGTTCCAGGCTAAAATATCGCTGAGAGTGCTCTCTGAAATTCAGACATCAATTCATAGCTGTCGTACCAATTCCAAGGGATGCCCATTAGAAAGACAAGATTTTACAAACGTCTTGTTGCACGATAGATCTCTACAGCTCTATACTCAAAGAAAATAGCATAAATTCCGTACTCGAAGCACTTTAGCATTTCAGATCAGGTTAACTTAAATGTACTTCCGTCTTAAATTACAACTAGCTAGATATTTTCAATCAGCCAATTCCAAATACGAGATCACCTCATTTATTTGGTAATAACGACAACCGACGCGACCTTATCAGAGCAATTGAATAGTTATTGCAAGCCACTCATATAACGAATACCATATCACACTGCACTAAACTGTAAATTCAAGTTTTATAGATGATTCTCGAAAATTAATTGATTTTACAACTCTTCAGGAAATGAATCAAACACTCCAAAATCTGACAAACACTACTCAGGAGGCCGCCAAATGCGATCAAGACTGCCAATATCTTTACACAACCATTGTCTTCTGGTTCTCGTTTGGCTGCACTGCCCTCACAGTCCTGATTACCCTCTGTCACATCATACAACATTCAAAATCCTCTATCGACTCTTCTTTAAAGCGCCGAATGATCTCATTTCTGATCTATATGCCAGTCATGCTTACTACCTATACCCTTTACCTCTACCTCGAAGAGCAGGACTACTCCTCCTCCATAGCTAGAGTCCTCGAAGTCTTCCGAAGAGTTTTGCAAATCTACGCATTTTGGTCTTTCTGGAAAATGACCGAAAAGTATATCTCTGAAGATCGTGTCAAGGACAGTCTACAAAGAAAACTCTACGGCTATCATTTCAGACCATTCCGCTATTGCATTAAACCATTTAACTTCCTCACTGAAGAGCAATATAACAAATCTATGAGGAAAATCCGATTCAATATCAACCAAGCGATTTTCTTTCAAATCCTTCCGATATTAGCCTACATTTTCATGGAGGCTCATCCAAGAATTGTCGCTCAAACTAAGGAGTTCTTTGTGAAAATGGACCATATTAATAAAGTTGTCGAAGTAACTCTCATCCTGGAGACGATATCGTTGTTCATCGCTTCTTACTACATACTGCTCTATGCAAGAATCCTTAGACAGGAGTATAATACTACGAATTGGGTGTGGAAATATACGATTTATTTCATCCTGGTATTTTTAAGTAATATGCAATGGGTTATCTTGAGAAGCAACCAGAAGAGCTTCTTGAGTCAGTTTTTTGAAGAGACTGAGGCTGCTGAAAACGCTGAATTATTGGTTCTAACAACAAATGCGATACTGGTGGCTCCTGAAACGTTCTTAAGCGCAGTTGTATCGCTCTTCGCGTTTAATCCAAGTTCAATTGAAAACGATCCGCGACTTAATTACTTAAACAAAAGTGAGATGAGTTTTACGACAGCGAGAGCGTATCAGAAAGCGTATGATGGATTAGATGAAGAACTTGAAATGCCCGATCCTTCCTTCAACTAAAATTTTGGATTTACCATTCATATGTAGATGATGATATTGTTGAGGATCCGTATTTTTCGTTCTTTTTATGTCCGACTTAATTGACTAGGATACACAGAACAAACCAGCTTAACATTTAAAAACGCTTCGCTGAATACAGAAAAAACAAACAAAAGATCAAAAATGATAAAATAACTAGACTCTTAGTCTAATTCTATCATCCAAAGAGATTTCGATGTGCAATATGTGCAATATTAGGAATTTTGTGGAAGCAGATTTAAAAGTATAATTCTTTAAGTTAAATAACTCCAAGGTAGATAGGAAAAGAGATTGGAGGAATCACTTTGGCTATTTGAGTGCTAAAACAGCGATTCTCCCACTTTTGTCATCCATCCCCAATAGCTGCTTCGATCTAGGTAAGTAAACCAAACCGAAGCCAGATCCATCAAAAGCTTGAATGCGTGTCATTATCGGAGGGTTATTGTATAAGTATATTCTTAGATACGCATCGTAACTGCTGACAGCCACTGCATCGAGTTCGGGAAGATACTCTACTTTGTACAACCATCCTAGTTGATTAACTATCTTCTTCTCGAGGTTACAACTGATTGGTTTTGAGCTCGTGTCAAGCTTCCAAAAAGCCACAACCCCGTTATCTAATGGTGCATAGATCAATGATCGAGCCTCATCAAATCCTAGACCCCAGCAATGATGAAAATCTCCTCCAGAGCCGAATTTCCCTTTGACTAGCGCTACCACTTGCTTAGTATTCCAGTTCACGATTGCAACGTTTGCTAACTGAAAGAGCCAAAACACTCCAACATCTCTTGACCTTATATATTTCACCGAGGTGATCCAATTCCCTTGGAGAGCTTTAAAAACTAAAGGCTCTTCTAATTCAAAAGTCTGCAGATTCACAACGAGAACCTCAGAAAAATACCCAACCGCGATCAACCGATCTTCTCTTGGAATATAATCCACATCGTACAAATTCCGTTCATACTCAAAGCTTAACGCTAGCGAGAACGCATGATTTGCTTCCCAGACGTTTAGAGATAGAGAGCAGCCAATCAAAAGCTCTTTCTCTTCAAAATATTTGAGTTTGAAGTATTCGGAGCCTTCTACTCCGAAAGTTTTGATGTTCTTTCCAGTTTTGAGATCCCATAGTCCAACTCGATAAAGCGCTTCTTCTTCATCATCGTCGGCGAACCGACCACCAATGGCAAGGAGATTCGATTTTCGAAAACGGATCAAAGCTTGAGCGGTGTGACTATTCACAAGATTGGAAGATATCCTCTTTACGAGTTGGGCTTTAACGCGCTTGGACTCTATAGTTTGCTCAGGAGAAGCCATTCTTCCTCGGGTCATCTGAGAATCTTTTTCAAACAGTCCGGCGTTCTTTGCAACGTGCTTTTTCATTTTGAATGATGGATTCAATTAAGACGCTCTGGTTTAACTTTTTGAATTAAATTATTAAAATTTCTTCTAATGAGAGAGAGATGATGCACGAATGACCTTGAAAGTATTGCTGTCACATAGTAGTGACTGCAGATGAATTGAATTATGCACTTATACAAACGTATCCCTTATGAAGAGCGAATTTATTACTCGATCACAAATATTTGGTTAAGGTAGCTTTGCTCTATTGCTATCAACATTGCACAACTTATCTCAAAATGGAACCATAATCTACAATAATGATGTTGGAAAAGAACGAAGCTCTTGTTATGCTATTACTTAGAATGCTTTGTGAAGCTGATATGTATATTGTCAATCAGTTCTTCATTATGAATTCTTTTAAGAAAAAATTTACATTCATCCCTTTTATATCATGAGATATTATTGAAAATTGAAAAATCTTATGTATCATCTCTTAATTTGCTTCCTAGGGCTGCTCGTTGACATTAAGCTAATCAATTAATTCTGCATCACCTTTTTCGGAGAGAAACCGAATAAAATTTGTTGTCGAGCCAGACTTTTTCAAAACCACAGGCGCTCTGCTTTCAATCTTCCTTGCGATGGGCTCTCTATCAATTGGTTTTGTGGCCTGCTGCTTCATAAAGGAATTTCCAAAAGAGTGATCCAAAGTTGGTCCTTCTCCGCCGCCGTATCTTGGAGTTTGGTACACGCTAGACTCGTTACCTTTACTTGACTGCGTCATGTCGATTTGTTTTGCAGGATACCAACTTCTTTTCACCTGCTGTCTTCTCTCTCTTTTCTGAGAGACAACCCATCCGGTTTGGCTATAATGATTGACATTACTACTCCTTCTCGCATTGCGTCCACTTACATTACTAACATTGCGTTCACTTGTGTAACTAACATTACGATCACTTGCATTACTAGTATCTTGGACCTGTTCTCTAGAATATTTAACTGCTGATGTATTCGATTGGCTCTCAGTTAAGAGATCTATTGTAAGATCCCGACCAGAGTCTAGCTCTTTCGAGATTTGAAGACTATCTCTGGATGTGTTTCGGCTCATAGACCGATTTATTGCGATTTTTATCTGAGATAACCGGCTATTACTCGATTGAATCGGATCAGGAAGCGTTTTAGTTATCCTTGCAACTCTTTCATCAATTTGATCGAAGTATGACTCTCTTGGACGCAATTGAGTGTGGTCAGTCTGCAGTCTTCTAAGAGAATCATTTTTCTCATTCCTACCCATCAAACATTGACTAGAAGGAGATTTCTCAATTCTCCTAACACTGCTTCTACCTTGTTTCCCACTGCATGGAACACTACATCTAACTGAAGAACGATCTAGTGTACTCTGTGTAACAGAGGGTCTTTCCTTTACGCCGCCGTTGAATTGGACGACGTTCATATTGACTTCGGCCAGAATGCATCTCACAAAAGGATCAACAAACCGAAATTTGTCATCTTTATTCGCTGTCTCAGTGGCCTCAAAACTGTCTTCATGTATTTTGCGGTATTGCGTCAATATCTCTGAATTAACGACTTTCCCACGATTCCGTTGAGGTGTTTCAAAACGAATAGATGATCGAGTAGACGCGAGAAATGTGGGCTCGACGCTAGCAGTTCTTTTGTCGAGGCTAACGTCCTTCTTATCTGGGCCAGAGAAGCGAACAATCTCAAAAACTTTGGGAACGTTCTCTTTCTCCTCTTTAACAGCTGATTTCTTGAAACGACGCGCGTCAAGGCTTTCAGACCTTTGGGTTGCTAGAGGCCTCGGTCCTCGGGTAATAGGATCAACTTTCTTTGTAGCATATGTTCTCAGCAGGCTATACTCTGGTCTTTTTGCCGGTTGTAACTGAAGCATTGCTTTCAAAATAGCAGATAATTTTCCTGGATAACTCTCCTTTAGTCTAACCAACCTCTGGGCCAATTTCTCTTTTTCGAATTTGAGATTCTTCCAGTCATAGCAATCGTTTGGCTCTTCCAGCAAAGCTGCATGCAGAAAAACCATCCCAAGGCTGAATATGTCAGCTTTGAACTTCCCTTTGCATTCTCTGTAGGTTAACCCATCATCTGTTCGTACTTCTGGAAGTAATTCTGGAGCGATGTAAGGTAAATGAATACCCAACTTTATCTTGTGAAAGAGAGCGTCTTCTCTGTCCAGTAATCCATGGTCAGCTATTTTGAGCTCACCGTCATGGCCCATTACCAAAGAGAAAGGCGTCAAGTATCCATGATGAATGTCATTGCTTTCAAGTAGCTCTAAGGCCTTAAAACATCCTTCCAATGAATTTACCAACTCCTCCTCTTGAAAATGATTTTTTGAGTTCTGACGGGAGATAAATTCATGGTCAGCGTCGCTTACAAAAGATTCAAAAGTAATCGATAACGTCGCTTTAAACTCTTCTTTCTGTTCTTTAAGCTGATATGTAAATCCCTTGACGGCGAGAAGATTCGGACATCTAAGCTGGCTTCGTTGTTGTAGCCAGAATAGATTTTCATGGGTTGCGAGTGCTGAATCAGTGATGACAGTGTTTTTTCGAAAAACAATGCAACACTTTGGACGATATTCCAGCTCTTCGAGGTCTCCAAAGCGCATATCCTTCCTTGGGTGCAGGTAAAAGAAGTTTAATTCATCGAGCGAAAACCCGCTTTCGCTCTCGAACTTGATGGCTGGGCCTCCTGGCTTGGCGTTTCCCATCTTAATTTTTATTTTAAGAAGCAGTTAGTATTTACTCCGTTATTAGCGATATTTTGGCGGAATAATCTAATTTCTGATAGAATACATAAAGGCCAAGAAAATAGCTGTCATAGGTTAAAACGGAGTTGAATCAAAAAGATCCTTGGTTATACGGAATCATCATACATATACATATAGGTCAGAGCCAAATTTGATTACTAAGCGAGAGAATTTGGAATATATTTGACATTTCTACCGTTTTTTGGTTTTGTAATTTCAGAGGCTGTGTCCCAAACTCTTTTGTTAAACTACTAGTGCAACCTTATTTATGTTATATCACTTGTTAAGGCCAAGATAGTCATATTCCTTTTTTTTATTCGTCACGCAGTTTATAATTTCTTTCTTGCAAATTCATCTCAGGGTCTTTTATCTATCTTAATTAAGAAAAGATATGATTAAAAGGGGTTTAGTAAGCCATAAATAAGTCATCTAGAAACACTGCAACTCCTTTACGATTCAAATATTTATAGTTAAGTAGTAAGGAATCGAACTCTAACAAAATATAAAACGGTGCTATAGGTTCGACTTAAGGGCCATAAATGCTACATGCCTTCTCGCATTGGCTGCTTTTCAGTTCTTTTCTTTTGTTTTCTTCAGCAATTGCACGAATCTTTTCAACAGAAAGCCATTTCCATTGATTTTCATTTGCTCCACAGAAATCCGTTCCTAAGCTATTATTCTTTTCTAAAGCTTGTATTTGTCCACTTGTAGCTTGGTTGTGATGTCCTTGTTGTCCAATGGAAGATTGGTTGTCAGTCATGTTCGTGAATAATAAATTCGCTTCTTCTTTTCAAATTTCAAAATGACCGCTTTTGCTTGCAGATTATAAATTTTTCAGATAATAAGCTCATCGCATTTTTTCAAATCAGTAGCTACTGAATGAGAACACTTCTCATTGGAAAATATAAGAACCTCAAAGTTAAAGACCCGAACAACCAGTTGATTTACTGGAAAAGGCAATGCGAACATTGATATCCTCCTACGAAAACTGAGAAATTCCGAGATCAAAAGTGATCGTAAACAAACTGAAAATTGCGACTTTCATAGTTTTCCTCCTTTCAATTCCTTGATTGAATAGTGAGAGAGATTTTAAGACTTCAAAGTATTCGATAATTGCGTAGTATGATACTAACGAACATTCCGTGTGTATTTCAATATAATATGGAATTGTAAAATAAGATCAGTGAGTGATGAATTTGCGTCATCCCAATTGTAAAACTCTATTACTGCTTGAAAAAGAATGTATGAGTATAGGACGATCTTAAGAGTCCATGAATTTTCCCATCTTCGTCCATTTATTTTGGTTAATTGATATTTGATAAATCATTCCTGGCTGATTGATATACCTGTATGATAGCGTCTCCCTTTGAAGGAAATCCAGAGTCAGCTCCTATTACTGTTCGAAAAAAGCGTGCTTATTTTCTATCTGAAGAAGCTTGCTAACATTTAATCAGTCTTAACTCTCTTTTTTTTTTAAGTTAATTTCAAATATCGACTCAAAAAGATCCTTCAATAGTAGAAATGCTTTGTTTTTTTGGTTGCAATCTTTGAAAAGCTTCGATTCTTTACTGAGACCACTCCGAAATTGATAGGTAGCATCCGCTGAGGAAGATTGGCTGCTGTAAATAAAAATTGAAATCTGTTGTTCATTGACTCATTGAATATCTACTTCTAATGAAAAATAGCATGTTAAGAATTCGGTTATTTAGTTTCGGTTGAATTTCTCGTACACAGATAGACAATTGAAAGCACCTTTCTCAATATTAATATAAAAAATATGATAATAGTGCTTGGTCGTCGACTATTTGGTGTTCTACAGAAAAATGAATCGTATTCTAAAGTATTCCTAACAATGACGTGTTATACTCGATATATTGACGGCTAGTGAATATTTCAAGGAAATTCAGGGATCACCCTTATACTTTCGAAATAATAACGCGTGCTTGAAGTTGAATAACCAGGAAAACCCAGTTATTTCTCGGCGTCCTCGAAAGCGCATCACATTTTATTGATAAAGCTGTTTTTCAGAAAAGAGCTGGAAATGTAAATAAAGTTACGATATAGCGACTGAGAAAAAAAAAGTTAAAAAAATTTAAAGTTAACCCAATGCAATAGCCAGCAAACTGAAACAATCCTATATATTTAACTCCTTTTAATCAACTATAAGGAGATGGTTTGAAATTGATTTCCTTAAATGAAACCATAACTTTTTGTATAGGTTTCACTGAATTTTTATTCAAGAAAAATCTGATTCAATTTTTATTGAGTTCAATTCTTTGATTCGACAAACTCGATCCTTCGGCGGCTCTACGTAAAGCAATTTGCAAGGATAATTGAACCGTTTCAGAAATTCAAGAGCGTTATGCCTTTCTTTAGTAAGAATTTGCATCTCTTCTCCATTGTAGATATTCTAGAAAATTTTCATCAGACCAATAATGCAAATCATGTTACATTTTCCAATTTTGCATTCTTCATTGGAGTCGTCCTTTTGGAATCGCTAGAGAGTCCATCCAATGCGTTTTTGTTCTCCTTTTTATCAACGATCTGATAAGAATAAACAAAAACTGCCTTTCCTGAGTATCGCATCATCTTGACATTCACGTCCAATTCAAGCACCTTTTATGTTGTATGCGAAATTAGAAAAGAAGCCGAAGATTTGAAATTACCGTTCCGTCGGCAGCTAAACGAGTGAATCGCACTGACTCATCATTTCCTCTTTTTTTAAAATTCTCTTTGAGGAGGCTTGCGTAATTTTCGAAATATTTTTGCAGGCATCTCATCGAATCAGTCTTGCTCAGAAACCTCAACGATTTTACTCCGAGGTGGAGGGACGACAGAACTTCCGTTTCGCTCTTTATTCCGACTAGCTGCTGCATAGGCTTGTTGATTATGCACTGACTGATTGGAAAATTTGGAAGGCCGCTTTGACTCGAGGCTCTCATCTCTGCTATCTGAGGAACCGTGTCGCTGGGCTTGTATTCCTCGAGCTGGTCAAAAATATTATATTCGGAAGGAGGATGCTCGCGTCGATACTTAATAAATTCCTTGAAACCACCAAAATTAGGATTCTACAAAAAACCATTCTTTTAAATACCTCACGAGCTTGCATCAAGCCCTCAAATGCAATCATCAAGTCATGATATTCCGAATACCCCCCAAATTTCATCTTTTGAATGATAAATTCCCTATTGTCACATTCAAAAGCCTTTCTTTGAGAAAAAAGTCATACCATGGAACGATATCCGATGAGTCAAATTTAGGACTCAGGACGTAGGAGAGAGCCCCAGTAGCTCTATCAACTTGAATCTTTTCGACCCGATTAGACAGGTTTACTAGGTGAAATGGCGCGAGACTCTGCTCTGAGCTGATCGGAAATGTGTAACCCTAACAATGGTTAACTCTGAAGGTTCGCTAGGCTCTTTTACATCTTGAGTAACGTAGAATTTGTGCGGATTCAAATATCTGATAACTTTCACCTCAGCATTGGTGGAATTTTCAAGAACTTCTTCCTCTTCGTTTTTTAGAGTGGATGTCGATGATTGGTCGCTTGAAGAAGCTGTATCGTTGAGAAGCTTCTTCTCCTGCTTGGTATTGTAGATAGGTTTCCTTTTAAAAGCAATCGGGAGGTTTTCCTCTAGCTTAGTATTCATTTTGGTAAGTTGGTTGTAAATATAATAATTCCAAAAAGTTCTTAATTGGGACTCAAGACATCGAAAAATTCTCGAACCCTAATTTATATAAGCAATATTGCAATAAATCGATTTCAATGCTGGCATTCTTCACGATCAAAATAAAATTTATATCTTTTTTTTTCTGAGAATACTGAAATTTTTCTTCTTTTTTTTCAGTAAGCCTTATTTTTTGAATTTGCAGAACTCGCTTTCTGCCCTTCCAGCTTCGGAAAAAATTTGACAATGTGACTCGAGGAGTCAAAATCCAAAAAAGCCAAGCCAAACGGACCATGCTTCTAATTTTTTTGAGTAACGCTTGTTTACAGTCTGGTAATAATTATTCTAAAATAAGCTTAATCAAAGTTTTGATCAATTTATTTCACTTTCTTGATTAGGACAAGCTCTATTATAAGAAATGATTTACAGAGCCGAATGGAAAGCAAAGTGGTAGACATCTTCATTGTTGATTTGAACTGCTAAGGAGGGTTCTAGGAAGAATTAAATGACCATTCACAATAGTGATATTCACGATGAAAAATTGGAAAGCTAGCTTTCAAAGGTTCGCTCCTCCTAGGAATTAGCCTTTTATCAATGCCGAAGGGATTCGATAGTGATTTTCCAGCAACTAGCAATTGGATCTTAAACAATCGTTTCGGGAGTGCAGAGTTTAAATTTTCTGTAAGTTACGAAAGGTAATTAAATCTTGTTAAAAGTTCTGTAATTAGATTCGATTCGTTAAAAGTTATTGATTTCCAAATTATTATAAAATATAAAGAGCAATTATTTCAAGCTGGAACACGTTGGTAAGATCGATTCGATTAAAAGCGATTTTTGTAGAAAGCTTGATGCACCTGTTTAGTTAAATTTTTTATTTCAAGACTTGTACCACTTTCACGATCCATTAAGTGGACGCGTCATGTCAAATGACTCAATTTCCAATAAATTCCAACGGAAACAGAGGGATTTCTCATTTTTTTAAAAAGAAATGCGAATAGTAAATAATTTGTTGTTCATGTAGTCAAGCTTTCGGTTGAAAAATGATTCCTCTCATACACCTCTCTTCATTATTGCTGGTAAAACAAGGAACTGATGCTAAAATTTTAACGATTCGAATTGAAATAAGGTTTTGGTTAGAGCTATGCATTACTTTGCCAAATAAACATCGGAGAAAAATGCAATTTGATTTTTTCACAACCAAAGCACAACATTAAAAAGAAAGAAAAAAAATCAGTGCTATTGATTCATGCCAACTCGTGTTTTCTGCACATCTAAGTTATTTACAGGAATAACTTAAACTACCAAGAAGGTTTTGAAGAATTTAGCCAGCGAATTCTGCAAACCAGGTGTTGAGGAGGCTCTTCGTCATAGAATTTACTCGGATAATTGAAAATCTGGAGAAAATCTAAAATCTCTTGCTTTCTTCGCGCGAGCAATAGTGTGTTCTCCTTGTTGGAGAGAGCCTTATTTCAGGAAAGAAGTTAGATGGTGTCTGTATAGAAACATTAGCATACTTCTTCCTTTATAGCTACGTCAGATTGTTCTGAATCTCTTCCAAGAGGAACGTTATTTTCTTTCCTGTCAAGAATTTTAAAAGAATACACCCATACCGCTCTTCTTCCCTGTTTCATCAATTTGGCAAAAATTTTCATCTCCTGAGCCTTGAATAGTCATTAAGGACTATCTTCGCTAAAGATACTTACAGTTCCATCAGCTGTGAAGCAAGTAGTTTGAGCTACAAACACGTCCTTGTGACCCGACGTAAAATCTTCTTGAAAATTCCGGGTTAGGTGTTCAAAGTACTTCTGCAAGAACTTCATAGAAGAAGATCGATCGAAGAACCTCAACGATTTAATTCCAATATGTAGACTTGCAATAGCGTCATCTTCATTGGATATTCCAAGCAATCTCTGCATAGGTTTATTCATTGTTATTTTACTTATAGGAAAGTCAGGAGTCTTTCCTCTTTCTCCTCTACTTTCCCTTATCTCAGCGATTTGCGGCACTGACTCACTAAGTTGATATACTTCGAGTCGATCAAGTACATTTTGACCTAAGCTCTCCGGATGCTCCTCCAGCTTGCTTACCCATTCCTATTATGAGTTCAATATCAACTCTTCTGCTCAAGCTATTAAAACTTACTTGACGAGCCAGCATGAGATTCTCAAAGGCGATCAGCAAATCGCAGTGGTCCGAGTATCCTTCACATTTCAATTTTGAAAGCAGATCTTCCCTTTTTCAGTGTATAAGCATCGATATGTGGATGATTAAATTACCAAGGAATCACTTCTGAGGAATCATATGTTGGACTCAGACAGTACGTTATGTCTCTAGTTGCTTTATCAACTAGGATTTTTTTAACTTTATTCGAGAGATTGATGAGATTCAGCGGAGCGTAGCTTTGCTCAGGGGTAACAGGAAAAGTAATTCCCTATATATTCAAATTTGCAAACTAATAGTCAAAAGAGTCCATAGAGAGGGCCTTACATCTCGTGTGACGTAGTATTTTCTAGAAAGTCGACATCTCAGAGGCTTGACCTCAACTTGACAAAGCTTATATCTAGAATGGCTTTCTTCCTCCTCTGCCTTGCAAGTTGAGAGCGATGACAAGCTAAGTGGTGGAGATGAAGGTTTGGCTTTGAGTAAGCAGCCCCTCTTCTTAAAGTGGATTATTTTTCTATGTAGAGTTGGGAGGTTCTGTTCAAGTTGGTTTTTCATCTGTTGGAAAAGTATAAAGATTTTAAACGGAAGCTGCGCTGCCTCAAATAGAAATTGCAAAATATTCTGAAGAAGCGGCTCAATTTTAAACCAATCAAATATTTTTCCATAAGCGTTCAGCGGAAGAGTTACTTTGGAAAATTGATTTTTCTATTTTGGCAGATCTTCCTGAATTGAATTTTCAGTGTGTGAATCTTTGCCTTGAAATCTTAGGGTATAGTAGGAGAACTGATATATCCTGAGATTTTCAAGAAGAGAGCTCGAAGGGTGTAGGAGGTGGTCAATTTATGAGAGAAAAACAACCAACCGATCGTCAGGCACCTTGGGAAGAAAATGAATGCTCTTAAAATTGTTTTCGTTAACAGCTTTTATGGTAATTTTTCTAGAATAGCAAGAATGTTCATTTAAATTATTTTGTTAACAGTGTTTTGTTCGAAAATTGAATAACCAACCACTGGTCTTACCTTCTTATGTACAGTAACTCAATGAAACAAAAATAGAGACTTAGTTGAGAGTTCTTTGTGATTAGAACTTATATCATTAGTGAGGGACTTTCTTTTAATCTGAAATTGATCTTGAGATAAAGTGAAATTGCTGTGAGTCCTGTTCTAACAATGAACCTTTAGTTGCCGTGGAATATCAATTGTCGAGTCAAGAGATTTCCAACTAATTAGATTTTTAAGTTTGCCTGCTAATATGATCACTCTATAATAACTGCCTTTTCCGAAGGCTATGATCAATAAAAGGTTTGAATCACAAAATAGCATAAATAGAGTCACTCTGTGAAGGGTAGGAGAAGAGAGTTCCTTCGAAATCGATTCAATGGATCGAGCATGACGATGGGGTTGGGATTTTTCTATCATTATAGGTTCTATTTAATTAAGAACCAGCTCGGAACCGAAAAATTATTGGAAATTATTTATTGAAATTCGATAGTTCTCTGACCCACACAGACGCTCTATGAGCTTGAAAGATAGATTTTGAGATATAATGATGCTTTGATAAGACCGGCATACACTTAATTATTGAGAGGAAGAGCAGCATACTACACATGATGGTTGAGAGGAAGAAAACTTTCTACATATTACCCACTCCATTCCATTAGCTTCTGGATTGGAAATGAACACGAAGAGTATCAATATGTGGATGAGCAAAGTATCTACCATGATGAGTATTCAAAATCAATGCCCTCTAGCCAATAAAAAGCAAAGCTGGCAAGAAACTAATTGTCAGAAACTAAATTTCCATGGAATATCGACGGCGGCAAGGCGGATATTAAGGAGACTATTGGAGAAAGATTGATCTTGTTAACTAAGTGCAAGGTTACTTCTTCTTATTAGCGTCCAATTAGCTGAAGTCTTAACAAAGAACCAAAATAGTAAGAAGACAGAATTCATAATTTTCACTCCATCTCTGCTGAGATGATGCAAATTCCATTAGATCTTTGTTGGTTTTGACTCATCGGTTTCCTGGGGTACGAATCTTTATGCTTTCTAAAATAATTCTTATGCCAGCACGTGAAAAGGTCATTAATTATAGATCTTAGCTGTGAGTTCGATAAAAAAAGAAATTTGAAATGGTCCCAAGGTGTGTTTCCATTTACAGGTTCTCTTGCATACTCCCAAAAACAAATGAAAATGTGCAATACAAATTATCCTGAGCAACATGAGCAACGAAGTTATTAATAAAAGCTGCTTGACGTAAAAAGAAATGTGTGTAGAAAGAAACATCACCGGACAAAATTGTAATGAAACAACTTTCCATTAGTTATCAATTAGCAACATCAAAGTTGGTAGATAATCCCTCAATGATTGAGGCCGTTTTTTATCTTATCCGTAACTATTTAAAGTAAATGCAGCTTATTATTATTGGAAGTTTAAAATGAAAGAGAACTTGCCTAGCTATTAAAGAAAGATTCACGGAAACGAATTACATAATGAATGATAAGAATGAAGAAAGAAGATGATAGCTACTAGCCTTATGTTATTTCTATAAAATTGTCCCTCACTGGACTGGCTTTAACTCTCTGATCCGACACACACGTTCTTTAGGTGGATCTGCGAATATGAATTTCTCTCGATAATTGAATTTCATGAGGAAATCTATTGCCTCCTGTTTCTTTTTGCTGACCTTGTCTTGCTCTTCTTCATCGCATAGAGACTAGAAAATCATTAGCTTTAGCTGAGAATATAGTGAATACCTGGTCGGTAGAAATGTCATTGAAAAGATTTTCTCTTTTGTTTGGTAACATATTTTTCTCTTTTCTATTCAAGATTCTGAATGTATAAACCCATGCTAGATCTTTTCCATGCCTCATCATCTTGCTTGTGACCTCAAAATCTCTAAGCTATTATTAAAAACAGTTAATTTCTCAAATTTCAAAAAGAGAGATCTTACCATTCCGTCTGCGGTTAGTCTGGTGATTATGGACACTTGGGTTTCTTTTCTGGCTGTTTGAAAATCGTCACGAAAATGTTTTGCTTGATTCTCGAAATATTTCTGTAGCCAAATCACAGAATCAGAGCGCGTGACGTATTTCAGAGCCATGACTCCGCGATCGAGGCTGCCGAGGAGATCATCTTCCTCGGAGATCCCCAGCAATTTCCGCATCGGCTTATTTACGATATATTTATTCAATGGGAAGTTGGGAAGGCAGCCATTCTCCAATTCTCGAATTTCGACCATTTGAGGCAATTTGTCACTAACTTCCATCTCCTGCAAAGTGTCTATTAGACTGCTCTGGTCAGGCTTTGGATTGTTGCGCATGTTTTCCATCCATTCCTATATTATTATTGGAAAATTAATTTTCCAACAAAAAAAAAAATGACAGAGGTACCTGGCGAGCTCTCATCAAGTCCTCAAACGCGACCATCAGGTTATGGTACTCTGCATAACCTCCATGTTTCAACTTATCAACCAGACGCTCCCTGTATTAAATAAATTTAATCTACTGGCCATTAGCCGAAGAATATTACCAAGGCATCACGTCGGAGAGATCGAATCTCGGCACCATATGATAGACAACGGTTCCACTGCTCTTGTCTATATCTACTTTTCGAACTCGATTTGAGAGGTTGACCAACCGTATCGGACCCAGGCTCTGCTTAGAGGTGAGCGGAAAAGTATATCCCTACACAATAACGAAAATAAGGTTATGTAAGTTTAAAAGAGAAGGAGAGCTTACGTCCGGGGTGACGAAATAATTCAGAGGATTTAAGTACTTAATACTTTTGACGATCAACGGATCTCTTTTACTTTCCTCTCCGTTCTCTCCATCGTATGAAGCAGTGGGCAAAAGATCAGTTGGGTCAGATTTCTCACTTTTGAAACCAAAGGCGCGCTGGGGGGTCACGATTGGCTTCTTTCTCAAGACAATTGGCAAGTTCTGCTCGAGTTGGTTTTCCATTTTCAGATTTGATAAATTAGTTTATAGACAGATCTTGAAAGAATCGTTTAAAAACGAGATTGCACCCTCGTATTCAGTTCTCGAATTATTACCCCACTAAAACATATACATAATTAATCGGATTCTTATTAAATTCTTATTAAAATGAGTAAACGCATGGTTTGAAAAAACCTTACTTTTTAATTACACATTGCGGAGCAAACAGTGGAAGGGGTGAATCATTATTAAAATAAATTAACTTTTTGGCTTAGTTCATTCGTCGGGTTTTTGGGCAGAAATGAGTCTTAGCGCCCTCTTTTTCGTAGAAATAGGTTCGGGTTAACCTCAACTCACCTCGAGGAGTCGCATTTTTATATTTATTTTGACAGCTTTCACGTGCAATTAAAGAAACTTCTTTTTTTCAGTAAGCTGAGAAACTGAATTTTTAAGCTTGATAAAATTTAGATTTTTCAAATTGTTACCAAAACCTTCTTTTAGGAGTTGGAATTGTTGATGATCTACTTAATTAAATTAAAGTTGAACCCTAACCTTGCTTAGTCAATGATAATTTCTTTCCCATTATAGGGTCATTACTCCAAAAGTTAATTTGTAGTCAGACAGATAAATTCAATCGGCTCGAGCATCAATTACCGAAAGCTAAGTGATGTTGAAGACTTTGCATACATGAGATATTAATTTAACAATTTCCTGGTTTCAGTTCCAGGAACTGAGAGAGTAGAGAAATTAGAGGTTCATATGCTTAGAGAATATATGCTGCGGAGTCGATAAAGGCTATGGATCGGGACTTTACAATGTTTAAACCTGTAGATCGTAATATGGGCAGGTTTCAGAAAATCATATTTAGCATTGAGCTATTGAGCTGTGATGACAGGTTTTAATTCTATTGCAGTCGGGTTTTTCTACAATTAATTCAGAATGAATGTATTTCACAAACGAGCGAAGGTACAAGGATGATAAAAACATAGAATGTACCTTCCTTTTTCCATTTTCTGGAGCAAAATATTAATTACAAAAGTTTGAGTTGCTCCTATATGTCTCAGCATAATTAAAGTAGGAAATGCACATCGCTGTGGGTGGAAGGTTAAATTATTTGATAGATCTGTGATTAATGAGAATAGTAGAGAAACAGAATGACTAAGGAGTTAGTATGAATCGCAAACAAACTTTATTAGAATATTACATCAAGAGCACAAGTTATCAACCTTCCTGCTGCTGCCAGATTTGAGTTTATTTCATGAGAATGCAAAAATCATCGATACTGATTAGATATCAAATACCCCTGCAAAACAATATTCAAATGCATTAAAATGTAACAATAATGTTTATCATGTGATGAAGGCCAAAGATTTCAAAGTAACTTAAAAGAGAGACCAAAATGCTTGAGCATCCGAGATATGAAGCTCTTCAAACGCACATTCTCGAATTTAAATGCGGGCACATAGAGGGCAATAACAAAAGTAGGAATTATGAGAATTTTACCATACATCTGCTAATACACCTTACAACGATTGAGTAGCACATAGCTTTAATCAATTAGCAATGCCAGACAACTTTGCAAATTTTCTAATATTTTCTAAAACTCCTAGGAAGCACATTAAAAAATTCGAATGAACGGTTTTCCAGTTTAACTGTACTCAACTTCATTACAAAAATTATTAATCATGCTCTCATTTTATGGAAGAGTCTGAGGAGTCTTGAGAGTGAATGCAGGCGCAGGGAATAGCCCGCAGAACGATGTTAACTTATGTTTTGTTTGCTTTTTCATGCAGTTCGCTTCATATTAGATTTTCCAAGCATTGTAATTCATAATAATAATGACAGTTATCGCTCATCAGAAAAATGCTTTGATAACACACTTAGCATGACATTATACCTTGAGATTGTTGGTATTTCGGTAGAATTTAACAATATATGATTGAACAGGGCTGACTCGTTGTTAATTCTCCTTCTAACACCTACATGGAATCTTACTTTCTTGTAGACGAGAAATGAACATGGTCTGGAAGGCTATGAGAACATATCAACGTGTTTATATCAGTAGTTTCTGGAAATTGCATTCGGATTCCACGTTACGATTCGATAAAATTTTTTATTACTGTTTGTACTGGAATTAATTTTTGTTATTTTTTCAAGTCAAGTAATCTTTGTTCGATACTTAATGTGGCATCTTTTAGAAAGGAAAAAACACCGATGATCGATTAGATCTTATTGTTTTTTTGATTCTGTTGACTTTTCAAATACACATGGCAACTTTTCCAAAGAGTTTTTCAATTTCAAAGGTGTTGGTTGCACTATGCCTTTTCTCTCAGATCTGCACGATAGTAAGTGAAAACCCAAGCCAAAAAATCTATGTGCAAGGTGCACGGTCATCGAGAAATTGCTCCTATAATTGTAAAGGATCTTTCGACGATCCATTTGATTCATTACTTTCTGCTTTGAAATTTGTGGGAAGCATTGACAATGCTTCTGTTGAGATACTTCTATTAAAGGCTAATAGCCATTTTGTGCTCATCAAAGAACCGGAAGAAGAAATGATGCAACAAATTCATCCAAGTCTACCCTCGTCAGCTTCAACATCCAAGTTGTATTTGGATTTCAGCAATTCCTCTGGATTCATCTTGCCATCATCATTGAACATAACGATCCGGCCAGCAATTTGTGGCCGAGACGTCAATTTGAACTTAACTCCCAGACAATCCGATGACGATAGGAACTGCTATCAAGCTGGAGAACCAGCAACTATTGTATTTAAGTCATTTGATTTCCAAATAGTCGTTCAGAATAATCTAATTTTGAGCGACTTAAATTTTATTGGAAATGAGGATATCGCCGTTTTCAATTCATACAGCAACCAAACTTCAGTAACCACTTGCCTCTCCAATCGAATCCATTGCTGTGCTAATCTTGAAGCACCTTTCTATCCGGATATCAATTGCACTGGAAACGTTACACTCAGAAATTTGACATCAGATACTCAATCAGCATCTGTTTTCTTTCTCAACCAAACGCAAACTAACATCACACCTCAACTGATGTTCAATAACTGTAATTTTCAAAGGATTTCATTAACAACAAAGAAGAACTTCATCGCTTTGGGAACTGAAAATTCTCATAATTTGAAGATTTCAAGCTCCAATTTCTCTGAAATATTCACTCCTTATGGACTCATTGGCGTTTATTCCAGTGTCTCTGTCGGGATGAGCCCTCTGGCTGAGCCTTCGAAAACGCTCTCTCAAAGCATTGATATCACTAGCTCAGTGTTTAATGATTTTAATCCTAGCATTTCATTCGTAATGGATCAAGACTCACCGGACTCTGACGGCTACATCCTCAATATTGATTCTCAGTATGGTGGAAATATCACTGTAGACTCAACTATCATAAAGAAATTGAAAGGATCAAGAACTTCAGCCATACATTGCCTCGATTGCTCAGATTTTCTCGATCCATTTTCAGCAGAAACTCTATCTCTCCTCCCTGACTTTGCCGACCGTTTCGTCAGAGATCATTATTTCACTCCCACAAGTTCAATATTCAGAGTTCACAGTCTCAGTGGGTCTTTAACAATGAGCAATAACTTCTTCTACCAAAACGTTGGGAAGAGTGGCACAATTCTATCAGTGAATCAATTAGCACCAGAAGGAAAGATTGAGCTCTCTCAAAACACTTTTGATGGCAATTTTGCGACAGCGGGATTCCCAACTGTTCGTATCTCCGCAAACATCGCAAACTATTTCAATTCAAGTATCTGCGGAAATGTGATCATCGACAACAATACATTCCGAAACCACCTCACCTGCCGAAATGGATATGGCAACCTAATGCTGTTTTGCGGCACAATACGCAACCCTGCATCTATCACACCAGCCTTAGGTTTATCCGAGGCTCTCGTCAACCTTATTAACGAACGAATCAAACAACCGAACGCCTCAAACGTACTCTACTCTGATGAAATATTTCCCCAGTACTATCGATGGAACAATCTAACAATTTCAAACAACTTATTTGAAAAAAACCTAATCCTGCTCTCCAATTCGATTTCTATATTCGGCGGAAGCAATGTAGAGGTTATCAACAATACTTTCTCAGCAAACGGAGTTCCTCTTCCAACAAGCCCTGATTTTCAAGTTCAAAGCGCTTATTTCGACCAAATCGCAAAACCTGAGGCTTTCTCATTTAACGAGGATATCCCTTATTTGACCACAGCATTAATAATCGAACAAACAAAGGATATGACATTCATTGGCAACATCTTTTCCAACAACTGGAACCTGTATAACACCTCTGAGGTGTTTCCATCTCAAATTTACCTACGAAACCTTCCTGAATTTTTCCCAGGTTTCTCGATGAAGGACTGCTTCTTTAGAGACATGACTTTGAAAAACGATACTATTCCAGCTGATTCTCAGCTAGCAAACATCCGAGACGCTTTAGCTGTTTCTTCGCCTCTGATAGGAATTTCTTACCTCCATTGGCCTGCATTCCTGACTTACCAGACTGTGCCATCTGAAATGATACTGGGGCTCTCTCTCCTCAACGTGACATTCGAGAATAATACTTTTAACCTCACAAATCTCAATGAAATGGGAGTACCGAATCTATATGATCCTTTCGACGATTCTTCTCTCGGAATCATCAAAATTTTTTGCTCAAAAACCAGGACTCGAATCAGACCAAGGACTCTTTACGTTAACTCAAGCCTAATTTCGAATAATCGGTTTTATGGAACAAAAGGCTACCTTTTTTCAAATACTGATTTCGCAACAATACTGGTTTCCAAAACGATTTTTCAAAACAACCTTGCCGGCTTTAATTGCCCAGATCACCACTCAAGCGAATGCTATGCTAATTTCGATTTCACTGATGCTCCACCCGTCAATATCGTTCCAAACCACCATCTCGTTTTAATAGTCGCAATGAGCTCTGCGGTAGCCAGTGGCTTTGTTTCAATTGATCAATGCGGTTTTAAAGAGAACGAAGCAATGCTTGTGTTTGGGTACTCTAACTCATATGTCCAAATTCAAAATACGGACTTCCAGAGGAATAAATGGAGAGAAGGTGGATTGATCGTTGGAATTCAAAGCACCTTCTTGCAAACTCTCGATTCGAATTTCACAGAAAACGACGTGAAGACTGGAATTATCGTTCTGCAGGCCTCCCAATTTATTGATTCAAGGAATTTATTCTATAAAAACACTGCAACCATATGCAACGGGTATTTCCTTGATGGTGTCCTTGGGTTTCAAATCTCCGATTCGCGGTTCATTCAAAACTCGCTTCATCCTGACCAATTCTGGATTGTCGATTGGCACGTCCCTCTCGCATCGACTCTCTGGCTAATTGATTCGCAAGGTACCTTAGAACGGACAGCCATTGAGAAGAATACTATCAGAGGCGGTTTTATTCACATGAAGAGTTCAATAGTGTCGCTTGACTCCTGTTCAATCTCAGATAACCGCGCTGAAGGGGGAATCGGACTAGGTTACGTCAGCTCGTCATCTCAAATTAAATTACTGCGAACCAACATCACGAGGAACGAACATGAGTACGATTATCTGGCTCAGGCTGGCAGATTTCACGCTGGAATGTTTGTTATCACTTCCTCGAACGTGCTAATTGATAGCTCCAGGATTACTTACAACGTTCTTGGAAACGGAAGCGGTTTCCTCAAAGGCCAGGATGTGGCATTAGGAATATCCAACACGTTGTTTTTGACGAATTACGACTTCTCGGCTGATGTAGTGCAAGGAAGTACCTATCTGATTTATGTCTCGTTCAGTTCTGTGGATGTCTCTAATTCGAATTTCACGTATAATGGACAGTTGTTGAAACTGATTGATAGTATATCATTTCTGAATGGAAATTTGATAACGGGGTTTCAGTTTGGACTGACTGGCACTCAGATCTTGATTGACGTTGAATCAGGGAGCCTGTCGATTCGAAATAACGATTTCTATCAAACTACGGGAGGCTTGACCTCGTTACTAATGATGAGAGCCTACGAAGCAGACCTTCAAGTTAGCAAGTGTACTTTTGATTCGATTAATCAAGGAACTCAGCCGATGTTCAAGATCACCGGTAAATCAGCGGTAATGAAAGATCTTTTCTTTAAAAGCATTAGTAGCACTCAAGCTCTCGTGTCGCTGAGTGATATGGATGGATGTAAAATCAGTAAAGTCGCGTTCAGCTGCAATAGCTATTGGAAAACCGCGGTTTCGTCTCTCAATGTGGGCAACCTTACCCTCAGAGATATCTCGATCTGTCACAATTCACCTTCAAATATTCTCCAAATTTCGAGCTCTAAAATATTTATCATGAAGAATGTCTCTATCTCTAAGCTCATCCGAACCTTCAATTATTTAACATACTCCTATTATAACTCCCTGCCTCTGGTGAAGTTAGAAAACAACTTAAAAGTCGTGATTGCAGACGTTCACGTGAAAAATCAAGTCACATTCACCTCAAACTTCTTTATCATGAGCAATATTCCTCAAAGCGCGATCGTTATTGCCAACTCAACGTTTGTATCCAATCAAGCCTCTGAAGGCGGAGCCATTACGTTTGTCCTCTCGAATGTAAACGCCGTGAACATATCTAACACGACTTTTATCAACAACTCTGCTGTCCAATATTCACAAGAAGAAACAACCAGGGTTTCAAAAGCTCTGAATGGAGGCGCAATAAAATTAATTTGTGCGGACGATGACTTGTCTCTCTGCGACATTGACATCAGAAATTGTACTTTTCAGAACAATTCAGGGTTGGCGGGAGGTGCTATTTACTGGGAAGGTTACCCTCCATTAGTAAAAGATACTATGTTCGAAGGGAATGTCGCTGAATACGGACCAATATTGGCTTCTAAGTCGATAAGGATGGTTCCTTGGTTTCCGGATATAGGAAAAATGGTCACGCTAGATATAAATCAATATATCGAAGAGTTTAGAGCAGTGAGAGCGTGGCCAGGAGTTGCGAATCTAGCGATCGCTCCAAGCGATCTCGAGCAGTTTTCGCCTGAAAAGTGTTCTGGATATACTCTAAGTACTTGCTACCATTTCTATCAACTAACGGGGAACATTACTAAAGAAATTTACGGTGTTGGCTTGTCTAAATGGGATCTGCATCAAATGAATTTACCTATTCCCGAAAGCGCTTCGATAGTGGCTACACCAGAAACCGAAATGAATAGCAACTTTTCGAAAGAAACCCCACGTCGACGATTGCAATCCTCTGTAGGTAATGAGATCATGGGGCTTTTCCCTTCTGAAGATAGTTCTGCAAGTCAACTTGTAAATAAAGTCCACAACCAGCAGACAGTCAGGGTGTCACGTGGCGCGATCAATATCTACGATGTGGTTTCTGGAGTACCTATGGACCAAGCTATTACCTTGGCGTTGATAGATATCTATGGCCAGGTCGTAACAACAAACAACAATTCTGTCCTTAGTCAAGAGTCCAGCAATGATAGTTCTCGTTACCGACTCACAATACAAGGAGCTTATGTGAAAGCATCTTCAGGTATTATAGGGATATCGAATCTGATCGCGGAATATTATCCGGGATATTCAAGTGAAGCAACATTTAAGGTCAGCAGAATTGCGCATTTACCAGAAAGTCTCAAAATTGTCGATTATTTTGCTGAATTAAGTAGTCAGCGTAATGTCAATATAAACTTCTCGTTCAGAGACTGCATTGACGGAGAGTACTTCGAAGCGACTTCAAACCAAGCAAGATGCACAATCTGCAAAGAAAATACCTTTACCATTGCAGTTGCAAACAACTCCGAAAAACCTTGCGGGTTATGCGATAAAACCACAATGATTTGCTTGGGAGGGTCATTAGTTGCTCCTGCTACTGGGTACTGGAGACTGAATCAGACTGCTGATATCTTTATGCCCTGCCCAAATGCGGAATCGTGTCTTGGAGGATGGAATGAGACTACTGGGAATTTTTCGTATAGTGGTTTTTGCGAGGACACTTATAGCGGGCCATTATGCAGTAAATGCCAAGTAGGTTTTGCAAAATATAAAAACGGGTCTCCATGTGTGGACTGTCGCAAAAACGTTTGGTATTATCTTCGCTTTGCGGTCACAATGCTCATTCAAGGACTGTTCATTGTCTTCAACATTAAGACGAATCTTTTTATCTATCAAAATCACAAAAATGAATCATTCCGACACTTGCGTACAAGGTCTTTCCTCCTCAAGATGCTTACGAATTATCTTCAAGTGATTTCTCTAATAGATTCGTTTAGCTCCAGCTGGCCTGGATTTCTAAGAGGACTTTTCAGTGCAAATGGATCTGCTAATGCTTCAAGTGATGATGCCTTTGCCGTGGATTGTCTGATCTATCTGATATTTGGTCAGATAAACACTTCCTTAAGATTCGTTAAGGCCACGATTGCTCTCTTAATGCCTTTATTACTAGCCGTGTTCCTCTTTATTTTTTGGGGGGCCTATTTTATCATCAAGAAATGGAGACATCGTGATTTTCAATTCAGCGGCAACCTGTTCAAAAACTACGTTATTGGATCAACAATAATCGTTGCATTCAACCTCCAACCGATGGTTTTGAGTTCTGGTTTCCTCCTATTTCAATGCCAAAATATCTACCGCACAGATTCTCCGCTGTATCATATGGTGGGAGATTATGATGTTCAATGCTGGACTAGCTCTCATCTGCTTTGGGCTGCTACAACTGGAGTTCTAACGATTAGCTTGTGGGGCATTATTGTGCCATTAATCATTTTCTTCAAAGTGAGAAGAGCAAAGAGGAGCGTATTGAAATTTGAAGGGACAAAGGCTCTGAAGTATTCTTTCATTGTGTTTGGCTACAAAGAAGAGACGTGGTACTGGGAGTTTGTGATTCTCATTCGAAAATACCTGATTCTCATTATTATCACATCGGTGGCGGGTTTTTCAAGAGGATCTCAATTCACTCTGATTATGCTGGTTGTGTTGGTCGCTTCTTTGCTCCATAAGAAATACCAGCCTTACGAAAGCGCAAAATTGAACCAACTGGAAACAGTGTCCCTCTTCAGCATAGAGCTATTTGTAGTAGCTTGTTTATACTTCAGCTCTATTGATAGAATCAACGGATTGGACATTCCCATCATTATTTTTTGTGTCCTTGGCAATATCGTCTTTGTACTACGATGGCTCATATTGTTCTGCAAGACAGTAGTCGAACACCTCAGAGGATACGCTTTCTTCCGGAAAGGAGAGGCGTTAGTAATGAAAGTGACGCTAGTATGCAAACTGAGAATTATTCGGAAAGATAAAAGTAACGCAACGCAAGTGAGCCGTGAGAATTCATATGTAGTACGAGCTGAGCTGCCTCATCAACTTGCTATAGCAGAATCTGATTCTCGAGAGAATATGGTTTACGACATCAAGGACTTTAAAAAGGAAATCTGCGCGGAAGATTCCAGAGAGCTGAGCATAACAAATGAAGTCAGAGGCCTTATCAATTTCTCTTCGTTCTTATTACGAAAGAGTAGCAATGGCTCTGGTAGTCGTAGCAGGCCAGGTTCCCTTGAAGATCTGCCAACCGGATGTTCAGACAAATCGACAATTCTAACGACGAAGCACTCACGACGACAGACTCTGAATTTTACTGAGCAAGTTCAAGCAGTGATTCAGGAGATACCTGACAGTGCGAATTTTTCTGCAAGCAAGGTACAAGCTACCCAGGCTGCTACCAGACTGCGAAATCGAAGGCAGCCAGTCGAACGTGCTAATGGTGACATTTCATTGCCACAAGCCAATTGGCAGTCAGAACTTGAAAGTTCATTCCAGCATAGTAAAAGTTTCACTTTCGGCCAGAATAGGAATGAAGGAATTAACGAGAAAGAAGCTCAACACTTCAGTATTGATATCTAGTTTGTATTCGAAACCAACTTTTTTTATTTATTTGGTTATGTGAACAAATCTATCGAATATACACAATCAGCATTTAGTGTAAAGGACATGTTTTTTTATAAATTATAAGTCCCTATATCGTCATGTGATTTAACTGTTCTCTTTTATTTTTTTTTTCCCCTCAGAAATTGTCTCTTAGATAGTTTTCGCTCCCATGAGAACTATTGCTGCTGAGGAACGAGTGTACAAAAGTGATTCTGGAGACGATGTATTAGATTCATCATTGGATAATTCAGTGAGTGTTGTGAGTTGAATTCAATCGAAAAATTGTTGTTCATTGTCTCTGCTTTGCTCTCAGCATAAAAGAATGAGCATAATAATTCCTCGAAAAAGATGGAATCTCAAAATATTCCTCAGGGTTCAGTTGCTCCAGAACAAAGGTATTTACATCTGCTGCTAACCTTGCTGAATTCATACAAAATAATTTTATGACAAGTCTGCAAGGCAAGAAAGTTCATAAAATTAAAAACAACAACTTGCCCTGCTAAACAATTAATGACAGGTTCTTAATTGCTACTGAGCCGAAATCGAATTCAATAAAATAGCCTTAAATCTGACCAACAACAACTATTCGTTATATTTTATTTAAAGAAAATTCTTAAAGTTATTATCTTCAGTGATACTCAGTTTTCAACCCAATATCGTATGTAATTCTACATAAAAATATCATAAAGGAAGAGATGATTAGTTTACACCAATGAATAGCAAAGTTTTACAAATTAGTTCTTCCACTTACCTCAAGCAGCTCTAGCATTAATACCATAAGACTTTGTCTTGTTAGAAGTGAAGTTTTAATGAGAAGGTTTGTTGAAAGTATCGTCAAGGCTACCATCACAGTTTTATGATTGCTGGTTGGAATAAATTCTATTGCCTGAAAAAAATTACTGTCTTTACTGGGTGATTTTTGCGGGCAACAATTATTGTTTCTTCTAAGTACGATAACTCACATCTTAAACTCAAAACTAGATAGAGAAATTTTTCCAATTTCGGATAATAACTCACACAGAATCATGGCAACTATTAAAGATGCTTTTCCTATTTGTAATTTGTTGGTGGTATTATTGATAGTTTTTCATGTCGGCTTAGCTGAGAGCAACAGTCCAACAGAAAAAATCTATGTGCAAGGCTCACAGTCATCGACTAATTGTTCGTATAACTGCAAGGGGTCTCTCACTGAACCATTTGATTCTTTGGCAGCTGCTTTGAAGTATGCTACAACTTTCAAGAATGCCTCCGTTGAGATTCTCTTATTCAAAGCCCCTCATCATTTCGTGCTTTTTGATGAAGTGAAAGAAGAGACGATGCAAGAAAATCAGTCAAGTCGACTCTCATCATCATCCAGCTATTCCTCTGTATTCACCTTACCGGTCTCAGTGAACATAACAATCCGTCCAGCAATTTGTATCCAAGACGTCTATGTTAACACAACTCAAGGGCAATCGAATAGTAGCAACTGCTATCAAACTGGAGAAACAGCAAATATTGTAATCAAGTCATTTGATTTCCAAATAGTCGTCCAGAGTAGCCTAATTTTGAGAGACTTAAATTTTATTGGAAGTGAGGATATCTCCGTTTTCAATTCATACAACAACCAAACTTCAGTCAACACTTGTCTCTCAAATCGAATCCATTGCTGTACTCATCCTGAAGCTCCTCTCTATTCAGACATCAAATGCACTGGACACGTTACTATCAGACAATTAACATCAGATCCTCAATCAACATCTGTTTTCTTTCTCAACCAAACACAAACTAACATCATACCTCAATTGATGTTCAATAACTGCAATTTTCAAAGGATTTCATTGACAAAAAAGAAGAACTTCATCGCTTTGGGAACTGAAAATTCTCATAATTTGAAGATTTCAAGCTCCAATTTCTCTGAAATATTCACTCCTTATGGACTCATTGGTGTTTGTTCTAGTGTCTCTGTCGGGATGAGCCCTCTGGCTGAGCCTTCAAAAATGCTCTCTCAAAGCATTGAGATCAATAAATCAGTGTTCAGTGATTTTAATCCCAATATTTCATTCGTACTGGATCAAGACTCACCAGACTCTGACGGCTACATCCTCAACATGGATTCTCAGTATGGCGGAAATATCACTGTGGGCTCAAATATCATAAAGAGATTGAAAGGTTCAAGACAATCAGCAACATCTTGTCTCGGCAACTTTCAGTTCTCTGATCCGCTTTCATCAGAAAGTAGATCCTCCCTATCTGATTTTGCTAATAAATTTGCGAGTGATCACTATTTCAATACCACAAGCTCCATTTTCAGAATTGACAGTCTCAGTGGTAGTCTAACAATGAGGAATAACCTCTTCTACCAAAATATTGGAAAGAGTGGAACAGTACTTTCCCTAAACCAATTAACAGCCAAAGGAAGTATAGATCTAACTGATAATACTTTTGATGGCAATTTTGCAACAACAGGATTCCCGACTGTTAGAATTTCAGCAAGCATCTCAAACTATTTTGATTCTAGTATCTGCGGGAACGTGATCATTAATGGCAATACATTTCGAAACCACTTGACCTGTAGAAATGGGTACGGTAATCTAATGCTGTTTTGCGGCACTATCCGAAGTCCATCATCAGGTTCACCCGTTCTAAGTTTATCAGAGGCTTTAGACGACCTATTTTTCAGCCAACAAGTTCCACAATATTCTTATGCTTCGTACGCGACCAATACGATATATGCTGACACTATTCTCCCTCGGTATTATCGCTGGAACAATTTGAGAATTTCAAACAACTTATTTGAAAAAAATTTGATTCAACTATCCAACTCCATTGCTATATTTGGCGGAAGCAACGTCGAGATCATCAACAATACTTTCTCAGAAAATGGTGTCCCTTTCCCAGGCAATCACGACTTTCACTTGCAAAGCTCGTATTTTAGTGATATTATACCACCTAAAGAATTTGCTTACGAATCATGCCTTTCCTATCTCACTACAACACTACTGATCGAGCAAACAAAGGATATGTCATTCTCTGATAACCTCTTTAAAAACAATTGGAACCTATACAACATGTCTGAGGTTTTCCCATCGCAGATTTACCTACGAAACGTACCTGAATTTTTCTCCGGGTTTTCCATGTTCAACTGCACTTTTAGAGACATGACACTAACCAACGACACTACTCTATATAGAGCAAACACGCTTTTCCAAGATTCTAGATATATCTCCTCTCCTCTGATAGGAATTTCATATGTGCGATGGCCGGATTTCCTCACTTATTTTTACCCACCACCTCATATGATACTCGGCGTCTCGATGGTCAACGTGACATTTGAGAATAATAACTTCAATTTCACGAACTTAAACCAAAAGAGCACTCCTCATCGATTCAGCACATTTCCTCTCAATACTCTTGGAGTCATCAAAATTTTTCAGCCGCTATCGATGACTAATACGGAAAGACCCAAGATGCTCTTCGTTCAATCGAGCCAGGTTTCAAACAATAAATTTCATGGGACAGATGGATATGTTTTCTCCAATACGGACTTTTCCACCATGATAATTAACAATACGATTTTTCGAGAGAACAAGTTTATGTTTTTTGAGACTCAACTTGCCGATGATATGGCTTCGGATATTACTGATTCTCCTTCATTGAACATGCTACTAAGCAACTACCTCTCATTGATCGTAGCGATGAGTTCTCCAATGAAAAATGGATTTCTGACAATTAGTTATTGTACCTTCTCTCATCATAGAGCTCTGCTCATTTATGGATATTCTAATGCGTACGTTCAGATCCAAAACACGAATTTCTATAAGAATCAGTGGCACGACACAGGCTTGATCCTTGGGACTCAAAGCACCTTTTTACAGATCAGCCAATCGAATTTTACCAAAAACAGCGTGAGGTTTGGGGTCATCGTGCTACAATCCTCTCAAATTGTAGATTCAAGCAATTTATTTTATAAAAACACCGCTACCGTTTGTAACTGTTACTTCCTCGATAATGTCCTCGGATTTGAAATCACTGATACGCGTTTTATCGAAAATTCGCTTCGTCCAAAAAAGTTTTGGCTCATAGACTGGCATGTACCTCTCCCAGGAAACATTTGGCTCATCGAGTCGCGAGGAATTTTCACAAGGACGCATTTTCAAAAGAACTTAGTTAAGGGTGGACTGATTCACATGAAGAGTTCCATTGTATCGCTGAATTTTTGTTCTGTATTGGAAAATATCGCCTCAGGAGGAGTTGGGTTGGCGTATATCAGTTCTTCGTCTCAGTTGAAGTTCTTGAGGACCAATATCACCAAGAATGAGCATTACCTTGATCCGCATCAGCAGTTCGGACGTTTTCATGCAGGAATGCTCGTGGTCTCTTCCTCCAGTGTCGTGATTGAGGACTCCAACATCAGCTATAATGTCCTTGGCAATGGAAGCGGCTTCCTTACAGGACAAGACGTTTCATTGGGCATATCTAACGCCTTTTTTCTTACGAACTATGATCTTTCAGCGTTATCACATCAAGGAAGCACGTTTCTAATCTACGTTTCGTATGGTTCTATTGCCATTTCAGATTCACATTTTTCATACAACGGTCAGCTGCTGAAACTCATTGACGGAGTCTCATATTTGAATGGAAACATGATGACAGGATTCCAGTTTGGACTTTCCGGCACTCAAATTTTGATTGATGTTCAATCGGGAAGCTTGTCCATTAAAAATAACCAATTTTATCAGACCACTGGAGGCTTGACGTCTCTCCTTATGCTGAGAGCTTTTGAGACTGATATTTACTTGAGCAATAGCATTTTTGATTCAATTATTCAAGGCTCACAGCCAATGTTCAAAGTCATTGGAAAATCGTCGGTTATGAGAAATCTCACGTTTAAAGATATCACAAGCACCCAAGCTATCGTATCTCTTACGGACATGCACGGATGTAAGATGAGTAAGATCTATTTCAGCTGTGGGTGCTCTTTGGATGGAGTAATCAGTGCAAAAAGCGTTGGGAATCTTACGCTGAAACGTTTCTCCCTGTGTCATAACGCGCCCTCGAATATCTTGCAAGTGAAACGCTCTAATATGCTTATCATGCAGAACTTCACTGTTTTCAGATCAATCACGTGTTTCAATTACCACTTCTATTCGTACTATCACTCTCTGCCGTTAATGAAATTGGAAGACAACTTAAAAATCGTGCTTATAGATGTCCACATCAAAAATCAGGTCACCTATTCGGCCAATTTATATATCGCAACTGATAATTGCAAAAGTACAGTCGCTATAGTAAATTCAACTTTCGAGTCGAATCAGGCCTCTCAAGGAGGAGCCATTACGTTCGTTCTTTGTGATCTGAATGCTGTTAACATATCGAATACAGTTTTTATCAATAACACTGCGATCCGATACTCTGAATCAAAAGAAGGGGTGATTGAAACCACATTCATGAAAGGAGGGGCTTTGAAAATGATCTGCTCTTCTGATGATTCAAGTCTCTGTGACATTGATGTTCGAAATTGCACTTTCGAAAACAATAGAGCCCTGGCTGGAGGAGCCATTTACTGGGAAGGCTATCCTCCTTTGGTTGAAGATAATAAATTCAAAGGAAACATTGCTGTTTATGGACCCGAATTGGCTTCAAAGTCGATAAGATTGGTGCCTTGGACTCCCAACATTGGGAAAATGGTCAATTTGGACATAAATAAATATATCGAGGCGTTTAGAGCGGAGAGATCATGGCCCGATCCTGATAACTTAGCGCTAGTTCCAGATAACCTCGACCAATACTCGCCTGAGCATTTTTCGGAGTATTCTCTCTCTGACGAGATCGACCAATTATCGGAGTTTATCACCCAAGAGATTTATCGATATGGTTTTCAGAGAGAACTGCATATGATGAAACTCAGCGATCCGGATGAGGAGGAAGAGATCACTCAAGAAATGCATCCTGTCTCTGAATTTAAATTGCATCTGAGTTTCACAAGTCAAGATTCATTTGAAAGTGGCTCGAGATGGAAAAGAAGACTCGCAGAAAACCTTTCTTCAAGAGTACCTCAAGGCGACAACAGTGATAAGCCTGCTTATCTGTTGACTCCTTTCGATGCTCTTCGAGTCGAGCTTGTGAACAAGGTTCATAACCAACAATCGATTAGTATCTCAAATAATCTCATCAGCATCGAAAACGTTGTTTCAGGAGCACAAATTAACCAAAGTATCGCTCTAGCTCTTTTGGATGTGTACGGACAGATTGTAAGCACTAATAATAATTCATTACTTAATAAAGTGCTTAACACTGATCGTTCTCAATATTCCTTAACGATTCAGGGAGCAAATGTCCGGGCATCCTCAGGTATTCTGGAAATTTCCGGCATGATTGCTGAGTATTATCCTGGGTCGTCCACTACCGCGGCATTTGGGACCGATCAAATTGAATCCTTGCCAGAAAAGCTCAGAATTGTTAATTATTTCTCTCAGATGAGCAACGAACAGAGCGTCGAAATAGAATTCTCCTTCAGAGACTGCATCGATGGAGAATACTTTGAAGCGTCTTCTAACCAAGCTCGATGTTCAATATGCAAAGAAAATACTTTTGTTATCGAAGTAGCAAATAACTCCCAAAAACCATGCAGTCTATGCGATAAAACCACAATGATTTGTCTCGGTGGATCCTTGGTCGCCCCTGCTGCCGGTTACTGGAGACTGAATCAGACGGCTGATATTTTCCTGGCTTGTCCGATTGAGAGAGCGTGTCTTGGAGGGTGGAATGAGAGTAAGAGCGATTTCTCATACGATGGGTTCTGCGCAGAGACTTATCGAGGACCGCTATGCAGCAAATGTGAAGAAGGATATGCAAAATACAACGGCGGTTCTCCATGCGTAAGCTGCCGTAAGAATATTTGGCAATATTTTCGATTTGCAATCACGGTTCTTCTTGAAGCGGTTTTTATCATCCTCAATGTCAAGACAAACCTCTTTATCTATGAAAACCACCAAAATGAAAACTTCCGCAATATGCGCACTCGAGCTTTCCTGCTCAAAATGCTAACGAATTATCTTCAAGTAGTTTCTCTTATAGAGCCATTCAGCTTCAGTTGGCCTGGATTTCTTAAAGGGATTTTCAACGCAAATGGGGCAGTTAACGCCTCAAGCGGCAACGTCTTTGCCGTGGATTGTCTAATATATCTGATATTTGGGAATATAAGCACTTCGCTTTCCTTCGTCAAAGCCACGATTGCACTGTTGCTTCCAGTAGTTTTTGGCTTTTTCCTATTTCTCTTTTGGGGGATCTATTTTGCAATCAAAACATGTAAAAATCGCGAGAATCAATTGAATCGCAGCATGTATATGAACTACGTTATTGGATCAACAATAATCGTTGCATTCAATCTCCAGCCAATGGTATTAAAGTACGCCTTCATTCTCTTTGAATGCCGAAATATCTATCGTGTAGACTCTCCTCTGTACCACATGGCGGCTGATTATGATGTTCGATGCTGGACAAGCTCTCATATGCTTTGGGTAGCAACCTCAGGAGTTCTAACGATCACTCTATGGGGTATTATCGTCCCATTAATCATTTTCATTAACATAAGGAGGGCTAAGAAGAGTATATTGAAATTTGAAGGAACGAAAGCTCTGAAGTACTGCTTCATTGTGTTTGGCTATCGAGAAAAAACATATTACTGGGAGTTCGTGATTCTGATTCGAAAATATCTGATATTGATCATTGTATTCTCGGTCACGGGGTTTTCAAGAGGAAGTCAATTCATTCTGATTCTGCTAGTGATTGCAGGAGCCTCTCTGCTTCATAACCACTATCAGCCTTACGAGAGTCCGAGGCTGAATCAGCTGGAGACGTTGTCGTTATTTAGTATCGAGCTATTTGTGATGGCGTGCTTGTATTATAGCTCAGTTGATAGAATTCATGGGCTGAACTATTTCGTTATTATTCTCTGCACTCTAGGTAACGCGATCTTCTTATTGCGATGGTTCTTGTTGCTATGCAAAACAGTGATCACCCACCTCAGAAGATACGCTATTTATCGAAAAGCAGAGGAATTGGCTGGAAAATTAACGAAAAAATGTAATTGTAATAAGAAAACCAAAAGGCAGGGTGGAAATCAATCGAGCTCAAGTTCAAGTCGAGAGGGTACTAATATCCTTCAAACTGAACAAATTCAGCAGGTTACGACAATCAATCAAGAAACCGAGCTACATGGAGAGGGAGAATCTAATCAACCCGACTTAGTTTTCGGGGATCTTATTGGAGAGGACATTGTGAGTGAAATTAGCAGTTCAATTGCAGCGATGTCTAAGCGAGACTATTCGACTCTACTGACTATGGAGAACAATAGTAGATCGAGAAGCAATAGTCAGCCAAGTACTTTGTCTTCAGATGATTTTATTATAGGATTTGCCGACAAATCTATAGTGAGAAATTCAAAAAGTTCTCGCGTACAAACCGTGAATTCGGTAACTCAGCCTCAAGTTGTTATTGAAGAGATAGCTGATAGTCCAAATTACTCGCCAGATAAGGTGATTTGTAAAAAAAAAGTAATCAGGTCTGTCAGGCGGAAACAAACAGTACCCATTCAGAAAAGTAGTCCTCCATTGGATTTATCGATGGAGAGAGGAGCACACCATTTGAGTAAAAGTTTTAATTTACTCATAATTGGTTATGAAGAGAATTTTGGGAGTGAAGAGCACTTTGAAGAGAAGGAGGAGGAACTTAATGAGAAATTTTAATATATAGACTTTTTACCTAATTTCATATTATTTATGCTCTGTGAATGAGCTTTAATATTCATTGAAGGTTTTTTTATTCTATAATCCTGTTAATTTAACAACTCAATTATTTGCTGTTAAGGTAAATGTGATATGAGAAGATATTGAATTGAATATTAACATTTATGATCATAAATTAATTCCTTAACCGATAAAGGATAATTCTTTGAAAGGTGTTCTTTTCTTTTTACAAATTTCAAAAAGATCGTGACTCTCTTACGCAAAATTGGATATGGTTGGCAAATATCATGAAAGAAATGAAAAAGTATGTTGTTTAAAGAAATTATTGAGTAGGTCAAAGGATTGCGTTGCTGGATTAAAATACAATGAGCAAAGGCATTTGAAACTGAGAAATCAGCAGCAGATATTTGTCTTGAAGGCTTAATAGAATTTTAAGCATTTTGAGGAAAACTTCATGGGATTACCCTTGAAACAGAGTAGAAAATAATACTATTAATAAATTCAGTATCTATGAACTACAAAACACAATGAATCATCACTGAAAAAAAAACTCAGACAGCTCTTCGGCCAGTAAGTCATTATAGCATTGAGAACTTGATTATTCTAATCAAAGAGATGTTTAGTTGAAAAAATTCCTTCAAATATTGACTAATTAGTCAATGTGTTTGCAATTTTCTGAGGGTTGCCTTTAATTTTCTAGTTGTAGCGCGCAATGATGGTAGTATTCTCAAGCAGCTATTGTTAAACGAAAACTCAAAGGTCGGACTCTCTTTCAAGCAAGTGATTCAGGTCAGATATATAATATATGCAAAGAAAGTTACTGCATATACTGATAATTTTAAAAATTTTTTGCTGACTGAAAGCAACTTTTTTTTTCGAGAATTTCAAGTAATCTGTCTTACGAAATCAAGAATCGATATCGATTTAGATGAAAAATAATTCTAAAAATAATTTACTCGCGGAAGCTATGCATCATCCTCGAAGTGCATCTAAATTGATGCTATTGGTAGCATTTCTTTTCATAACATGTCAGATCAGCAGCATTAAAGGTCAAAACCCAATTCAAAAAATCTATGTGCAGGCTTCACGATCTTCGATGAATTGCTCATATAGCTGCTCTGGATCTCTAGACAACCCATTCGATTCATTGCTTTCTGCTTTGAAGTCGGCTACAAAGTTAGGCAATGTCTCCGTTGAGATTCTCTTATTAAAAGCCCCTCACCATTTCGTGCTTATTAATGAATTAGAAGAAGAGATGCTACAACATAACCAGTCAAGCCAACCCTCATCATCATCAGCTGCAACATCAACATCCAGCTTCTATTTGGATTTCAACAGCTCCTCTGTATTCATCTTACCGGTCTCAGTGAACATAACAATCCGTCCAGCAATTTGTATCCAAGACGTCTATGTTAACCCAACTCAAGGGCAATCGAATAGTAGCAACTGCTATCAAACTGGAGAAACAGCAAATATTGTATTCAAATCATTCGATTTCCAAATAGTCGTACAGAGTAGCCTAATTTTGAGAGACTTAAATTTTATTGGAAATGAGGATATCTCCGTTTTCAATTCATACAACAACCAAACTTCGGTCAAAACTTGTCTCTCAAATCGAATACATTGCTGTGCTAATCCTGAAGCACCTTTCTATCCGGATATCAAATGCACTGGAAACGTTACACTCAGAAATCTAACAACAGATGCTCGATCATCATCTGTTTTCTTACTTAACCAAACACAAACTAACCTCACACCTCAAGTGATGTTCAATAACTGTAATTTTCAAAGGATTTCATTGACAAAAAAGAAGAACTTCATCGCTTTGGGAACTGAAAATTCTCATAATTTAAAGATTTCAAGCTCCAATTTCTCTGAAATATTCACTCCTTATGGTCTGATTGGATTGTATTCTAGTGCCTCTTTGGGAATGAACCCGATGGCTGAGACTTCGAAAATGTTCTCTCAAAGCATTGATATCACTAGCTCAGTGTTCAGTGATTTTAATCCTAACATTTCATTCGTACTGGATCAAGACTCACCAGACTCTGACGGCTACATCCTCAACATGGATTCTCACTACGGAGGAAATATCACTGTGGACTCAAATATCATAAAGGGATTGAAAGGATCAAGAACTTCAGCAACATCTTGTCTGGATGACTCGCGATTTATGGATCCTTTTTCATCAGAGGGTATATCCCTTCTTGCTGATTTTGCCAATCGGTTTGTAAGAGACCATTTTTTTAATACTACAAGCTCCGTCTTCAGAGTTGAGAGCCTGAGTGGTAGTTTAACCTTGAAGAACAACTCCTTCTACAAAAATCTTGGAAAGAGTGGGACAGTACTTTCAGTGAAGCTACTAAAGCCTGAAGGAAATATAGAGCTGACCGAAAATACTTTTGACGGCAATTTTGCAACAACTGGATTCCCAACTGTTCGAATTTCAGCAAACATCTCAAACTATTTCAATTCAAGTATCTGCGGGAATGTAATTATTAACGGCAACACAATTCGAAATCACCTGACTTGTCGAAATGGGTATGGCAATCTCATGCTATTTTGTGGGACTATCCGAAGTCAAACATCGAACTCGCCAGCACTGGGTTTATCAGAGGCCTTGGTCAATCTCGCCAGCGCCCAAAAATCAAGCGCACAGAACTCTTCGGATGTACTAATTGCCGATGAGATTCTCCCTTCATATTACCTTTGGAACAATTTGACCATTTCAAACAACCTATTTACACGAAACCTAATTCAGCTCTCTAATTCCATTTCCGTATTCGGTGGACGAAATGTTGAGATCGTAGACAACACTTTCTCAGCAAACGGAGTCCCCTTCCCCTTCAATGAAGAGTTCCAAACATTACAAAGCACATATTTTGAAGAGATATCAGATCCTTCAGCATTTTCATTCGATAGAAAGTTACCTTATTTGACTACAGTTCTGATAACTGAACAAACCAAGGAAATGAAGTTCTCTGGCAATCTTTTTCAAGACAACTGGAATTTGCTAAACATGTCTCAAGTCTTCTCTTCTCACATATACCTACGAAATGTACCAGAGTTTTTTGAAGGACTCTTGTTCACAAACTGCTCGTTCAAAGACTTGAATCGCCGGAATATCGACTCTTTAAGCCAAAACGGTTCTTCTACAATCTCCGTTGATAATTCATCACCTCTCATCGTGATTTCTTATCTCACATGGCCAAAATTTTTAGTCCATAACAATCCTCCAAACTACTCTGTCCCTATCGGACTTACCCTTTCTGGAGCAGTATTCGAGGGCAACAGTTTTAATTTTACTCTCCAAACCGAGGATTTGTATGATGATGACCAAGAAGTACAGCGCCGTAAGTGGAATCCAGGAGTTATCAAAATTCTTCCGTCTTTATTACAAAGCAAAAGCAGACCTCGAACTCTCTTTGTAACTAACAGCCTTATATTGAATAATACATTCTACGGAGGAGGCGGCTATTTGTTTTCAAATAGTGACTTTGTCTCTATTTTCATTATGAATTCAACTTTCAGCGGTAATAAGTTCTCAGATATCGGAAAAGATGAAGTCGGCCCTCCAAGAATCCCCATGGGGGCCATAGATTCACCAGCCATAACCCCTCTGGAGAAACATTCTCGTACTTTAATCTTGGCAGCCAAAAAAATTCGCTACCAAGGCTATGTATTAATTGATAATTGCACGTTTTCACAGAATAAAGCTTTACTGATACATGCATATACCCCTTCCAGCGTTCAAATCAACAATACGATCTTCATCAAGAACGAGCGGAAGGAAGACGGATTAATCGTCGGAATGGGCGGCACACTGTTCGCGATCACAGAAACGAAGTTCATTGAAAATACGGTTCAAAGCGGAATTGTCATCCTCGAGGCCGCTCAATTATTCGATTCGAGGAATTTGTTTGAGAAGAACTATGGAGATATCTGTAATGGGTATTTCGTTAACAGTATGATGGACTTTCATGTCTCTGAATCAACCTTCAGTCAGAACACGCTCAAGCCTACCAACTACTGGCGCATACCCTGGCGTGTTCCTCTTGCTGCTAGCATCTGGATGATCGATTCTCAAGGCAACATGACGAGAACGATTATAAAAGATAATAATCTTGAAGGCGGGTTTATCCACATGAAGAGCTCAGTGCTCACGTTGGACTCTTGCAAAATTACAGACAACGTCGCTCAAGGAGAGGTCGGTCTCGCGTTCGTGAGCTCCTCATCGTTCATTAATTTCTCAAATGCCACCATCTCTCAAAACCAGCAATTTCACGATGCTTTCATCAATCGTATGGAATTCTACCCTGGAATGATCGTGCTCTCTTCGTCGGATTTGATAATAGAGAATTCTAAAGTGCTCTATAACTCTATCGGAAACGGCAGTTCTTTCATCGCTGGTCAAGCCATCACCGCAATTATAACTAACTCATCGTTCCTCAGCAACTATGATTTCTCGTCTCTTAATCAGCAAGGATCTTCCTTCCTAATCTCGTTTTCGTTCGGTATGCTGAAGGTCGCGTTTTCTAACTTTACCTACAACGGCCAACTGCTCAAACTTATCGATGGGAAAACCTACTTCAAAGGTAACAAGATCATCGGGTTTCAGTTCGGGCTCACAGGGTTTCAAATTCTAATTGACGCTCTCTCTGGGAACTTATTCATGGAGAAAAATGACTTCTATCAGACCACAGGTGGGTTATCTTCTCTAATCTTGCTTCGAAGCTACGACACCGACGTCCTCTTTCAGAACTGTTCGTTTAGTTCGATTAACCAGGGTTCTGAGCCTATGTTTAAGCTGACTGGAAAATCCTCTTTCCTGCAAAATCTCCTTTTCAAAGACATCAGCTCGGACCAGCCGATTATAAGGATAGCCGATATGGGTGACTGCAAGGTGAAGAGCATCCAATTCACTTGTAATAGTTACTGGAGATCGGCTGTTGAAGCATCAAACGTCATAAATTTGACACTCAAAGACATGACTATATGCCATAACCAACTGGACAACGTCTTCAGAGTGGCCAATTCGACGGCATTGATTCTAAAGAATATTACTATCTACAAGACGGTGCCACGATTTACCTACTACATGTACTCGAATTTGATTCAGGACACCCTCATAAGACTCGAAAATAATCAAAATATCGTGATTGTAGGTCTCACCTTGAAAGACCAAGTAATGTCTTCTTCAAATCTCCACATACTCAATAGGGGAGCGAAAAATACGATTGCTATAACGAATTCGACGTTTATGTCAAATCAGGCGACTGAAGCTGGAGCTATTTCGTTTTCTCTTGCCAACTGGAACACAATAAACATTACTAATTCGACTTTTGTTAATAATTCCGCAGTACTCTACTCTCTGTCGGGTAATTCCATGATTTCGAGTTTGCAGAGGGGTGGCGCTTTGAACATCGTTTGTGCAAGAGATAATTTGAGTGTATGTGACATTGACATTAGAAACTGCTCTTTTCACGATAATTCAGCGCTTGAAGGAGGAGCGATCTACTGGGAAGGCTATCCGCCTTTCGTATTGAATACGGAGTTTAGGAATAACTCAGCGATTTATGGGCCGAATCTCGCTTCAGAGGCTGTAAGAGTTGTGATTTGGACTCCAGATATAAAAAAGCTTGTTAATTTCGATTTGAACCCTGACATTGAAGCATTCAGGAGTCTACGAGATTGGCCGAAATCAGTAAACTTGGCTATAATACCTGATTATCTTAACTCTTATTCACCTGAAAATTCTCTAACACGGGATTACCAGTACCTGAACTCGTTATATTGGAAAATTCAAGATACCTTTTGCAGCGGCTCTTTGCTAGAAACGATCTTTCATGATTCCAAGAGCGGAGACTCAGCAGACACTATTGCATCAGAAGGGGGAAGATGGAAATTTCACGCTCACAGAAATCTTGTCGCAGAAGACGCTCTTCGATTATTAGCCCAAGACGCGCCTGAAAATAATGATGAAATGTCCCTTCCCGCTGAAGCGCAATACTTTGCAACCCAGCTCATAAATTTCGTGCATAATCAGCAACAAATAACTGACATCTCACTCAATCTTATGAATATCACAGACGTTGTGTCTGGAACACAACTTTCTCAAAGCGTCACGTTTGCTTTACTAGACATCTATGGCCAGGTTGTCACGACCAACTACTATTCATCAATTTCCAATATTTCCACCAATAATCACTCAAAATATGCTCTCACCATCCAAGGAGCGAATGTTCAGGCATCTTCAGGGCTTTTGGTGATTGCAAGTATGGTCGCGGAGTATTATCCTGGGTTATCATGCACGGTGACGTTCGGAGTAGATCGACTAGATGACTTACGTGAGAGTCTCGGAGTCGTTGATTATTTTTCTCAGATGAACAAACAGCGGAACATCGAAATAAATTTCTCTTTCAGAGATTGCATTGATGGAGAGTACTTTGAAGTCTCATCAGATCAAGCCAAATGCACCATGTGCAAAGCGAATACATTCATGATTACAGAGGTAAACAACACTCAGAAACCGTGCGGATTATGTGATAAAACTACCATGGTGTGTCTGGGGGGAGCTTTGGTTGCTCCTGCTTCTGGGTACTGGAGGCTGAATCAATCCGCTGATATCTTCTTAGCTTGTCCGAACTCGGGAGCGTGCCTTGGAGGATGGAATGACAGTAATGGTATGTTCAATTTCAGTGGGTTCTGCGCTGATGAGTATAGAGGACCGTTATGCAGCAAATGTATAGAAGGCTTTGCAAAGTATCAGAGCGGTTCTTCATGTGTCAACTGCCGAACGAATGTCTGGTACTATTTCCGCTTTGCAATTACGTTCCTGCTTCAAGCGCTTTTTATCATTTTCAACGTAAAGACGAACCTCTTTATCTACGAAAACCACCAAAATCGTAACTTCCGTCAGATGCGGACTCGGGCTTTCCTTCTAAAGATGCTGACGAATTACCTGCAGGTGGTTACGCTAATAAACTCGTTTAGTATTGACTGGCCCGGATTTTTAAAGGGGATTTTCAGTTCGAACCAAGCTGTCAGTGCATCCAGTGGTGATGTCTTTGCCTTGGATTGTCTTATATACATAATATTTGGGGAAGTTTCTACCTCACTTACATTCATCAAAACCACGATGGCACTTCTCCTTCCAATTGCTTTTGGCTTGCTCCTTTTCCTTTTTTGGGGACTCTATTTTGCTGTGAAAAAATGTAAACACCGCGACTTCCAATTTAATCGAAACTTGTATATGAACTACGTTCTTGGGTCAACAATAATCGTTGCATTCAACCTTCAACCGATGGTTTTGAAGTTTGGCTTTCTCCTCTTCCAATGCCAAAACATTTATCGCTCAGACTCTCCTCTGTATCACTTGGTGTCAGATTATGATGTTCAATGCTGGACAAAATCTCATCTACTTTGGGCGGGGACAACGGGCGTTCTCACGATCACATTGTGGGGTGCTGTCGTACCGTTGATCATTTTCATCAATATATGGAGAGCAAAGAGGAGCGTATTGAAATTCGAAGGGACAAATGCTCTGAAGTATTCTTTCATCGTGTTTGGCTACAAAGAAGAGACGTGGTATTGGGAGTTTGTTATCCTCATTCGAAAATACCTAATTCTCATCATAATCACCTCAGTGTCTGGATTTTCAAGAGGATCTCAGTTTACTCTCATCATGCTGGTGATACTAATCGCATCGTACCTCCATAATAAATATGCGCCTTATGAGAGCGCAGCGTTGAATCGATTGGAAACTGTCTCTCTGTTCAGCATTGAGCTCTTCGTGATAGCATGTTTATATTTCACCTCAATCGATAAAATCTCCGGATTAAACCTCCCCGTGCTCCTGTTCTGCTTCGCTGGGAACCTGATCTTTTTACTGCGATGGCTTTTCATGTTCTCTAGAGCAATGATTGATCACCTAAAAACCTTGCCAGTTGTACGAAAAGCACATGCAATGGTTGGAAAATTCATTGCAGCCTGCAAATTGAAATTTCTCAGAAGAAAAAATAGTCCTCAGCCGGATCAACCAGATCAACAAGCGCGATTATCTGCAAACAGCAGTCCAGGCGGGTCTCAGAAAGAGTTAGAAATAGACGTCAACAAAATAGTCGTTGAAATTCCGAAAAACGATGGCGAAGCTGGTGGAGGGGGCATTGGAGACGAAACCGACAGATCCATCCGATCTTTTCCAAGACGTGATAGTCTTGATGGTTCTTCTTCGCTATTGATGATGCTAAAGAATATAGGCAGCAACAACACCAATAGTACAAGGCCTGGATCGGGTGAACTTCTCACAGGCGAGTCAACAAGGAAGCCCAAGAAAAACATCATAAATCTCTTTCCACAAGCGAAGGATATTATTACCGAAATTCCAGACAGTGTAAATTCCTCTCCAAAAAAATCGGCTAGTCCGAAAAATGAGCGGAAGCAAGGAAAAAAGGGCATATTATCACCTTTTCGACGGAGATCCGAGTATTTGGTGCAAGATAATGACTCTGATCTGGAACATGGAGAATATAATAGCAAAAGCGCGAATCTAGAGAAAAGACGATTTACAAGCGATTAGCTTGATGCATTTTTTATCTCTTTCCGATTGGTTATAACGGCTTCGTAATGAAAGGTTGAGTTGTTTTATCTTATTGAAGGTTTTGGTTTTAATGATTCTGTATCATAATTCATTAATGAGCTTCTTGAATATGTTTCATAAATTAGTACTGTGTGTGCTTTAATTCGTCACATCAAAAATTGTCTTGTTTTCTCAAGAGAGTATATTTTAGATGATTTGATGAGCAGGAATTAAATCAGGCAGTCGGATTATTTTTGAACAGATCGGTCAGACGCCTCGACGAGGTCTTTCTCATTCTTGTAATGCCTATCCTGCTAGTTCGTTGCTTTTCAAATTATACCGACCTATATCGATCCATTGTTCAAGAGGTACGTAGATTTTCGAGAAAAATCCTAGATACCCTTGCTTGCGGATTCTTTTTATGATTTATTTACGCTTTTATCTATTAATGAGCAGGTCCATAATTTGGGTTTTATCTACTTTTATTGCAGTCGCCTTTCTAAGGAGTATTGGATTAAATCCTCTCAAGTTACTAACGGTCAAGCAATAAAAATGAATGAGTCGCTGGAGAAGCACATATTGGCAATGAAAAAAACCTTTACTCCAGTCCCAAGAAAGGATCCTGACCAGGCTATCCTCCCTGAAACATTGACTACTCTGAATCACGAAGAGGCAGATCTGAGACTGCATCGTTCGCCCGATATGATCACCCATAAATTGACAGCTGGAATATACCACTCACCTGGCAGACACAAAACAAGAGGCAGCAAATCTCCATTGAAAAATATTCATAGCCACTCCGAATTCGTAATCGCTAGAACATTTTCTCCAAATAAATCAAGGTAGTGACAAATTTATTGTTTTGTCTCACAAAGGTTCTCAGTCCTCAAAGGAAATCGCACTCTATACATGCAAATAGGATATCTTTCTTCGAAGAACATCGTGAGCGCTTTTGTCAAGAAGAATTCGAGCTGTTTCAAAAGGAGGGATGGAGAGATCACCCTGATTTTCATGACGAACGGCAGTCTGACTATTTAGTCTTGATCGAATTTTGGTAGGACATCAATCTCTCCACCTTAAGTCTTAATTCCTGAAAAAATACAGCTATAACAGAGAAAGCAAAGAGTGTAGAGCCCTCAACGAGACTCCGTATAAATACAAAATCACAGCGCTTGAACTCGCAGACTGGATCCAGAGGAAATTTCCGTTTATAGATGTTCTCATCAAGCCCGGGAAAGATGAATCAGACTACACGCAGTATCGATTTGGTTGCTTTAATGTACAGATCTGCACAAAAGATTTCTCAATCCGAGGTATTTTGTACTCAAAAAATGTGAGCAGGACTCTGCCTTTGCCCCTCAAAATCATTGAAGAGATTTGTAAATTCAACACCCTTTTGAAGGAACGTGCTTCATTGATTGAATGTAGATCTGTTTATTGATAAAGTCAACGTAAAGGTGCGTTTGCACTATGTATTTGAGCAAGAAAAGATTCTCAGCAACCAGGGATACATGCTGCCAGATTTCTTTGCGAAGTATTTTGAGGGGATGGAAGTTATTATTAGGCAGAAACCTCGTGATTACGCTTTCGATAAAGACGGAAGATTTGAGGCTTACATTCCAAAAATTGATCATAAGAGTATGAAATATGATTTGTTGCGTGTAGGCAACTGCTATAAACTCGATTATGATTAGAAGATAGAGCCAAGATGCTCGAAGAAGTGCTAGAAGCGAAGAAATGTTTATATTACACAAGAACAGACGAAATTGACAGAAGCAGCGCCAAGTAACTCTTTTTTCTCGATAGCTTATCTTACTCCGATAATTTCAAGTATTTCTGGTGAACTGGGCATTCATAATAAGCAAAACGTTATTCCATGTTTTATGACAAAAGTAATTTGTTTGTGAGTATATTCTCTAAATCCGTACTATTAGGGTCGCGTATCAAACAAAGGAGAGATAGTTTTCCACGGAATCGCAAAAGACGTCGATTCGTACGAGATAGAGGCATTAGGCAATGAATATTTTAAAAAAGCAAAGACCGTAAAGAATTATTTTACTTATCTTCGATTGGTTGATCGATAATTCAAGATGATCAGTCTTAAAAGCGCTAGCCTGGAAGAAGATTTCATCGTTAACATGGAGCTCGAGTTGAAGCACTTGAGCGATTGTAATGTCAACGTGTATGACGGGTTTCTGCCTCTAAGCAACGCTCAGATCAGAATATCTAACAATAGCACTTTCAACAACAACGATGAAGATCATCCGAGTGTGACAGAGGAATATCAACATGTCTGGGCAGTTACTATCTCAGAAAATATCCCAAAATCTGGAAATTATGCATTCTTTGCGATGCCAGGCAAATATTACATGGAAGTGTCTTGCGCTGGGTATAACAAGGTTTACAAGACACTTCATCTTACAGCTGGTGTAAACGTGTTCGATATTGAATTGAACCAGACACTTGTGAACAATATCACACTTGTAACGAAAAATATACTCTCTAAGGAAGGCGTAGATAGAGCAAAGATTAAGATTTACGAATCTGCTGGGCAGTTGGTCGCTAATGGAGAGACCAATAATAAAGGAGAGCTTGAATTACCACTTGGTTTTTTGAGAAATTACCGGATTTTTACCCAAAGGGAAGGGTATGTAGATGTTTTTCAAGAAATCAGAATCGACAGTGAAACGTTCCAGAAGAGAGTGGAAGTGCTCCTCATCCCTATTACTCTTCAGCAAGGTTGTACTTTCGAAGTCTATGTGGTGTATCATCCTAGCCTTTTTGATTATCTTTTCTCTCTAAAGGCACCAGGTAAATATTCCTGAGAGCAAACTCAGATAAAATACAAAATTGTTGTTAGACGGAGGAATAGTTAGTCAAAAGAACCCCACCCATCCAAACTACAATGTGAGGTATGAAGAGCTAAATGTAGACGATGAAAATGTTATCAAGTTTTCTGTTTTCGGGGATTATCGTATATATCTGCTTCAGATATTATGGAGTATAATTCTCCCATTGATTAGGACCAGAGGATGCTGAGTTCGAACTTTACGCTGGGAAGAAATCTTTATACAGAAATCCATCTAGCTCAGAAATCCGGGGGAAATCTCGGCAGCCGTCTCCTTTAGGAAAAGATACTTATCTTGGAACTGACGGAGGTGCGCACAAAGTACCGGAAAAAGGTCCTAATTTCGCCACTCCAACAAAGGGGAGAATAGCATCATCGCTATTTGTTTCGAACAGACTCTCCGTTGCGTCAACTGTTTTAAACAAATCGTCTGAATTCGCTTCAGGAAAAGCCTCTAAATTTGTCACAACTCAGAATTCCAGCCAGAAAAAACCTGCATTTGATCTCCATGACGTAAGAAAGCATTGAGATCCTTCGAAGATAAATTAATCATATTATTATATAGTTCGTTCCTTTGAATCGTTCCCTCAGAGTCTTTGTAATTTGTCATAATGTGTTACAGGACGTGATATACTCACAATTCAAAAAGTTTGAAGGGAGATACTGGCAAATTGGAATTCTAAATGGTAACAACGATTCATCTTTTCAGTTGATTGTTTTTATGGGTTCATAGCATATGAAAGGTCATTTATCAGAAAAAATGAACCGAACCTGCAATATGAAGACGATGACTCTCGAATGTTTCGCGATCAGCAGAAACGAACGCAGTTTGAACCGCATTTTCTTCATCAAGAACTAAAAACAGGTAAAAAATTAATTTCATTTCACATGTATAAACTGAAATAGTGCATATTGACCCGCGTGATCTATTAAACAAGTCGTTGCGACCTCCGACAAGCACTGGTGGTCGACCTGAACATTCACGGAGCAGAAGCATAAATCAGAAATCTCCAAAACCCAGTCCTTTCAATCCATCATAAGCAGATAAGAAGATGATCCTCTTGCTTAGCATTTTATTGTAGATAGAAATTTTTAGGGTTAAGGTCTTGTATTGAAAGTTAATTTTCCTAACGTTATTAGCTAATAAATACTATTTGAAGCCTTGGGTAGTTCCTCAATTTTAGATGATTATTGCTGAATATGAAATATTTCTAAGTGCTCATCCCGATACTGAGTCTTACGTGCGGTCTATTGTCATTAAGATTGGGAAAAATCTAAAAAAACCCATTGTGCTTCATCAGAAACTCTTTGTAAACCCTATGCTTTTTAATTACACTATTTCACTTCCATAGAACACTAATAAGAGGAGAATAAATCATCTTAAAATAGGAATCTTTGAATGAGTACAAAATCAAATTTGTAGTTTGTTATAATAAGTAAATTTCTTCTGAAATTAACATCTGCCACATCATAACTGATTCATGAATAATTCCAACCCTGTAATTATCTTTTCGACAGAATAATATTTCTATTGCACCTCATGCTCTTCCAACAATTTGTTAGAAACCATATCAAACATAAAACGGCACTAAAATATAGATTTTTATCATTGAAGCATGGATATATGCAGAAATAACACATTGATCGAAAGCTTATTCAAAATTGCTTTTCTTCAGAGTGCCTTTGTTTGGTGCTATCATGTAATCTCGCATGCTCACATTTGCAGAAGCGATTTCCACTCCTGACTCTTCGTGGCTTCTCTTAAATTTGCTGTGAGCTGCCGTAAAATCACGCATAGTTCCAACTGAGCCCATATCAATTCTTGAATCTTCGTTGCTCCTAAAGTTTGTAGGAGACTCTAACGCCCGAACGTTGTTTGAAACCCTCTTTGAAACAATTGGTGTTTGTAAGTCTCCAATTTCTTCTCCATAGTTATATAGATCATTCAATATCTCATCATCTTCGAAATCATGTGGATCCTTCCTTACAGTGTAGTCCTCATCATTAGAACCAAAGTCATCACCACCACCACGCTCATATTCGTTCAGAATATCATCTTCTCTATCTACGCTTCCCAACTCTTCTTTCTTCGAGACGTCTGCGCTTTCGAGATCAGGGGTTGGTTGGTGCTGGTGTGGGAGAATCATAGTTCTTCGGCTCATTGTGATCATTCGTGTCACCTTTCTAACGTCTCTCGCCTTTCTCTTTTTCGTGGCCAAGAGCCATCTTCGAGCTATTATATTAGCCGCATCTTCTTTGCTCAACTTCTTCTTTTTCCTCTTCGCACGGAAGAACAGGTCTTCAAAGACTCGAATAGCCATGATCTTGAAGTATTCGTTGCTGAACGTCTTATCAACTTTCAACTCGAAATCTAGATTGTAGAGAGCCTCTTCCATCTCAGAATCAAGTAGTTTTATCAATTCTTTATTGATTCTGCTGTTTTTGATTCTTCTGATCTTGCGATAACTGTCAAAGATGAGCGCAAACTTTGAAATGTTGTCAATGTCTTCCATAGGGTCCTTTTGTAGTAAGTTTTTCCTCCTCAGTTTCTGGATGGAATTTCTAAAGAAACTTTGCCTCTGTTTGTTGGGCTTATCTTGATTTGGCTTTGGAGGCGGTTTAGCCTGATTCAGCATTTCGCTCTCCTCTAGAGAGATTAGAGGCGGTCTTGAATATGCAAACACTCTTTTTTGGTGATCGTTGAAGAAAATATCTTTCAGTTTCTCGAGTTCTTGGAGTCTCTTCAGGATTTGAATAATATCAGTGTCCTCTTGTACTTTCTCCGATGCAATAGAAATAAGCTTATCCTTTTTTCTTCTTCCACACAAGAAAACTCCTATAAGGAAATCCCAGTGACTATAAGACATCTTCTTGCCCAATTTTTGGGAGTAATTCTGGAAAGATTTTAAGTAAAGTTTCACTCGATCTGACGCTTGGACTTGTTTTTCTCCATCCGGAATTCCATGTCCAGGATCCAATACTCTTGGAGATGCAAGCTGATCTGCGGCTGGGTTTGCAGCCGAGTTTGTAGAGTAGTTGGTTTTTCTCGATCTGGTAACTCGTCTAAAACACTTTTGGAAGCAATTTTTGCAGCGACTAAAGTATTTATAAAATCCCTTTTTCTTTGTTTCATTGCCTTCAGTTTTTTTCGGCGGTTTTTTGTCATAGTTCTTATCGAATTCATAGAGAGCGTTCGCCATTCTTAATTCAAATACCTTCCTGTTATAAAAAATGGCAATCGCTCCAAATAATGCGAACCAAAATCCTGCGAGACCTCCCAAGGCCTCCATGACTTGCCCAGCCTTCAAGAATTGTCTTGTCGCTGTCGTAAAGGTTGAGCTTTTTCTCAAATAGATCTTCATATAGACGTCTGAGGGTTCTGGAGCATAATTTTGATTTCTTTCTTGTGCATTTACTTGATAAGTCGAATGATTTGATTCCCAGTAACCCTCCAGTAGATAGTTATCATCTGTGATGATATCATACTGTGAAATAAAAACATCTGTCTTTTTGGATAGAACTCCCGGCGCAATATTCCAGTGCATACTCGTGACAAACCTCTTCACTGGGTTCTCCCAATCGTTCAGGTTGAATATATTATCTGTGTACATGAACGAGACAGCGATATCCTTCCCTGGAAGGATGGCGTCCAGCTCTTCTTTAGGTTTACAGATAATATCAGGTTGATCGGTTCGGTTCTTGCATTTTTGCACCTCGAGCTGAATGTAGACGTATTCCCATGACAAAAAGGTGCCTGTTATATTGTATTGGTCTATGGAAGGACAGAGGCGATTTCCCATATTTTGCATATCATAATCTGCCTCAAATCCTTTCCAATATTCTCGAGTACATTTGACAAGTGGGATTGGATGCTTCTCTCTGAGATATGTTCCATTTGGTAACCGCGTTTGCACAACGTAAATCATGTTGAAACTGACCATTGCAGAATCCAAGAAATAATCTGCGTCTTGATTTGTGATTGAGAACAAGAAATTAGATGAGTTCAAGTCCAAACCGCCTGGGTCTGGAAAGTAATCGTATTGGAATTGAATTTGAGGGCTCATATGGTATAAATAGTTCGAAAGAGTTGCGGCCGCCAAGCTTATTGTGGCTGCTAAAGCTGCGATAGTGAAAAACCCTCCTAATCCAGTTGCAACCGAGTCATCCTTTCCTATAGTGAGCCGAACATGCTGCTCATAGCCGTCAACTTTGGAAAGAAGTTTAGAAACAAAAGACATTTTATTTAGTTCGAAATGCTTTATATTGAATTACTTTTGATTACCGAAAAACTCCTCAGCAGCGTTATTAAGATGATTCCAAACCCAAAATAGTTTGTCTAATCGAAGAATTTTATTAACGAAATTGAACGTTTTGCTGCATTCACCTCCTTTTCAAAAATAATTATCATGGGGAAAATAGACACATTCGATTTCGTGATTCACAGCCTATTTCTATTACATTGCAGTTGTTTTCAATGATCCCTCATCAGCTCTCATGAATATAATGTAGTTCTCAGCTATCTGGCCTCCGTTATGACTTGGGACTACATTATCAAAAACACTAGAAAAAAACTCTCTTCTTTATGTTCTTCATGCCAAAATAGCAGATCGAAGACCTCGGGTTGCCTTATCAGTCCAAAGTAGCACATGTAATTCTAATTGAAGACTAAAAATGGCTTCTCGCCTTTTTTTGTGGATATAAATATATAAGGTTCTTATGCTCTTTTCTACATTTTATTGATTGTAACTGGAAACAACATCTGCTGGTCGCACAGCTGTCAAGTCAAATGAATTTTTATTTTGCAGAAAGTTTCGGAACAAAGTGGGTGCATTGATTACGGTTTGAAACGTGGCTATGATATAAAACAGAGCATAATTAAATCTTTTAATTAATTCAAGTGTGCATATAAGTTCGATTTAAATAATAAGCATTTAATAAATCACCAATACTGCCTAAGAGTGGGTGCACTTAGATTCTATTGCTCCATTAAATTGATTTCTTAAACTTTTTGAAATCGGAAAATACTGAAATATTTGAAATAATTTAATTTCCCACTTTTTAATGAAGGTACGTCAAACCGACGAAATTTTGAATGATGGACGCTTCGATAATCTTTGTTTTTCCTAAGCCGATCTGCCAGAGAGCGAGTTATATATATAGATAAATTGAATAAAATATCGGATAGTTAAGAATTTGTAAGATAGTCATGAAAAATTGCAAAATAGATAGAGAAATCGTATGAAATTGACAAAGTTGATTCTGGAAACATAGATGGGTGCACAAGTTCCAATATCAGTCTAGAAATAAAGCAAATTATTCTTTGATAATACTGGTTCTGCCAACTTTGTGCAGATATACACCAACATATGGCGCTTATAATCGATATGACTCGGTAGTTATAACAACTGAAGAAAAAATATCATTCCGCAACTAACATCATTTGAAATATTTGAAATATTGTTCCAATTAGTTATTATGATGTTATGGAATTTCAACATCCTAATTTCTGGCATATATTCTTCATATAAACATAATTTAAGAGTTTGAATGGCCTCTGTTAGAAACATATTTGATGTAATCCATCCCTCACACATAGAAAGTTCCATATAATATAAGATGCTTTCAATACGAATGATGAATTCAATTATATACTTCTACATTTCTTCAGCTGCAATTAGAGGATATCACAGCACTAAACGTTGCTTTCAACGTCAGCAATGATCTCTCTCTTTTTTTATTCCCTCTTTTAATCCCATGGCTCAACTTAAATTTTTTCCAATAAATCTTCAAAAGCAAATCTACTCTTCCTCTGTCCTCCTGGAGACAACATCATATTTCCACTTGCGTCTGGTGAATGGATTTCCATTTTTATATCTCCATCATTTACCAACCTCGGAGTCGGGCTTGTGTCAGCCAGTTTAGAATTCGGAATCCTCGCTGAAATAATTGGTGTTTGGAAATTTTCGATCTCCTCTCCATAGTTATATACGTCATTCAAGATCTCATCATCCCTAATATCCAAATCAATCTCTGGCATCTTGTAGATATTCACTTCATCAGAGCCTTCGTGCTCTTCAGGGTCTTCTCTGTGCATTTCATCGAAGATGTCAATTTCCTGTGATTCTCTGCCTATACGCTCTTTTTTCGCGTTCTCATCTAGATTCTGTTGACTTTTTGCATTAATTATAAGAGTCTTCATTTTCTTCACATCGCGTGCTATCTTCTTTTTTCTCATCAGCCACCTTCTTGCAATTATGTTAGCTGCATCTTCTTTGCTGAGATTTGCTTTCTTTCTCTTCGCATTGAAAAATAAATCCTCGAATACCCTGATCGCCATGATCTTGAAGTATTCATATCTGAAGGTTTGATCAACCTTCAACTCGAAGTCCAGGTTATAGAGAGCTTCGCCCATATCTGGGTCTAGTAGTTTAATCAAATCTTTATTGAGTCTGCTGTTTTTGACCTTTCTCAGCTTGCGATAACTCTCAAAGATAAGCGCAAACTTCGAAACGCTGTCAACGTCCTCAAGCGGGTCTTTTTGGAAAAGATTCCTTCGTCGTAGTTTGAGTTTTTCGAAGGATTTCCTAATGAAAGATCGTTTCGGTCGCTGAGTGTTGTCTTTTGGTTGCTTTACAGGTTTAGGCTTAGGCTTAGTGGGCAATTCATTTTCTTCTAACGATATTAAGGGTGGCCTCGAATAGGAAAACACTCTTTTTTGATGTTCGTTGAAGAAAAGGGATTTCATTTTCTCAAGATCTTGGATTCTCTTCAAAATATGTATAATATCGGTATCTTCTTCTATTCTCTCTGCTGCGAGGGAAATAAGCTTATCTTTTTTCCTTCGTCCACATGCAAGAATTCCGATTATGAAGTCCCAGGAGCTGTATGTCATTTTCTTGCCGACTCTTTTGGAGTAGGTTTGGAAAGATCTTACATACATTTTAACTCTATCAGTGGGCTGGAGTTCCTCTTCTTTTTGACCGACGGCGAGACCCAGGTTTGAGGGAGATTGAATCTGGTCCGAAGATTTTATTCCATAGTCGACTGTTTTCGCCTTAGCCCTTCGACAAGTAATTTTCCTTACACAGTTGCTCAAGCTATTACAGCATCGTCTCTTTTTTCCAGAGATGGAAGCTGTTTTATCCCCAGGCTTTTTTGGAGGGTGGTTGTTATCGTTTTGGTCAAATTCATAGAGTGAGTTGGCCATTTTGACTTGGAAAGTCCTTTTGTTGTAGAAAACCGCTACCACGCCGAGCAATGTGAACCAAAATCCTGCAAGACCTCCGATGGATTCAAGTACTTGCCCTGACTTCAAGAATTGCCTTGTCGCTATTGTGAAGCTTGAACTTTTTCTGATATAAATCTTCATATAGACATCTCCAGATTCTGGAGCAAAATTTTGATCTCTCGATACTCCGTTAATCTGATAGGTCGAAATCTCGCTCTGCCAGTAGCCATCCAGCAGATAGTTATCATCCGTTACGATATCGTATTGTGAAACAAACACATCAGTCTTTTTCGATAAAACTTCAGGTGCAATATCCCAGTGTAAATTTGTGACATATCTCTTCACTGGATTCTGCCAATCGTTCAGGTTGAACATGTTATCCGTGTACATGAACGAGATAGCAATGTCTTTCCCTGGAAGGATTGTGTCCAGCTCCTCTTTAGGTTTACAGATGATATCAGGTTGATCGGTTCGATTTTTGCATTTTTGCACCTCGAGCTGAAGGTAAATATATTCCGATGATAAAAATTGTCCTGAGATATTATATTGATCTATGGTTGGGCATAATCGATTTCCCATATTCTGGGTGTCATAGTCTGATTCAAATCCTGCCCAGTATTCTCGAGTGCATTTCACAAGAGGAACAGGATGCTTTGTTCGAGAAATTGTGCCATTTTCGAATCGTTTTTGCACCACATAAATGAGGTTGAAGCTCACCATCGCAGAGTCCAAGAAAAAATCTGAATCTTGATTTGTGATTGAGAAGAGGAAGTTGGATGAGTTCAGTTCTAGATAGCCTGGGTCTGGGAGATAATCGTAGTCATAGGAGAGAGCAGGATTTGTGTGATTTAGAAAGTCCGATATAGTTGCAGCTGCCAAAACGAGTGTCGCCGTTACTGCAGCAATTGTAAGGAGCCCACCGAACCCTGTTTTGACAGAATCGTCCTTTTCGATACTCAATTTGACCGGCTGTTCAAAGCCGTCGCACTTGGAAAATAATGTTGAAACGAAGCCCATTTTGTAACTTTCAAATCCGATTTAATAAAATTTTTATATGCACA
>ENA-UOTX01000144-UOTX01000144.1-compost-metagenome-genome-assembly--contig:-NODE-144-length-78613-cov-13.466003_pt1 | contig 78613 bp, 48 predicted proteins | sample MGYA00238143_ERZ746982 | MGnify/ENA primary metagenome ERZ746982 (study PRJEB28758, sample SAMN06268862) | compost metagenome | isolation source: single cell | place: USA: California, Emeryville, Joint... | reverse complement strand
AGCTCGTCCTCCTTACCCCTTCCAGAGCGGAGCAGTTTATGAAGGCGAGTGGATTGACAATGTAAGAGATGGATATGGTATTCAGCGTTGGCCAGACGGCGCTCGATATGAAGGTGAATGGAAAAATAACAAAGCGCATGGGAAGGGGAAGTTTTTCCATGTAGATGGAGATGTGTATGATGGGCAATGGGCTGACGATAAGGCAAATGGATATGGAGTCTATACGCATATGAATGGCGCTCGATACGAAGGCCAATGGAAGGATGATCTTCAAGACGGGTTTGGAATAGAAACCTGGGGTGACGGGTCGAAGTTCGAAGGAAACTATAGACTCGGTAAGAAACATGGAGAAGGAACCTATTGCTGGTCTGATGGCTCAAAGTATGTTGGAAATTGGGTCGAAAACAAGATTTCAGGCTACGGAGTTTATACTTGGATGGATGGAAGAAGGTATGAAGGTGGTTGGTTGAATAACAATATGCATGGCAAAGGAAAATATACCTGGAAAGATGGAAGGAGCTATGAAGGAGACTATGTTGATGATAAGAAGCATGGTCATGGTGTTTATACTTGGGCAGACGGAAGAAAATATGATGGTCAGTGGGAGCAGGGCAAACAGCATGGAAGAGGTAAATATATTCTTCCTGATGGATCTGTTAAGATGGGAATCTGGGAAGACGGAAAGCGAATTAAGTGGGTTGAAGAATAGGAAATTTAGTTTGGGAAGGCTTTAGGACGACAATTTATGTTAGAACTATTTAGAAGTTTCTTCTTACAAGCTGCTCTGATCTGATCTGAACTATCTATCATTATTTGTTGCTATCCCTTTGTGATCCTTATTAAGATAAGTTATCTTAAATCTGCAAAAAGTTTATCAATAAAATGTTCAATCTTTTATGTTGTGTGCTCGCTGTGAGAAGCAGGAAACAGCTTCGCATTTTTGTGATAGAAAGAGACACAGAATACTTTTAATCCTTAATAAGGCTCCCACAAATTGAAAATCGTATGCAAAAGCTCAGTGTCTTCAACTAATAAGACAGTAGTAGTAGCACAGCTATATAGCTTGAAAGCTAACCAATCTTAAATTCATCAAGGAAAAACCGCAGCCTGTCTGACTGAATTTCACTTAAGAGTTCACTTGGATGAAACAGAAATTTTAATTTTGTTCGCAAAGTCAATGAGATCAATAAACTTTTTGCGGTTAATTTAGAATTTAACGTTATTACATTAGAAAGATAAAAAACTAGCAGTTAACTAATTCTTCGACTTCACATGATGAAGACATCAAGCAGGACTATGACTGACAACTCTATGCGACAAGAATCTACTATAAATACCTTTAAGGCGACAACCATCTCCTGTAAGCGCCATCCGAACCAAAAACTTCAAGGGATAGCTGTTGATATCGGAGCACCACAAAGACTTTTCTGTTGGGATTGTGTTCAGAAGCATATGGTGAAGTGCCGAAGCATTGAAGACGTGATTTCTTCAGCAAAAGTGGATAAGCTTCAAGCAGATTACGAAAAGCTTTTCGAAAATATCAAGTCAAAATCTATCGAAATACTCGAGAAGAAAATTGAAACCGTCATCGACCAGATGATTAAGACGCTCACAGCCAGCAAAACTCACTTTAGAAAGAATATCTTCAAGCTGGCAAGCGGATCCGCCCTCTTTTCTCTTAACGAGTCATTTGAGACTCTCAAAGCACAACTGAAGCAATTTTCGGCTAATAATGATCTTATTGAAGACATTGGTCTTGAGCAATACCTTGTGCATTTTAATAAGGTCGAGCAAATAGCTACAAAAAAGGACGGCCTTCTCTCAGCCGCAGAAGAAAGTCTGAAAGAAATTGCTTGCAAAGTTGGCGATTATCATCAAGCCTTCGCCGAAAGTTGGAATGAACTTTCAAATTTTTTTGCGAGCGATGCTGCTCCGCAGATAATGACCAGCGAGATGAAACTTTATCCATTAGTGCATGAAATTATAGAGGAATTCGAAACTAATAGAGAAAAGATTGGCAAAAATGAGTATTTGAAGTTTGCTCATCTTGATAAAGGAGTCAGCTTGAGATCATCTAGTGCTCAAGTTCAGAATATGTTCAATACTCCTTCAAGAAGAGCAGATTTCAGCTTTCCTCAAACTCCGAGCAACATATTGCATAATCAAACAGGAGGTAGAGCATAATATCTCTTTGAAACGCCGTCTTACTGTTGATATTAGGCCCTTGTGGTAATATATTACCTAATGAAATTTTGGGAACTGATGAGACAGTTCTGGAGAAAACATGTGTGATGGACATGCTTTTTGACAAAATTTTGGCAGATCAAACGAACGCAGTTCAAAATACATCTCAAAACTCGAACCGATCTCTTCCGTCACTGAAAATAGAAAAGGTTGACTACTTGTCAAGAGTCAGTTTGCCATCAATAAACTCAACTCCGATAAAAGTACCAAATGTCACGACTGAACTAATCGAAACAGAGGCCAAATCCAACGAATTCAGGTTAATCACGATCAAATTTCCCATCTTAACATGATTACACTGTAGCTTAACCATTAAAGAGGAAACTCAGCTTTTTGATTTTTTAAAGCACGCGTCCAAATTTCCGGGCATTACCGATCTCTCCCTAGATTGCAGCGGGTGACATAATTCTTAGAGAATTCCATTTTTATTCATTGACTAGATGCGAACTGCTTGGTGACCTCGGAATGGATATTCTCTGCCAGAGTTTTAAATTTGGACAGAGCATTCGATCATTAACTTTAAATCTTTCTAAGTAACGAACGCAAAAATATTTACGTCAAGCTTATCTCCCTTACTTTTAGAAAAGACAACATTACAGAGAAAGGATTCTTGATGCTTTTTCATAGTCTGAAGCTGTTGACTGGGCTCGAAAAATTATCTATCGATTTCTCATGGTACATTCGATTGGTTGAAAGAAAGGGTATGCTAATATAATTGTAGTTGTCGGCAGATCATCGACAAAGAAATCGCTGGTATCAGCTACAATTTATTACCACTGAAGGAACTGAGATACATCAATCTGAACTTTGCATCGTAATCATATGACAAAGAAGTGTTCATAAATTCTAAACCACCATGGTATTGTAGTTGTTGGGGCATCAGTGATAGAGGGGTGGAGCTATTTTGTGACAATTTGAAAGCAATGGAGAAGCTATCCAGTCTCAAGTTGTGTTTCAATTCGTAATCATTGTTGTTTCAAGTTTGACATAATTTACCTTCAAAATCAGATGCATGCAAGTCACAGGGAAAGGAATCTTATACATTTCGAGACTTCTCAAAAATCGGAAAGGAATTGAAGAATTTGAGTTGAATGTTTCTAGATGCGAGCAAGTCGATAATTCAGCCTTGGAGAACATTGGCACGGCTTTCGGGGTCTTAACTCGGCTAAAATCGTTTTCGTTTAACTTTTCAGAGTAAACAACAAAAAAAAAAGAGCAGCGAATGTTCTCTAACAATACTTTCTTTTAGATGCGATCAAATTTCAGATAAAGGTTTAAAGGCTCTTGTTGGCTCAATGGTCACTCTCAACTCGTCTCTGAACACTTTGAAATTAGTTGGAACAGGGTAAATCTGAATTAGACAGCAACTGGATTAAAAGTTTGACAGATGTAGGCAAATTAGTGACAAGAGCATAGTTGAACTAGCCACAGCATTGAACCAATACCAAAGCATCACTAGTCTGTCTCTAGACTTTTCTTGGTGTCCTCAAATCGGCGATAAAGGTTGGGAACAGCTCTGCTCAGCACTGTCCAAATTCGAACACTTATCAGCTTTAGCATTGAATTTTGCAGGGTACAGTTCAGTCAACCAACTTTTCACTTAAATTTGTTTAGATGCACTCAATTATCTGATCAAGCAATGGAACAGCTTCGAAAAAATACTGATAATTCGACTGAAATACAATTCTTGGAGCTCAATTTTGGAGGGTAACACCCAATAAAAGCTTCCGCAACTCATTTTTGAGAAAAGATGCAAACTCATCACTGAGAAAGGACTTTCTTACATTTCGAATATACTCGAGAAGCAGACCTCTCTAAAAGAAATCAATTTAAATTTTTCAAAGTAAACATTCTCCCAGCGCCTTCGGTTGTTATCAAATATTAAAAGATTAAATAGTGTCAATAACATGTTCGTAGAGAGCTTCTTGAGCGCTGCTGCTGCTCAAAAGTACCTTCAAAGCATTCGCATACATGTTTCAGAGTACTTGCTAATTAGACCAATTTCATGCGAACATACAATTTATTAGGTCCAGAAACCTGACGGATAAAGTTTTCGAGAGCTTTGCTCAGGCAGAGGGTTTTCCAAAAAGCCTGACCCGGTTTTATTTGGACGTCCGTGGATGTCCGAAGCTTACAGCTGAAGGTGTGAAGCTATTGTGCTCGCAGCTAGAAAAGGCTTCGTCGATTAAGGCTTTTGATCTGATATTACCGAAGTAAATTCTGATGGAAACAATGTCATTACTAATGGTCCTTTCCTCTAGGCAACTCAAGGAAAATTTGAAATTGAGCAATAATCCGAAACAGGAATCCCTGAACTCAAGTTTAAATATTGTTTTTCAATAATCGTCTCGAGAAAATACAATTGTATTGAGGCTGTAAGAAATTAGTTGTAGAATCAGTTTGATTTTAAATTCTCTAGCAAGCAATTTTGTCTGTACTTTGAAAATTGTTTAATCATCTAAAACAACATACAGAAGACCTCGATATTGTAGAATATGACTCAAGGTTTATCAACTTAATAAAATTCTTCACATCAAGCAAAATGTGCTACAATTGATATTTTCCTTGAGTGAAAGGCTACTTAATCGAGATTCTACACAGAGATATAGTACTCATGGTATGATAGTGACGAGCGGTGACATTTGCTCCTCAAGCAGCCAGTCATGGGATACTACTGGATCCTGTTGATGATACCACAAACATTCGTACTCACAGCACCCCAATAAATTTTTTTTTCTATGACTATCTCACTAATTTCATCAATGTTTTATACCCGTTTTATTGCAATCTCACAAAACTAACAGCTAAAACTCCTTCAGAGTAATACTTCAAGAAGGTAGCAGCAGTATGTTCTCAATCCTTTGAGCGCTGCGAAATCCGGCTAGTGGGCGTACAGTCATTAAACCCGAGTCAGCCATATCGAACTCCAATCCAACATTTCCTCTCGTGAATGAAGAGCGACCTTCTGGAGAACCACTATCTGCGAATTTGTTGTGAGAATAAATTGAAACTTTTGCCCTATATGAGCATAAATCCATTGAAATATACGACTACGGGTAACAGGCTCAATCTCAGCAGCATAGGACAGTTCTGTTTCCATATGGGACACCTACGAATGATCTCGAAGAATTTCAGGAGAATAAGGAATCACTTAATGCAAAAACCAGGAGAAAACTTTCAGAAATTTTAAGATCCCACAAGGCATATCCAAAGGGAAGCAGAACTGAAGATTGCTTAAGAGAGAGTATGATCAGTTACCCGATAGCCTTTAGGTTGGCTTTTTATCAGCCTTCTGTTTGACTTTCGGCGTAAATAGTACCGAAATCGTTAATTATTATCATTATTATAAAAGAGCTGCCGATAGCTGGCTTAAATACGATTTTTCGATACAGTAAGATTAAAAATTCTTTGAATCTGATTCGACTTCCGAAAAGTTTTAATTAACCTTAAACTGGGATAAACGAATGTGTTCTCGATCTTCTGCGATTTAATAATCCTTCAGCCACTGAATTATAGACTGGCAAGAAAATTCTCAATCAGGGAATTCCGGCATTTTCTTATTCCCATCATGTGAATTAATCTCTTTCTCTTGGAAAGCCTATGAGAATTGATTGATGACCCCATATTATCAAGATATTTTTTGGATTGAGATCCTCCAAACTGCTGAGCGTTCTCCAATAATATCGTTTGGTAGGGTCTACTGGGCTTTGGGTTGATTCTGTCATTCCAGGTTTACCAAAAAAAACTCTAACAATGTGGGTTCAACATCTATTCTGTGTTCTTATTCACCATAGGGTTTTTGTGATTACCAATTCTCGAAGTAACTGATTCAGAGAAGCAAAACCAGCCACCCTGTGAGCTAGTGGATCATGCTCTTTGATTTTAGAGCATTTAACTGATCGAAAAAATTACATTTTTGAGACCATAGCGTGTTGAATTAGGATCAGCGGAAATTAATTTAACTCAGAACCAAAAAGAATTTTAGAGAAAATCCTTCCTTTACTTTAGAGAAAGGAATTTTTTTTGTAAAGTATCAGTATCTAAGGTACTATTCCAAGTGTAAGGGACTTGTCTTGGTGTTTATGAGCTGCATCATCTTATTGAATTCTCATGTCATGCTTGGAAGCAAAGCTTTGAAAGGAGAGGAGAAAAAAAATTTTAAAATTCTTTCCAGGAACCGAATAAGCATGAACAGCACCAAGGACACTCAAAGATACAGCAAAGGGATAGCCTGGAAGAAGAGATAATCAAGCCTATCTCTCATATGAGAGAACAATATCCACTCATCCTTTCAAAAAATAGTTGAGACTTGGTGATTAGACTGAATCTGCAGCTAAGTGATGTCCTTGAAGATAGAAAGCTGTATATTAGCTGCTAACGAATGTGTAATTTGATAATCGATGTTAAGAATAGAAGCTTAAACTATTTAATTTGCTTCATCCTGTTGTAAGATCCTGCGGGCTTTGTATTAAGCTTCTTTCTCATCTATACAGAGCACAAATGAGTTTTTTCCTCTAGCTATGGGACAAATCTAACAAATTATGAGAGTTACTCAAAAGTATACAAGAGAGTATCACAGACTGCGCTAGGTTATCAAGGAAGACATCAACATATTTCTGGTAGAGAGAAATCTATCTCCAAAACTCATTCAGAACGACTATTTTTCTAACTTTAGTGGCTGATAGCTGAAGAGGAAAATCATGATAGGACTGGAAGAGACTCCATTTTGAGTCAGTCAGGGTGTATGAGCTTGCCTTTAAGTCGAGAATAAGCTTATCCCAGGGATTTCTTATTCTGAAAGTGGAGAAATTCCTTGTATTCTTAGTTTCAGGCTGAGAGTGTGTTCTCTAGCTCGTGGGTTCTTGACCTATATCTAAAGTGAAATTAACAAAGTACTCTTGCTTTCAAAAGCATTAAATTAGAATAGAATTAGAATAGGAATTCTTCGAATTGACTGCAAACTCTCTGGAAGAAGGTTCTTTATTAATTATAATTGAGAGAGAAAAATTGTAATAAATTCGATATTATTTTAAATCTATGATTCTTTATTCGAATTAATAGGAAAAGGCTGCTTTCAAAAACAGAGGTTTCTTTACTTAGAAAAAGAAAAGAAGCAAAGAATGCATTTCTGCTTCATTCTCTTTGAAACGAGACCTCTTTGACTAATGAAAGACTTAAAATAAGAACCGATCAAGGCTTTTACTGAATCATAATGAATCGTAGCGAACTACATGAGAGTTACTATCAAAAGGGAGACCTTCAGAGCAATTATCACTGATTAAATGCTTCAATCATCCGAGAGGTTAGATATTGAATTCTTACCATTAATAAAAATTTATTTACAGTTCATTCGTTGAATACAATGCTAAATAATTCTGGAAGGGAAGAATTTTGAGAAGAATTTAACGAAGAATTTTGAACAAATCTCCGGTATTCAATGAAGATTACTGCATCTCAAGCATGCTTCCATCATCAGCGAGAGTCATCTCTCTCGCTTACTCCCCAAACGAAAACAGCTCCTAAAAAAATATATCTGACCCCTCCTCGTCAAAAGAAAGAGCTACAGATCAAAGATGAGATTCAAATAGGCTTTGTAAGAAAGTGGGTTAATTATTTTATTTGATGTTGTTAGCTGATTTAAATTCTCTAGTTTCCACCTTAACGTTGTGTTGTGAAGGCTTTCGTGAGGGTTTCTCCTTGTTATGGACACAATTTTTTACCATTGTCTTGCGTTTCTCATATCACAGCGACCCCAGCCTTTCAAATAATAATTCGTTCATTTTTCAATCGAATGCTTGTAGGTTTATGAGTCGCAATATTATCATTAACACTAGCCATTCAGCATAAACGCCAAGAATATTAGAGCTAGCTACTGATAGGCCTACTTCAAAGGCCTCTCGAATTTGGTATGAGCGCGGATCAAAATAATATGGTAAGTTTTCAGGATTTTTAGAAAAATCATCCCGTTTCCACTTCAATTTGTCTTGTTTCTACAAACTGCTGCTCACGATAAATGTTTTTCCCTGGACACATTGTTGTTATGACTCTAACTTCTTCCCAGTTAGAGGATTCTGAGTCGATGTTGCTGATGTTCTCGTTTTGGATTTGCAGGACCGATATTAATTTATGGTGAGTTTAGTTGGAAGAGGGGTTCCTCTGCTTCCATTTAGAGCATCAATAACTCGAAAAGTTAGGACTTCATAGTTATTGAGTTTTCAATATGTTGTCAAAGATAATTGAAAGTTTCTGATCAATACCATAAGGTCTTCACTTTTGAACAATAAAAGATCATACAGATAGTATTATTCTCTCTTAACTTGGACGTGATTTCATTTTCATTAATTTCCTTTTTCATTTTCATCATTTGAACTCCAATTAGAAAATCTGATTTCACTATATTGTTCATTGATACAATATAAAGGAAATTCATCTTGTAATTTGTTTAATAGTTTGGAAGCAGTCATCTTGAGACGAAAAATCGAACCATGTATAGCTTTTGCTTTTGTTCAAATTATGAATCTTATATCACATTGAAGATATGTTAATTCTTGTTGAAAAATATTTTGTGCCTTCAACTCCTCTCATTGGGTGCGTTCTGACTCGACTCAACTGTGATTATGGCGATGCCAGCACAAGCAACGAAATTGAAGCAGTTTTGTTAGATAATTTTGTCCGGTCTCATACAGAACCAACTGAAGTTACATAATTTCTCAAAACTTTTGTACTCTGAACGATATTTTCACTCTCAAAATAAGCCAGTAGTATTGGTAACTTTTGAAAAAGAGAGAGAGAAAAAAAATTTAATTAAATCAAAGTTTCGCTTTCTTAGCATTATCATCACAATTTTCTTTGAATATTACCAGGACTGCACTGTTTTAAACTTTATTTATTAATCATTTAAGCATTATTCTATCTATCACATCGATGCACAGACAATACGACACAGTGATAGAAGAAGAGGAGCAGGTTAGCCTTAAATTTTCTCTACCTATTGATGATAACACTAACTAGGAATCCTCTCAAATCTCACAATTTCGTCAAAACGTAAGTCTCAGTTTATATAAAAAACTTCGCTTTAGGACAAACCATTCCACAGACATTCTTGGGATTCTGTCGCCATTAGCTCGAAATGGGATGAGTACTCTCGCTTCTCCCCTCAATGGCGAAAATAAGAGTGGATTGATTCACACCATAAACACTCAAACCGAATCATTGGAAAATCTCACCGATAATCTCACTCTTTATTCGCCTAACTCGATGAGAAATCATCAGAATTACAAAAAAGTTCAAGCCTACTCTTCCTTCAGAAGCAGTCAAATCGAATCAACTATGGAAAGCATAAAGGCAGACCCTAATATCACATCTACCCAGTTACTGCTCATTGATGCGATCAAAAAGAGCTCGCAAGATAATAGACTTCTTTTGGAGTTGATGGGTGAAATCAAAAAAGAGAATGAATTTCTAAGAGATGCAATGATGAGTGGGATTCTAAGTCCCAACAGATCCATGAATGTAACTCAGAGAAATCACCCAACTGATCAGAGCAATTTAAATCCAAAATCAGAAGTGCTTAATTCGTCAACGTTGAAGAGTCCTATTCTCAAGAAGCAACTAGATGAACCAGCTGACAAAAAGCCGGCGGCTGAGCAATATTTTGAGGAATTAGATAAGAAAAATAAAAAGGTTTGGAATATTCCTCAAGTTGGTGGACACCTACTTGATCTGTCGCATAGAAACGTCAGGAGAGGAAATGTTGTTGATAATCCCCTCGTCAGATACACGTTACTAAGTGCCCAATTGAAAAAAACGAATCCAAATAATGCAAAAACCCTGTTTCAGAGAAATACAAAAACCAAACCTAAGCAGCCTACCCGCATCATATCCCCAGATCAACCAGAAAATTTTGAAGGCGCTGCCGATAATAAATCACAGTATGGTTATAATGAACAGCAGAGTATACTTTCTAGCAAAATATCTAATTATTTATATACATATTATAGGAGCTCCAGATGCTTACGGTAATTCAAAGCGCGAAAATTCTTTGGGAACCAGGATAAATATTGTGAGAGCGGATACTCCCAAAAGCTTTAACAATGCCTTAAGAGAAGATTCCCAGAGGACACCACGCGAGTTACAGCGAGAAGACTCTATCGGAGCCAATGATGATTCTATCTTCACAGGCAACCTGAAAATGAGCAAGAATTCAATATCCGAAAGTATAAGAAGAAATGAGAGGACTCCTGCGCACAAAGGTACTTCCGGGATTCATGGAACATTTAGACAAACAGTCGGAGAGGAGAGCTCAAAGAGAATTTCAGGAAATAATTCCTTGGCTCCAACTCCTAGGGCTAGAGGCAATAGTAAGAGAACAAGCAGAAAGATCAACAAAGAGTAAAAGGCCATTCCTTTTCAGTTATAGTTAATTCCTTCATTGCTAGAGCGAGAAATAAGCTATGGGCTACTCTTTGGCTAAATTTATCTGGTATCCTCGTGACGGAATATTCAATTATGCTTTCAATTTTGCGGAGAAGAAGCCAGCAGAAGTACTTTGAAAAATCAATTCTCGAAATCGAAACCGTACTTGAAAATTATTTGCTGGCATGGTGTTCTAAGTTTTTCTACTTAGATAATCCTAGGAATCCTCGAAAAAAATGGAAACGAGATCGTACATGAAGTAAAATCACCAAACTAAGTTTTTGAATTAATAATAATTCTGCAATGATAAGGTTCTTGCTTATGAAGTGCCATTAAAAATCAAAAATGTGAAGGGAGCTCCACCGAAGACCCTTGCAAAAAGAGTCCAATTTTTGATGGAGAGAATCCAAGATATCATCGGGGTTTTCGTAGCAAGTGTCGACGAGGAGAGATATACTGCGAGCTGCCTAGTGCTGTTTGGTGCGCTTACGAAACCTGGAGCGTTCCCTCCAGATGATTACCTCTCAGAATTCGAAATAAGCTTCCTCGACTTAAACTCTTATGGGCGTCTCGGGTAATTTTCTTTTTTTAAGAGAGAAGATTAATTTCAATTCTGACTCAGTAATTTAAACAAGAAAGTGCAACTGATGTTGATTGGTGGAATCGTTTTGATGCGAATTCTGATTAATCAAGTCATTCTACGCCCAAAGCCCCTAGCAAATGTGACGGTGACGAGCACTAAAAGGAACAAATCAAACTTGCTTGTATTTGCCTCAATTTTATATCATATGCTGATGGAAGATTGGAGAACCCTTCCTCGTGATCCTTCGAATCAAACGCACCTAGTCGAATATGAAAAAGTGAAAGAAGCGCAGCCAATCTTTGCTGGTAATGAGATTATTTGTTGTTGACAGCTAATATAGATTTAGAATTAGATATGCAGCCTGGGTCTGAGGCGCCTAATTTGCCTTCAAGTCCTGATGAAATTATTAATGGTCTCGTGCCAATTAACCAGTTAGACCCTATATTTAAAGATCAAGCAAACTGGTATGAATGCCAATTCAAATGCTTATGATATAATACTTCCTGTGATTTAGGGTTCAACAGCAGAAAAAAAGACTCTACAGCTCGCTGGAAAAACTGCATAGGGGAATTGATAAATACTGGAAGAAAGAGCTGATATATCCAGCCATTTCTCGAGAAGACCTCCGAAATTTCGAGGATTTCTAATACTGAATTCTAAACAGAGTCTTACTAAGAGTTCTTAGAGACGAATGCACGGTTAACATGGCAAAGTTTCTGCCAGAACGGTTCCATAATTAAAAAGTATTGATGAAATTACGCAGATATTATCAATTATTTTTAATTTTTTCTGAATGCGATCTAAACCACTTTAAAGCTTGTAAATTTTCATCTTTTTGAACACATTTCTTCCGATTATACCACTGCAAACATCAAATTTCTCTTCAAATATTTTCATTTTAAAAAAGTTTGCATCGACCTTAGCAATCTTCAAATCCGAATCTCAGCTAAAAAAGAGAGATTCCTTTAACAAATTATAAATCATAGACAGCAAACAAATGATTTTGTATTTATTTCCATTGGAATTCCGCAAATTACGGTGAGCCTCACTTTATAACAATACAAACATACGATTGCAAAAATAAAACCGTATTTCTAATCACTTCTTTACCTTCGAGCATGCTCTGTTTTATTAAGTTATCTAAGCTTTTACTTTCTATTCATCAGAATATATATCAAATACATCTGAAAAATCTCCTTTCTTCCTGGTTTCCCAATACCCTCCGACGTAATCATATTTTTTTTCTTGCGTAATAGAATCAACGGATTCCTTGAACCATTTAGGTTTATGGGGCCTTCCAAGTCTCTCATTAAACCTTCTGACTGCCCTCTGTTTTTCTTCAAGCCGATTTTTTTCACTCGCAGCCCCTTTGATATCTCCTCTTTCATAGAGTCGTTGGTCTGGCCTAAACCGAGTATCCGTGGGAGCCATTTTCTGCAGCATCGCATGCGAAATATGGTTCATTTGTAAAGCAAAATACGTAAAGTTATAATAAGCAGATTGGTTTTGAAACGGGGGAAGCTTTTGCCAAACGAACACCTCCTTTCCTGTTTCAGCTTCAATAATACTGAACTGACTATCCCATTTGCCTTCTATCTTGTAACGAAGATTTCCTTGGCCATCCGAGACACTGCCCTGAACTTCATACGCGTTTTTTTTACTCCACCCTCTTTTTTCGAGAGACAGCACCGCCGTGTCTCCAGTCTTGCTATTTCTAAACCGAATATTTCCGTAATATTGAACATGCGGCTTGCCAACTATTATATTCGAATACACCATTGTCGGCCTTTTGAATGTGATGTGGTCGTTATATCGGTTGAGAACAATAAAAACCGGGTTCAAAAACCTCACTTCCAATGAGTTCCCTTTGAAACTAGTCACAGCGGCAGAGTTGATCCAATATTTGAAAGCAGAACCCTCTGCATAAGCAGCGCTGATAGGAGGATGATGGGAGACTTGCTCAGCAATGAACCTATATGATCCGTCCATCGGCAAATACTCAAAGGTCTCTCCAAGTAAAGGATTAAACGGTTTCTTCGTACGATTGATAGTTGATCCAAGCGAACTGATTGCAAAAGCACACACATAAGCCAGTCGTAGGCAAGAATCTCGCGCATCATTGGCTTTCAGCAGAATATCATGATACTCCAGCGTTTCACAAACCCTCTGAAGGACACCCAACGGTTCGTTCAACCAAACAGGCATCGTGAAGCGAAAGATATCTTTGCCAATGCACTCCTTAATCAGTCTCCAAATCTGCTCCAAAGAAATTTTCGCGTTTGCATCTGTCATATGAGGCAAACATTCTCTTACATCTTCAATGGGCAATTCGACGTCTTTGAATGCTGGGTTCTTTTCAAAGAGATACCTGACGACTGGGTGATTATGAATTTTATGATTAATTCTAGGTGATTCAAGATTAAGTAGGAAGCTATTTTTCCTTCCAGTTGCCGAATGATCTAGCTCTTTACGTCTGCTCGAAGGATGGATACTCAGCTCGTTGTCTTCCTCGAGAAGCTCTGCTGAATCTTGATGATTGATGAGAGGTGGTACTTTTCGCTCTTCTTTGACTATCCTGCTCTTTCCATCCACCACCTCGTACACATTGCACTCGTTTTCTGTGTTTATTTCTCCTCCTTCGTCGAGCGAAAAACTATGGAATTCAGTAGTCCCTTCTGCTTCGTCACTCAATTTCTCTTCCTCGTACATATGAAACTCATTGTCTTCATTAGTGAAGGTGAGAGGTCCTCGAGCAATAGACTCGGTCAGTTTATTGTAATCTCGATGCGTATTGAATTCGGTTAGAACTGTTGAAACTCGAAGATGTTCGCGCTCGAGGTCCTGAGCGCATTCGGTTATCGAATATTTGAGTCCTTTGCCCAGATCCACTAGCTTGTCAACTATCGAAGCAAGTTTAGGGTTTTTTTTAAGCTCCGGTTCGAGAAGATTCGATGCTTCATCGAAATTAGCCTGCATTGACCAAACTTCCGCGAGTTTTTTATCAATATTTGAAATATGCGACTCATCGAGCAGTCTCTGTGAACGCGGGCTTTCAAAGGATGCTTTCTTATCTGTGAAAAATTCGGTTCTCAGACTAATGCTTTCTTGATTCACTAACTCCTTTTGCGTGCTGATGAGAGCCTCTTCCCACCCACTTTTGTCTTTTTGGTTTGCAGCTCTTAAGTGAAGTTCATTTGTTCCTGTATCGATGACTATTCTCAAGGAGTCTTCAGGAATGCTTTTTACAGTAGCGATTTTCAAGGAAACAGTGGCTTTACGCTTCCCACCTTTTTCATCTAGGATAGCTAATATATCAGAATATAAGATGGCATAGCAAGGTGTCCATCCAGTAAAGATGTTTGTCCATAGATTAAGATAACCTTCCATGATAAGGAACAGAGGTGCTAAAATGATTAGCTGAAAGAATAATTTGCTAACAGTGAATCTTCACAATAAAGTTTATTTCGATTTTTCCCTGCTTATTTAGAATTATTCAAGCATTAAATTCGATTGAGCGTGCTTTGGAATGCTCATAAGTTGTTAGATTGGCAGGAGAGTGACACATTTGGTTTGGTTGCGAACTTTTTGGATATCTAAGAATATTAATTGAAGTCTCTGCTCAAGTATTGGGTATTTTGTGGGATCTAGTTCTCCTTGATGATTAAGAGGTGACGTAGTTATTGGGTTTTCTCTTGAGAGCTCGACGTTAACATTTTAATGAAGAGAAAAATTCTCCTCATAAGTTATGAGAAATATGATATTGGACATTGATATCAGTTCCCCTAAAGATGTAAATACCTCTATGCCTTTGAAAAATATTGCTGGTCAATTGTTAGCGTATCAGAATCATACAATACTCACAGAAAACTCGCAGCTTTGTTGCAGGTTTGAAATAGGAATCCAATGAAGACAACTGAAGAGTTTCATGCGACATAAACTTTTTCGTTGAGGAATGTTTGGATTACACTCAAATTAAAACATAAAACAAAAAGAAGGAACATCTGTTCAGATTCTTGTATTGATAACAGTTTTTCTGGAATATTATGTCGGTTGATAACTTGAAACCACACACCATTTCTAACCATTTATTATTATATATAGAGAATTTACGATGAAACCTTTGAAATTCTAACACAATTCCGCCTTCAAGTCAACAAATAAACAGATGAGACTGAGACTCATACCTTAAAATTAGGTAAAGAAGGACTGGAGTTATTTGAATCTTGTTTCGAGATTTCCTTTACATACGTCGAAATTGTTGGATGACTCGAACCTCTCTTCCTCATTTCTCCTGGGCTTCCTTTTGAGGGGAAGATCATAGTATTAGCAAAAGAAATATCTCCTTGCTAGCTTTCTCTCTGTCTCGAACAGGTGTCTAAAACTATGAGATGAGGGACTACAATAATACCCAAGTGGAACTTAACGGAAGTTTATGTCGTGTTCATGATTTATTTTCGAAGCAGGTATATCTGATTGACCCCGCACATGTAAAATACTTTTCTCAAAATAGCCGAGTCTTTCATAATACGTATTGTTGTGTTATCGGTATATAATATTGCACAACAAATATTAGTGCTAATTTAGTCGGATCAAGCGTTTGATCTGATTTCCTATTAAAACAAAAGAAACCTAACCTAAAATTTATGGCAGAGGTTGCAGAACCCTTACGGCTAAAACTAATCCCGAGTGAGAGGAAGGACGATGAAATCACGGTATGTGGCTTTGATCACATGTATACTAAACCATTTTTTCAATTTTCATAGATTGCCGTTTCTATTTTGGAAAAACAGTACAAATCAGAGGAAGATCTACTTTTCCTTCGAACACTCCTCAAACAAGTCGGATATGTAGACAAACTTCTGGCCAACTTAGAGTACGAAGCCCAACTGGACCTACTTGGACAAATCAAATTGAAAACTTATGAAAAAGAAGATGTAGTCTTCTACAAAGGTATCATTACGTTTCATTTTGTATCAGTAGTCTGTCTTCTCTTTTTCCATTTTACCCTCGTAATAATATTCAACTATATCTCTCTGTAGATGATATGGCAAGAGAGTTTTTTATGTTATTGCAAGGAAGTGTGTATGTTATAACAAGAGTGGAACAGAGCGATCCGCATATTAAAATTGGTATGTACAGCAATAGAGCGCCAAGGCATTCCAAAACGATGGCTTCAATTCGCTTTGGGTCTAATCCAGGCAGCGAATCGCAGTTAGGTAGTCCATCGAAGAGAACCACGATTAGTCCTAAACGCTTGACACTGAGTCCGACAAGAAAACCTCTTTTAGCAGATATAAGCCCAAGAAAAACCCTCAATATCAGCCCAATTAGAATGACTATGACCCCTCAAACGATGTCTGACGCGTTCGGTGGATCCGACAGCTTTTCTGAATTTTTAGAAAGAGCGAGCAGCAGCCCTCGAAAAGCCAAAAACGAGCCTATAATGTCTGAAGGAACATTGCTGAATAGTTTTCCTAATCACAAACTTCTGAATACCTTATATGCCCCAAATTATTTCGGAGAAATCGCTCTCAATGAATCAACTACAAGGTAGAGCTTTTGAATTCTAGAGGAGTTTTCCTGATGTTATGTTACGATCTAATTATAGAACAGCAACTGTCGTGTGCCGAGAAGCCTGCATTATCGCAACTCTACATAAATCAGTTTATCAGAGAGTACTTGGTAAGAGGAAAGTTTCAAAAAGTGGTTTAATATATTTCCAGCTCAACATTATGAGAGGCAGAATAAAGAAAAAATGGATTTTCTGAAGACGATCCCAATGTTGAGCACCTGGCCACTCCATAGCATTTCAGCTCTGTTCAGAAATGTGAGTCTTGTGAAAAAGACAAGAGGTGAAACTATATTTAAGTCAGGAGAGCCAGTTGCCCATGTATACTTCATCAAAAGTGGCGAAGTCGAAGTAATTAACAATGAATGCCTTAGCAATGTCTCATGAACTTTTTCATACAGCTCTCGAAGAAAATAATCCTCGAAAGCCATTTTGATGATTTTTTAATGCTAGCTTCACCAAATTTAAAAGCCGATTTTGAGGTCATGCAAAAATTCAAAATGCTGAATGTCATTTGGAAGAATAAAATAAATCGGAAAGAAAGATTGAAGGTTTTCATCTCTTTCTTCTCAATATATCTCTAACATATTATTTCATACAGATCGGAATAGTCTCCGTTGGGGAAGTTCTCGGCGATGTAGATTTCGTAGATAAAAACATGTTGAGAGAATACACTGCAGTATGCTACAGTCCTGAGGTTGAACTCTATGCAGTTGATTTGAATGTAAGCCCTTAAGGAAAAAGCTCTTAAAACGAATGAATTAGGTATTCCTTGCGAATGCGAGGCAGTTTCCAGAGATAGTTCATGCTCTCGAACAATCAAAGAAGAAATGGAGAGATCAATTTCAAAAAAAAATTATCGAATGCTATGAATCGAAGTGGACGATGTATAACGACCGCTTAGTTCGAGGGATTAAATTCCAGGAAATTCACGCACAAAAGCTCAAGGAATCGTTTCAAGCTGTCACAAAGAATCCACTAATGATTAAAGAAACGAAAATCGCAAACGCTGGTAATAAAAACTCGATTGGATTTAAATCTGCTCGAGAATCAGCCGTTACTAACCTTGCTACCAAAGGAACTGAAATAAGAGAAACGATTCTTTCAACTAGCCGACTCCGCTCAAAAAGCAACGCTTCCAGCTTTCAGGCCCTCAATAGTCCCCGTGAACCTGCTCAAAAGCAGTCCTATAAAATAAAGAAAGAAGAAGAAAAACTTATCACTCCAAGACTAAATTCTAAACTTGAGTACGTGGATTTTAATTTTTTTGCTACAAAGCGAACTTCAGAGCCAGAGCCTCGAGTCAGCTTTGTCATTGATGCGATCAATGAGAAAAAAGAGACGATACCTACTCAGCCACAACGAAGGAGCGTTTCAGTTGACAAGCTGGAGAGTCCTCAAAACGAACAAAGCGACACAAAGAAGAAACCAATCAATTTCGGTGCAACAATAAGTAACTGGAGAAACCTGAGGCTACGAAAAAACGCCTCGCAGCCGCTATTGCATACTGATTTCAGACTAATTGATTTCATGGACAAGCCACAAAATAAAACAGATAGAAAAATAGCTGATTCCAAAAAGTCCTCTGGCGAAAAAATGAGAATACCGATAAAGCCCTCCTCTTCTTGTACTTCGCTGGCTGATATCATGGAACAGTCGCATTCAACTCCGAAGAAAGTTATAAAATTGCCATTGCATGAGCATTTATTTATAAGAAGCAGCTTTCATTCATCAAATGCTAGTACGATGCGAGACTCTGTTGTTTCGACTCATAGAAGTGACACAGAGAAGGAAATTCGTGGTTCGTCAACCAGAAACCCTTTACAGGCAGTTTTCTATGCTTCTAATTCAGGAATGAAACCTTCTCGGATCGCTCGGCTAAAGAAGTCATGAGCACTCTTTAACCTAATTCATGTGATTTGTTGAACAAAATTTGTTTGAAAGTCAAGTTTCTTTGTTTGGCATGCTCAATTTTCCTTAGAATTTTTGACCTATATGAATTTTGTACCTAATTCACATTTTTCGCATATTTAATATCAGAAAATATTGTGAAAAAAAAAAACAACTTTCATTATGAAGGCCTCCTATGGCAAGTACTGAATAAGGGATGAGTTTAACATTATTCATCTGCAGCTGGAGCTATCATATGGATGATATAGAGACTCTATGGGCACAAAACAAAAATGCAACTGCTTCAAAAGGCAAACCACCATGTGCTATCTATCAGCAAAATATTTGCAGAGATTAAACTGGAGGCGAGGAATCGTCTTCTCTTAATGGTACAAATGCAATGGTCATCATATTCACTATTCTAGTTGTCAGTTTATTGAGGAAAAAAATATGCAAAATAACTCCAAGTCTAACTCATATCACGGAATTGTTTTGACGAAAATAGTAGCATTACCACGAAATTACAGAAAATAAGAGAACATGGCTTTCGCTTCTTCAGTTGCAGAAAGAACATAGAAATAAATGATACGAAAAACAATCTGAAGTAAATAGAATAACGAAAGATTCATTTGAAAAGTTACAGCAATCACCTAGCATCAATTACCGTTAGAATTCCTTTGAGGTAAGGATTCATGAAAAGACAATTAAAATAATTCCAAACTCGTATTTAGGTTTATGAATTTCAGTGAATTCCAGTTAAAGCTCAATAATATAGCTGGGGGTCCTTAAATCGATCCTGGAAGCAAATTAAGTCTCTCGGTTCGGATAGGGTCTGTGTCTAGGCTACCTCAAATTCAGTTATGAGTGAGTGATCATCAGCTTTCTAATTTACACAGCATCTCCTCCCGGACAGTCTTGCACTCGTGGAATATATTGATAATGCTCATAGAATAGTAATTATAGATGAAAATAGCTCCCACTTTCCGCTATTTCAAAGAGAAACATATTTCTTCTGGGCTGCACATTATTTATACTACGACTAAACCAAACTTATGAGGACAATGGACTTTGTAAGAGAGAGATTTCGATTTTTTGTATTCTCACCAGCTCCCACTTAGCTATGACTGCTCTGTAAGTAAATCATAATAGTATATTGCTACAAAACCCACGGAAGTATTATCTATGACCCTCAGAAAACCATAACAAGAACCGATACATTTCTTAGAGAATTTAATCTCCATTATGAGGATTGAATAAGCAGATTGCTCGATGCTTATGAGTAAGGACAATTTTTTCTAAATCCTTATGCCTTATTATTTGTAAGTGAACATCGTTTTGGCGATATTCCACATTTTCCATTCCATAGCGACTTGCCAAAAGAGGTTTGGAGATAGCCAAAGTGCGAGCTGACTTGACCCAGCGAAATGAAAATTATCCCGCTTCAATTCATTAGCAACGCTTCCCTCCCGAAGATTGAAATTATGATTTGAACTCTCTCTCAGAGAGCGTTGACTATTCCAAATATTCCGCTAAGGACCCGTGATCAGAAAAGAATCATATAGATTTTTTAGAACCGCTATAAAAATAGAATGGTAGCGAATTAAATTTTGTTCACACGAATCGAACCAAATAAAAACAATTAGGAAATATTGACTATTTACGAGTTTATTGCTTTTAATTTTGTTCTGTTGTGGATCGAATTCTGGGCTCCGGAATTTTCTTACAAAATGCAACTGGAAAAACCTGATGCTAAGCATTTCTTTAAGTAAAATAATGAGCTTCGATGTTCATGACTGAATTTCGGAGACATTACCAAAAACGCTGCTCTAAGATAATTTTTTCATATATATACAAAAACAGTCATTTTCGTGAGAAAACTGAAGTTATCCGAGAAATAAGACAGAGAGAGCTTATAAATAATACGCATTCAGAAATTTTTTAAGCTTAGTAGCGAATCCTACTCCAGAAAACAACAAATTTCAAAAATATTTGTGGGTAAATTTCAAACGCACAAATTCTAATAAAAGAAAATATAACGAAAACAAATCTAAAAATCAGAAAGCCGCCTTCGCTTCAATGTAATCCTTGCCGTCAGCCGAAGAAGTCCCATGACGTTCACCCAAGGCCTGAGTTTGCGGATAAAAGCCGTGCCATCGATGATCTCCTTTGGAATATTGAGAGCGTGGAGTTGGTGCTTGATTATAATATTGACATCCATGGTATACTTCCTTTCCGATATTACTATTAAGCTCGTGCTAGACATGCAACAGCCAAGTACTGAAGTCGTTTTCACCTTGATTTTGAGGTTGTTTTGGATTATATATCATTATAATTCCCTCATTATCATGATGACTTGCAGTACAAATCAGTTCCACGTCCAACACAAACTTAGAAGATATCATGATATTGATCATGATTTTGATCCATATCATTCAAATTCCAAAGATTCGATATTTTCTCTGGATCTAAAAACTCAGATCAAGGAAAATTTTACCCAAAATGACGCTTTTCTCGAGCTTGCTATTTCGGCATTGTACCTCATGCATCGTGCATAGTGCCTAATATGCATTGGATGAATCGAAATCTTGAGACCTAAAGCGAAGTTGCCTTACAAAACATGGCTCACCAAGGAACGAGGACCAAAGCCGAAATTTTAGTGCTTCAGCTTTAAAGTATTTGTAATTCCGTTTCCCGCATCCAAAATAGCGGCAAAGCAACAGGATTCAAAGTCAGAAGGTGGATGAAGTTAATGAAAAGGTGAATATGCATTGGATTTACCAATTAGAAGGCGTAGAGGGCTCCGTCTGACTCGAATTAGGGGGTGCTTGAGAGACCACGTTTCCTCTAACTCCAAAGCAACTAATTCTATTTGATATTTTTTATATAAACCTGTGCCAACTGCTGAGCATTTATTAACCAAAGTTTTTGATCCGTATAAAAAAATACAATTTTTATCAGTGATGCAGTTTGTTGCCGCCACTTTCTCCATCAAGCGAAGCCGGAAACTTTGCTTATAGTAGGCAAGAACAGAGGTCAATTACTTTGCGCAAGATTCTAACCCGACAAAGTGAATATGGATTATAAGATTCGATTTCGAACTATTATGGGTCAATATCAAAGCTTTCGTTGAAGCTTTTGGCTATTGAGAGTAAGAGTTTCAACTTTTGCTCTTTCTGTGACCTTGGAATAGGATTGGCAATTAAAGTTTCGTATTCTACATTCGTGATATAGATTCTGAATTCAAGAAATATCTCAAGAAATCCAGCTTTTGGAGTGCACTCTATTCAATGGTACTGGTACCCAGGCGGCTAGGTGAATTGAATTAGCAGCAATGAGCTCTGCCAATTGGCAATTTCCTTTATATAAATCGCAATTTTAAGGAATCATATGTTACTTACTTGAAGAACCTTGAGGGAGAGCTATATAATTTATTACTATTATTGCTAGGGCAAGACTTGAACGTGGCCGTGTATCGCATTTAATCCAAACTTCTACTTTAACTGCCGGTTTCGATATGAAAGCTTGCATCCAAATTTAACTACTTTAGTAGCGAAGTGTATGTCCTTCGCTATTGGACAAAAAAGAGGGTGAACCATGTGAGCCTCGCAAGCATCGATGCCCTTTACATAAGAAATCAGATAATGTTCACATTTGATTGATATTATTTGATTGCACGTTCTTATAGCTACTAAGACAATTGTAAGGAAAATGGTGCTTGAATTTGTACATTGTTTTCTATTAAACAGGAAAGCTTATTCACAGAAATGTTGACGATTTTTTCTCCTCTTCTTAAGTGAATTTCGGCTGAAAAATGAAATATCTTTTACATTTTTCTCAGGTTAGATTGGTAATGATTGTAGTAGTAATTAGTATTGATGGCGATTCAAAACAGTAAGGGGGAGAAGGAGAAAATATATACTTAACAGTAATGATTTTTTGGGGCATATATTGTCTACAGAATAATGTCCAAAAGTCACGTACACCTGGTCGCGGCATTCAAACCATAAGGAAGTATGCTATAAAATCATGGCCTTTAACAATAATAAGAATCAAGGATGTTATCGTAAATTTAATGGTCAAGCTAACTATTAAAGTAATCAATGTGGACATGTCTTTCTATTTGTGCTACTTCTGAAAATAAACTATCTCACTCTCTCTTTCTTTTGATTTTTAGATACGATTCTAAATGGCATCTGATTAATCTTGATCTCATGAGAGACTCAAACTTTTTTCACAGCATCTTCTCTTCCACGAAGAGTCACACCCTTCCACCAAAATCAAATTATATTTTGGATCAATTATCGTCAAAGTCTGTGATGTTTAATTTATTTCCAATATATTATTAGGAAGGTTTTTCGTCTTTTTCAAATTTTTCTCTGAAAAGAAAACTCAATCTTAAAAAAAACTTTGTAATATATCTTATCATGAGGAATTACGCGTTATTGCTAAAACTCATGTTTTTTAAGGCTCAAAGAAGGCAAATTCTGCGTCTTACTGCTACGGACTCCGGAGAAAGTTTGGTGCTAGAATAAAAGGTCTTTAATATTACCCTTCATACCATATATAAAACACAACAAGCTCAATTTCGATTTTCACAGATCAGAAGTATCGCATATCTTGCGGTTCCCTCGCCAACACGTTTGTATACCTCTAATTCCTCTTATCGTTCCAGATTATTGTTGAACTCTAATTTTTAAAATAATTGTCCTAAAGGCCGCAGCCATATCAACCACGACTGATTCTGCCGTGCTATTGAATGAGGAATCTAGCAAACTTATGAAACTTGGAATTTCTGGAACCCCTCAGACAGACCAAAATCATAAAACTCATTTTTGCAATAAAACAATAAATAAAATTTTAACCCGATAAGAACATTTTACATTAGGCCGTCGTTAGTAATGAACTTTCAAGAAGAATTCGATCCAACCCAATTTCGTTGTCAAATTCATAACAAAAGACTTCACGGACTTGATATCCGTGACAAAGCCAGCAAGAGACTCTACTGCTGGAATTGTGTGCGGGAGCTTCCAAACGCGATGAGTACAGTTCATAACATTGAAGAAATTTTAACTCCAGAGGGCCTCGAAGAGGAAGAGGCTCGCTTACGAAGCATGGCCGAGGCGCTCGAGCAAGAAGCTCAAGCTACCTGGGCGAACGAGCTCGACATTATATTGCAAGGAATCATTGATAGGGCTACTGAACTTCAAAATATGATAACATCGGGATTCAAAACAGGATTTCAATCACTCTCGCTTTTTGAATACGAGAAGCTATTTGAGGCCTTAATGAAGTATCTAGAGACATTCGCAAGAGAGAACAGGCTTGAAGAAGGCCAGATGCTGGACGATTACATCCTTATTTATAAAAAATTCATCGGAGAGGCTGAAATGATGAAATACAAAAAGCAGGCTTACTTAGTCTTTCGAGACGAAATAAAAGCGAGGCTAAAGAATATAGACAATATCTTCAACAATATGGAAGCGTCGCTGAAGGATCTGGACCGAGATCTTATGAACTTTCCTGCTAAAGCAAGGATGAATCGTTCTCCTATGAGAGGAGGCGGTGGTGGTGGTTACGGATCGCCAAACAGAATGACACCAGACGTGAACTGGATTGATGAAATAAAAAGAGGTAAGAAATTGTTTGTTTGAATTAGACTAAATTCTACGATTGCAGATCAAGCGATTAAACTTTCACAAAGGATAGGTTCGCCTCCTCCACAGAATCGAGTAAGCGGTAGTCCTATGAGAGGTGGGGGTAGTCCTATGATGGGTGGAGGGAATCCTATGGGAATGGGCGGAGGAGGATCTCCGAACATGGGAGCAAGCTGGTATAATAGAAGTTATCCAGGTAAATTGTGAGCAGATTCATGCAAAATTGACTTCGTTTTTTTCAGGGAAAAAAAGGGCTGGACTTCAATAACTAATGGTGGTTGAAGCTGAGAAATGGAAATTTTCCTGACATTTGTTTCTATGTACTTTAGATCTTGGATTTGAGCTTCTTTAATATCTAGAGATAGCTTTCATTCCATTAGTTCCAAAGGCTACGTATGATATTTTTCTCTTTTCGTTCTGCATGAGTAACGATATATATTAATAAGAGTATTCTTTTGATGCTTGAATTGAGAAATCATTTTTGAAATAAAAATAACTTCTTTTGGAATATGATTTCATTTAACACATATTGACATTCTGATTCAGGTGCTCAGTGGCGCATACATAGAGTATCCACCAACAAAAAGTCAAATATAAATATCGAATTACGCATTGATACTTATTTGGATGGAACAAATTAATTATTGTTCTCCTCACAGTGTTGCGAGTAGAACCGAGCAAGCAATTATAGCAAAATCAAGCTCAATTTCAAGCAAAGAAGGTCTCATTTTTGAGAGTCTATTAGAAATGAAGGGAGGTTATCTAAGTCTATCGAGGCATTTGGTGTATTTTTCAACTTTGCTCTCCTCTTTAGGAAATTTTGGACCCCTCTTTTAATAAGTAGCATAGCGTTCATTCTCGTTAAATTTTTTCGAGTCAGTCTTTTGCGGGCTTGGATTTCTTCGAATGCTCTCACACTCAACTCAGAGTAAAACAGCGCCTTGAGTGCAGGATCGGTTCTCAGATTATAATTAAGTTCATACAAAATATTCTGCATCTCCGGGCCCATTAGTTGTATCAATTTCTTGCTAAAATTATTATCTTGATTTAGCAGCTTCCGATAACTTTTAAAGAGTATTGCAAACTTTCTTAATGCTTTTGTATCTCTTAAATCTTGCTTGCTGCTTTTCTGTTTGGGAGCAGAAACTTTCGGTGCGGAAATTTCTTCTTCCGTGATTTTTGGAGAGCGGGCATAGCAAAAAACTTCAAGTTGATCCTCGCTAAACAAAACTTCTTTCAGTTTATCGATCTCTCCGAGCTTTTTTAAGACATATGTGAGATCGAACTCCTTCTGCATTCGTTGATCTGCCTGAGCCAATAGACGATCTGTTTTCCTTCGACCACAAGTTAGAGTTTTGAGCACGTATTGCCATACTGATAATGGGAGTGTTTTCCCAAAGTTCTTTTCGTAGCTGCAAAAGCTTTCAATTACAAGTCGTCTTTGATCTTTGGTAGAAGTCTCATCACCTTCTTTCCCTAAATCAACGCCATTCAGTGCAGTCAGACTTGAACTGTCTAAATCTTTTGAGCGTGCCTTATTTTCATGCAATTTGTCATCACTCGATCTTTTCTTATGCGGCTTATTCTCTGATTGCTTGCTGTCATTCTTCTCGTTTACTCTCCTCCTCTTTTTGCAGCAAGGCTTTCGCTCGTCCTTTCTTGGAGAGGGCTTTGTATATTCAAATTCGTAGAGAGAATTTGCAATCTGGACTTTCCTAGAATAATTGTTGTATGCCCTTCCAAAGACCGCGAAAACTGCAACGAGCGTACTAAAGACACCTCCGACTGTTGTTAAAACACTATCAATTTTCGAAAAAACTCGAGTTGTGACAGCTATCTGAGGATTTTTCAAAAAATCCATTGATAGATAAATTTCCTGAGCTCCCGTGGTAACCGGTTTGGAGATATCACTTCTTTGCCCATTGATCAAATAAGTAATATTCCGGTTCGGTTCAGCACTAAAAAAAATATTATCTTCCGTTATAATAGTCTGTTGCGCGAATGACATGTCAACCATCTTGGTAAATAGTCCTGGAGCGACACTCCATGAAAGAGAAACAACAGACCTACTTACCGGCGTCGAATGATTGTGGTAATCGAAGTTATTATTTGTAAAGTATAGAGCAATTTTGGGTGGGCTTAATGAGAGTACGTTTTTTATCACATTCTGTGGAGCGCAGACAACTTCTGAGGCATTTGTTCCATTTTTGCACTCCACCGCTCGTAGTCTCACTGTTTGAAAGTTTTGAGTGGCAGTATTGCCTGAAATCCCATAGACAGGAGCAGAAGGGCACAGAGAATTAGCCAGGCCATATAATTTAAATTCATTTTCGTAGCCTTTCCAGTAATCCAACGTGCATTGAACAAGTGGAACTGTGGTGATATTTGTAATTATTGAACCATTATCGGAGCGGGCTTGGGAAATGTAAAGCATTTCAAACCCAAAGAGTGAAGCGTTTAATGGAAACTGGTTATTCTGGTAACCAATAGCAAAATTGAAGTTTGATGAATTGAGTGCCAGAGGACCAGAATCAAACAATGTTATTGTCTGAGAATTAATAGAGACTGAAGTCCGAGCGAAACATTCAACAGAAGTCTTTATAGAGAAGAGTATTGTGAGAGTGGCGACAGCCAATGTCAGGAATCCTCCAAAGGAAGATTTAAACTTTTCTCTTTGACACGCTGTGAGAGTCACAGGGATTCCGAAGATATCGATACCTGAAATGGAAGAGACTATACTACTCATTTTAAGTAAGAATAATTTTTTTATTTGATTGCACGCAAATTTAATTCTTTTCGCCTTACAAGCAAAGCAAATCTTTGGGGCCTTCATGATACTTAGTGACATTATTTCCATTAATTCAGGCGTATTTCTGAGTTTCTCGAACCAAAGCAGAGAGTATAGAAACGATCTCCGTTCATTCCCTCATATTGTGCTGTTTCTTAAACGTTAAGTGAAGTTTTTATTGCAGTTTTTCCTACAATGTTATCTTCATTTCTTAAGGAGGTATCGTGTTACTAGTTAGGACATTTTTTTCTTATCATTCTTTCAGTTTTCAAAGTTCTAAAGACATTTTGGATGATATCGTTATTCTTAAGGCGCTCTCCCAACGTACATTCTATAATAAATTGAATTGATTTAATTACTCGGCTCAAGATTCATATTATGGAACAAAAGAATTTTCTAAGGACCATCTATGAGGTTCTAGCCAGCGCCTTCACTTGCAAAAAGAAGCAGTTTCTCAGTCTTTTCCAATCCATACTCCATCGTGATAACTGCATGTATGAACTCGCTTTTGTTCAAGTTCCATGAGCTACCAAAATGCACATGATTTTCTTTTTGAAGTTTTTCTTGCGATATCAACCCAGCTATCAAACTATTGCATCTTCCGCATTTATATCTGGATATAAGTGGATATTTACTATTAGAGAATGAAAACAAATATTCATAACATTAGAGCACTATGATAAATATAATACTCTTGTTTAATTTTTTATTTCAAAACTCCTGAACGAATGATCCAGAATTGAAGCTGCAGTTAGGCAAGGGGAATAGCCACTGAATTTCTTTTGTCAGACTTAATTTGTGATTCTCAGCAGGCCCAGGGACAACATAATCAAGCTTTGATGCCTCAAACCTCACTTCCAAACGATAAAAAAAGCAAAAATTTAAGCAAAACAATTTTCAATCCATAGACTTTTTACTGTGAATTGCAATACCTCTTTACAATTCAAAACTAGAAAGCCAAAATATTTTGGAGCAATAGCGAGCATTATTTTCCTGAAGCTCGCACTGAAATTCATCTTCCAGGTGTCACTCATCCCTAAACATTAAGCACTAAATAGAAGGATCATCAGATCTACTTTAAATTAATTTTACGACGAAAAACCTCCTGCAAACAGCCTACAACGGTATTTTTGAAAACCGTGTAACTGATCTATTTCTTTGACAAACGTTCTTCAACTAAAAATCAATGAAAATAGAGAAAAATATATCATATATATGGAAATAAAATAATTGTGAATGAATTTGCAGAGACTTTCATATGATTTAGTACCAATATTAAAAGATAATCAAATTTTTTGAAATTGTTCTTTCAAATAGTTCAAGTCTTGGAATCAGGTGAGTTTAACCCAAAATAGTGCTTTTGGACTGTAATGTTTTTATTGAGATTCTCTTCAATTTTTCTATTCTCAGAAGGAACGCTGACGGAGTCTGTTGAGATATTATTTGCGTTTTTTAATAATCTTCTCCTATTTAGCATTCTTTTCACTCTTTTCTCAATAAAATCCTGGATATTTGCTCTCTTCGTATCTTGGATATTCTTTCTCCTCCGAATTTGCATTTCTTCAAATGCCCTCACACTGAAATCCCTATAATATGATTCTTTAAGAGCTGGATCATTTTTCAAATTAAAATCAAGTTCTGACAAAATATTCTGCATATCTGTCCCCATCAGCTGTATTAACTTCTTATTCAAGCCGTTGGTGTTCTGCTTTTGCAGTTTTTTATAACTTTTGAACAAAACTGCAAACCTTCTTAGTGTCTTGATATCCCCTACAGTTTTGCCTTTCTGGTTGGGTTTACTGTTTACTGGCGTTTTTGTCTCTGTTTCTTTGTCATCCGTAATTTTCGGAGCTCGTGCATAGCAAAACACTTCTACTTGATCCTCATTGAACAACACCTCTTTTAGCTTATCGATCTCTCCCAACTTTTTCAGAATATATGTAATATCGATCTCATTGTGCATCCGTTCGGTCGCTTGAGCCATGAGACGGTCAGTTTTTCTTTTTCCGCATGTCACGATCATTTTCAGGAACTGCCATAACGAATATGGCAGAGTTTTGCCAAAGTTCTTTTCGTAGTTTTGAAAGCTTTCAATGAAGGCGTCCATCCGACCTTTAGCTTGGGCGACTGCTTCATTATTTCTCTTACTGAGAATAGTTATTGAAGAGACATCAGGATCTTTAACTTTCTCTTGCGCCTGCGATGTTTTATCTTCTGGATTCTCAGGTTCCTTGGGTTTCCGTTTGCAACAAGACCTTCTCTTCTTTTTTTCTGGAGGCGTTGCAGTTTCGGGGAGTTCAAATTCATTTTTGGGTCTCCTCTTGCAACAAGGTTTTTCCTTCTTCTTTCTTGCAGGTGGTAAAATTTTGGTATTTTTATCTTGGATTTCGAATTCATAGAGTGTATTCGCAATCTGAGCGTTCATTGAATATTCATTATAGAAGCCGGCAAAGATCGCCAAAATTCCAACCAATACACTTGCGACTCCTCCGATTGTAGATAAAACACTTTCGAATTTTGGGAAAGTACGAACTGTGAAAAACATCTCGGGGCTTTTAAGAAAATCGGCTGTCATATATATCTCCTGAGCTCCTACAGTCGATGGATTGGAAACGTCGTTCCTTAGGTCTTTGATAAAATAAGTAATATTTTGACTTGGATCGGAGCTCATGAGAGGATTGTCATCCGTGAAGATGGTTTGCTGAGCCAAATAAACTCCGATTAACTTAGTAAACAAACCTGGACTGACGCTGATTGTAGAAAAGCTAATGTACCTGTTTACAGGTGTTTCATAGTCATCAAAGTTGAAATCATTATTCGTATAAAAGAAGGTAACTCTCGGTGGATTTGCAGCAACTATACTATCAATCTCTGTTTGTGGAGCACAGGCTATGCTTGTTGCATTTGTTCCATTCACGCAGTTTACTATTTGTAGTCTTATAGACCGAAAAGTTTGACTGGTTGTAGTTCCTGCGATCCCATATACATCAGCTGAAGGACATAAATAATTAGAGAGACCATACAATTCAAATTCAGTCTCATATCCTTTCCAATACTCAGAAGTGCATTGAACAAGTGGGACTCTGGTCGTATTTGTGACTCTCGAGCCATTGGATAGTCTTGTAACAGATATATAAAGCATCTCAAACCCATAAATCGAGGCACTGAGAGGATATTGATTACTGTCATATCCAACCGCAAAGTTGAAGTTAGAAGAACTGAGTTCGAGAGGGCCAGGATCCGCCAAAGTTCTTGTTTGACTTGAGATCGAGGCACTAGCTCGGGTAAGGCATTCAACCGTGCTTCTGACTGAAAATAGCACCGTGAGAGTAACGACCGTTAATGTTAGGAATCCTCCAAAAGCAGACGTGAATTTCTCCTTCGAACAAGCTGATAGAGTTACAGGAATCCCAAAAATATCGATTTTAGAGATCAAAGAAGAAACTAAGTCCATTTTTATCAACAAATAATTTTGTAAATTAAATATATTGCCTTTTAATGCTATCTCTATAAAAAATTCTCACAATATTTCTGGAACTTTGGGATCTTTCTGTGTCTCCTACTAAAAAGACTAAAATGTAGTTTTGTTTCAGTCCCAGACGCAAACCACTCAAACTCCGAAGAAAATTAGTTTTTTTTCCTCATATTAGCTCATATTCGCGCGAGAGACCTTACATGTGTGTTAAAATAATCTCCAATTATTCCTATGCATTGCAATCACTCTTGAGAAGCAAAGACAGAATGTATAGAAAAGCCCCAAGAATTTTTAGATATCTTATTCCAGATGATTAAACTTAGAGAGAATTTTTGATTCGGTTTTCTTCCTAATTAGTTCGCTTAACCAAATCTTTCTAGCTGGTAGATTAAGTTGAAGCTAGTGTTTTGTGCATGATAAAGTATTGTAAAAGGTTTTTAAGGGATTAATCTATGAAAAAATGATCCTATGTTTATTAAATTGAGCTTTCCAAGGTTTTATTGCGAAATAAAAAAAGATACATTGAGTTACAAAATCAAGAGGGTAATTGTAAAGAATGCAGCTCTGTTACCTTAACTTACACTTTGCTTATAAATAAACATCCAATGAGTATTTTAAGAAGGAAGGGAGTGTATGATGAAAAATTCTCCCGGTTTGTTAAAATGGTATTCTAGAGTGCCTCTTGATAATGTCACTTGTGATAATATTAATCAAAAACCCTAAGAGAGAGACCAGCCTTAATTAATTTTATGGAGTTGACTTCGAGTAAGCTCAGGAGCCGAAGATTTAGTAGCAGCTTCAACCCTTACAAATGTAGGAAGAAGCTCTTGTTTATAATTTTCACAAGAGACTCTTTTCGGATGGTTGTTGAAAAAGCGTACGGATTTCCATATCAATTTTGAACGAAACTCGTTAATTTGATTGAACATTGTGCTTCAATGGTAATTTCAGGGTTTTAAGGCACAGAATTAAATCAACGCAGCCAAATTTCAAACTTTTACTTTTTACTTTTTCTGCATGAGTTTTTAATTTAAATCTGAAAATTCTGTCACTGTTAAAATAATTAATCACCAAAAGCGCATGGACAAGGTGTCGATAGCCCTTTACGTTTGCACTTTTTTCCTCTACAGCGCGCATTCGAATCTCGGCCCTTTCTACCCAGAGTATGCGGCTGAGAAAGGCGTTTCTCAATCAGTGATTGGGATTATATTCGGGTATAGAAATTGAAAAAAAAAAATTGCTAATCGTTATGATTAGAGCTACTCCAGCAGGCTCATTCCTCTTATCCCTCGTCTTTGGCAAGAAAATGAAACTCATTGGAAGAAAAAGACTGATGGAAATTGGGATTGTCATGGAGGTATGTCCTTTTTGCCATTATCTTGCTCAAGAATAGTAAATAATAACTAGGCAACAGCCGTCGTTTGCTTCGGGCTTATCGCATTTGTTGACAATATCGTTATCTACGCTATTCTCTCATTCATGTTCAGAATGATGCAGGGAATTGGAATGACTGGTTTTGGCTCAGCATCATATGCATATGTGACGGCAAAGTATCCAGATCAGGCTATGAGTAAAATAGCCATGATAGAACTGTTCACAGGCTTGGGGCTTATGGCTGGGCCATTGCTCGGAGCGGGAATATACTCACTTGGAGGGTACGTGGCAGTTTTCTTAGGCTGGGGTTCCTTTTTCTTTTTGCTGCTGCCTTATCTCCACCGGAGTTTACCAGAGGACGCACCTTATGAACCTCCAAAAGTTCCAATAAGTTACTACTCATTACTCAAGATTAGAGTATAACTTGAAAATTCAGCTCATCATCTCATTTCATTTTCATAGCGGCTATTTCTAACTTTCCTAGTCCCGATCTTCATTATGGGAGGTGTCGCTTCGATAGAGCCTACAATGCAGATACACTTGATCAGTTACGGTTTTTCACCTCAAATGGCGGCAGCGGGCTTCATCATTGGAACGATAAGCTATTCTATGATTATGCCGCTTCTCAATAAGTTCCCAGCAAAATGGGACAAACGGATCCTTATTACCGTTGGCTTGGCATTAGCTTCTATCTGCCAATTCTTATTTGGTCCAACACCAGGTGTCTTTCCAAGGTATTGCTTCAATTTTAAAGATTTATATGTGCTTACGAGTTATTAAAAAAAGCGAGGTCTGGATTGTTATTGTTGGTTTGCTGCTCCAAGGATATGGGTGTGCTTTTAGTTTGCCTCCCTCTATGCCAGAAATGATTGCTGCTGCAAGCACCTACTTTCCTGAATCGAAAGATGACCTGTCCGATAGAATTTCAGGTATTATCTCATTATACCTTTTGATACTCATACTTTCAATTTAATAGGACTTTTGAGTGCGGGTTATGCTCTCGGAAATCTATTTGGGCCTATGGCAGGAGGAATACTTGCTGACTACTTTGGGTATCCGTGGGGAGCTGCGATAATCGGGACAGTCACCACCGGATATCTAGCGATATATATTTTGCTTCCAAAAGTTTGGCCGGACTCTCCACGCACAGTTGCCCCGAGTGAACCTACAGTAGAAATGAAAACAATAGAGTCCAATCTATAAAATTTTTTTGGAGACTAAAGATAATGATGACGAAACTTTGAAAAGTAAGCTCAAAGACTTTTTTTTTATTGTGGAGAGTGTGACACTTTGTCATACTTGAAGGAGCTTTTTTCAATTTTTCTCAGATTTGACTTTGATTAATGCTCAACAAATAACTCCTATAAAAATGTGTTTCAAACCTGAAATAAAGACCTCTTCAATAGCTTACAGAGGGATTATCGAAGGAAATAGTTGTTAAAGCTTGAACATATCATCTTTATAAATTTTTCGAACCAGAATGTTTGTTCTTGACTCTATCTATCTACTTAACTCTCCTTTAATTTCGATGAAAACTGACGTCCGTTCTTCTTAACCTGCTTAACTACAAGATACAATTGAATTCAGTAACAACAAACATAAAAGCTTCAATTTCTGTAAAATTTTTACTCTTTTATAAAGACTTCGGGATCTGTAATGAATGAGAGCAATATCGGCAATAAATATTCAATACTATCAAGTACATGAGTCTCATGGCCAATTAGGATTCTAATTTGTGCAAAAGTGAGTGAATTTTCGTGATTTATTGAAATAATTTCCAAGGCTTGAATAATGAGATATTTATTAATCGAGTGAGGTATTTTCGCGTTATCAACCTGTGAAAATGGGTCGACTCATTAAATTGGTGTTTAATTAAATAAACATAATTGCTCTTGGAACCATTTGGGCTTACAATTGAAAGCATGATAAAAGCTCAGACAACTTCTCATTCTAAATGGCAACAACTCAAACAGCTCGATTCTCACTTATGTTTGAGTGACGATGAGTGTCAGCCTTCAACACACCCCAGAAAATCATCATCATCAGATATGCCAGACTCTTCTTCGACTTTAACATTTTCACGAGAGAATTCACTTAACTTTGCGTCATTTGGAGAATGCGGTTTCGATATATTAGCTCAGAATGCCAGGCGCCAGAGGAGAGAGCGTCTGCTATCAGCTAATTTTGACAATTGGGAGCAAAATCAAACGCATGCAACCAACAAAAGGGTGATAAAACACTACAGTCTCGAGCGATGTTCTTTTTCAGAAATTACTGACCATCGAGTTCTCAGCTCTACGATTGAAAACCTCCGAAAAAGAGTAAATCAACTGAATCTTTTGTTTTTCTAAAGATTTGCAAAGTCTCATGATAGCCTCTCAGTCATCTACCAAGATTTGCAAGAGGTTTACGGTTCATTAACACAGGAGCGCAAAAAGATCATTAGAAATTTTGCTCGATTGATCCTTATTTTCCAGATGTCTAGCACTTTTGACCTGAAAACTCACAGATGCAAAATTCTATTGAATGAACTTTCGCGATTAGAAGGTCAATTTTTCAGAAAAAACAGTACGAGAAAAGAAAGAACCCTCGCTAATGGACAGGAAAATGACCTTTCTAGCCCGCTATTATATAAAATTCCAGAATCTCCATATTTATCAAAAAATGAATCTAGTACTTCAAAGAGCCTATCGAGAAGCGCGACCATCGTCGTCCAGAATTTCAAGTAAACACAGTAAAATAGTTGATTTAACTATGAAAATTATTGCAGGTTTATCAAAAAATTATTTTATCGGGCGCGCTACGTGTTTTGCTCCATAGGCCACTTTTTCAAATACGATACCAAAGGTACAAGCTTTCCTTAACACGTGAGTAGTTCTCTAACTTTCACCTTGTATCTAGTGAATCCAATCTTCAATAAATACACAGAGTTAGTTCATACACTGACAGGAGATTTTAAAACAGGAGGAAGCAAAAATAATTCTATGAGAAGCAGCTTACAAGACGAGTCAAAGGGAGCAACCGCTTCATTTTGTAAATTTCGAGTTCCGAGTTATAACTTATCCTCGCACACAGATGAGAACAACGACTTCGAGCATATTTTACTCAATCACGATTATAATCGAGCCATATACAGTTTTCTTGACAACTTTCTCAATAAGATTGAAGAGTTTGATCCAGTCACCATTGCACAGAAGGAAGTTAGTCTTCAGACCCATCTAATTTCCAAAAAACGAGAATGGATAGCTAAAATTGAGAAGTAAGGATGTCTAAGTATTTAAATTCATTGGCGTGCATCAGGCTGAAAATTCAAATCAAGAAGAAAGAAATCGATTCTAAGATAACTCATGAAATGAAAGAAGAAAGAGTTAACTGCAAAATTTGTGGAGATCAAGTTCGGATGCTGTTCATAGTCGAGCATTCGAAAAATTGCAGAGAGAAAATGGAGCTGAAAAAGAAAATGCGAGATGTGGATAAGCTCGTCAACGATGATATTTTTGAAGCAGTTAAGCTCTATCGAGAGTTGCATACAAAAAATGTGCTAGCAAGGTAAGGAGAATCCAGTTTGATGAGCGCTAATGAATGATTCCAGACGAGAGTTTCAGAGAGTGAAAAAGAAGCTCATCGCAATGCTGCAGGAAGAACCTGCCAATTTTAAACGCAGAGGCTCAGTCCAAATACCCCATACCCAACAAAAAAGATATAGCCAAGACTTTTCCGCCTTGGAGCGGACATTCAACGAGAATAATAGCGAATCAAAGGTCAAACTCTCCTCAAGAGCTGTGATTAAAAATCAAACGACCGCTTTTCTCGATATTCGAACAAGTAGGGATTTACAACATTATTTCGTAGCTTTTATTCATTTTTATTATTATAGAGAGTCAATCATCAAGAGATTTGATTGGAGATAAATCAAAAATACATAAGTTCAATACGATGATGATTCATGATGAGGAATTGGCGGAAAATGAGCAAAAGGTGATTGAAGAAGCTGTCGACAAAATGCTTGAAGGATTACCTAATTCGAAAGAAATTTCTGAGCTTACAGATGATTTAGATGTGAAAGAAACGTATTCCACGCCTATTGAGAATGCTGTCAAAAGGAATTTGCTCTCGGAATTCCCCGAAAAGCCAAAGAGGAAATCTTTAAGACGCAAGCAACTTGATAGTGCCGTGAATGGAGGAGTTACTCTCCCGGCCTCCTTTTCAGACATCGGAAATCGTAGTCGCAGCGGAAGCGATGATCAAGCGTTTTTGGATGAATTTGAAATTCCAGAACGTTCGGAAGTGAGCGGCGCCAGGAGGAAAAATCCAATTCGGAAAAAATTTATCGAAGAAGAAGGATATAACTCTGATGAAGGCGCTACTTCACCACATTATATAACCGAAAACGGTTTGACTGAGAATTTTGACCAAGCTTTTCAGGAGTTAAAGGAAGCAGGAGAGAAAGACGAGCCTACCCAATCTGGTTCAACCAAACCGCTTCGAGCCAGCATCACAAAGCCGAAAACGGAAATACATAACCAATTGCCCAGAAAGTCACGATTCTACTCCCAGAAAAATATCGAAAATGAATCAAAATCAGTCGAAAAATACCAAGATACCAAAAAAAAGGAGCCTGAGAACGAGCACGAGCAGAAACTAAAGAAAGCAAAAGTAATAATCAATTAATTGCATATCTAATCACTTCCAATAAGACTATGAAGCGTGAGCAAAGAAGAAAACATAACTTTTCAATGGGCTCGAATACAAATCAGGGCGCTCCCACCAATACTAATAATCTCTTTGCTCCCAAGGAAGGAGGTTATAGATTTGATGAAGAATATCAGGATCAAATGAAAAAGAAGAAAGTTTTACAATTAGAGATGGAGTTGATCAAAAAAAGGATTACAGAGAACTGCACCAAAATGAATCTATATGAGCATATCAAAGAAGTTGGAAAAATTGTTCACTCCAGTGAAAAGTTTGGAAAAAGTACTATGACAATTTTAGTCACTTATAAATAACTATTTTTCTATAAAAATACAGAGGTAGAGTCGTGGTTCTCTGAAAAACAGAAACAGATGGAAGATTTAATAAAGGCGCTTCCTGAAGGATACTCAGATGTAGCCGGCGAAAACTTCCTTAGGCATCTGGAGGAAAAGAAAAATGTATTAAGAACATTCGACGAAATTCAAAGACGACTAGACAGTTTGGAGAATCCTGTAATGCCAAAAAAACTAGAAAGGACGCATAGCGTCCATGTTTACAGGCAAGGCGCGCTGGTTAGCGAGTTCGCCAAGTTATTCACGAATTCTCACGGGAAAACCCAAACAGATTCTCCAGCAACGACTGGAAAGAAGCATCGAGCAGGGGATAATTTTGAGCATGGGTTCACTCAGTCGTTCCACAGAGAAAACGAAATTAATGCCAGTCCAGAAAAATCGGATTTCTGCAATTCTCCATTAAAAGTCATCATGGACTCTAAAATAGATGTTAGTAGCAACGTATCCAACTCCAGCATCAAAATCGAGGGAACAGTGTCAAACATACAGCCGGATGACTTAGATGTTACAAAAACAGCCACTGGAAACAGCGAGGAAATTTTACCTACTACAGGAAATCGAATGTGTTATGCAACAAAAGCTCCACAAAATTTGGTGCAGAGAGATTTTCCTGAAATTCTTGATTTGGGAATGCATCACCAAACAGCGGATAATGAAGCCCAAGACCAGCAAGAAGTCGTCGTTCAAGTTTCTGATAAAGAAAATGACTACCAAACAGGCAATTTCCATGAGAGTCCAGTTTTATCGAGGTCTCCTAAGGTTGAGGACAATAAGATTTTTTCTGCTGGTGGATCGCCTTTTCATGCTGAGGAGGGTGCTATTATTAAAAAGAAAGGCAGTCCCATGCGCATGTTCGATTCAGATGTAAGATCGATCACGCGATATCACGAATATACACAAGACCTCGAAATTCCTCCATTTGATCCATCATCGAAAAGCCAACTGGAAGACGATACGGAAGAAAATGTAACAGATCAGGAAAGCAAAGGTACCACGCCAAAAATGAGTCACTTTGGGAGAAAAGCCCGGAAAGAGGGTCGCTCTGCCACAGCTCTGATGGCTGCGAGATCCAAAAAAGATAAACACCGAAGACTGACATCGCTTACCCCAAGGAATGATCCTGGCTTCAGAAAGAGTTTTTCAGGCAGCGGCACAGAAGAGAGTGAAGAATCGAAGGATAGAACTAGCTTTGAAAGTAAGGGGCTGAAAAGGAGCAGTTCTTCAAGCCAATTGGTGATTATCCCAGAGATTGAAATCTACGAAGAGGACCCACAGGCTGACAAACAAAGAGTCCCTTATGCAGATATGGCATCTATTTCAAAAGGTTATTATAGTGATTCTTCTATCAGATACTCAACTCCTGGAGTCGCGCAAGAGAAGAACGAGTAAATTTTTTTTTGCCTCATGATTTCTGAGGACTCAATATATTAAATAGGGACATTATTGGAATCGACAGCTTTGAATTCATCAAATTCATTAGCAAAGGGGCATTTGGAAGAGTCTGGCTCGTGAGACGAAAGGCTACTAATGATCTTTATGCCATGAAGATAATTGATATCGCTGAAAAGGTAAATAAATAATTAAAAATTCTCGATCATGTATACTTCATCTTTTTACACAAAATAGCAAAACAGGAAGTTCCAACATCTCGAGAGCTTGAAGAACGAAAAGAGGATATTTCATATGCTTTGTGGCGATTTCGTCGTGAAAGCGATTTTTACTTTTACTCATAAACATTTCATCTGCTTTGTCATGGAGCTTATGATTGGAGGAGATTTTGGAGACGTCCTCATGGAGTATGGCCGTCTGGAGGACTGGGTAGCGAAATTTTACGTCGCTGAAATAGTGCTTGCTGTTGAGTACCTTCATTCACTGGGCATTGTGCATCGAGATCTAAAACCTGACAATTTCCTGTTGGATGCCAAAGGACACCTTAAATTGACTGATTTTGGTCTCTCTGACACCGGAGTTCAACAAAAAGTTGAGGACGCGAAAAGCACAAATAAACCAGCTCCCCAAAACCGGATTCAGGAGTCCTTAAAAACGCTAATGGCACCTCTACCAGAATTAAAAGTCCCTGGGAGAATAAGCTACAGAATAAATCATAAATGTGAAAGCATATATAACGCTCCAGCATTTCCTGATATTTCCACCAATGAGACTCCTCGTAATAAAAAATTTGAGATCGTTGACACGGCAGCGATGAATCGAGTCAGTCAAGGGACTGAACTTTTGAAAAAAGCAATGATGAAAGAAACGAAGAACAGTTTGAACGCTGACCAGTCTTATAGAAACTCGATAAATAAAAGCGATTTGGGAGGGACAGAAAATAGGAATAGTAAAAGCATTCAATCAAATGTGTCGGAACAAGGGTCTCGGATCTCAGTAAGGAAGACTCTTCCAGTTGCTCACAGATTGATTGGCACTCCGGACTATATGGCCCCTGAAATAATCAAAGGATATACCGTTCGACATCCATCTGTCGACTGGTGGAGCGTTGGAGTTATTATGTTCGAATTAATAACCGGCATTCCTCCATTTAACGCAGATAACGTTGAAACGATTTTTGATAATATCGTCAATCTTAGAATTCCTTGGGAAGATATTGAAATAGGTAAGCACTTTCTTTTATTCAGAAAGTTTAATCCTATAATTAGGCGAAGGAGAAGACCAAATGAAACCTGAGGCTGCTGATTTGATTAAGCAATTGCTAAATTTAGACCACACTAAGCGTATCACCGCGGCAGAGATAAAGAAGCATTCTTGGTTTGCAGGCATCGATTGGGCTAACATTCGGAAAGGTGATGGCCCGATCATCCCGCAGCAGACGTCAGAGTTAGACACAGCGAATTTCCGACGAATGCAAAACAGTAAAGAAGAGAATCCTTTCCTGATGGGGCATAAAGAGTCCCTGTCTGGAGATGAATTGAAAGAATTTATGAAAAAATTACGCTCGGAAGACGATTCGCAGTTCACGATGAGCAGATATGACATCCTGGATCTGGCGAACAGAGACTTGTACGAAGTACTGAAGTAACAATTTATGGCATGACTCTTGAGGCATTAACTTTTGTGTTTTTCTTTAGGCAACAAAAAGAAAGCAAGGCGAAAGCTGAATTGAAAAGTTTCAAAGAAAAAGAGAAGATTCATGAGCACGAGCTAAATGAATTCAATAGCAGCTTTGAAATTGATGAAAGATCGATGGGAACTATCAGTAGAAGAGGTACTGATTTTATAGTCGAAGAAGAAGATATTATTGAACAATAATATGCCATTATGCCACAAGTAATGTTACTTTATCGCTGGCAATATACTAAAACCAACTCAAAATTAGGTCTAACTCAATTTTTTTTTCCAAATGTGCTGGCGATCAAAATGATTAAAAGTTTGAGAATCTCCATAATCAATGTCTTACAAAGCGAAATTATCAAAGGACACCTATTATTCATGCTATTTCAAGGCCTAAACACGAAGACTTTTCTATATTCATGTCCATTCATTTATTTTAATTTCAAATCATTTTTTTTTAAATGGTGTCAATTGCCTAAATAATATCTGTTTCTAGTCTTTTTTTCAATCATAAAAATCCAGAGAATCATTATTCGAGTTTCTTGCCGAGCTTTCTCTATGTTGTGCCTCAGAAAAGGGACAACCGAAATCATTCTGAAGTGATTTATCTTAGTTACTGCCTCAAATTAAAATTTAACAAATAAAACCTCTCAAATTCAAATAGTCTAAATAAAAACTTAAATGACAACTTTTTTCTCGAGTAAATCATCGTCTTTCCAATTGAGAAAGACCTTCTTGAACGGAGAGCTGACGATAGCGGATTTACTCTCGCAATTTGAAGAAGATCTATCATTAAGTAAATTACGTAGAGAAATCGTCCACGACGGAGGTAACATTTATTAAAAGACCAAATTCAGATATCATGAATATCAAAACAAGGTACTATTTCTGCAATCGTCCTTACTTCGGATGATAAATACATTATTTGTGCCGGAGCAAATCGAAAGATTAGCATATTTGAAACACTTTCAGGGAAACTATCACATGAGTTTAATGATATTCATACTGGTTTTCCTTGCTGATAGTCTGCTCGATAAATAACTGAATTTTAATAGATTCCATTCACAGTTTGACTCTAGATGGAAAGGACCGGTACCTGGTATCAAGTGCCCAGGACAAAACGATAGCTGTTATTGACTTTATTGAGCGAAAGCTAGTCTACAAACTTGATATCGCAGAAAAAGGTGTTATGCAAGTCTTCTATAGTGACTAACTGAGTTTATTCTCCATTTAATATCAGGCCAACTACGCATGCTCAATATTACAAAGGATGGAAAATATATCGTCCTAGGGACACAGGATGGTAATATTTATCTGATCGGCAATGAAGAACGTGCTATTTTGCATAAATTCGATCATGAACATCGAGGTACAAACTTAAAGCCGAGCTTGTACTGATAAAGTGACCTCTTGATGAAAATCAGACGCGGTGGTGCATTTAGCTTTCTCCAAAGACGAAAGATTTATATATACAGCTTCTTCAGACAAAACCATAGGTGTTTTCGACTTGAAGCTCAGGAAGAAAATCGACAGCCTGAATTATATTCATACAAGTATTTCACTTGTTTTAGACACTGATTAACTCAATTTGATTATCTGCATAGATGCGATATTGATGGCGTTACCAATCAAAAATGACAGCTTATTAATATCATGCTGCCTTGATAATACTGTCGCTGTTAGTGACATCAAAGAAAGGAAGGTGATAAAGAAGTTCGACAATACGTATGCAGGTAAATTTGCGCTTTGACTGTTGGTCCTTAGCAAAGCTAGATGTCATCTATAGAATTGCAGTGACAGCGGATGAGAGGCACACAGTTGGAGCAGGTCTCTGGGGAAAATTGTGTATTTACGACAATGACCGTCTGCAGCATCTCTATACTTTTGACTCCGTTCACCAAAGTACAAATTCAAAGTTTGATTACTTGCTAAATTTACAATTACAATCGTTTTGAAGAACAATTTAGTGCTCTTGCACTCTCAAAATTCTGTCGCTTTATTGTTACTGCAGGAGCAGAGAACTTTATTAGTGTTATTGATCTCGGAGCAGACCAACGAATATCATTGCAATTTACAAACTATCAAAGTGAGCTTTTCGTCTGAAATGGGAGCTTCTCATCTAAAATATAATAGATTATGTAAATTGCGTGACTTGCTCAAACTTGCCGAGCACTAAGCTAGCAGCAGCTGGAAGTGTTGACGAAACTATAACAATTTACTCTACGAATTCGAAAACCCAGATCAGAAGAACCTTAAATGCACATAGTGGTCATAAAAACTGAGACTTTATAAATTTTATTAATTTGGTGTTCTGCTCTTTCTTTGAAACAGGTGGAGTGACTGCTTTAGTTTTTTCGTCTGATGACTCGATGCTCTTTTCTGGTGGAGAAAAAGGTGATATCAAGATGTGGAGTCCTGATTTAGAGAAAATTTATAATTTTGGTGCAGTCCATGAGAGTATCTTTGGTTCCAACTGTTAGAACTTAAAATGATGAACTACTAGGTTCAATACCCGCATTGAAATTAACGAAGGAAAATGAGTTCTTGATCTCAGCATCAGAGGATTCAAAAATGGCAATTATCGCTCTCAAAGACCGTAGAATAACTCATATATTCTCACCTCTCAAAAGTATTCTTTTGATTTATTATACATTTCATCGAGAATTATCTAGTGGAGCTACTCACACTTGCTTTGTCGAAATCTAACGATCTCTTCGCTATCTCCGGATTTGAAAGCACTTATAGATTATGGGATTTTCGCAGTTTGCAAGAAGTTGCTGTCTTAGATTCACTACATACAGGTAATTTTCATATCAAATCAAGATCTTTTACAATTTTTTTTTGCAAAGAATGGGTCCTCGCAATCGCGTTCTCTCCAAATGATCGCTTCCTAATTTCTGCAGGTTCTAATAGATCAGTTGTGGTCTACGAGATTGAGGAAAAGAAAGTTTTCCACGTCTTCAAAGACGTTCATACTGGTAAACTACTCTCAGAATTGCAATCCATCAAATTATATAATTGAAGATTGGATTTTGGCTCTCACAGTTAGCTCATGTGGTGACTACATATTCACAGCTTCAACGGACCGATCCTTCGCCATCATATATCTGCCAGCAAAAGGAGTCAGCCACAAATTCACAAATCTGCATAACGGTAAATGCTTCTCTTAGTGTGGAAGAAACAATTAAAATCATTCATTAGATTCCGTGACGTCTATCGCTTTAAGCTCTGACAAAACATGTGTCATCACAGGATCCAAGGATAACACTGTCAGAATGTCAAAATTTAACCGATTTCTAACTGAACTGACTGTCTCAGGTACTCTTCCTGATACGAAAAACCCCAGACCTTATGATAATTCAATTAGAGAACGACTTTACAAACGCAAACGAAGATCGATTGATTCTGAAAAAGATGCTGCTGAAGCTGCTTCTTAATTTTATCATTGCAAAAGATGTTCCAAGAGTCTGCGAAGTCATCCAAAAGTTCCCAGATCTTTCATTAAGACCACATGGGTTCTACTTGTTTCATATACTCTCTCTATGTGAAGCAAATAACGCAGAGTACATCTTGCAATGCATCGAGAGCAAAGCAAAATTCTACCTTGATTTTACCAAAAAGACGCCTCTACATTACCTCCTTAACTCAAATGCAAGGGATCAGTCAAGAATAAACGCTATCCTCGCCCATTCCGAAACCTTGTTTCCTCAACAACCTAACATTGACATCATGTTTCGATATTTCTCTTCAATTTTTTTCCAAATCCTGAAATTGGACAACATTCATGTCGCTACGTTTCTAAAAACTTGTGTTTCTAACTTCAGGCTGGACATTATTCCATCCTTTGGCAGGATTAAGTCGATGAGCAAAACGGGATTTATCCGATGCATCTATTTGCATCCTAATGAAAAAGAGGTCGCAAGTATCCTCAGATATATCGATGAGCAAGGGAACGCTCCTATTAGTTTGCAATACTTTCGGATACCTCTTAATTTCAGTCCATATTCTTCAGACATGGTAAAACTACTCATGATCTTGCTCGAACTAGAATGCGATGATATCTTCGATACCGAAGCTGCAAAGATGCTGATTGATTATTTTTGGACAAACAACAAATGGTTCGCGAGGGCGTTTGCCGGTTGTTATTCAGTTTCAATGGTGATTTTTTCAATTTATGCTGGACTGAGAACCAGAATATTACCCATGGAGATAATCGATTTTATATTAGTTGGCTTCATGTTCATCTGCGAGATTTTCCAATTCACACTTATTTTCAAAAGCTATTGCAAAGATCTCTGGAAAGCGATAGACTTTCTGGCATTGGCGCTGAGAATTATGGCCTATATTTCAATTTGGAACGATGAGGATAGCAATGAATCTGACTGGTTCATTTGCTTTGCTCTGCTCGTTGGATATTTCAAATGGATCTCTTGCCTAAGGCTATTCAATGCGACAAGTAAATTTGATCTCCTCATTACAGAGAAGTATTGATTTTTGATTGATTATCGTAGGACGGATCGTTCGTATGCTTGTGGAGATTATATTAGATCTAAGGAGCTTTTTCCTGGTGGTCATTATATTGTTGATAGGATTCAACCTTATCTTCTACCGACTCTCAGAGGACGATAGCAGCACTTTCGGCACTGAGCTTCTGAACACTTATATAATGTTATACAGTCAGTATGATTACTTGGGCTATGATGCTCCTCAGGTGTTCTTTTTCGTGGTCGTCACAGTGGTTTTGTCGATGATACTCTTCAATATGTTGATCGCAGTGATGAACGATACGTTCAATCGGGTGCAAAGTCGTAGAAAGGTTGCTGAGTGCAAAGAGAAGATAAAATTGGTGTTTGAGAGTGTGGTGATAAAAAGGACCTATCGCCGAATGCTTTGCCATAAGAAACTCAAAAGAGACAATTCGATTAACTATTTGTTCATGGTTGAAGAAAGAGAACAAGAAGTTCAACTAAACGCGAAGAATGAGTTAACTACGAGGATTAATAAACTAGAAAAGCAATTAGAAAGAGTGAACGAGGTCGTGAGCCATAAACTTGAAAAGTTACCAGAAACCATTGAAAAATTATTGCAGCAAGAGTTGAATAAATTTCAGCAACAAATAAAAGTAGATTCACCAACTTCAATGAAGAACGAGAAACTTGATCCGGAAGAATGGGACGAAAGCACAAAAAACTGCTCACCTGTGTAAGAGATTTAAAATTTTATGAAATTATGCTAATTTCTCTCTGATAGGCTAAGGCTCCATCCTCCCTCTGTCAATGGAAGATCGAAATTAATAAATGAGGCTCATATTTTACTATTAGCAGGTGATCAAGGCATCGAAAATACCGATAGGACATCAACTATTCAGCCGGCGGAAATTACCACACAAAAACTCATTTAACTATTGCTCTTAATGTCAAATAACCATGCTTCTAATAGTTCTTCTTATAATACCTGTTGTAAGTTTCATCGACAAATCATATTTTAGGTTCCCGTTTTTCAAGAGTATATACAATCAATTCCTCTCTGAAACCTTATTGTTATTCAAATATAAATGTCTAAAAGATCTGTTTCCTTCATTGAATACCTCCCTCCTTCTTCAATAGATTATTTAATAATTATCGGCAATTATATATAGGCAATTACATTGAGATTATATGGCCTTACTATTATTATTAATGGATGAGAGATTAGAATTAATTTCTTAGATAAGCTTCTTCGCTAATCGGAATGTTTTCGCTAAGACCAAGGAGAAAGGTTGCTTTAGCACAATAGGTTTCTCTTTGATTGCAGAGTTAGTTTTTCTTGAATGCTCCAACAGATCTTGCTCAATTCTCTTCATCAACTTCTCCAAAGGGTCTTCAAAGGACGGCTGGCTCTTATTCTTTTCCACATAGATATTATAAGCCGAGTAAGTCCCGAAATACTTTTTGGTTTCCTCCAAAGTCATCTCGTATTTCATCAGCGCCATAGGCTTTCGTTCAACTTTCTCAAAGTGTGATTCAAAGTCTATTGTGGCGTAACCCGAACGTAGAATCCTCATATCGAACTCGAAGTGAGACACAACAACGTCAAGAAATTCATCATGTCGAGTTTGAGCGAGCTGGCTAAATTCAGGATCTTCTGAATAGTAGTTATAGTCAATCCCTTGAGTCGCATAGCCAGAGATGGCCAATACTCCATCAGGAGCAAGGATCTCATCCTTCAGGTATTGGATCATTTTCTCAGCGTCGAACCAGTGGAAAGCCTGTGCGAATGTCACCAAGTCGAATTTAAGGCCCTTTGGGCTGAGTTTTTCAGCGATCTCATAGCCATCACATTCAATGGCTTGGATTTCGGCTGAGTGCTCAAAAGTTTTGAGTTTTTCTCGAGCAACATCGAGCTGTTTCGCGCTTCGATCGTTTAAGACTCCATGTTTTGAGAACTCTTTAATCAACTCAAAAAACATGATTCCAGTGCCAGAAGCAACATCCAGATATGCTTCCTTTTTATCGCAGAACTCCTTTATCGCTTCAATGAACTCTGATGGATACTTGGGCCGATAGATGTCGTAGTTTTTCCCTTGGTTGTCATACCCAAATTGATCTCTGACTTTGCCTTCCATAAGCTTTGTTATTCTTCTTCTGTTTTCTTGGAAAGATATGAATTTCGACTTTTTTTATTTTTTTAAAAAAGTTGCGGTTAATAAATAAACCTCATTGACGCAATCCTGGTAAGTCTGTGAGACAATTGGCGTCATTAATCAAGTGCCAAACAATAGAGTTCAAAAATTAAATTCTCATGCTTGAGCCATACTCGCCAGTGATTCCTCGAGAAGGAGGACGAGGACGACGAGGACGACGAGGACGACGAGGACGACAGCTATTTGAGCAATTCAAGAGATCTCGATGGAATAGCTTCAGTACTTGTATGTTATCTAAACACAAGCTCGCTGTTTTTTTATTATTTTCCTCTGTGAGCTTTTAAAAAACAAAAAAAAGTACACAAAAAAACCTGCCAGTAGCTTAAATGTTATTAGTCAAGGGATTTTAGAGCTTTAGATAGCAGCCTGACCTGATTTAATGAATTTTGGAAAAGAGTTGTTTTGAATTCCCGGTTCTTCAAGATCAGAAGTATATCAGACACTCTTTAGTTTTATCAATGAATCACGGATTAAATTTTGGACTCTGAAGTTTTATCATCTATACCTCACAAATTCTGCTATCGTGTTTTTGCCGACGAGCGATCTACTCGAAGTGAATGCTGAGTATCTCAAGATACAATCAACCCAGGCGTTAAGTTGCTCAGATAACGTAATGTATCTAATTTAATTCATTAAGGAGGATAAATATTTTTGAGGTAGAGAAGGTGTCACATCTAATTCTATCTAGCGCAAAAAAAAACCAAAAATTGTTATTAGAAAATGTATACCTTGCTCGCTTCGGCAAGTTGTTGAGATTCAATCAGTAAATTCCATTTGATTATTTTTTCATTGTTATTTTTCACTGAGACAACTAATTTCTTTTCTCTGCAAGTGAAAAACGGCTCTATGAGCCCGAAACTAATTCTAATTGATACAATGAGATCTTTTTGCATTTAGTGTGGTACTGACTCACGGTTGTCCTCATGAAATTCATAAAATTTTCTTCTCGCTCAGGACCACTATCGTAAGCAAAATCCTGAACTTCAATTCTCTCAGTGAGACTGTTCAATTTTCATCTGTCTTTCTCTCAATGTTTTTTATGTTTTATTCCAGCTCTCTCAAACTCTCTCTTTTTTCTTAGTTCTCAGAGAATATTCACTTGATTACATCGATTTGACAAAATCAGTTTTTGCTGAATTTTTACTGCAACAATATTCTGAATTCAGTATTTTTTTTAACACTGGCTTTGGAAGGATTTCTTGACCAGCAACTCTTTTTGATAGGCAGATAAAAGATTTAATCTTTATAAAACATTTGAGCGTACAAAACCAGCATGAGTAGCAAGCAACACATCTTGGGAAGTCCTTGTCAAAAAGCAAAACTCAAAATTATACAGAAAATTCTCCGCCATCCAGACAACAGAACTTGTGCCGACTGCTCTGCCAATGAACCAACTTGGGCTTCTTTAAAATATGGAGTTTGGGTCTGTTTAAACTGCTCTGGCTATCACCGTTGCATCGGAGCTGTCCATACGCGTATCCAATCCGCTTATTTAGATCAATGGTCACACCACAGCTTGGAAGTTTTTTCTTCGCTGACTAATGCGATCGCCAATGCTTATTGGGAAGCTAAATTAAATCCTCAAGTCGATAAGAAACCCGATCCGGACCACAAACCCAAAGAAGGCCTTGATTTTGTGAAGAAAAAATACCTTGAAAGGAAATTCATAGCACCTGATAGTAAAAATCCAGCAGCTCACTATCTCGAATTCAGACATCTTGTTAAACATGAAGACGATGAGCTGCCTCCTACAAAGAAGAAGATGAAAAGTTTTGACCTCGATATGAGCAAATTTGCCAGAGCTAATAAGAAATCTCCAGCAGCGAGCACGAACATTTTTGAAGGCATGAAAATCCGATGCAAAAAAAGAGCCTCAGAATGTGAAGGGGAGGCAACTCAGAACCGGAAAACTCCAAAGCAAAGGGCTCACCAGAGACATATTCAGACAATTACAGATCCACGAGCTCACCACAGACATACTCGGACGATTACAGACACTGGGGATCATGAGAGACATATTGAGGCTATTGCAGAAATGCACTCACCGCCGTCCAAACATGAAATCCCACCTGAAGAGAGTTCAGATGAGCTAGATATCATTAAAGTTCGCAGTTTGCAGTTTTTACCCGCGCGAGGAAGGAGCAATGAGAAATTGGATCCAAAGAAACGGAGAAATTCAGCACGGTTTTACAATCGTTCAATTTCCAAAGAAAGGGACGCGCTATCTCCGTGGAAACATATGGGGCTGCATGAAATGCCAACAAGCTCTTCGTATGAGCCGTTATCGTTATCGAGGCCAAGGTCTAGAGAGTCAAGCACTGAACTGGAAGAAATCTTTCAAAATCATTTCATGAAGCCATTTCGAACGGAATTTGAGTTTGAAGAGGGTGTTACTCTCAAAAAACTCTCTCAATGGAACAGAGATTACAAAAAACCTCTAGTTCTTGGTAGCTTTCTGATGCATTTAGCAATTGGAAGTCTCTGCGCATGGGGAGCATTAGTGCCATATATCGTCTCATATCTCAGAGGACACATGGATTATCACATTATTTACTATAGATTATTTCTACTCCAAATCATAGGATTCTCCTTGGGACTCCCATTTGGAGTTCAGCTCGGCAAGAAGTTTGGTTTTCGGAAAATTCTCGTCGTGGTTTCAGTCATTTGCTGCGGAGCTATTTTTGTGAGCTCTTATGTCACACAATCGTTTGTGTTTTCAATTCTGTTTGCTTTTTTCCCGGGAATATGTTGCGGACTGATGTATATGATCCCTATCTATTGTGTATGGGAGAGCTTTCCAAAAAAATTTGAGATTATAACAGGAGTTATTAATTCGGGGTTTGGCGTCTCTGCAATTGCTTCTATCGGATTGTGTTATTGGCTCATGAAACACGGCAACTTTGTGGACCTTATCCAAATTACTGTAGGTTTGAGGGCTGATGATTCAGGTTCGGTGATAGCCAGCAATGCTCCATTGATACTCAAGGCATTTTCTACTTTTCTGTTAGTGTTGATGCTGGCAGGAGCGGCGCTTATTTCTTCCAAGGTTACTTCTGGAGGTATAGCGAAATGTCTTTTAGATGACGAGCATCTCACTCGTCATCCATCAGAATATTTGTATCGGCACTCTGAATGTGCAACTGTCAAAAGCGGACTAAAATCGTCTCCGTTTAGGTTCCTATTCGTTATAATGATGTTATCGTCGGTTTTTGGATTCTATGTCTTTATCAGTTATAACTACTTTAAAGATCGAAAACCATTGGATCAGAATCTTCTCATTTATACTTGGGGAGGGAGCATCTTGGTTAATGGGTTCTCACGTATCTTTTGGGCAAAGTTGCTTGAGAGAACTTCGTTCAGGACGGTTAGCAGCACGGCGCTCATGATACAGAATTGTCTTATTGTGATACTAGGACTTCATGGGAAGTATATTTTCTGCTACCCAGTGGTAATTATCGGGGCATCTTTCTGTCTGGGATTCTCATTTTCTGTGTTTCCTCTTGAAGCAAAGAGGCTTTTTGGGATGAAGCACTGTTCGGAACTTTATGGACTGCTTTATTGGGCATATCCTTTAGTGATACTTTTGGTGCACTTTCTTAATCACTTCTTACTGCCATTGATAGGAGAACAAACTATACTCGGTCTGTTTCTTATTCTGACGGCCATAGGATGCTATTTCTGTAATGTAATGGATCAAAATCCACAATGGGAACCGGAAGCGCTGTGGGTGGAACTACAGGTTAAACAACAGCCGTGAAAAGAAATTAATTGTTTACAGACTGATATTTTATTTATTACTAATAACTTCTCGCAAGATAATTGATTACTAATATAATTAAGTAGGCTTTCTAAATAATTCTCTGAGTAACTAATTCAGGATTCATATATTTCTGGTCCTTAATCTCATAGTGGGGATATGTCAGGATGGATGGTGATTAGATGTTATTTATTATTATTCTGTATTGTTCGTGTTTTAATTATGACACTATTTATCTCTTGTTACATCACCCCAGAGCACATCAAATGAAATTATAGTCTGAACTTAAGCCAGTCGTGCTTTTCAACCCAAAATTAACACCCGAAACTGGGCGAACAGTGTCTTAGCTGCTGTTAATGATGATCACTAGCCCAACAACAACAATTCATCGCACCCATTTCGAGCATAGCTCTTCTCATCATATATATATTTCACGCAATATATTTGTTGGGATCATTATGAGATCATTAAATTAAGTGCGGATATCAAAACACATTTACATTCGTACCTCTGATACAGAAAAGATATATGCCTGCCTATCTGGGAGATTTTGGTTAAATCCTCCTGAGTGACATGAAATACGAGACTTACTGGCAATATTTTTTTTCAACAGAAAATTTCTGTTGAGATGGTTGCTATTTCATAATATTACTAAAAGACTCTGCCAAATAATTATGAATCAACGCGTTGACGTGTGCATTCCAAGCCTCATCAAACACCGATTTGATTTTTAAACTTTCGTTAGTCTCATTTACTGTATCATGGAAAATGCTCAGAGCCGCCTAATTAGATAGATCCGTTTAATTCCTTCAAGATCAGATAAATTTACCTTCTCATTATATGCATCTGTGGCTGATTTGTCTTTCGGACCTGCAAATTATTAGTTGTTTAGAAAAATAATCGAGTTAGAGTATTACTTGGCTTATCAGGACCTAGCATCTTACTCGGAATGAGCAGTATCTTGTCGAATGTGTGGAACTTATGTTTTGCTTCAGTTTTATCGGCCTCAGTGAGAGGTTCTCCATTGAACTAATTCATTTTATAGATACTTAGTTAGCCTCTCTCCATTAACATTAAATAGCAAATACATCTTTCAGTTGAGGGAATCGGTAGACAACGAAATCCTTCAGCAAACTACAGGAATTGATAGGATTCTTCTTTAGAACGAGTGACTCAAAATTCACAACCTAGGGGGCAATTTAAAGATGTTGCACAAACTAACAATTACTTCAAGTCGTGCGAGTTGAAGGAATGTACAAACATTTGCGTTTTTGAGCGTGATCTTCTTTAGCTTCTTGAATTTCTTCAGCATTTGAAGATATTTGCTTTGCGCGATATATTCGAATATTGCATATTCAAAATTGATCTGGAGGAAGATGGTGAGCGTGAGCTACTAGTGTATCCCAAGAAGTTTACAATTTCAACGCTGTTTTGAAAATTCTCTTGGCTGAGGACTATCTCAAAAGAGTTTCCATACAAATACAAGATGTTTCCACTTTCGATTTCTGCGTGACCTCCCTCAAGCACACTATCTTTTTGTAGTTCTTTTCGATTTGTTATGCCTTTCTTGTTCAGTCTCTTAAATCCCCGAGAAAGATGATCATAGCTGTCAGAATTTGAAAAGGGGTTTGTATATTACTTGTATTCTATCGACTTCGCTTTTGAACTGCTCGGAAATTATACTAATCACGTCCTCTGGCAATAGAGGCGATCTGCTATCATTAGGAATTTTGTTTTCTGACCTACTGTTCGACTTCGTCTTATTTTTCGGAGCACCTGACGAATAACTATTATCTTCTGTCGATGCCTCCATTTGTTTTCGTTCCAGATTTGATTGCCTTGTATTTTTTCCTTCTTTGGGTACTTGCTCCACCTCTTGCTCTGGATCAGATGTATTAATTTTCTCGTAATCCAGAGTTTGTAGCCCTGGCAGTGTCGAGCATATTGTTTTCAAATACACCGATTTATCGGCTGATATCGGGTTATCTTCCAGCGTCAAAAAAACTAATTTATTTAACTATCACAGTATATATCTTCAGTTTCGTTGGTGTATGCTTACTGGTTTTAAATGACCGACTGATTTGAGATCTGATATTCTATTCTGAGCTAAGAAGAGCTTTTCAAGGTTTTTCAATTGAGAGAGGTTTTCTATCCGTTGAATCTGTACAAAACCTTGCATTACGATTCAGAATATCGAATAAATTACCTTATTGCCGCTTAAATTCAGTTCCGTCAGTTTCAGAAGACCATCAAGAAATTCGATTTTCGTGATGAGATTATGAGACAGATTCAAAATTCTAATTACATTGTTTAACACTGTGTAAGAGAATAATATAGACTACTACCTTAGGTCCTCCAGCTTCCGAAGGCCTTCAATACTGGAGATAAAATTTTTATGTAAGTCAAGCACGTCAAGCTTGACCAACGCGTCAAGATTCTTAATTCTTGAAACCTTATTTTTCCCAACCATTAGTACTCGCAGCGTCGGAATCGTATGCAGATTTTCCAGCTCTTTAATTTGATTGTCATACAAATCGAGGTAGATCAGGTTAGGAAGTGAGACTAGGTTCTCGATCAACTGCAAGCGGTTTCCTTTGAATGTTAACAGCTTAAGTTTTTCCTCTCCCTCCAGGAGCGGAATGTGATTTAGGTCGCGATTATCCAAATGGAGCCTGAAAAAGCAAACCCAATAAACTATATTGAAGGTATTAGAGAGGTTACTTCTCTGGATTTTGTTCTCTTTCCACGACCTTTCTATAAAACACCCAAATTCCAGGGATTTGTGGCAATTCCGCAAAAATAATTGAATTGTTTCCTTCTAACCGTTTAATGGCTCCGTATTTCGTCAAGTATCTGCAATTCAGAAGAAGCACATTAGACACAATACTGAAAGAGCGTCTCTACCTAAATCGATCATCACCATCACCATTTAATACCTCTTTCGTGGTCTCATTGAGAGCTGTAAAAATCGCTGCATGAATGAATTATAAAAAACGGGTTCATACTTGAAGACTGTGCGATTTTCGGCAGCTTTTTTGGTTCTGGTTGAGGAGTAATTTTTCTCTTATCCCCAGAGTTCGCTGTCGTCGCTCGAGGATAGCTTGGATTGCTGAAATTTCTCGGACTCGTCCCTCCAAATACTTGAGACCCAGCCTTCTTGTCTTTTGAAGGACTGAATCGCTTATCTGAAACGTCGATTGTCTCTCGAAGAAGATTCGAGGTCTTGAAGTTCATATTGTTCACTTTTGTTTTAGTTATCTTCCCTGTTGTCATGTAGGCCTGCTCTGGCATGGGATCCGCCGAAAGATTGCGCTCTTTTTCGCGGCTACTAGACTAAAAACGATTATTCGTTAAATACAAATGGTTAAAGGTACTCGCTGGCGTTGGGGTCTTCCTTGTAAGAAATTAATTTGATATTCTTTTACTTCATTGAGAGAGATGAGTGAATAATAGCGCTAAGATGTGTATTTTACTTGGAACTGTTTTGTCGAAGTTAGACTGCATTTGAATTTTGAAACATAGGCGTAGAAATAAAATAAAAAATACATATGAATCAAAATTTCGGTAAAAGTTAATTTGATTCTTAATTCTTCAACCTTGAATTTTGGAGAGATGCATCTCAGCAAGGAGAGGTGAAAAAAAAATCTATTGGCGGATACTCAATAGCTGTAATGAGAGCTTGGATAATTCCGCGTGTCTTATTCCACATCTCTTTTCTAAGAAGAATCTTTTCTTATTTCACTTTATTAATCGAATATGAAGCAATTTATCACTTTCCCAAGGGAAAACTGAGGCAGCCACATGCAAATAAGGCTACTAATCGTAATATATTTCGATCCAAATGGTTATAGATAATAAAGGTAGTATTTTCCAAATAGAAGAGAGTATTATTTGTCTTCACTGAAAGGAAAACAGAACCCTTAATAAAATCAAAAATCGCTATGTATAACTAAATAAACCTAAATTCTTTAGGGATAAATATGCAGAGCTGTCATCAGCTTATCTGCTCTTTTGTTTAACCTGTTATAGTCTGATCTTGCTTTGTTCTTTTTAAATTCTAAATTTTTTATCAGAGTTTTGTGTTTAACTGAGAGCAGTGATTTCTGAAACTCAGAGTATTCATTCCGTAGTTTTCCATTCTCTTGCTTGATACTGGTGCTTGCTCCTGTATTAACATCCGCAGGACTATTCGGGTTTTCCTGCTTACTTTTGCTTTTGCTCAATGCAATGCTATTCACGAGATTGTTCGTATGACGGTCTTCATGATCTAACAATTCTTCAGGCTCTTCACGAAATTTGAATTCATCCTTAGGAATATAGGACTCTTCTCGCTGTTTCCTGATCATCTTTTTGTGATTTTTGAGCAGTTCCATTGATCTGGCTCTAATTTCCTGGACAGAGCGATACCTCTCTTTGATCTCCTGCTGAGTAGGCTCTGTCACGTTCGGAGTCTGACCAAGCTTCTCCAGATCCTCTAATTTCACTGGAAAGTCATCTATTAGCAGATTTCCCTCCCGAAGTATCTTCTGAATAGTTTCATTTATCAAAGATTTCCCTGAATTGGTTTGTTCTTCTTCCCTTTTAAGTATTATTCTCTCTGTTGCTGATCCATCTTGATACTGGAAAGCATCTGCTTTATCTGAATGAAAGCGCGCTATTCTACTCTTTTTTGGAGATGAAAAACCAGATTTTGGGAGGAGAGGGCTCTTATCTGAATTAAAGATTTTCTCGATTCGCTGCTGATTGCAGTAGTCCATTCCAAAAACCCTCGCTTGCTGCAAAGTCACAATCTCTCGCATCTTTTGAGCAGAGGTAGGACTTGCATCTTCAAATTTGAAGAGACCTCGAGGGCTCAACGGGTTAAATTTAGAGTCTCTTTCGGTCAGAGAACGGAGAGGCTCAATCACAGCTTCCCTATTTCTCACAAGGGATTCTAGAGGCAATCTCAAGTTAACTTTCTGACGCGGAGAGATAGCTTCTTGATCTGTTGTTCTCAACTTAACCGGTGTTAGAGTAGCCTGAGAGTTGTTAGTAGGTCCTTCATGGCCAGAGGCCGAAATTTTAGAAGTCTGTTCTACAGCCTCACATGATTGCATTCGTAGGATAGATCTCTGATTTTCGGATTTAGCGTTCGCTCTTTCAGTTTGTGGCAAAGAACCTGGATGAGAAAGTCTGGTGACTGACTCTTGGAATGATAGGGGTGGGATGATCAGAGAATCAGCAGTTTCATTGCTTCTTCGACTTGCGGAGTTATGGACCGATAAGAAATCTACAGCTTGCTTCCGAGTTAGGAAAGTTCGATCCGGTTTTAGCTTTAAGTCAGGGAGTTTTAAGGGCTTGGCGGGCGGCTTTTCAGTGCCTTTACGAGCCATTCTTTTCGCGCTGATCCAAAAATCGAGATCCAAGTTATTATTTCTGACCACAGGTTTGTGCTGGACAGGAAAAGGGATTCTGACGACGAGTTCTTTTCTCTTTTTTTCAAGCGAGCTGACTCTGTCTTCCTTTAAAAGAGGATGCTTCTCAGTTAGACCTAGCATAAGTTCAATTTATTTCGAGTTATGGTAAATTTGTTAACACTAAAATAACATTCACATTTCCACAAAATGAGTTTATTGCGTTGGGAAGAGGCGGAAACTTTCGAGGATAAAGCTATCTCTGAAAGAGTGAATATCTTCCTGAGGAGTATGACAACTGTTCATATCAATATAGACGAGGCTCATTTATGATGATATAGCCTGTCCAGAATCTGATTAAGAAATTTGTATCGTTTACACATCGCTTCGCTCTAGAATATATAATGGCAGTTATGAAAATTAATGATGAAGAAGATAAAGCAGTTCATTGTAATGGAGCGACATTATTCAAATTGCATTGATACACTTAGGTATTGACACAAACACAATGATGCTTACTTAGCCTCGTTCAATCAGGAAGAGCAACTTTACGATAAGAGGAAAAAAAAGTAATCAAAAATTGTCCTTTAACCAAATTGAGCCCATCATTATTCTAATTCATTCAAAAGTTATGACCTGTTAAGCAACGATGATTTCTTAATGAGAGATCTCTTTCAATAAGCGCTGGGTTGGAGACGGGCTCTTCCTAAATTCCTCTCTTCGTTTTGGGGACCCTCTGTCCATGCTCGTGGTGTCATGATCTGCTTGCACTCGATCAAGCGCAAACGATTTATTGGCGCCGTTATTAACCAAAGAATCTCCTAGTTCCGATAGCTTTTCGCACACAGTCTGCAGGTCCGCTCTCTCTTGACTATTCAATTTAAGCATTGACGTAATAAGAAGGCAGAGGTCTGGAGAGTATTTTGATTTCAATTGATTGAGTCTTTCTTCCAATAATTGCTCGTTTATCTTTCGCTTCTCATAATCATAGATTTCAGAAGATGGCTCCAGCGTGGCTGCCTCCAGAATTGTCATACCTAAAGAAAACACGTCTACTTTAGCTCGCGGAGTTTCGAGTTTTGGTTTAACCTCCTCAAGATCCTCGGGAGCCAAGAGTTTCTTGTAAGAACTGCTCGAAAAACTCTCAGGCTTGAAGTTGATTAGGTGTAGGTCAACGAACTTGTAGGCTCCAAAGCTATCTATGAGCACGTTGGCAGGACTGATGTTTGGTGAAGGAACCTGAGCTTTTTCCAGACTATACAGTCCTTGGGTGAGATTTTCGATGAGGTAGATAAGCTCATGCTCTTGGTAATTTGCGTTAGCTTTACGTTTTTCGGCTAGCTCTTTTTGGAGATCGTTTTCAAGGTATTCAACGTAGATATCAATTGTCCATTCAATATTGCAGCAGCTTTGCTCGTCTTTCTGTTTGTAGGAGTCGATTTTGAGGAGATTTGGGTTCGGGAAGATCATGCGTTTGTTAAGAAATTTGAGTTCTCGTTCTAAAGCGAGCGATGAATTGACCTTTTTCTTGATAAGTACATGAGGTCTTGAGTTTTTAGATCGTCGCACAATTGTCACAGTTCCACCGTAGCGAGGGTCTTGTAGCTCTTTTTCAAACGTAAATGAAGGTTTCTTATTAGCTGAGGTGACGCTGCTGCTGTTGTTGGCAATAGTAGATTCTTGCGAGCCCATTAACCCAGAATTTAATATAAATAATATTTGTTGTTTCAGCGCAATTAATTTTGGATCCAAAAAGCCCAATTTATTCAGGCACGCACTCTGAGTTGTTGAGTCTTCATGCTAATAACAATATACCCCTATACTTATAGTCAGTAATTCCAATGATAAAGAGGGTCTTCATTCTTGAATGGTAGTACAAAGCGAAAGCTCATCATGGAAGTTCTAAACTACCAATTGGTTTTCAGGGTTGAAAATCAGTTTGTTAATCAGAGCGAAATCAATAATAGTTCAAGAAAATAAGCATATGAGACTTAAAAAGGCTTAACGAATGCCATAAGAAAGAAAAACTAATCAAAACCTTATTTTGTTTGTCATGCATTTCTTGAAGCTCATCACCTCCCAGAAGAAATATTTTTAGGGCATATATGTATGTAATGGTGGCGCTTCTAAATTTATGAAAAATCAAGAATTTCGCTCATATAATCAAAATTAGAAGGGTGCTTTGAAACTCCGCTGTTAAAATAGAAGTTTCCATTTTCAGATTTGTAACCCTATTTTTGTACGACTTAAAGTCAGGCAGATCATAAATGAAATGCAATATCTGTAGCAGTACTATGTATAGCGAACTCCTTTGCAAAATGTCAAAAAGTAGAATCTCGCATAAATAATAATTTTCTTAAAAAATTACTCCTTCTATGATAAAATGAAAACCATTCAACCGGTAAATTATAACCTATTTTGAGTCAAAAGAACTCAAAAAAAGCAAGCAAATGATGCTTGAATAGTTTATAAGAAAATAGTTATTGCTTGATATTGGTATGATTTGATTCCATATAAGACTCAAGAGATAATTATTTATACTCAAAACTCTTTAGCGTCAAATAATTTTAGCGACGCACACTCGAATGAACGAAAAAACATTATAGTAAAACCAAGAATTCTGATAAAGAGTTTTTAGTCATCACTTTTTAATTTTCTTGAAAGGGTTTGGCGCAGCCTTTTTCACTTTCTTTTTGCCCTTTCCTCCTTTCTTCTTACCTCCTTTTTTGGCTCTCGATGGCTTTTCAGCTTCTTTCAGTTGAATATAACACTGATCGAATTCTCTTAACTCTTTTGTGAAGCAAGCACCTGATTAAATTATTTTGCTGTTACAAAACAAAGCACCATTCCACTATTTACCTAAGTTTTTGAATTCAATTTCCTGGCTGGAAAGATCAAAGTTTTCAATGAATTTAAGCAGCCAGCTTGATGGGTAAATAATTGGTTCGCCGATTGTTCCATCGTTGAGAGGAAGTGTGATCTTCACAGCTCTCACAAGCGCGGCGATCGCGTCGATAGGATTGTTGAATTTGACGCAAGCCACGCGTCCCAGTCTGTTCAAATTGCTCTCCAAATTTCTGCAGTTCATAAATACGCCGGCACCGCTGAAGATGTTTGCTGTTTATTAGAAATGAGTAAAACTAAGCCGTCTAAAGCGTTGATTACGTAAGAAACTTTCGCGGTCAAGTATCATGATATTTTTGTGGTCAATCTGACCAACAGAGCTTCGGAGCTTCGATTGAATCTCTGAATACATCTCTCTAACGGTGTAAGTAAGCGTGTCGAGTCCTTAAGAGATGGTGCGAATTAGAAAGGATCAAAATGAAGGGAAATGCTAACCGATGAGAAGCAAGTGGAAGTTCGAAGCGATCAGTCTGTTTGGAGCATTTGTGTGAAGCTCATGGTCTTCTTTAGAGAAGGTTCTAATCAAAAAAATTACAAATGTTAGGTCTTCACTGAAGGTTCGTGTGATATAACTACCTATATTTATTTGGGTTATTCTTGACCCATTCAATTCGATCTTGATTGCTATTCCCGCCATCATTGTAATCATACTCCACGAATGGGCTTCCTTTCTTGTCAACGGACTCATAGATCTTCTCTTGGGCTGAGAGTTGGATTGTTATTGGGAGATTCGCTTGGAAAGTCAGAATTCTTCCTTCTTTAGAGTGCTTCGTTTGGTTCGAGCCTCTTAGAATACTTCCGTTATCAATCATCATCTGCAACTCTCGGTTGGCCTTGACCATTTCATTTTGGATCGAAGTTCCATACAATGGGCGGAACCAATCGTATCTTCCATTCTTAAGCTCATGTCTAACTTTTATGTGCATTTCAGCAACCATCTGAAGTAATTTCTTTGGAAGAAGACTATTGTTTCTATATCAGAAAGCAAAGGTTAACGATGATGCGAAAACAGGAGGGAAAGGCTTACGCAGACCGAAGGTTACGAGAATAAAAGCTCTCGTCGTGATGTTTGCATTTGGAGCGAATTGCTTGGATAGGACAGCAAACGGCACATACACCATTTGAGCAGCTGGGATCTCTTTCATTTTGGCATTTCTCGCAAAGGGCGTCTGATTTCATGCTTCCGTCATGACCCCTCTCCTTCCAATCAGATGGTAAAAGGTTTGCTTTTTCCTTACGATCAGCGAGGAGAGACTGAACGACATCAGCTGAGCCCTTGCAAACGCTTGTTCCGAATTTCTGTCGAGCGCAACAGTCTTGGCACATATCGTGGATGCAAGAAGGGGATTTCTTGCTGCTGCACATCAAGCATTGATCTGCGCAGTACCTTTGATAGGAGCAAATCTGGATATGGCTGAGTTTGTGGGCAACCAAGCATCCAAAGTATGGCTGGGCTTCATAGAGTCTATCGACGTATTGTCTGGAAGGAAGCGTCACAAAAACTTGTTGGTAGTCAGGCTCGTCAGTAAGAGGGTTGCGATCCTCTTCAATGATGAAATTTTGTGAATCTAGCTGTGTGACTCCATGGACGAGGTGAATCAGGCTTTTGATGTATTCATTGCCAGTTGGAAGGCTCTCAGCGGCTTCTAGGGTGGTGAAAGGTCGAATAATCGCAAGAGTGTTGTTAGCGTTTGGTTTCGCCTCGGCGATCTTATAGAGATTGGTGCTCAGTGCTGAAATCTTCACGTCGTATTTTTCTAAGCAATAGATTAGAGCTTCACCTCAGGGAAAACAGATTACCGAGCTTCTCTGTGTAGAAATCTCTCTCCTCGTAAACTCTCGTCGCGTCTTGAGGAGAATTGAACACGAGGTAGATGCATTGGATTCTGCAAGAGGTTGGATGGTGGTACACAGCTAACTCACTCCAATCAATATCACAGTCTTCGAAGGCCTTTTCAAGGTCGTTCTTTCTAATGAGCTTTCTGCAGAACAATCGAAGCGTCCTTCTGTTATCGAAATCGCGTGTCTGCTCGAAGAGGAAAAGACTTTTTATCTTGTTTCTGTAGAATTGGTCATGACGATCGTGGATAATGCAAGGGTCTCTGTGCTGTGTGTCCTGTATCCATTGAAATTACTTCAAATTCTGCTACGAAGTCGGAAGAAAGTACCTGGCAACATTCTTTGCACATATGGTTGGCGCAGAACGTGGAAGCCAATCTCTCGCAGCTCCTAAAGCTACTTTGGCATGGGACTATTCCGTGCATTTGTTTACTGTCTTCTACGCAGTAGAATAGATCCAAGAGTTTCTGTTTCACCACATCAACGACATTTGGAGTGTCATAACTAGGAACAAAGCAATGAGAAATCAGCATGGAGAATGAAAGATACGTAAATTGCATATCCAGAGTCTTAGCAATGAGATATAGCTGTCCTGCTGTGAACTGATCGAGCATTTTTGGAGTATAAGGCAGTGCAACAATAGCAGTGATATAAGGCTCGTCTGTAATAAGAGAGATGGTAGGTAATTCTAATGGGAAGTAGAGTTTCGGTTTACTGTCTTGGAAGTGATTGTAGAATATCATTGTTGGCCTCATGAAGTGAGTCATTCCTTTGTAGACATCGCTGTATGAGAGTTCCTGTTGCTTTTTTGAAAGCTCTGGTACGACTTGCCATGGCCATTGATGGTCGAACTCTCGCTTTGATAAACTTTTATCTAACATTTCTGTTTGTTGTGTTATGAGACTATCTCTAAGGAGCTTTTACCTGAGTTCACATAGCCTTCAAGGTCCCTCAGAGATATTTTATCGAACTTCTTAGAAGTATGAGGGATATTCTTCGTAACAATCTCGATATCAGTTCGAGCGAGGTCTTTAATCTCACTGCTGCTTGGTCGCTTGTGAAGGAAGTTATCAAATAGTAAGAGCTCAATTCGCTTGGTCATGAGTTCTTTGTCTCCGAAGCAGCTCAAGTTCAGTTTGAAACAAGTGGAGCGTATCTTCCAGTAAGGGTCGAACCTTACAAAATTGAATTCTAGAAGAGAATTTGAGCTTTGAAGATGGGAAGGATTAGTGGACCTTTGAATTCTTGCTCGTTTAAGGGATATTCATCATCGTAGTACTCTTGACGAATGAGTTTAGAGAGCATTGGATCCTTGTACTGAAAATTGGAGCCTTGATAAATTCAAATTGTTTTGAAAAATTTTAAATAGCAATTCAGCGCCGAATTTAAATTAAGCAAAATCCTAAGATACGATTACCAAAGAGAATACACGATGCTGATTTTTCAAAGAAAAAATTGATGTTTTTCAAATCTATTTTTTCCCCTTCAAAGTGATTGCGAATAGATAAATGCTTTCGTGGGGGCAACTTAATGTAGTTGACTCATTGGACTATTCGTCTTGAAATGGATGAGAAAGTGTTTGAAATCTCACTTCAATCAATGCATAGATATCATGGAGAGGTGATGTGTTAATTTTTTCAAGGACCAAGGAGCAATTTTCAATTGAAAAGCGAGTTTTTTGTACAAACTCTTAAATATCTTATTTTTACTAAATCAACTAAATCTTCTCTCTTAAAGACGAGATGAGAAAATCAATTCTAAGTCTAAGAGAGTTCAAGTGCATTCTAAGTCGCCATCGAATTAAGGTGATTTGAGGAACACATTGCAGCAAAAAACGTACAAAAAACAGATATATGCGGACATATCTTCTTCACCGTAAGGTTGCTTCTTTGGTGAATCATGAAAATGTCTCCAGAAATCTTATTTCTCTTTGATTCTTTCATGCGAATGCATTGACCAAGAAATCTTTCTTGATTACTTGTTTTAATCGGCAGTTTCTCTCAAAGATGGTAAATCCGACAAGAACACCGAAATTTGTTGCTTGGAATTTGATCGAATTTGAGAGAAACATAGCAAATCTTCCTCTTCCTATCACCTGAACATAACAAGAACTTGGAATTCATGGATACTTTCGATATACTAAAACCCTCCAAAATCTCTTTACTATCATTTCAATACCGGATATTACCGGCTGTAGAATTAATTTTGTGTTCCAATCAGAGAACATATTCATATAAAAATACGGAAAATATGTTTGTATGTATCATCACTAGTTTTTTGTTAGTTAAGTTAACAGTAAGATGATTCCGTTGATCACTGATAATTAATGAAGTATTTGTTATTTATATTTCTCCCTGTTTGGATACAATGGAAGGAAGAAAAAGACTGGGGAAACCCAGTCATTCGGTTTCGGTTCTGCTTTCTTCAGTCACTTTTATTACTGAATAAAACAATAACACTCTAGATTTGATAACCTGCTTTGATAGGCTCTTGACTTCTTGAACACCTTTTAGTAGTGCAACTCGCTTTTTTCTCTGAGCCGTAAGGGAGAAACTCTTCAGATGGCTTCCTTCTGCTCTTATGACTGGGCGGTATTAAGCTCGTAAAGCTTTTGAAGAAATCCATCTCTGTTTTACTCGGGCTGGTGTATCTATTTGGTTGTTGAATCAACGAGGCACTGCTTCTGCTTTGATTTAGCAACCGGAAGTTTTTGCTCAAAGGTGTATTGAGGTTTTCTGAACTGTTCACCGTTTTAGGCGAAAGTAAATGAACGAAACTGCTGCTCTCATTCTTTGAAACCGAATCACTCTCGTCATAAGTAGTAGCTCTTAGTCCTTTTCTGAAGCTTGATGAGTGAGTCATCATCAAATTGAACGAAGCCTGTGGATTCGATGGACCGGGATTGGCCGTCATTCGTGGATGCTCAAGTTTAAACGTTTGGTTCTGTTTGACTTTCAAGTCATGAGCCTATCGTTGCATTACCCTTGAGGAAATAGAAAACAGAAAGCTAAACATACTTGTTTCTTTCTGAAAAAGTCAAAGTAGGCTTTCTCACCCAACGTTTTTCCAAATAAACTGAGAAGAATCTTGCTCAATTGGTCCAACATCTTCATCGTAACCTCTTTATTTATAAAGTTCTTGTAAGTAGTCTCAAGTTGATTTTCTTTTAGCTCTCTCATTTTGATTTTGATTTCTTTTTCATACTCTTCTATCGACTGCTGCAACGCAATTATTTCTTTCCGTCTTTCGTAATTAGCAAGATCGGTTGGTTTGTCGTTTGAGTAGTCAGGATAGTACTACGAAATCAATATAAAAATTAGATGATTCATATTTTCGATTGATGTGCACCTCCTCCCATCCAATAATCTTTGTTGGAAGGCCAGATTCCATAGATGTTTTGTCGAAGACAGGTTTCTTGCGTTTGCCTAACCCATGCTTGAGATTATTCAACTTCTCTCTAATCTATGATGAAAAATATGAAGCACTCTGTGAATCGAAATCAACGTACTCTCGTCAGTGCTTCCCTCAATGGCATGTTGCCCGCGATAGGATACCCTGAGTTTTCTTGCGTTTGATTGGTCTGGGTATATTGGCTTATAATGCCGACATATTCATCGCTTTTTTTGTAATTCTCCAGTTTTTCCAGTTGATATTCTAGCTTGGAATACTATAAAATTCATTTAAGAAGTGTCTCAGCAGATAGAGAGAGCTACCTTGAGCAAATATTGTAATGAATCTGAGTCCAGATACTTTGGAAAAAACTCTTCAGTGATATCATCACTTATTTTCCACAGTTGTTTAATCAGATATGATAGTCCCTCATCTCGTTCTCTGTAATTTCAGTAAAAATAATACATTAGCTAATAAAGAGAGAGAGAAGGTCGCTTACATGAGGTAGTAATCATTCTTAAGCATCTCAAGATATAGTTGCTTTAGCTCAAATTTCAAGAGAGCTTTTCGTTCTTTTAGCATTTTAATATCTTTTTGCACAATTTCGACTCTAGTATGATTGATTTTTATGTTTTGTTGAAGATTCAGGTTTTCCTCTTCAACTTTCTTAATCTCATCGGCAAAGGTTTCTTTCTTCATTTGATACTTCCTATATTCACCCATCGTGGTCATTCCCGGAGTTACCCCATTCTTTCTCTTGGGACTGCCATCATGATTCTCAATTATTGCAGCTTTTCGCTGCTCCTCCAGCTGCTGTACTTTCAAGCACAAGTTTTTTATCTGATAAATATTTTTTTAAGATGATCTGTCTGAGTATGGTCAATTACTTCTTGTTTATTGCTTTTGATTCGAAGGTTAAGGTTATAGTTATCTAGAAAGACACTTGCAACCAGCTTCTTCTTCTCACGAATTTCCAAGACATTTTGTTGGAATTTAGTGGTTAGCTGCTCCTCTTTTGTGAGTATATTTGCCCTTTTAAGTTCTTCTTGTTTACTTTGAAGAAATTTTGTAAAATTGAGTATGGGTTGTGGCTCTTGATGTTTTTGAATCAGCGATGAATACAATAGGTCATAATCGATAATCTTTTCAGCAGTAATTGAACCCAAATTCGCTTTTAAATTTTTGAAATTATTTAGCGTGTCCTGATGAATCGAGTTTCCTTGCGCTGAAATCCCTTTCTCGTCAGCATTCTTCGTCAATCTTTTACTTAGCTTATTGAGCAGAAGATGATTTAATAGCTTCCTGTTCGTCTCATGGTAGATGAGTTGAGAAGTTTTTATAGTTCTATAATGTCTATCATCATCATCGATTGGCTGAGTGCTCTCCAAGAGTGTGTTTTCCTTCTTCTTTCGAACTTGATAGAGGAATTAATCAATGATTGAAAAAGTAAATTTTGATGGTACATTCCGCGTTTACGATAAAATTCATGAGGCCTTGATTGATCTCTGGTGCCCGTATTTCATTATCATCATCAATGAAATTTAATTGGTTTAAAAAGTACTTGCTTTCTCCCTTCTTATTTTCTAATTGCATGTATCAATCAGATGAAATCTCATTATGCAAACTTTACTGTTCTGCAAAAAGTGATCCTTCTTCCAACGATTCAGTGCTTCGACCTCTGCTTTATCATCAATACTCGTATCTTTCATGGTTTGACTTGGCAGCGTAGTATTTGCCATCTTTGTATTTGGATAGAGCGCCTGTATCTCCTCGAGTCCGGTTGTGGATCTTCGCACACCCTGTTTTGAATTTTCTCTAGTAATGATCTGATGAAGTTGCACTTTCTCTTCTTTGGGAGCTTTGAAATCCTCTGAGTTGAGCTTATTTTGGAGACTCTCCTTGAATTTTTCTTTCAAATTATTGCTCTGACGTCGACTGCTCCTTGTGTTCTCAGAATCCTCGACAAAAGCTCGAACACTTAAATTTCGATGAGGTTTGAGATGTCGTGCGGCTTTCAGTGGTGAAGGATGATTTGAGTCTGCTATTGATGGACTCATAAGGGTGGAATCGCTGCTTCTATCTCGGAAATGATGAGTTGATTCTCCGTTCTTGCTATTATTGAGAGTTTCATTGTAAGAGGTTGCTACTTTCAAGATTTTTGTGCTGAGCTGACCAGTGAGCGAACTTCTGTTATTAGTCTCAGGGCGCCTTGGATAATCAGCAGAACCTGGCTCGGTAATTGAGATAGTATCATTTCTGGTGATTTGATCAGTTTTCCCTTGAGAATTTCTGGTGTTTTGATCTGCAGCGCTTTTGAATAAACTGTATTTGTTGGGAGTGGTGGTGGAGGCTATCTTCGTTGACAAAGTTTCGGCATCTTCCGTTGATTTTCTGGATGACATAGAAGTTTCGCTTAGTCTATAATTTTATTGTCTTGTTATCAAATCCAGTGAAGGTTGTCTAATTCGCACAAAATATTAAGTACGTTTTTCATCAAGATTCAACTTGAGAACTCATTGACAAAAAGTAGTCTCATCTCCCATTGAGTGCCCCTTGTTAAATTTCTACAACAACATAATCATTGTAATAGAAGAGAGTCCAATTAATATTTAGACTTTTACAAACGATAGATGCAACGAAACATTTTCACATGGCGTCGAATACTATTGATTTTCCCACCAGCTTCAGTGAGCACATCAATTAATTTAGAAAAATGATTTTGAATAAGAAAGAAATTTGGAAAACGAGAGCAAAATCTATGATTCTTACATCAGAAAGAGATGACAGAGTAAACGGACAGAGTGTATTCCAACAGCATAAAGTTCCACACCAATATTCATTCTTTTTATCAATAAATAGTTCCACAGTTTTCCCCCATTCTCTCTCTCTGTGTCTTGACGCCTGGAACTAAGTGTTGAGAAGAAGTACTCTAGCCTCATGCTAATCGATCAGAAGGGTGTTAGTAAAACGCAGGATTGCTAGATAAGTGAGACCTTAAGTCTTTATTGATGATGAAAGCTTCGATATTTCCTTCCATGTCGTTTATTACTGCGGAGAACTTTAGCTATCTGTGCAAAGCTGACTTGTAAAGGGAAAACGTAAAGCAAGCAGTGGGGTATTTGCCTCAATTTTGCATTGTGAAAAATAAAACCAATAACCCATCCAACAAATTAAACTTTTTATCAAGAATAATTTCTTTCTTTCTGCTAAATTTACTAATGGAGATACCAATTCGGTTTCTGAAAGCACAGATCTAAATTGATCTCCCCCAAGTCCAAGAATTGGAAAGCACATTTCTTTGTATTTCAGATTATACCATATTGGGATCTCAAAAAATAATAATTTTTTTACTACCCTAATATTCGATTTTTAATTTGAGAGTGCTTCTTTATTCAATAAACATTCAGAGGTTTTCAAAAAAAAGCTTAATGCAATAAATTTTAACTTTTCTTATGTTGAAGTAATAAATCTCAATAATTTTTAATTCATCTCGAAATAATTAATAAGCTGGAGCTTTGATCCTGATTCGAAAAATTAAATCGAATTCTCTGATTTAAAACCATATTTATCAGCAGTTCAACCCAGAGATGTCTGAAGGAGAGAAGAACCTACAAAGCACAGGCTTAACCAAGCTGAATTCAAGAAGATTTCCTTTTCAAACTAAGCCACCTGAAAAACCACAGCAAATATTGAAGAAATACAAATCTTTTTTCGAAAACTATCGCATCATCGATTGTCGCTCTTTATGCAGCATTAGGCTAAGAGATAATGAGCTGTTTCAAACGCTTATAGCTGAAATCGAGAAATTTAATCAGGAAGTGAGGGATGTTACTGAGAAGAAGACTGAATCTGCTTACTTCTCATGGAAATATGCATTGTATACAGGACTAAAAAATTTTCTACGAATAGCTTGTGACACCCAAGACTCACATATGCAGCAAGCGTTTCTTGAAAAAATTTCAAAGTGGTTTCAGCAGCAACTTCAAAGCAGGGTTAGAACGGAAACAGAACCTCCTAGTCCGCAAAAATCGGGTAGTAGAAACCATAGTCCATTGAGGCAGACATCACCAGAGTTCTCGAAGATGCTTCTGAATCCAGTTGCTAGTGAGAAATTAAGCATGTCTGGCTTGTCGACTTTCTCAGACTTTAGAAAGACTAGAGACTCATCCATTGAAGATAAGCAACAATTCGCTGAAAAAGTCAAGGAAAGAAGTCAACGAGCTTCATTTGGAAGGTATATTAACGCTTATAATTACAACTCGACTAATACAAAATTATTCATTTAGGTCTAATAGTCCCGGAAGAAGGTTGACGAAACTTTCTCTAAGCCAAGCATCAATCTGTGACGCCTCACCTACTCGTCCTGGTACTTCTCAGCACTGGGGAGAAGAATCAATTCGCTCAAATTCTCCCTTAAAAAGTCAGTACTGGGGTTTTGGCACAAGACTTTCTCTCATGCCCGAAGGTCAAAACGATTATCTACCTACTGATCGAACTATCACGGACGACAACAACAACATTCATGAAAGAAAAGATGAACTTTCAGGAAATCTCTTAACTGAAATACAAGAAACAAAAAAGCAGTTTACGGAACCGGATGAGAAACCAACTCATAGTCGAAGCGCAGAGAGGAAGCCTATCGATCAGGACAAGCTAATCGGTCATGTGGGCTTGGTTGGAGATCAGCTCGTTCCTATTCCAAATAGAACTGCCAACATGTTTTATAGGCCAAGTAAAGAAATCGAAGAACTTACAGCACTCAAAGACTGGAAAGAGTGGCAGAAGAGGCGTGTGATAAAGAACCAAGAACGTGAGGAAATGCATAAGATGATTGATGAATGGGCACATACAAAAAGTCGCATTGCAGAGGAAGCAGCGAGAAAGAGAGAGGCATTGAGGTATGGATCTCGGTTAGAAAACAGCTCTACAGCATTTCCAGCAGTTATAACTAAGCAGAGAAATCTCATCAAGCCTCATCATCATATAACAGGAAATAAGGTTGAAGTTCGCCATCTTCCCAAGGTCTGCTTCACTGAACCTGATAGAGATTGGTCTCCTCAAAAAATTCGACTTGATTTTAATGATGAAGATGAAAATGGTCAGAAAGAATCTATTTGCAGTAAGGAAACTATTACAGTTTATAAAGAAAGCACGGAAACAGTTTTAACTCCAGAGAAATCAAATGTCCCAAACACAGTGAAGAGGCAGTCTTCAGAGAAAAGAAGTTTAACGCTTGACTCCTACAAAGTAAGGGATGCAAGCTCAATAGAACAGGAAGCCAGAAGGACAAAGCTAAAAATTATTAGGGGATTACTAGGACCTCAGATTAATGTGAGTGAGACTGTGCTACCTGAAGAAAACAAACGCTACCCCTTATCAATGTCGATTATTTCTCAAAATAAGAGACTTGAAGGAGAAAGCATAAGGAAACAGAGACACCTTTCTTCCATTACAAAGAGCATGGAATCTCTTTCCTATGAAGATGGACAACTCGAAGAAATCAATCAGGTCAAGCAAGCTCTTGACAAGTCTCAGATTTCAGTTTCTTCAAGCGCGCTTTTGAGAGGCTTGATGCCGTTTGGTGATTCCTCGAAACAGTGTATCACTCCCGTCCCATGTATTGGATCTCGCTTGATGAATAATCCATTCCTCTCTCAGAGGAAATCAAGAAAGAAAAAGCTGTAAAATGAGCATTGATGCAGGTGGAGAGAAAGAATGAATTCAATTCGTCTCTTTCTCTACTTACTCAGCTGCTCTGGATTTTTTTTAAAAAACTAATTTTATATGCCTAACACTCCGAAAACAGACGAATTGAAGGAGAATTTCCGCCTTGAATTTCATTTCCCAGTTTTCCGTTGACATGGTTTAATAATATCAAAATATTGTGAATTTTTATCAAATAGTATTGATGATTTTTATTTAAAATTTGCTTGTATTCAATCAAAATGCGACTCTAATAATCTGAAAAAATCATGATTTCTTCTGTATTGAGGCTATATGAGAAGAATAACTAGAAACAGGCAATGTTCTGATGAAAATATAAAACTGTGATCAGAGTATACAGATAGTATATATTTAATAATCTCAACATAGAGATCCAGAAAAAAATGGGAAAATTGCGTTTACGAATACACACACACACGGTAAAAAAGTCTCGTTTAAAATTGCTGTGGCTCGTCATCTTCGTCCCCTCCTTTACCTATAGCTTGGTTCCGAGTTACACCGGGTCCTCCTTTGACTTGTGCATAATTCTCATTCTAATTTATCAAGTATTGTTATAAATAGTCAATGCAAAAAGAATACCTTGCTTTTAGCAAATTTATTCGCTTTCGAGCTATAATTTCTTGGCACGTATTTTCTCGTCCCGCTTTGATTTACGCTGTGCGTGATTGACAAATTCGAAGTGTTTAAGGCCTCTTCATTCAAATTTTTATTTGAATATTCAACCAGCTTTGGTTTCAAATTTTTATTGCTTTCGCTTTCAAAATCCTTCTTTTTCTCAGTTCGATCCGGAGAAGTTGCTAAATTCTCTAGCTTATACACCTCTGAATTACCCAACGAAAATTGAATTTCTTCATTTCGAAGTAAATCAGGTTCCATTGGATTTGAATTCTGACCACCTTGGTAAGGCTTCGGATCTTGAAAAGGACTTTCCTCGAGTCTAATGGGTGAATCAACTTGCTTTTGTGCGAGGGAGACTCCCATTTGAGGAGTATTGTTAAACAGAACAGGAGGGTGCTCCATCGGCTCTCCAAATGAAAAACGTCTGCTGAAATCTAACGAAACATCTGGCAATTCTACAGATGGCTGTTGATTGCCTCCTACATCCTTACTTTCTTTCTGAGAAACTGGGATGACTTCCTTTGTCTTATTTACCTCCACTTTTGTCTTATTTTCCTCAACCTTTGGCTGGTTTTCCTCTATTTTCTGTTTGCTTTCTTCCACTTTCGGTTTAACTTCTTCAGTCTTTGGCTTGCTTTGCTCTACATTTGTATTGTTCTGTTCTGTTTTGGTAATCTCTCTTTTCGTATTTTCTGTTTTCCAAGTTTCAAATGATTGATTAGCTTCTTTTTTGGTATTGATTTGAATTATGCTGGCATTGTTAGTGCTGCTGAAAGAGTTATCTGGAAGGACTTTCGTGGCTTTGTCCTCTTTCCAGCGAGCCGCGATTAGCATGCCAATCGAGCTCACGTTTTGTGTATCAGGGAGTTCGATTTCGGCTTGATTGAAGTATGGCTTTACTATTGGAATATGCGCCCGACTAGCTTTGGCTTTGGCCAGTTTTTTCTTTGCAACGCGCCTCTTATAGCAAGCGTAACCGATGCCTACGACTAAGCAAAACACAATAAGCGATCCGACTACAATCAGTGCAATCCACAGAATTAGGAAAACTGTCTGAGAGGTTGATTGAGCTGAACCTTCTTCTTGCAGTTTTCTGGCTCGCTTCCAAAGAAAACGAGTTGAAGAAACTAGCATCCAATCCATGATGTTTGAAAAAGTTTGGCTGATTTCAAATCTCTATAGTTGAACTTATATCGAAACCTGAACTTTAATACATTTAAATTCCCGAATTACTTGTCAATTAACGTGATTTGAATAATATTTCGAAAATCAGCAATTCCCTCAAACATAGAATGTCTCCTCGTATGAGCAAAGAAAAAATTACCCTTTCTGTCTTTATGGTATTGCTAAACCGTTATTATCAAAGCAGTATATTTTTCATTAGTCATCTTCATTATGAATATAAAGACTAGTGACCTGAGGGGTTCCTTTCAATTATAACATTTTAATATGTAGGCAAGCAATTAGAGACACCAAAATTCACATTCATAAATATGAGTAGAGATTTATCTTTTTTGATAGGCAAAATTGTTTTCATGAGACGGAAATGGAGGTAAATACATTTTTCACGCTACATCCTTTCTAGTTAAGCAAAGAATGATTTTGATGACACACATTCACTGAGTAATTTTTCCTTAGAGGTCACTACAAATGTCAAGCATAGAACATATGAAGACACACCAGAGCTGCTATTGTTGAGCCTAAACGTGAATTATCCAATCCAGGAAAATAAATTTTTCTATCTATATATATCTCGACTATTTCAAAGTCTTAACGATCTCGGATCTAATCTGGTTATCTTTGGATTCGGTCTTTTGTTCGTTCAATTTAAAGATACCTTCAATAACAAAGAGCTCTGTGGAAGTTGTGTCAAGACCTTTTCATTCATATTAGATAAAAGTCACTCATATAGTAAGATTACCACAGAAGGCAGCAAAATCGTTTGCGACAAGACCAGCAGCGATAACGTCACTACCTCTGTTCACTGTACCAGCGCAAAGAGGGATTTGGAGAAGGTTCGCCAACTCATCGAGCTCGTCAGCAGAGGTGAGTGGATGGACGAGTCCTCCTTGGTTGTTAATGACCATATATGTTCCAACGAGGGCATTTCCAGCGATGGTGGTTCTGAAAACTTCGACTCCGAGGGTGTCTTGGATAATTTCTTCGGTTTCCTTGCTGATATCGGAGTAAACGAGCGCGTTGTAATCATTGCAGACGATGACATTTCCCAAAGCAGAGAACTTCTCGTCGACGACTTTAATTTTGACATCCTCAGGGAGGGAGTCTCTGATGTGCTTCTTTTCGATATCAGTGATATTATTTGGAAGGAGGAGACCATTTTTGTTTCCTAATTAGGAAAAAGTTAGAAAAATGAAAAAATTGGGAAAAGGAAAAATAGATTGAGCTATCATAGGATAGAGGGATTAGGATAAGGTCGTACCTGCAGTGACTCTACCAACAATACGGGTGCTGGCGATAGAGCAGTGGATAACAGGCATATAAGGAGCAAGTTCAGATTCGAAGATGCTGTAAAAGGTTTCAGACGCTCCGATAGAGACTAAGCAGTATTTGCTTGTGAGTTTGGCGAAGACGCCAATATCGTTAGAATTTTCAAATTGACAACGGGTAGCCATGTGATTTTTCTCTTGTGAAAACTGGGACCTTTCCGGGTGGAAGGATGTTTGCGGAAATAGTTTTTAAATGTTAATTAGAATTAAACTCTGGCGACTGTGTCTTAAATACTCAAAAGAGGCAATCAGTGTTCAATTAAATCGATACCTCTGACCGGTTTCTGTCAGCACGAAAATAAAAGTACCCTATAAAGCTTCTTTGGTGATTTATATCAACAAAAAGATTCCGAGCGCTGCAGAATATGTGAAAAAGATCGGTACTCCTTCAAGTGGTTCCGGGCGGAGTCAGTAGGAGAAAGATAAAAAAATAATTTAGAAATGTTGGTGTTCATTAATAGAGGAATGCTGAACTAATGTAAACTTTAAACAGAAATAAGAGCAGAAGAGAGATTAGTTTCACAGGAGGAGTGAGAAGTTAAGTTGATGGCTTTCTATGTGGGTATGAGATTGTCTTATATATAGTCTCTTAAATGGATTGGGTAAGCTCTAAGATCTCATAAGCGCTTGAGGAGGCATTGTTCAATCGAAATGAAGAGGAGCTGAATGGATTATTGATGCAAAACTGCCTTCTATTCAGAAGATTTTTGTTTTATTGATTTTCTCATGGATTTAGGATGAAAGATCATCAATTTGGCCGAAATTTCCTTTTTAAAGAGGGCTTTCCTTCTGTTCAGCAATAGAAAATCGCTGTAGGTTTGAGTGGTACAGTTTTCTGTTATGTTGTGTTGTGTTATTGAAAATTGACTTTTTGTTGGATACTAGGAAAGACTATTGATGTGAATTTTCTCAGTGGAAACCGATCACTTTCAAATCAATTGTGCTAGTAAATTACTTTTCCTGAGTCTTCCAGCTCCTTCAGGCTGACCTCAAAATAGTAGCAAGACCTTTGAGTTTTTTCCATTCGACAAATTACTTGTACTTTGAGTTTGTTGTCACTATGATGTCCTAACTTTGATTAAACTAATTTACTTTTTCTCAGTATTAAAACAAACTAAACTAGGGCCTTGCAATTTTTCAAAACGAAAAATAATTTGTTGATGAGACTAATGTGTTCTTTTAAATTATAATCATTTTCTAAAATAGAATTAGATATAATATGAAAGCTATACTTGTTAAATTTTGGTAAAGTGTAAAGCATTCGGCTATGAGAATTCCATGAAATGTTTCTATTATTTTATTTTCTGTAGTACTGGTAGAGTAGGAGCGTTTAATAACTCTTGTTCAATATTCCCTAAATGAAGTTGAAGACAGATGATTTCGTTGGTTAAGAGTATCTCTTTAGGTAAAGGTTCCCATCTTCAATTCTCGAAGAATGAACAGTAATACTTCAATTTGAGCTTGTAATATACCTGTAAAATCCTTCAACACCATTTAAATTCTTTTCCAAATTTGAATTCCAAAGAGCTAATGTAAAAAACTCCCAATTCCACATAAAACCACAATTGCACACAAAAATATGTTAGCCTGGCATGAATTAACATTACTTCTAATACACGGTCTAAAGATACATAAATGACACATTTAATCGTCTTCAAAAGAGAAGATTTCAAGTTCTCATTAACAAATGGTCCAATCTCAATTCAAATCAGGGAGAAATTTTGATAGTGTAAAAGAGAGAAGAGTTGAGAAGGATAAAGTTGTAAAGTTTTGAGTTTAAGTAAAACTGATAGTGGAAATGCAAAGATCATAATTCTTCCTATGACTAGAGATATGGACTGAATATCTTAAATTACAAATGAAACCTTTGAAACCAATTCACAATAATGTGAGTCTCAATACTGCAAAAATTTTATATAACTATTCCTCTTTTAAACTAGAGGCCCTTATCTTTCATTTTTCAATTTGTTGAATCTGTACCACTATTACAAAATTAAAATAGAATCCATGCGATTACTCTAACAACGGACAAAGCTGATATCATACTCAGTGATCCAGAGTTTGCTTGATCAATTTCCAAGCAATAATTCTCCAAATTTTTCTACTGTTTGTTTGGATTCAATCTAGCAATCTAAAAATTTCAGAAAAATTAATAGACATTACTGAGAGCCTAAGCTGAGCCGAATAATGTTCTGTAATTATCTGGACTTATTTCATATCATGTTACGTATGAGGGAAGGACAAATTTTCTCAAGAGTTTTGAGGAATCCTTGCTTATTTGTGAAATGTTCTTCAAAGAGAGATTGCTTTGTACGACAATCTCTCAAATGCCCCCCCCCCTACCCGTTGCGTGTTCCCCACATCTATCTGAATAAATAATTGAGCCTATTTAATCTCTGGACGTTATTCGTTCTCAATTCGATATGAAAAGCTTGATACGCAAGTTTAAATACTGATTCTCATTACATTGATAATAAAATTAAAGTTCTATCAACTTCACAGAATATTAACATAACTCAAGATGGATTCTAAAGCACCTGATCCATTTGGCTTCGATACTCAAGGCCAAAACTACGACATATACCGTCCAAAGTATCCGAAACCTTTCGTCGAAGAAATTCTGAAATTTACCGATAATAAAAACACATACTTAGACCTGGCCTCAGGAACCGGAATTCTTTTCTTTGAGCTCTTCGATTCATTCAACAAAGACTGCGTCATCCATGACAGAAGTGCCAAGCAACTCCAAACTGCAAGTGAAAAATTAAAGTCAGTCCAAAGAGCATCTCCTGTCCATGTTTTAGAATGTGATGCGTACGAGATTCCCAAACAGCTCCCAAAACCACTCAAATTTGATCTTGTTACGATCGCTCAGGCATATCATTGGTTCGAGCCTTTCAGAATGCTTGATTATGCCACCAAAGAACTGCTTGCAGATGAAGGTGCTCTTGCTATTACAGGGTATTTTTGTGATGGTTTCGACTACAATTATCTGGCTGAAGATGAAGCTTTCAGCAAATCAGGTCAAAGGCATTATGATGAATTCTATAGAATTGTCAAACCTCACTTTGACTGTGACCGAGATACACTGGATGCGGAGCACAAAGATGTCGATTTCTCTAAATACTTCGAGACTGTGAAGAGGAGTTCTGTGGATATCACAAAAGAACTCACTATTGACGAGTTTCAGAAATACCTTCATACCTATTCGGGGTATAACCTGTACATCAACAAATTTAAAGGTCAGAGCGATATCGTAGATCCTAACGAAAAGCTCTTCAATGATGTTAAGAAGGAACTAGCTGATTTCTATCAGAAGCGAAAGATAAGTATTAAAGAGAAGCCGATAAATATGAAAATGCATTTCTTCTTGATTTTAGCTAAAAAGGTAAAAGCTCTTATATAATTGAATTGGTTTTGCAATGATGATTGGCCTTGTTCACTCATAAGCTATAATATTAAATACATATTGAAACATAATAGCATAATATAATATTAGTAATAGCATTCATGTTTGGTGCATCTTGATCATCAATATCGTTAGTAATGAAAAATTTTCGTGGTTTGGATTGTACCATAGCAATTATTTCAATTTCGAAAAATGAAAATATAAATGCTTGTTTCAGAACTATTGCTAGATAAATGTCATTTTGTAGATCCCAAAAAATCGCGAGGCAATGAAGTCGTTTGAGAGCAAATTTGAAATCAGCAATCTACTGCAAAAATGTATCTCTTGACTCATACACACCAAAGTGATTGCTATTGAGTTTTGAAATGAAAAAAGGAGTCTTGCAAATACAAGAAATATGAAACTAAATTAATTGGGAAATTCCATTTTCCATTGTCCCGAGGAATATAGCTAATTCATACACTCTGCGAACTTGGATTTTGCTATTTTTTGCTTTTCAGCCAATCTCGTAGTTAAATACCTATCTCCAGACTTTCAAATAACAATGCCAATTCAACAGCAATAAATGAAAAGAAACATTCTTCTCTTTGAAAAATAATCCAGCTTTCATTCGAGATTAACACAAATAAATATGTATTCTAACGTCTGAGCTTTGATGATGATATTGTACATTTGTAGACACCCTTTATATTGTATCTTATTGCATTTTCCCTAGTTTTTTTCAATAATGGTCGACTAAATTTACTCTGCCAAGTAGCAACTAGTGACTTCTTTATTTGTCAGTTGCTTCCAATGTGATAGATAATTAATGTATTACTACCTTGTCTTGCATGGCAATAACACCATTTCGCAGTTGACTTGACCAATATTCGATTTTTTATTTACTTTGTGCTGATTAACTCGGATAGAAGATCTTCGATGCAAATCTACTTTTAACTATTGTTTATCGAAAATATTAATTCTTGATAAGTTTCAAATTTGATTTCGGTAAAGTCGCTACTGACCCCAATCTTCGAAAAGGATCCGATCCCAATTAATCAACGTTCCAAACGTTCGCAGGGGTGATATTTCGATGTTCAACAATTCTAATATCTACTGACTCCAGCTTGTGTGATCAGAAATAATCACCGTTCTCGGGATTTTCGTACTTTCTACATTCCCTTCCATAATACATAACCCAGAGTTTTATTGATTTAAGCAGAATATAATGAAATCTTGAAATCTAAATGATCAGTCATCATTGCTTCAAAAATAATATCTTTAGCTTTAACGGAAATTTCTCCAATTTAAGGCTATAATATGACCCTTGATTTCACCCTCTCACACGAGTTTGTACTCAGAGAGAGTATATTTCTATTATAACATTAGTGTTCTACGCCTTCAGTCCTTGCGTCAAATGGATTTTTTGAATTTTTGATTGCTCCGGCAGCTGCGTTTCAAATGTAAACACTGGCCAAATTCAGATCTCAACTATTTTCTGCTCGATATAATTAATAATTTTTCTGTTTTAGTTTTCTTAAAAACAAACATTTGTTTGGAAGAGCTACCAAAGTAAATTCAAAAAGAAAACAGCACGAACATGAGTTACCATTCAAATGGCTACATGCATCAAGGGGACGAAAAACGCGGCAAAGTTGATTTGAGCAGAGGATCCCATGCCATGATGGCTCTTTCGAAGATTCTTCAACATGTGTACATTCCACTCGAAGAAACCCAAGGCCGTCAAGATAACCTTCAAAACCTGAAGAAGTTTGTCTCTCAGATCAGCCATACCATTCAGCAAGTCACCGGAACTGTGACTATCAAGCTACCAGCCGCTGACAATCTTGACGATGATCAGGCCTACAAGAACCAAGATTTAATGAGAAAATACGAAATTCTAGTGGACGAGTGGACAAGCATCATCAAGAAAACTATCAAAGACGAGGATCTGAAGAAACCAGAGCCTCGTAAGTCGCTTGAGTTGATCGAGCATTGGAGAGCAAAGAGTGCCGTGCTGAGCACTCTTTACCAGCAACTCTCAATGCCGATTGTCGGGACAGTCCTTAAGGTAATTAACTGAATGAAACAAACGGATTGCTCATGCTTTTTCTTATAGAGATTGAAAATTTACAAACAAAAGACTACCGACGAGTACCAAAAACTCAATGAATTCGATACTGAATTCAAGAACTTGACGAAGAAATTCAACGAAGCAAAGGACAACGTCAAATTCCTGACCATCCTTGAAAGACAATTCAAGGGAATAGCATCAGGAGATTTCCAATCCATTGAAGAAATTATT
>ENA-UOTX01000143-UOTX01000143.1-compost-metagenome-genome-assembly--contig:-NODE-143-length-78711-cov-11.879251_pt1 | contig 78711 bp, 73 predicted proteins | sample MGYA00238143_ERZ746982 | MGnify/ENA primary metagenome ERZ746982 (study PRJEB28758, sample SAMN06268862) | compost metagenome | isolation source: single cell | place: USA: California, Emeryville, Joint... | reverse complement strand
GAATCTAAAATTGTCTTAAAATCAACAATCAAAAGTAACAATCAAAAGTGCAGCAGCCTAAAGTTTGCTTCTGTCATTTGAGAAAAAAAAGTCCAATTCATATGCTATGTCCTTGGCTATCTTTCTATATTTAGGCCAAATTGAAAAGAGAGGAAAAACGGAACCCTCATGAAAGCATTACATAACGCTTTTACTTCAGCAGCTTCACATTCTTTGAAAAACGAACTCCTTCAAAATTGAAGCTTCATCATAATTCTTATACCCAAAACTAATTTAAGAACTTTCATTGCACGAAATCAGCATTTACATTGCTTCTGAACTTCCTAATGGATTGGCGAAGAATTCAAACAATTCTTGCATTCTAGCGCCAATTATCGTGATAACTCAGAATGAGAATGGCTTTTATTGCCAGTGTTAACTCAAAAATTCAATAAGGTTTGAATTTTAATTCCACCGGTCTGATAGCGATATTAATCTATTTTCGTTGGAGAAATGAATAACACGACCGATATATTCAGCAATTCAACCGTTCCATCGACCTCTTCAGACGATGAACATCCAGGAGCAGCAGCAGTGATTGTCGCTTCTGTCCTGACATTGGCGGGATCTTTAGTTATCGTTCTTTCGCAGTGTTGTTTCAACAGACTCCGAAACTTTGCTTTCAAACTCGTCTTCTACCTCGCTATTTCATCAATGATCTTGAGCGCTGGAAACTTAATCACTATCAGATTCTCTCGCGAGGCCGAGTCCTTGGGCGTTTGCATTCTCCAAGCATTAGTTATCAATTTCGGAGGATTATCTTCAGCTGCCTGGACGGCAGTCATCGCTTGGACGCTATACTTGACTGTTGTAAAAGCCTCCAAAAAAATGTCACAAAATTTGTGCAGATATTTTCCGTTTGGGTTCGGGCTGCCGGTTATCCTTTCAATTATGTAAGTTTTTATCATACATATTCCTCACTGACTGTTTATTAGTCCCGCTGGGTTGAGCAAATTAGGGAAACCTGGCTACACATGTTGGATTGATCAAGATGATGATGACAGTAAAGTAGCAAGCATTATCATCGCGCTTGAGTTCTATCTTCCGATATTAATCATTGCAATTTTCAATATTTACATTCATTTGAAAATCGTTAGAACGCTGAAGAACTACGTTGACACCAGTTTAGAGAGGAGATTCGTCTCACGGCTACAATACTATCCATTAATGGTGGCGGTGTGCTGGTCTTTTGCTATTTTGGCCAAAATTGTATCGCTCTTCGGCACAGAACATGATCTCGTTGATAATTTGGCATTAGCGATGGGAACGCTCCAAGGATTTATAAACGCGGTGATTTATGTGCTTACTCCGAGCGTCAGGACGACTTTTGTGAATTCATGCAGATGCTGCGTGGCAATGTTTAGAGGTTCTAACGGTGAAACTGAAAACCTGAGACTTCCGACAAACCCTGAAGAAAAGGATGCGAAGTTAGAGATTGATATGAAACAACTAAACAACATGAATGCTTCTCAAGATTCTGTACGATAGGGCGCCGTGATTTTTTATGGGTTTTTGTCTGTCATGTGTGCATAGATAAGCTCTATTACACATTCCGTAAAATAGTTTGTCAAGTAATCCTAGGGAACTCAATAACATTCACCTAATAACAGTTGATCTCTATAGCTTTTTCGAAGTGAATTAAGATGGCAAACGTCAACAATGAATGATTTTCTTAAAAAAGGATGGCAGCAAATAATCATGTGCAATATCAGATAGATGAATCAGAGTCTCATGAAAAAAAACATTTGGGTACCTGAAAAGAAGGCTGACAGACAGGAAGGTAAAATTATGAAAAACTTTTTCTTAAGTGCTTCATTCTGAAAAAGTCATTTGAAATTTGTGTAAATGAGAGAGGAATACTGACCCCTTCGAATCTGAGCATTCTTATATTCGGTATTGAGAATTCCGTTTGGATTTGTTGCAAGTAAAGAGAGATGTTCCTCTATTTCAACCCAACGTATTAAAAATGGAATCAATGGGAAATTCATAAGTTCCCGTGATTGACGACATAAGAATTCCAAGGTTTTATAACTTCGGAAAAACTCCCTGGTTTTTCCATAATTTTGAGTTTTCTTAGATTTGTGGCAGAACAAAAAAATTAGTTAAGCTCTGGTCGCTTGCGGAAACCAAAATTAAATTTAGAAATTATCGAGTTGGTCTATTTCAGAGCCAGAATCCATTATATTCCTCTGAGTCAACTGAACAGTGACGAATAAGAATCCATTATATTAAGCCAATTTTTTTCCTAAAGTCTCATCATGTAAATTAACCCAACCATTTAGCCTGTCGTTTTTCTAGCTCGAGATATACTTTTCGTTCCCAAATGACTCCGAGCGAGATTTTTTTTTTTTCTTCAATTCGTAATTGAGACTGGAATATGTCGAACTATAGCAACTTTCCTGTTTAATAGCAGTATCTCAAACTAAATACTCTCATTTCAAATGTGGGTATATCGATTTTTCCAATGGATTTTTTATTTTCCGAAGCTTTACGGCGATGCAAATAAAAGAAATAAATTACTCTGTCCCTCACCAAAATCTATAAATACAAACCCAAAAACTCTCTGATTAATGGGAAACAAATGTCACTCAAACCCAAGGCGTAAAGGTCAAGAGTACGAAATCCACAAGTCGGCATGTAGCTTTCCTCTTCTTTTTTCACTACTAACCTGATTATTTAAAGTTACGATTGGAGAATTAACTATATTGGAAAGAATCTTCGAGGATCTAGCTTGTAAGCTTCAAACTTTCTTTCATAACTCGTGTCCCTAGCAAGGTCCGGTGGATCAATTGACAAAGAAACCTTTTTACAATTTTTCCCTCTCACTGTAAACAAATATTTCAATTATTCCTCGTTTGACACGTTTCAAAGGGAATTTGGGGTGAAAGGCTCTTCGAAAAATTTGATAAGGGTCATAACGAAAAGTTGAACTTTGATGACTTCTTGTGTGGGATACGAAGCTGTTGCAAAGTAGATTTTGGGGACAAAACACGATTACTTTTCGATTTATATGATGGTGATCACGACGGATACCTTGAAAAGAGAGATATACTTTGCATGGTAGTTCCAGTTTGCATTCCTGCGCTAATCTTTTGCTAAAATTAGCTATATAACTACCCCAAGAATCATCTGAGGAATATTACGGCTGATCTGAACATCGCCCCGGACCGAGGCAAAAAAATGATGAGCATGAAGAAGCTTTCGAAGATACATTCAGCGGCTATCATATCAATCCAAAACGGCCAGAAGCCAGTGAAATTCGAAGCTCCGACACGGAAAAGAAAGAACTCGCTGGAAGTTATCAAGCATCATTCGTCAGGTGGGTCGCGAGTGCTTGGTTCAGATGACGATTCGGATGAGAGTTCGATGGTGTCATACGACCAAAACGATCAGCCACCAATTGATGATATCGACTTCAAGGCCGAAATGGGTATTTATCTAATCAATGGGCATGGTTGAAAAACGTTGATGATTTTTTGTAGAGGAACCACGGACCAATGTGAGAGAGATCACGAGAAGTATTATGAATCGGGAGTCACATAAGCCGTTTAAAAGCGGTACACCGAACATGATTTCTATTGAAAACGAGAACAAGCTGAGAGCGCTTTCTCTCAAACGAGGGTTCTCGAAAGAAGCGAATATCAGGACTGAATCCACTAAAGATATGAAAACCTCTGTAAGACAGAAGAACGAGACAAAAGCGAAAAAAACCGAGGTTGCTTTCTTTGATCGTGATGGAAAGCCTGTCCCAAAAGAAAAACTTGTATTTAATTTCACAATTCCCATCGCCACGAACGTGAACAGCAGAATAAAAGAGTATGCTTCGTTTATACTCAGCTCCTTTGATGGTGCGTATGAGAAGGGAAAGTAATATTAGCAATCAGAAGGAAGGGAATTTATTAATCATGTGCTTAGGATTTCTTTTGAGCAGTTTAAAGACTGGACGACGCATCATCCTATGATCATCAAGTATATTAGCGAGAGTTTCCATCAAGATATCTGGGGTATTGACTATTTCTATTTGAGAGAATGGGAATTAACAATAAATAAATTGTAGAGGCGAACACGGCAGCGTATTGGATGAAATCGGCGTCAAATGTGAGCAGTTTTTCTTCTCTCAACATGAGCGGGAACAACTTACTCTCTCCAACCAACCATACTGAGAAGAACAATGAAGTTTCGAAAACAGAGGAGCCAGCAGATAAGAAACCTATTGGATTGGCTGGTCTTACTCCGAAGGCCGGAGGAAATGAAAACCAAGCTCAAATCATCTCTAATTTCCAGAATACGAAAATATATCCCATGAAATATTTGACCAAGTATCTTATCAAGTGCTTTTCAACCGGCTCACGAAGCTACTATTTAGGGACCCTGAGTATTCGGGAGAGCTCTGCAGGAGAGAAAAGCATTTGAAACGAATAAAGAAAAATTATTTTGAAATCCGCGACCATTTCCTGTTCCACTACAACCAAAAAGGCGACAAATTCCCGAAAGGTAGGAGAATATATATATCAACAAGTAACGTATAACAACAACAAATCTGAATAGATATTATTTTCCTCGATGGCTGTTATTTCGAAGAGCTAATCGACGACGAAAAGAACCATAAATACGGATTTTCGATCTCGCATAAAAATCCTTCATACCCGACCCATAAATTTTACACTGATACAAAAGAGCAAGCAGCTAAATGGCTTGATAATTTCAAAATTTTCCAAAAGTAAGTTTATTCCTGCAGGATAAAACTCAACTATGGCTGTTAGTCCTTCTATCTACGATAATTACAATCTTCAAGATCAAATTGGAAGAGGAAAATTTTCTGTAGTATACAAGGCGATTTCTAAAAAGGATAATCAAAGCTACGCTGTTAAAGTTATTGACAAGAATCGTCTAACTCCAGAAGAAAGAGACTTCTTGCTGTAAATGATGATTTTGAGAGTCTCGCATTCATTTACGTTAATTGTCTAGAGCGGAAGTGTCGGTGCTGAAAATATTGAACCACAATTTTATAATCAAACATATCGAAACAATCGAAACGAAAAGTATTCTTTATATCGTCACCGAGCTGGTGAGCGATGGAGATTTATTTGATTATGTTATTCAAAATGAGTTCCTTGAAGGTAATAAACACGAGGAAAATCCTCTTTCTCTAACCTTTTCAAAGAATGTGAAGCGTATCTCGTGATAAAGCAGCTGCTTCTCAGCTTTGTGTATATTCACGACGCGGGCATTATCCACAGAGATCTGAAACCTGAGAATATTTTGATTCATTTGGACGATAAGCAGAATATAAAAGAAATCAAAATTATTGATTTCGGATTCGCAAAATTCGTTAAGGATGGGCACAAGCTCTACGAGACCTGCGGGACACCCAACTATGTTGGTATAACAAGCGAATACTATCTTTAATAACGCTTTAATGATTTTCATATTAGCACCTGAAGTGCTGCTGGGCTCAGGCTACGAGCAAAAAGCAGATATTTGGAGCATTGGAATCATAATGCATCTATTGTAATCAATATCGCTCTCATCGACTCCCTTATTAAAGCGTTTTTTAGACTGAGAGGCTCATTGCCGTTTGACGCGAATGACGTTGAGTCAATATTAGAAGCAACCATCCGAGAACCCCTCATACTTGAGGGAAGGTTCTGGTCGAATGTTTCTCCCGAGGCACAGGATTTGCTGTATAGATTCTTAGAGAAGGACCCAAAGAATAGGATTAGCCTACAAGACGCGCTCAATCATCCTTGGATTAAGGTAATTAGAGCTCGAAGCATTATTTCTTATGACTATCATGAAATTTAGAGAGGAAAAGAGCCGCTGTTGGCCTACAAGAAGAAGAATTTCAAAGTAAGTGCCACTGTAAAGGAGAGGATGCAATCAAGACTCCACCATCTGAGAAGAGCAGTGAAGAAATAATTACATTATTTCTTTTAACTACTTTGGGTTTGGGATTATTGGGACGATTGATTCACACTTTTAAGGATAATTTTGTATATTAAATCATTTTGTTTATCTATGAAGAGGGAGAAATATTTATTACTCTCATTTGTGAATAATTCAAAAACTCATAAATCGCCTATGGTATTTGATAAACGCCTAATTTAGCAATGAGCATAATTATAACCATTCAGGAGATTTCCTGGCAAATACACGTTCAGTTTGAAGACCATCTTTCAATTTCTCTGGTCGCACAGCGACAATTTTGTCTGGAAAGACCTATGCAGGATAGAGATTATGAGCTGAAAATATTGAATAAGTATAGCTACCTCTGCTCTAAAGTTCGGTCCTTCACTGTAATTTATGACTTTTGAAAGAGTTCCAGCTTTTAACTGAGTCAGTGTATCACTCGCGGTTTTTCGTGGACTTTTAGCAGATGATAAGCCACCACCTGATATTATCTCACCCATGACAGGCTGTTTCCCAGAGTGAGGACTATTTCCATTGGAGGTTACCACCACGACACCTAGAGATAAATTTGTACCTTCTTCTCGCAGAGTTTGTTCGGTCAGAAGGAAGTAGATTTTTCCGTTCATTCAGTCTCAGAGTAGTTGGAGATACCACTTGCTCCTAAATATTGAAATCAGTTATAACTGCTTTTTCATTCACGTCTTTTTTTTTTACAAAAACTCGAGGTTTTGGTGAAGGAATATCTTTAATATCTCCTCCGATGATTGGGTTACCAGATCCCTGATGCACCGGTTTGACGGGTTTCAGCTGCGGTCTCTCAAACTCATCAGCCACTTTGGAAGTCTTTATCTCAATACGTCTAAGAGAAATGTTTTTTGGGAATAAGTTCAACTAATTATGATGCTTTACTTCACTCCTCTGATGATTTCATGTTCATATGTGGGTTTTCTACCAAGGTCATTAAAGACCCCTTTTTTCCGGCCTGTTATCTTATCCTGAAACAAATATTACTTCTATTTTTGTTTAACAAAAAATATACTTTCTCAGTGAACATTGCGAGGCGTTGTGACTCTGGCAATTTCTTACTCGAAGATCTCCAGGTCTATAGAACAGCGTTACGGAGCAATTTTTGCATTTAATTACGGTGGATCCATCCTCACCTTCGTGAGTGATTGGATTTCTTCGACCAGGACTCTTCGGACTGGTTATCCCCCACACATTGCTACCTCTTTCGGTTACTGCCCCTGATTCAAGGCTATTCAGCGCAATCGATTTGTATTTTGCACTTTCATGATAAATCTGTAGAGCTTGAACATTCGCTATTAGCGTTATTCAATTATACATTCCAACCACAACAAGTTACTTTTTGGAGAGAGGATCGCCTTAACATCACTAAAAAGCAGAAGATATTAGCGGACGATCTGTGAAATAAAGCTTACGTTTCGCTTTTCGTTCGATCCTTTTTTCGTCGAGTTTCTGGACTCGAAGTTTCGCAAGTGCTGGTGGTTTTAATGGAAGTGAATATCCCTTTATGCAAATATGGGTCTAGGCTCTTTTGGGAGGCTGCACTGTTCTTTCTCAAGAAGGGTTTAGGGCTTTGGAGATCGAGCTTTGCTGGGGTGGTTGTCATCTTGAGTAATTTATTTTCTTTCAAATTAACTTGAGTCGCTCGCTTTATTAGGCTTATCATAAGGCGCTTGAATTTCAGTTTGAACGTGCATTCCAGATTAATTTTATCAAGAAATTTTAGTATAATTCGTGTCTCAGAATGCGCATCAACATGAAAATCTGTCGCAGGCTGATGCATTATGGGAAAAAAATTGTGTAGATGTTGCGGCAAGGGTTATGAACGAAAATCGTCGAAGCTCAGTTTTCTTACAGAAATCCAATGTGTATAATAGAAATCTTGAAAATCCAATATGTTTCATAAAAAGATCATTCCCATTGTTCTTCTAATAGTTTCCGAGTTGACTGTATTGAATATATCATCAAATCCAACAAATAGTTAATTCACATCCCCGCAATTGCTTGAAAATTAACAAAATAGCATGCTACTTTGATCTAAGGACTGAACCTCAAATTTACAGCAAAACTTACTTCATCATTACTGTTTTTTTAGCATTCATTACTCTTTTTCATTCATTTTAAAACATATATATTCATGCTTTGACTATAAATATTTAACAAGAAGAAACAACAAACTTTGATTCAAAAATTGGAATCACATTTTGTTTTTTAAAAGATATCATCACTTTTTAATTTTTCATCGTTTGATAATCTAACACAATTCAGTCCTTCTGCATTAATATTTGGCCGTATCTTCAATATAACGAACTGACTTTGCTTCGACGTTATGTAATTTCAGATTATTACTCTTCTTCTTCTATCAAAATTTCAGATTTTTCAATACAAGAGGATGAATATTTACCTTTCCTTTGAAGAGTTCTTTGGTCATCTCATCAGCGAGTTTCCCAATATCCATTTCCATTAGCTTTTCGAACCTCGCTTTATTCCTTCGAGTTATCAAATCTTTCTTTTCTTCATCCCAGAGAGTTTCTCGTATCACTCTAAATTCATGTTTGTCCCTTTCAATACTAGTCTGACACTCCAAAGTCGGTTTCTCGTAAAGATACTGACCCGATGGAGTTCTATCGAACTCTATTCGCGAAGACCCGGTCTTTCCATTCGATTTGATGGACTGCTTAGCACCAGTCTCAGGTGGGATTTCAATTCTGCTTTTCCTCTCTAACGCCGACTGAGATTTGTTAGAATCCTTCTGCATTACTACGACCATTGTTTTACTAGGACTTCGATACTCATCATTTTCACCGTTCTTATTCGGGAATTCATGTGAAATTGCTGGGTTGCTGCGGTTGGTCTGAGAAGCGTTCAAGTTTCTGGGAGACAGTGAGGCCAAACTCGTCTGCAAATGAGAAGCAGTGGTACCTTTTTTCTCATTTTTTTCGATTTGATAGCTGTTTGAGACTTCAGAATTATTATTATACCCTCTAATCGTTTGAGCAAAATTAGGAATCGTAAGAGGCTTGGTCATGGGATCCTGGTTTGCTCTGGGAGACTCTGAATACTGCCTGACCTTTTGGCTGCTAATCCTCACTTTATTCTTTGCAGAGTCCTGCATTAATTTTTCAAAATTTTGTTTCTCTGTCTGGTATTTCGTCCATTCGTCTCTTATCGCATTTCGAAGTTCTTCTTTTTCTTTGGCAATATTAAGAGTTAGCGACCCTATATTTTCTGCTTGCAAATTCTGGCCGAGATCTGATTCTCTAAGCCCATTGCGCAAATAGTAAGTATTAAAAGTTCCCTCCGATCCGTTTCTTGTTAACTTCCTTTCAGGTTTTGAAGCAACTGGCATGGAATATGGACTCGGAACTTTAGCTTCGTGGAGACGCGGTGTCAAGTTCCTGGCATGATTCCAAGTTGTTTTCGTTCTGTCACATCCGTTCTCTGTGTTGAGTTCAGCTCTAGGGGTGCCTCTTGGAAAACCGTAATCTCTATGCGAGTTTGGTGCTGAAGTTCCTGGACTCCTATTTTGTGAGTTTCCTTCACGATAGGTATTATTTTTCGGTGATGGTTGCGGGTTTGCGTTTATTTTTCCTGTGTTCAAATGAGGAATGAGTTTTTTTTTGTTTGCGTTCTGTAACTGAGAGGTCCTGCCGTGAGTTTCAAGGGTTGGTATCGGTTTTTTATTCGGAAGAGTGTGCATTGTATCGTGTCAATTAGATTAAGATTTAGCCTTTTAAACTCTGAATTTTGAGTTAATGCAATAAAAATTAATTTTTGTTTGAGCGCTTATGAAGGAAGGTTATTATTTTATTGACTTTTATTCCTATCGCCACAGTCGATATATCTAGCAGATACTTTTTGCTAACAGTCAAAAAAACAAAAGCAAAAAGGAGCGAAAGGCTCTCATCTACCAATTGACATGTCACAAGAACCCTCCACTTCTTTTCGTCTTCGTGTGATAAATTGATTTAACTTCAGAGACAATGAAAAGATCTATCAATCAACTAGAGCAGGCTTGCTGTAGAAAAATTGATTCAATTTTCTCTAAGAAGGTCTCAGAAATACTATCTTATATTACCCTACCCTAATAGGTCATTTGCATGGTTTTCAATTTGTTAAGAATAGTGTTGTCTAGGTGTAGCCGTCAAGAATATCTCCCATACGCAATCTTTGAATGACAACGAAATCAACTTCGGAGCTGCGAGTGATAGTGTTCGAATTATATGCCTTTCGTGGTTGTTAGGTCGGGATTAAAAAATTTGACAATTTGTTTAATTTGAAATACATGGAAATTTTAGTTGCCGGGTTATTCCGCGTGGGTCGCAAAATCGGTGCAGGTTCTTTCGGAGAAATCTATCTTGGTAAATTTTACCTTCGCACCCCATTCTCACACCTCCTTTTGTTCACAGCTACCAATGTGAAAACCGATCAAGAAGTAGCTATCAAGATGGTATACATGATCTTTATTCGATTTTCTAAGCTTTTTCCCAGGAAAAAGTGACGGCGAAGCATCCCCAGGTTCTATACGAATCAAAGGTCTCCAAAATTCTTCAGGGAGGAAGTAAGACTCAGATTCAATCAGATGGCTCATTTAATTAGCTGGGATTCCTCGAATGTATTGGGCTGGTGTCGAAGGAGATCATAATGTACTTGTTCTAGAGCTCTTGGGTCCCAGTTTGGAGGATATGTTTAACTTGTGCCATAGAAGGTTCAGTCTAAAAACCGTTCTTTTGCTCGCAGATCAGTTAGTAAGAGAGCGTTGAATTTCAAATTAGCTCATCACAATTGCAGATTAGCAGAATTGAGTATTTTCATTCAAAAAGGTTCGTTCACAGAGATATCAAGCCGGAGAACTTCTTAATTGGAATGGAGAAGAACCAAAATACCGTTTACATAATCGACTATGGACTCTCGAAGAAATTCAAGGATCAGAGCGGAAATCATATTCCTTATAGAGACGGAAGAAGTTTGACAGGAACTGCACGATATGCGAGTATTAATTGTCATCTGGGCATCGGTAAATGGAGATTTTGGAGGCGCGTGCTAGCGAACAATTAATTTTTTCGTGAAAATAGAACCTTCGAGAAGAGATGACTTGGAGGCAATTGGGTATCTGCTAATATATTTTTTGAAAGGCTCGCTGCCTTGGCAGGGAGTCCGTGCGTCGAACAAGAAGAATAAATATGAAAAAATTATGGAAAAGAAGCTTGCAACGAGCGTTGAGGATCTATGCTATGGAATCCCGGGTAAGTTTCTTGTGATTATGACTCTCCCTTACGCGCTTTCTTTGCAGAGGAATTCAGTATTTATGTAAACTATTGCCGAGGATTGAAGTTTGACGAGCGACCGGACTACCAATACTTGAAAAAAATATTTAAAGACCTCTTCGTTGGCCTCTGCGATCAGGAAGACATGACATATGACTGGCAGAGCTCACAGGTAAGGTTCGATACGTGAGAATTTAAACTAATATCGTGTATATAGAGGAGATCTGGACGTAAAAGTGGAATGGAGGCAAAGTACGCAGATATCAACTTACAAACAGAGCCTGCTTCTCAACGGCAGAAATTACAAGAACCGATTATGAGCCATCGCAGGGAGCAGGGCAGGGAACAGGAAAGAGAGCAATCCAAGAGCTATCTGGACTTTGGTGGAGAATTTACTAAACCTCTGAACCCCGTGGGAAAGTTAGTATTCCCTACTAATTCGGCAGAGAAAAATCAACTTTACGCTGACAACTCTAGAATGTCTGAAAACACTCAACAGTCATTTAATCGACAGATGCCAGCAAAAAACTCTGGTCCAGTTCCAACCTTTTCAAAGTCATCATTCGTCGGCGCACAGCCGGTTTATTCGCTGCCAAATGGGAGAAGAGATACAACTCCTCAAAGGAGTAACATTGCCAATGATCACAGTTATTTCAGCAGCATTCGGGAAGAAGGATTCGAAGAACCATTAAAAACAATGACTCCGATGAGAGAAAGACCACGCACAATCACCGCAGATGAATCTTTCGAGAGAAATAACAGAAAGATTTTCGCTGAGCGCAACGTGACTTACCTGAACGGTAATAACCAAGAAGGAATCTCAAGTTTTTCGAGATTCCCTGGGAATGAAAGTGGAAATCGAGATAAAACAGCGCCATTGAAAGAGCGGCCTGTCTATCAGGACCCAAGAGATAGGATACACTCTTCTCTTCAGAATAGAATGAGTATCTTTGAAGAAAGCTTTGAGAACCCGAATTTTTATCGGAAAGACCAGCCCTCTCATGTCAAACCAACGCAACCGATTTTCTCGAGCTCCAACAGAATGCAAGAAGATTCTTTCCTTAATAGTAACACCTATAGAGTCTCAAATAATGAAGATTTTTATGGACTTGGTCCAAAAACTGATCGAGAGCGATATCAAGATAGTTTTATCAGCAAGCCGAACCCTAAAACAGGTTCAGGGAAAGATAATTTAAAGGGATTTCCTTTAGATAAATCATATAATGGTACTTATAACATTAATGATGAGAATGGCGATATGGAAGAATATCAAAGAGATTACAACCCTTCGAAGGCTAACGTCTACACCCAAAGCTACTCGAATCCCAATGACAATCCTTCAAACGGAATCAATGTACTCGGAATAAACAATTTAATTCCCAATCAGTCTTACGGGAATAAAGTGCAATTAAGTAGCAGCAGAGTGAATCGATATCCTTCTCGAGAGAAAGAATCATTAGAATATAGTTTTTCACGCGCACAGCGAGGCGATGAGCTGGAATATAGCGATAGAAAGGCGAATAAAATGTCAGGACAACTGAGCGCAAACAAACCGCAATTTGGGTCGAAAGCCAACATGAAGAATGTGCAAAACTGCTACAAAGGGTCTGATATGATGTCTGAAGAAGAAGTGATTCAATATGGATACGATGAAGATGAAGCCCCTATAGATTCAAGAAATTTCCCTTCGTTCAGTCGAAAGGGGTATCAAGGAGGTAGAATTTTTTCTCAGCCGAATTATTACGACCCGAGAAATCTGGGAACAGGTCTAATTTAGTCACTGACGACGTATAACTTAACGTTTAATAATTTTAGGAAAAAGTGGAACAGAATCATCTGATAGATTGTATGGGTTTAGCAGTAGAGTCACCCACGCTGATAGTAGCCAGTCCTATCAGAAGAAAGAACAGTTGCAAGCGTTTTCGAGGATGAATGCAGGCAATGGTGCGAATATGAAGCCAGTTCGAGATAACAAAATCAATAATTTGAATATAAAAGGCGAGAATGCGATGGAACAAGAGGATTACTTTGAAGAAGATGAAGAGGAAGGAGTATACTACGGCCATTCGTTTAAATATTAACAATTCTGTTTTGTTCGATTATAAATGATGACTCTTGAGATTTCCATGCCTGCTATGAACTCTGTAAATGATAAAATGTTGAGGTAATTTTATATGATTTGAAATCCGTTTTTATGATTTATAACGAGAAAGTTTCGAATAGCTTAAGGATTTCTACTGCAGCTAATTAATTTACATCCTCACAAAGTATGAAATTCATATATTTAATTCTGACATCCTTCTATTAGGAGGTTTCAGACATATGCACTGTTTCCATCAGGTGAGGAACAAGCGTTTTATCGGAGTAATAAGCTCAATTTCGATGTGTGGTCTGAGCGATCGGAAAAAATAAATCAACAAAAAAAATGATTCTGATTGCTTAATAACCGATCGGCAATACATAAATCATAAAATGTTAAAACAAATTTCAGCAAGCTCTTCGATAAATTCTGATTTAATAAATACTTTTCCATTCCATAAAGCTTATCAAAGGAATAATGGTAACTTACTCATTAATTTACAATCTAGTTGATACAATACGACCTAAAGGAAAAACTAGCCGGTAACGATGGGTTTGAGGAAGAGATGAAAACAGAGAGTAATCTCGAATCTCATAATATTCTTCTGTTTTTTTTGTTCAGACTATGCCATTAGCTTTGTGATTGTTACTAACATTGTTGGGAATAATTCAGGTTCCGGGAAAATGATAGTTTGGAGTCGGAGAGTCGAGAATGAGATCTTTGTTTATGATAGAGAATCTCAAACCGAGCGATTTCATTTTGCAGGGCCGACTGTTATTTCACAGCACCAGTTTCTCGGTAACGTAATGTATAAAGCAGGGCTAACGCTATCTTTCTCAGCTGCTTCCAATATCCAGACATTTCCAAATTCAAATTTAGTCCTTTCATACCGAAGAGTCGGAATGAAATGCTCAAAATTTATGATTTTCGACGTGTCAGGCAAAAAACCCTTTACAGTGTATGAGCAGCCTCAAGTAACTGCCGTCGACAATGGTATTACACGTTTCTTCATGATAGATTTATCAAATGATTATAAAAATCTTTCGTGATAAGTGGGTAGATCTGCCGCGTATTGCAAAAGAAGAGGTCTACTGGCAATCGACACTGTCAGAAATCAAATAGGTTATCATCTCTATGAGATTCCTAACCCCAGTAACTCCAAATATGGAGATGATCAAGTCAGATTGTTGCGCAGGTCACGCTGGCCAACGAAGGAATCGAGTAGAAATAATTCGCTCAGAGTTCCGTATCTCATCATAATTACACAACGTAGAGGAATTGGTGAGTTTCGACTTTCATCCAGAAGGACGATTGATAGCAACCTTAGACGTGGCTGGAAATCTAATTCTCAGTGAGATTGAAACTGGACTCGTCAAATTAGACGCCCACACTGAGACAACTAAAGGTATTAACATTTTTAAAATGCAATAGAATTCCTCCATGAGCTTGCTATTTTGTCTTTGCAACCCTCGTTGTTGTTTTTATTTTTCCCTCTCTCTCTTTCCCTCTTCGTGGAGTGACATAAAATATTTGAAGATTTCTATGGAGATTGCAAATGGAGTCCATTAGAGTCTGAGCCGATAATTTATAGCAAAAAGGCTCTCTCGCTATTGAGCCTGTTCGATCCTATAAAAAACACGGAGCTCAACAGCCTTCAACTATTACAGAATGCAACAAATCGTAATTCAATTTGTTCTTTTCTATTTTCAATGATATGATAGTCGCTTATGAGATCGATGTGTGTCCAACCGATGCGAACTTGGTTGCAATAAGTGCAGGGGGTGAAAATGCTGCAAAAATATTTGACCGCCGAGAGTCCAAGATTGTTAAAGAGATCAAAGATTCTGGTAAGAAATCAATTGTGATCATGTGATCCTATTATCTAACTGAACCATCGACAGGAAATGTTACAGCAGTAAAATGGGATCCAAATGGAAAAGAACTAGCTCTTGGAAGTCACGGTGAAGTAGCTATTTACGATTTTAAGTCTGGACACTTGCTTTGGGAGTCTGGAAAAAATCGAGTTGGTATATCAACTCCTCGAAAACGCCTTAAATTTCATCGTTGTTTTTTGTGTTTTAGCGTCTGAAGGAACAACATCAATTGGCTTTATCACAAGATCCATCTAGCCTGCCTTAAATGCAAGATATTCCGAAGAGATTGTGTTAATTGTCTTGGAGACAGAGATCCACAATTTATGAACATTTAAGATACCAATTATTAATTTCACAGCCTTGCATATTTCACATTACTACAGTCACTCAAAATATGATATTTATAAATTGTTCTTCAACAAATTATAGAAACTATTTCATAAAAAGGATAAAAAGCAGCTTGCATGAAGAGCAAATCTTATTTTATGAGAAATTTTGTTTAAAATTCTTTTTAAATCTAGCCTTATACTAATACTCTAAGAGCATTATATACGGCAAAGTTACCAAACGAAGAATTCTTGAATAGACTTCAAACATTCACTTCTGCTTATCTATTTAAAATCAAAGCAATTGAACACACGACTTCTCAATCATGAATACGTTTTACCCATCCCATTGCATTACATTAGAAAGGTTACAGAAATTCAAACTAATACAGTCGCTACAATCGCTGATTGTTTAAAAAAAACCAAAAAAAATCTCTGGTTCCTTTGTTAGAGGAGCTTTTTTGATCATATTTACAGAAAATTTATCAGACAAACTTTTGTAGATTTGTAATAGCAGCTTTTATCACACTTGCTTTTTCCTTAATAACTACTAAAAGAATTAATGCTCTAAAGCAGACGGACAAACGATCATATGTTTAGAGCTTGATAGTTTGCTAGTGAAATTCGAGAGACATTGAGTTATATAATTTCCTCACCATCTCTTATCTTCAATTAACATATGATTACTTTTCCCAAAACAAAACCCAAAAAAAAAAAAACGTGCAAGTAATACTCATCATTCAGTCCTACATACATTGATTAATATATAGTAAAAGTATGTTTAACTCTTATATAATCAATTGGCATTCTATCCTTTTCTTGCTAATTCTCAAGGAAAATTTTAACTCTTATTTTTACTATATGAAATGATTTCATCTCCTCCAAATGTGACGCGCTTCTTTGCTTTTGCTGCTCTTTTCAAAGGGTTCTTAAGGTAACCTTCCTTGCTTGACAATGCTGGCAAACTTTTCTTCTTTATGATTGGACGTGAGATAAAAGGCTCGGCAAGCGTCTCCTTTGAAGTTTTATTTAAATTTTGATATCGAGACTCAACGTCTCCTTGTTCTCCTTCAAAGAGGGGTTCGCTCTGCCTTCGAGAGTTCTCTTTTGTCTTAAGATTGTTATGCTTTTCTATTGAGTTATGTTGGAATGGTGACAAACGCGTTGACTGATCCTCCTTCCGAATTACCGGGTCCTTAAATATCATCTTCGCCATCCTTTCTGTTTTTTTGTCGATCGCCTCTTTAAATCTCAGTTTTTCTAATTCCTCTTCGTCTTGAAGACTTTTGCTAATCCTATGACGATGGTCAGTCGGTAATTTTGCATCTAGTGGACGATTTATTTGTGAATCAGCGTCATCGTCAAATTTGACAACAGCTTCTACATCTTTCCGATGTTTTTCTTCGCCATCAAACAACCCTACATCTAGGCAGATTTCGTTTTGGTTAGTCTCTCGACCGTCTTGCTCTTTTTCGTCAAGTATTGATCCAGCTTTCTCAATACTTTCGCTTTCAGGCAAGTCTTTCTCATCCTCATCAGTAATATTTTCCAATGGACGGCCCGGAATGTTTTGAACTGCTTTGCAACTCTTTGGACTAGTTTTCTTCTTGCTAATATTTAACTTCTTCTGTTCTTGTTTTACGGTGCGATGACCTGCATTGGTTGATGCCAACGCCTCCTCGGACTGCCTGACCTCATTCGGATCCGCCTCATTGATAGCAATATTTTGATCCTTCTGACAATCCTCGCCGGAAAGACCACAGCGTTTTTTATAAACTAGCCTTGCTACTAATACTACCAGCAATCCTCCCGACAGCAAGATAAAGGCAAAAAACCTTTTATCCATCAACTGTTTGCAGATCTCAGTCGACGTGCTCCGCGTTCCAACCGCTGCGATCACAATATTTGTAAATACCAACGCAATGAACGCAATCTCCATCATTATATCAACTTTTGCGAAAACGGCTCGTCTCCTTTCTGCTGCTTGGCTATTTTCTGGTTCTTCCCTTGAACAATTCAGTCTATTTAGCCAAACTAGCTGCCATGGTAGATTCAAAATCAGATAGAAAAGCCCTCCAGCAACTGAATCCCATGTGATCACTTTGAATAATTTGCTCCCTTCGCCGGAGCAGTTCTCTCGCACTTCGTTTCGAGAAACCCCAAACACTAATGCCCAGATGAATAAGTAAATCGCCTTGCCAACATTCAAGCAGACTATCCTGGCCTTTTCGTTCAGGTTCCAACTAAACTTCATATCGAAAAAAAAAATTTTCACCTTATTTAATTTCGTGTTTGATGAGAACGATATAAAATTCAGTATTGCGCTTTAAGTGTATACAATATATTTTAGTGATTTTTGCCTACGGGTCGATCCTGCACTGCACTTTATAGACACTACGACCAATATATCCTAAGTTTCTGATCGATCCCGCCAGAGCATGCCGGGCAATTGGCAAAATCTGGAGAGCACTCTGCACACGCAACGAAATGAGCGCAAGGGAGAAAAACGATCTCTTTAGTTCTAACCTTACAAATGACGCAATACGATTTACTATTCTTCTTTTTTTCAGCTGCTTCATCGCCCCCTTTCTGAGTCTTGCCTTCTTGCTCTTCATTCGCTTGATCTTCCTCTGAGTCAACATTATCCCACCCTTCCTTATTACTCTCTGGATTCGCATCAGCAGCAGGCTGATAAACTTTTTTATCAACCCCAATCGAAAAATCCATAATTTCTTTTTTCTGCCTTATTTTAACTTTTTTGCAGAAATTCAAGTAGCCTGCCTTCAGCACTTGATACTGCTCGCGAGAAAATATTTTCAACTCCATGACTGTCAAAATCGCTGTTTCTAGCATCGAAATATCTGAAATCAAATCAAGCACAAACGCCCGGTGGCTACGATCGATCTTTTGCTTGAATAATATGTTGAACGTCCTGAATAAATTCCTTCTCACTGACCCAACGAGTCCATCAGTGACGGCTATGTTCGACATGGCTTCGAGTATCTCCTCACTATGTTTATCCTTAGAGAGTTTAAGTTTATTGACGATGTCGTAAAGAAACTTGATGATATCTAGCACAGACTTATGCTCAAATTCGACCAGCTCTTTGGAGATGTCCAGCAAACGATAAGTCGCATCATTGCTCAAGTTAACTTTGACCTCGGGTACATCTTCTTGAACAAACTTATTTTCCTTCTTCCATTTGTTAGCAGGATTCGCTTTTTCCTCCTCACCACCGCCATGGTCGGAGTTGTTGTCATCGTTACCATCGTTTAATTCATTAAAATCGACGCCTTTCGATTTTTTCGGAGGTTTCTGATTAAATAAGAACTCAGAAATCGCTCCTTTTTTCCCCTTTGATGGCTGGGATTGACTGTTGTTTGGCGCGTCTTTTTTAGGTTTGCTCTTGGATTCTTTGCTGTTTTCCATGGCGAGGCTTTCAAAGAGGTTTTCCATAGGTTTTATGCTCTTTTCCTCAGATTTGTTGGGCTCAGGCTCTGGGTTGTCTTTTTTAAGGGCGGAGTTCTTTTCATTTTGGATGATTGTTTCAATTTTATTTGTGTTTTCCAGCAGCCAGTCACTCACTGCTTGTAGGTTCTTTTCTTTGGTATTATTGTATGCAATATGTATATATTCTTTTGGAAAGCCCATCATGCACAGTGTTTCGAGATCTTCCTGGGAGATCGAGCTTGTGAAAGTGGGATTCTTTGATTCAGCTGGCTCCATTTGGTTTCAATCGAGAAGAAAATAGAATTCTCTAAAGAAGAATAAAACTGGAAGAGAATTCTGGGCTCGAAATCAAAATATATTACTTTATTTATTTGTCGGGAAATTTACAGACGTTTATCAGCGAATAAGATATAGCTACGAGGATTTATTTCTGGTGGGGGTAATCAAGCGAAAACTTTTGCTGATAAGCCATTAATCACAGAATTATAGATTTACACTTGCTTTACTTGACAAATGCATTATTCTTGTGATTTTTCCTCAATCAATGTAGCAATAATGATCAAATAGCCCCGATGTAATTTGTCCTGGTTACATTTTCAAAGATCTATGGAAAGAAAGTTGGACTATTTAATATGGGTCTTTAGAATTCCTTCAAATTATCAATGAGCTGATGCGGAGAAGCCTTTTCCAAACACTCCTTCCAAAAAGAAAAATAAAGTGATTCGGACTTGAATACAACTCTTTAATCGAAAATTAGTCACTTAGCAGCTTAGTTTTATATCTTATAATGGCAATCATTTTGTCATATTTTGGAAAAATAAATAAAAAGCTCTCGCATAGTTTGCAAATCGAAAAGAATCACTCTGAAAGTTTGAAATTTTAAGAGAAAGATAGAATATTATGGTCAAGAGACTCTGAAGAGAATTAAAAAAAACTCTTTCACACTGGGTTTTGTTTTATCTAATGACTCCTAAAGAATTGCATCAAATCACAATGAAGATCTTTGAAAAGTTTCTCCCTCAGGGAAATTATTTATTTTCCGCATGAATCTTCGCTTTCAGAACATCTCTAATATCCATTATGTTAGATGGGCTAGAATCTAGCGTTATTGGTGCTAATGTTCGAACTTTCACCATTGTCCGAGCCAGTGTGGCTTTCCTAAACGACGACCTAATTGCCTCATGCATGAGATTTTTCTTCGGTGATGATGCTTCACCATTTTGATCCTCTTCGCATTGCGCGTCTTTTAGTGCCAGTTTCAACTCATCTTTTCTCGGAACTGGAAGATAGGTTTTGCCATTTATATTCGGGTGTAGCACCTTCTCTGAAGACGTCTGAGTTTTACCTTTACTCAAGAGCATGGCATCAACACCAGATGACAGCTGCAGGATGCTCTCAGGACCCATTTTCTTCTCCGCGTTTTCTGATTTTCTCAACTCAGTAACGATCCTTTCATCGAATTCGACTATCTCAATGCCTGAATCCATATAACATGTAAAATTCATTCCACCAAAGATCGCTAATTTAGTTCCAAACACTCCAACGCAATGAGCAAACCGAGGATTTTTTGCAGCACCATACATTGCAACAGTAACCCACTCGAGACTGTCTAAATAGAGCAGAGATATATCAGCTAAGATTCCTTGTTCTCCAGCTGATAAATTCGCTCTATCGTTCCTTCCTCCGTGGACTATCAAGGCATTCAAGCGAGGAAAATGAACAAAAACATGCTGAAACCTAGGCGCTGGTGGCTGGCCTTTGGTTTCAGGGGTAATCCATTTTAATGGTTTCTGGCCTATCTTAAGCACTCTGAGAGTATTCATTACGTCTCCGAACTCATTTTTTCCTCCGAAGACGTATAGTCCTTCTTCCTTTATGACGAATGATTTATCATGGATAGGCGCCTCAATTCCTTTGTAGAGTTGCACATCATGATGGTCTTTGTGCAAGATTAAGCAAGCAGTATGAAAGGCCAAGCCTATCTGCTCATCGTCTGGGACTGGACAAGCGCTCCATATTCCTGTTGCTGTGTTGGAAGAAATAGTAAGTATGTGAAATCAGATTTGGTGGATGTTACCAAAATTGAACGTCATCATGTCGCTTAAATAATCTCCAATGCTGTTCATGCCGCCATGGATGAGTAAATTTTTCCCTATTACAGCGGCGATGTGGTTTCTTCTTGGCTCTACAAAATCACCGAACGCCTTGAGTTTCTTCCATTCCAGTGAATCTGGACATTTTTGTGTTTTAACAAAAAAAAAATCTGAAATATTTGATTTTACCCAACGAGAAAGTCTTTAAATCATTGAGACACTCTCTTATTTTCAATACATGATTAAACTGCTTTTCGCCTCCAAATACAACGATAGACCGTTGATACACACAAGCCGTGTGTCCCAGCCGACCTTCATTGGGAACTTCTCCGACTGTCTCACATTTATCCCACGTCCACTTACCTATTTCACATTATTACAGATGTAACCCATGAATATCAATTGTCTATTGCTTACTGCTATCAAGAACATGGACGTCATTTATCAGCCATTTAGACACGCCGCCATACAAGTATCCATTACCCCCAAATGCTACAAAAGTCGCTCCTTCTCTTACTTCAGGGCGTGCTCTAAGCGCCTCAGGCGCTCTATATACAAATACAGCGAACTCTTTTTTATCTAATGGTCGCATGCCGAAATACTGCTGACCTTTCTTTTGAACAGTGGTCTGTTTTGGCTCAATTGCTGTAGGCTTTATTTCGTCAGGCATAATGGAGTGATTAAGGCTTCGGGAGGGGTATTTCCTCACTGGAGGCATCATCCTCTCTAAATATTTGGTCGTTCTTAGCGTATTGAAAACCTTTCTATAGGAGTCAGCTTCTAATTCATTTATATTTGCTTCGTAGACTTTCTCATTCATTTTGTTAAAAGCGAGCTGGGTGTTGATCAAATTTCGATATGTTCTTAGTTCTGTGAGCTCACTGTCAAAATTTTTGTCTTTCGCTCGCTCCAGAGTGATGATGTTCCTAAAGGATGTGAAGTTTTTCACGCTTCGCTGGGTAATCACTTCTTTTGGTACTAACAAAAGCATAGAATCCTGTAATGACTTTTTTGCCATTGATCCAGCGACAATGCCGCTTTCCTGCTCATTGACTGCTTTCTTGTCAAGTGAACGACTCAATTCTGGAAATTTTTTTGATCCTCTTCTTTCATTCGTCACTTCAGGCAATGCAAGCGAACTCTTTTTTAGATGTGATGAATTGAAGGAATCATTGTCACCTCTGAGTGAGTGTGAAAGCAGTGATCTCTTCTTCGCATCTCGAAGATTATTATCGATGGTATTTAAGAAGGCTCCTAGTTGGTTTGGAGGGAGATTCCTTGCGCTATCTGGTTTATTAGCTTGGTCAGGTTTGGCAAATGCGCTAAGCTTTTTGCTGGGAGTCATAATGAGAGGAGTATTCATTTTTGTAGATGGAGGTACAAGGATAATTATAATTTTTATTTATTCGCAATCCCGGGGTAATTGTATGAAGGAAATCCACATAAATATATGCACCCAAATAAATCTTAGGCATTAATAAGTAACGCATTTGTTGCTATAATACTTTATTAAGATGGCGCATGCTATTGATCTAAAGTATTTAGAAGATACAGAATTCAAGCAGGTAAGGAACAGACGCACATAATACATCAGTTTTCAATGTTCTTCATACAACGCCCCAAAACCTTGAGTGTGTTACTTAGTCGATTTATTGTTCAACAGAGTGCACCCAAAGCAATTTAGTAATTACCAGCCCATAGATTTATAGATATGAGCTCATCAGAGTTGGGAAATAAATTTGCTATGAGTGTGTTGAAAAAACATGAAAGCTCTGAATTAGTCCTGCTTATGAGTTAAAGATTTTTGAGAAAATCTCAAAGTGTGCAAGCAAACCTCACCAGAAGGACAAAAAAAAGTGAGAAAGATTGATTTTCAAGGATAATATCCTGGCGGGCATTTCATTTGGAGAGTCTCTTGACTTTCATTGTAATGGATCTTGGTAGAAAATAGGAAGATGCCCGTGACGAACTTGAATTGAATTCATAAAGATCTGGACGATATTTCGGGTATCCCTTTCTACTTTTAATGGCAATACTATTCACAACGATAAATGAAATAAATGCTGAGTAATTAAATTAAAATACAAGATAAAATCGCAATTATAAATAAAATACAACTTTCTCTCAAACCATGGCCGACGTTTCAATAGTCCACAGCTACAAATCTTCCGACCACACCAGTAGAGAGGGCAGCACCAAACAGAGGACTCTCACTCAGCTTGACGCAAGATCAAAAGGCTCTCGTCCTTCTATCGTCCAGAAGAACCATGCCCGTGTTATTCAAGCCTGTCAAGCGCTCGCTATAGACCCAAGCGAAATGAAAATGAAGTGACATCTCAATTCTTCTAACTCTCATAATGAACACTATTTCGTCTTTCAGGAAACCAGAGGAAGTTTGGAACCCAGAAGACCCTGAACCACTGCGACAGATGAAATATCTCCATTACCAGAAACGATATCGAAGTAAATCTATCTACATCCCCTCAACTTCGATTTACCTTGCTTTATTGTCAAGAAATGATGCGTGATATCAATCAAAAAGAAAAAGAGATCAGTAATCACTCCTATTAAGATGCTTTCCTAACAGATTGTGTTTAGAAGCCAAAGAAATCAGTCAATTCAACAAAAATTATTTTGAGAGAATGGAAGGTTGCTCATAGCACGTCACCTCTTGATTGATATATTATTAAATAGAGGATAATGAAGAGCCAGAAGGAGTGCTAATTACCAATAGGAAGCCAATTCGCTCGAAAAGCGTTGCTAAAACTCAGAGATCAAAGCTTTCGCCCATGAGTCCGGAGAGAGACTCAGCTAGTATGCAGGGTTCTAGGTCAGGAAGCGAGTAAGATATGATTTTTTTTTACCTGAGCCTCTGATCATGGTCTGCAGATATATCGAGAATATCGTGCATCACTACCGTAGCAAACTGAACAAGTTTAGAAAGAGCTGGGATGATAACCTTAAGAGCTTGAGTAAAAGTCAAGACATGACCGATCCGCAAGAGCTTCTCGATTCAGCATTGGATGAAAAAATGATACGAATTAACAGAGCGATAGAGCAGTCGGAAAAATACTCGCAATATGTTATCGATTTGCACTTGAAGAGGAAAAAACTGTTCGAAAGCATCCTGAGAAGAGATTTAAGAAAGGAAGTCCTTAAAAAAAACAAAGAAGAGCAGAGAAGCAAAAGCATCCACGAAAAAATTGAAGATTATGAGGCCAAACGTGAAAGAGCTCGCGAGGTAGAAAAGCAGTTGAGTAAGAAGCTGAAAGAAGACGAAAAAGCCCTTGACGGGAAGTTTAAAAGGATCGAGCAAAGACTTCATGAGATAGAAGAGGATAGAGTGAAACAGCTTGAACTTAAGGAAAAGTTATCGAAACAGAGATTTGAACATATCAAAATGAATAAAGAGAAAGAATATGAAGTAATAATCCACTTGGTTACGAACATACTAAAGGAGTACTTGTCATTTCATAGAAAATCACACAAAAAATTCAAGAGAATTATCAAAGGTTTATGGAGCGGCAGGCTGAAGGAGCTGAGAATCTCCAAAACAAGATGTTTGAGCGAGTTAGAGTGATTAAGGACAATGTGAGAAGGTTTGAGGATAATTGGGAAAAAGCGAAGACCAGGAGAACAGAAATGGATGAAAGCTCCTTCCAGAGGTCAATTTCAGTGCTTTTGAAGAAGCAAAAAGATACTGAAAGTACTAAAGCACTCGCGGAGTTGTGTGAGCTAATTTATTACATCATAGATATTCAACTTCGAAAAGAGAAAGAGTTGGAAAAGAAAATGAAAGAGACGAGAAATAGAGTCACCCAGAGCCTTGAAAACTATAAAGAAGTCGAATTGAAACGAAAGTAAAATCCAAATTCTGGAAAGAATTATGTTGCTTATATATATTACTAAAGAAAATGGACGAAAGAACTTGAGAATAAATTCAAAAGAAGCGAAGAGCTTCTGAAGCAGCATAAGGTAGTTCTTGAGAGCTAAACTGTTAGAATTTATGCGATATCAGGAAAAACAAGAGTTTGAGCTGCGGATGAGACACGAGTTGACGATGCTGAAAAAGCGTGACCAAGAGGAGAATTTAGAGCGTTTAACGATTCTGCGGGTATGCCATTGTTAATTAACTACATGAGCTTATGATTCATGTGAATTCAGCATCAACGTGAGCAAGAAATACTCGATAAGGAAAGGGTTAATGCTCTCAAGATCGACATGCTTCATAAGCAGAATCAGATTCTCAACGAAGCCAGAGTGTAATAAATAGTTCTCCATAGATTTAGCAGTGGTTGATCGTGAAATTTTTTAGAGTTGTGGCTGGAGCTGCAAAAACAGAGAGAAGCAAGATTTTCTCAGAATTACATAAGAATAAAGTGTTTACGGAGAAGCTGCCAAGTCTCGAAGAGGTAAGTAAGCAAATGGCATTAGAAAAGAAGCTTGAAGAAAAGAGAAAAGAGGAAGAGGCATTAAATAGACGATAATGAAAGCGAATTTTCTTTCAATTTATGAGGCAGTAAAGTTGTCCATAATTATGTCATGGTTTGTTTTCGTCTCTTTTAGTTCTAATTTGGAATTCACATTTTTTTGTGTAAAATGCTTTAGAATTTGAGTGAATCAATACTCTGGCTCATGCTAGCTTACTTTTCCAGCAATAATTTCTTCTGATGTTGTGCTAATCTAGAATGACTGACTGAGTATGATTGAAAAGTTATGGTAAGTAAAATGTTAGAAAGTTTAAAACATTTGCAGTTTCATTCAGAAATAACATTACAATTGACAATTTGCTTTTTGATGATAAGCAACCTGAAAATTCCTTTCATGTTACGTTTAATTTTGTGATGTTCTTTTCAACAGAGACACACATATTTATTCAAAGATTGAATTGTAAATGTAAAAAATGCATGTTAAGCCATCCTGTTGGGAATAAATCACTCTGCAAGATTTAAATTCTTTCTGATTCTCTCTAATAGTTCCTAATGAAATTATAGTTTGAATGTGAACTTATGCGAAAGGATCAATTACCTCTTCAGTTTCATTCTCAGGAGTCTTTTCTTCTTCTTCGTTTGCAGGGTACAGTTTAACTTCTTGCTCAGACTTATATAAATTAGAAGAATTTTCGCCGTTCGGCTTCGTATCTATTTTCGAGTGAGTGTTTTGCTGTTGAAGCTCCATTGATGTAAATATTTTCTTTGGCGGTGCTTGTTTAATTTCTTTCTTTGGCGCAAGCTGAACTTGCATGTGAGAAACAATTTAAATGGGAAGCCTCTTTACTTGCTCTTTAAGTTTTTCGTTTTCTCGCTCAAGTGTTTGCAGTTTTGCAAAATTGATTTCTTTATCTCTCAACTCTTGGCTTAGAATTTCCATCTTTTTGAAGGAAAGATGCTATAACCGCCAAATTTAAAAATTTGCTGGTACCTTTACTTCTAGTTCCTTTGTGAGCTTCCTATTCTCGGCATCATACTCTCTATTTTGCAGTAAAGCCTCTTATCATTTAGAAAAAGTTTGAATTTTGGCGTTTCTACCTGATTTAGTCTCTCATTGAATTCGGTGACGGTTTCTGCTAAATCTTGAAGCTGTTTTTCTCGCATTGCTATCTTCTCTCGTAGCATTGCGGCTTTCTCATCGGCTTCTGTAGGATTCTTGCTCATTTGAATGCTATTTGATTAATACTTCAATAAAATTGATATCAAGCTCGTTAATCCTCAAACTACTCAAGCTGATATTTCGAGTATAATAAATCTCGAACACTCTATGTTTTGTCAGAAGACACATTCGAGCGAGAGAACCCAATAAATTGAAACTTTTGTGTATTTATAGGAATGATAATATCAGATAAGGCAAATATTCACAGCGCATCATATGCTATCTCAGATAGTAGCAGAGTCTTGCTATATCTCTTATCGAATAGAATCAAGTCATTGTGTCCGACAAATCCACTAGAAGTATCAAATTGCTCTTTAAATAAAACAAAAGGAAATCTAAAACTGAATATTGAACAAGGGATAAGATTCTCTCCAATACATTTTTCGTATATGTTTAGTGATAAAATTATTGCTGTTGATTGAGCTTGGAATGGGAGGGACAACTTTGAAAGAGTAATTGTCACGGTTATGTATTTCTCATAAACCTATTCTATAACTGTTTTCTCACACATTTATTCGCTGAATTATTATCGCGCATCAATAAATAATTGACTAAAGCCCTAGGAAAACATGGAAGCCTCCAAAGAATATAAGAGCCTTCAGGAGCGTGCAACCATTCGATCTGTTCCGATCTCAGCGACGAAAGTCAAGGACTACACTAATTTTTTGAATATAAGCACTAAGCTTAATGGTGTTGGTGGAAGTAACATGTTAATCTCGAATTCTCACCAATTGACTCTTCTATTTCAACTAGACAGTTCTTCATTAGCAGTGAAAAAACATACTCCAGTTGTCAAACCTCCAAAGAGCGATATCTTCAAACCAGTGAAGTAAGCAGATCGTCTTGTATTCAATTAGCAAACATTTTGTATAGGGTGGTTGAAACGACGCTTTTCAAAAAATATTATGATAGAGGAGACCTTCCAATCGCAGTTTCAGCTAAAGGAGCTCATAGAAAAGTAAAATTGTAGAACCTTTGTTTTTTTTTTAAAGGGACCTTTTACTCTTCAGGTCGTTTGGAAACTAGAGCCAGAATTACTTGACTATCATCTGTATCTTCCAATCTTTTTTGAAGGACTTCGTGAATACGAAGAGCCTTACAAATTCCTCGCTGACCAAGGTATTTCCCATGATTCTTTCCTGTAACCATTGAAAATAAGGCACTGAAGAACTGCTTGAGAGAGGTGGGCCAAAACTCCTGCCTGTCCTTCCGCAACTGATTCTTCCGATCAAAAGTAAATCTGGCTAGCCACGCAAAAATTTATGAAAATATCCTATAGAGGCGCTTTCGACAAAGGATCATGAGATTATATGCAAGACGTTAAAGAAAATCCAAAAACTCGTGCTCTCAGCAGATATGGTCGGAGAGGCCTTAGTCCCATATTATAGGCAGATTCTTCCGACGTTCAACCTCTTCAAACAAAAAAAAAGTAAAACAAATATCAATTGCTGAGGGTCTTGACTGTTATCTTTAGAGAACCTTGGAGACAAGATTGATTATGCTCAAAGAAAAAATGATTGTTTGGGTGATCTGATTCAAGAAACCTTAGAAATCCTTGAAAAGAACGGTGGAGAAGATGCTTATATCAATATTAAGTATATGGTCCCTACATACGAAAGCTGCATGTTCTAGTCATCAAAGTTATGAATTTTGATTTCTTTACAGAGGTAGAGAATAAGGAGTTGAATCGTGATTAAATAAGGCGTGCCTTGCCTTCTTGTTTTTGGTTAAGTCTGTTTAGATATATCGGTATATCTATATAAATACATTCAAAAGAACGAATTTTCACTGTTACAAAAGTTCCTGTCTTAATAGTTTTCTCCCTCTTTCTTCCCCTCACATTATATGAGTGAGATTAAAAGTTTCCAAGTTTTGGCTTCTTCCAAACAAATTCCTCTCCGAAAGATTCAAGCGGGATGTCAATGAGCTTGCCATCGAGCATTAATCCTGAAGGATCAAGCATCCGCTTCACTTTAAGGTACATCATGTGTGTATTTCTGCCGAGTTCGTAGAGAGTGCATTCCTTTTTGTACATTTTTGAATAATTAGGGTCTAGAATATAGGTGCAAACGCGTCATCTAAGAATCTGATAGCCAATGATCTAATTTACCAGAGTGGTTGACAAAGATTCCGTTCTCATTGATGACTTTCTTGATCAAACTGAGCTCTAAATAGTCAATTTTCTCGTATTCAGACTTCAAAGGAAGCTCAATCAATAGATCTCCGTTTAGCTATATTGGACAACCAACAAAAATTTATTAATTTCAAAACTAAGGCTGCAAGGAGGTTACAAGATCGATTTCAATTTCAAAGTTTTTATCTCCAAGTTCGTCCTTGACCATTTGAATTATTTCATAGCTCAGCGCTGACGTTTTTCCTTTCGGCATTCTCAAATGCATTCGTCTTTTCACCGCCTTGTCTTGGTGCAGCAGACGATGAATTTGAGGGCTTGGCTGCGATGTGGAGAGTTTATTCTGAATTTCAAAGCCTTCCTATGGCGCAAAAAAACTCTGATTGAGATGAAGGCTTAAACGATGTATTTACTATTGACTCGTCGCAGACAACTTCAATGTAGTTTTTGTTTGGAGTGGAGATCAAGTTCACATCAGCTGCATCGATTTTCCAGTAAGCCTTCCTGAGCTTGTCTATAACTTCGAACAGTGACGAGTTGCTTGCTTCTGGAGGCAGCTCTTGAATGATGGATTTTGTTCGGACTCTTGTTAATTTCGGAAGGGTGAGGTTAGCTTGTGTGATAACACCTAAACCACCATGTACACCCAAGAAAAACCTATAATTGCATGTTATTTAACTATCAGCAAATAGGGCCGATTACTCAGTAAGATTCATCCCAGAGCCCACTTTCGTGATATCGGTACCTGTTTTTATTCTCATTGCTTGAGGCAGAACGACCACCAAGTTATTCACGATTTGCTTGATTGTAGCGACATTGCTGTCTCTAAATGTAACGTCATCCACATTCAACACGTGAAGCAGCGGAGTGTCATTGAAATTTCTCACTGCGTTTCTGTAAGGGAAAGAATACCCTGAAAATTTTCTTGAAAGGGGTTTCATATTAATAATAATACCATATTGCTGTGCAAATGCGTCGATCTCGCTTAGAGTCACTCCAGTTCCAAATGTAAATGATTCTGTGTCCTCATTGAAGACCTATTCACAAGAGCATTAGCGATTTCGAAGCTCATTTGGATGGAAATCAATCGGAAGTGACAAGTCGAAGAATTTTCTCCCAGAGAACAAAGAGTAGCAGGTTACCTTCTTTTTAAGGTATTTAAGATTGACAGCCACATACGGCTGCTCTTGAATCGTGCCTTTAATTTCATCGAGTTGATCAAATTCAGTCAAATGGACCGCAAGCTTGTATTTGGAGCAAAAGTACATGAGTCTTTCCACCTTGAATGAGTGTTGAACTTGATGCAATGATGATGGAGATACCTCATCGTCAGTTTTTGGGAAAATCAGCGCAACAGGAAACTTTTGAACTTTATTGAGAAGATTGAAATACCCAAACGATCCTAAGTAAAGTTGAGGTTCCTCCATCTCATAATGCTTGAACCGCGCCCTCAATTTTCTGAGTCCTTTGAACTTTCTGAGATAATTAACGTTCACATAATATGCACCGTACGCTCCCAAGCCAAGCTAGCTCGAAAAATGTGTAAGACAGCGGGATGGATGAATATTTCACTGTTAGCAGATAGAACCTTTTCTTTGTTTTCGGGAGCTCTTGGTAACCCTTGTAGGCATAGTAAGGGAAAAAGAGGATCTTTTTAATTTTCATGAGATAAATATGGAATTTTTATTTTGAGATCACTAATCACTCCAATTTATTTGAGAAAAAATCAATGTGAGTGTCGCTCTGGCTCAACTTATCACACGAAATATCGCCAATTCAAGCAGAATCCCTCCTGTATTCAACTACAATCCGATTGATTTATACGCTAATTCGACGATAACTCTCCCTCATACAGTCATGTAGAGTAGAAGCATAGTCACTTCATGGTCACTTGAAAAATAAAAATATCAGTAACACTTAAAAACTTTTTATTTGAAAAGCATATGAACGATCCTTTCAATATTACCTCGAATACTAGTGATCCTACCGGGTCATTGCCAAGCATAGCTAGTGACTCAAAGAAAGAGAAATCGAATGTAAGGCTTCATTGCGTTTTTTTTAGAGGACTGAAGCTTTAATAGCTGACACATTATCTTTCGGCCAGCATATTGATCATGCTGCTGCTACTGGGACTGAACGCTATAGCCTGCAAGATGCTGAGAAATAGCAGACAGAAATACCCTCGGGCCACCAAATACATCCAAGAGACTGTCATAACAACGTTTATCGGTAGCAAAGATCCAAAAGAACCGTTGAAATTCTAATCATGAAGATAGGTCTTCTGGCTGGTGCTGTTCTAAAATTCGCGAACTTTACAGGCGAGCTTCATGCGATTCGAGAGGGCTATGAAGAGTTGTTTATGATTGTGCTCCTTCCGCCTATCATCTTCGAGAGGTAATTGATGAAAGGTTTTTTTCCAGTTCTAAGCTAATGAATGAAATAGTGCGATAAACATGAATAAAGTACTTCTATCGACACCTAGCCGTAGCTGATTGACATAAAAACTTTTTGGTTTAGACGACATTTTTTGACCAAATTGGTGGAATATTTACACTGGCCGTATTTGGCACTTTTATCGCCACTATAATTACTGCGCTATCGATCTACGGGATTACGTTTGCAGGCTTTGCAGAGGTAATGCGCTAAAATAGTAGGGTTAGTCTGATGAATTGGCACCTTTAGAATTTTGGGTTATTGGAATGTTTCGCGTTCGGAGCTCTCGTCTCCTCAACGGACCCAGTTTCAGTGTTATCAATTTTCAAGGAGATGAATGCTGATCAGACACTTTATGCTCTCATTTTTGGAGAAAGTATTCTAAACGATGCCGTTACTGCAGTCTTCTACAGGCAAGAAATTTTTTCTCGTGTTATATTCAAGCGAAATATAATTCAATAGAACTGTTGCAAATGTTTATATGGAAAACCAGCCATTTAATATGCTTACAGTTATCAGTACTTTCGTTGTGAGCTTCTTCGGGAGTATCGCGCTAGGGTTTGTAATTGGAATTATTTGTGCAAGGGTAAGGAAGTCCTTCCATATGCATCTCTGACCATAATTTTCCCACTAGATTTTGAAGGTCTATTTTGGCGGAGCAAACACCGAATACAGTGAATCTCAGGAAACAGCAGAAACTCTCATTGGAATTATTATTCCCTGGTGCAGCTACTTAGTCGGAGAGGTGCATCATAAAGCTGATTGATTCGTGGCTAATCTTAAGACATTTTGCTTGTTGTTAGGGGATTGGTTTATCAGGAATTGTCACTATCATGTTCTGTGGAATCTCAATGGCGAAATACGCGATTCCTAATCTCTCTGCTCCCGGAAGGAGGGTATGACAGTGCGAGATGCTTATACTTAAACTAACTTTTGCAAGTTCTCAAAAAAAATGTATCATACGCTTGGAACTTCCTTCGAGACGCTAGCATTTTTATTCATTGGAATTGGCTTTTTCAGTTTCGAATTTTCATTCACGTAAGCGCTTAAAATCAGTTCTCGTCTAAACCAGTCTATGTTCAGTCGAATGGGAATTACGCTGTTCTTGGTCGTCTTCTTGATAATAAATTTTGCCAGATTCGCACAAATAAGAGTGCTATCTACTTTGTTGAACTATTTCAGAAAACACAAGAAGATCACAAAGAGTACTCAGTATATAATCATATATTCTGGTTTTAGAGGCGCAATGGGTAAGAAATCCTGTGGATTATACTCGTAATATTAATACCTTGCAAATAAATCAGCTTTTGCGTTGGCAACGAATGCTCAGCTTGTGTTCACAAATAAAGGAGTTGGGAAAGTCATGCTCTTCATTACTCTTTTATATGCAACAATTACAGTAAGTTTAATGTCTCACTGACCAGGCGCTTAATATGCACTCTAAGATATTTATTTTTGGATCATTGCTGGTTCCCGTGTTAGAGCATTTCGGCGTGCAAGAGAGTTATGAGTAATTCAATGTTTTGAAAAGATAAATAATGAGAATTAACTTGGGCTAGGTCTGTTGGGAGGTTGAAGAATGAAGAATATTGCTTTGACAAAATCAAGCAAGGCATGGAAAGATTGGATTCAAAGATTACTGAACTTGTGGTTATGTAAGCTCATAAACTGTTACGGGGAGACATTTATCATATTTTTTTTACTTACAGAGACCAAGGAACGGGAGATGAAGAACAGTCTGAGATCAGAAGTCCAGAAGTCAGATTGATGGATCCCGGGAAATACGATGCTGCTGAAGAGCATGATGAGAGCACGACTGTTCGTTCTTCGATTAGGAGTCCAAAAAGTATAGAGTTGACTCCCGCCACTGAAGCTATTTTCTCCTAATGAACATCAATTGAACTTAGTGCAAATAGTCCATATGAGAGTATATATTATGATTTCTATAGATATATATATGCTAAATTGTACAAAAGAAAAAAGTAGCCCACCTCTCATTTTTACTATTTACTCTCGTTGCTCAAAAATAACTGAATATTAAAAAAGACCTTCAATGAATACGATGAAATTCCTTGATTGCGGATATTTTACGCATACCAATCTTATCAGGAATTGTTGGTCAGAACTCCTTTGTTGTGTCACATGGGCTCCATGACTCAAGTGCTTTTCTAAAATCTTCTGCAATTTGCAATTTTTAAATTTTCTTTCTATGGATGTAGAAGGACCATGGCTGAGCAAATCAGATATAATTTAAAAATACCCACAAAGAAGCCACAAAACAAAGCCGACAATAGCAACACAACCTGGAAGAAAAAAGAAATTGTCACTTGATTAACAGCAGGAACCTTTATCTGTTTCCTGAGATTTGTCCGGAAGCAACACCACCTCGTTTCCTTGTCGGAATCCTTTGCTTCCTACTTTCGTTTGTTTTATCATCTCTCTCGTTATTTCTTGAAAAATCTCGTTTATATTGACAGCGTCCTTCGCCGAGGCTTCAATGAATTTTATTCCCAACTCATCAGCCAACGTTTTCCCCTCGCTATATGGTACTTGACGTAAACGTTCAAGGTCTGTTTTATTACCAACTAGGATTTTACAAGCGCTTTCACTGCAATACTTTTCCATCTCAGCAAACCAACCCTTGAGAGCTTTAAAGCTCGGTTTATCGGTTATATCATAAAAGATTATCACTCCTGAGGCTCCTTTATAGTATGAACATGTGACCGTACGAAAGGTTTCTTGTCCTGCTGTGTCCCAGATTTGAAGTTTGATGTTTTTTCCATCCATTGAAAAAGTTTTGATTTTGAAATCAAGACCGATAGTAGCTTGGTAATGTCCTTTGAAATCATCCTCAACGAATCTGACTAAAGTACTTGATTTGCCACATGAAGCATTCCCAATGAGAATGATGCGGAAAAGATAATCGTAGTCAGTGGAATTCATCATATTTGAGTTGACCGATGGAACAGAAATTAATTTTTTGAAATAAATAAGCAATCAATCGGTTTGCGAATCAAGTTAATTCTCGCTTAAAAGCACTCACTTAACGCCTACAGAAGTTAAAAATATGAGACATAGCCTTTTGAGAAAACCAAGAATCATGAAGTTCAAATGGAATCACATTTATGATTAAAACAAGAGCATGGATATTTGGAGGAGCCTTGGCTATTTTAACAACGTTTAAATTCTTAGCTTAACATTCTATAATGTAGGATTTTGTTTGTGGTTCTTCCTTTAAGAGATACGAAGAGGACATTTTTTGTGACTTCAGTAAGAAAATTCTTTTTATCGGAGACAGGTCAGTCCATTATTACTTCCAAAGAATCATTGATCTCATAATTTTTCAAGAAAACCTTTCGTCAGTTAGGAATGAACTTATATGCTCATACTCTCTTGTGAGGAATGGTTTTATTATTTTCTCATCCAGTGATTCGTAGTTTGTATTACCAACAGAAAAAAGTATCCAAAATCGACAGATCTCATTTTATCAAAACGTTAGAGTCGCTTTGATTTTAAGCAAGGTTCACTAAATTTAAGGTTGAGAAGATTTTTGAGTTGAAAATTTTAATAGATGATGTTTGTTATAGCTACTTTGTCAAGCTTTAATTTTCATATGAATTGGCAGATAACGAGAAATGCTTTAAAGTGACTGCCCATCTAATAGGAATTCAAGTGGGATATATTTATATGTATAGCCCTTCTTGTAACCTTGCGTGTTCATCACATTTAGTGTGCAATATGGACGTCCACGATAGGGCCGTGGTGGTGGTGAGCATCACCGTGACCTTCTGGGTGACCATGATGATGATGTTTGTCATCGTGTTGGACTTGGTATCCATGTTGACTTGGCTTCTGTTGAAATTAGTTCAGGTCAATTTTCAATCATTAGAAAAAAATTTCTTACGGTGTAACCGTAGAAGATGTAGAAAAGACCAACACCGAGGAGGACCAAACCAACACCGTCTTCAATACTACAAAGCCGGGTTAATTGAAAAAAAAAGAGATCACGTTTCTAACTTACTTGAGAACCAAAGAGTTTAATGATGGGAATTGGAAAATCAAAGCAGCGGTGCTAATGAAATTGTTTAGGTAAATAAGGAGTTAGCTCTTACGCAGTGTTGAAGATGCCTCTTCCAATGTAGTTTTCAATGAAGCCGCAGTATTCAGTGATGATTGGGTTTCCAGCGTCGGAGAAGAGCATCAATGCAGCGATGAGACTAAGAAACAGAGATTAAATGAGTTCAGACAGATGTTTTACACAAGGGCTCCGAGGTAAATAAGACCGAAAATGTGGAGTCTATTGTCTCCGAAGGTGATGAGATCCAAAATGGCGACTAAGAAAACGAGAGCACTATTGAGAAGGTTAAGTGAAAGAAGCAAAAAGTAAGAGATACCCGGTGACAACGTTCAAGTATCTGAAGTAGCCGGTTCCGAATTTGCCCTCTGGGAAAGTATGATCGAACTTTGCTTTAATTTCAGGTCCGCCGTGCATTTTCTTCTGAGTTGGTTAATTATTTTTTCTTCGAAATGATTAATAATTTATTAATCGCAGCAGTTAAATCGAGCATATCTTAACTTCTTCAACGAATGTTAATTATTCCAAAAAAGATATCTAACTGACTAACTACAAGAAATCAAGGTCGCTATCTCTTTGCATCTTTTTCGAGCGGCCTACGCAGAACTAGGAATCAGCACAGAAGGAAATTGAGCACGGTGATTTTAGATTTTATCAATTGCTTTCAGTACTTTTCTGTGCTTTTCTGTGTGGCTAACGGCTACTAAGATGCTGATGCCGGTAGAGGATTTCAGCTAAATGGTTTAGTATTTGTGAGGGAGTTTTGCTGAGTGAGGTGTTACTAACTGATTCAGAGAAACGCCGCCAATAATAATTAGAGAGTATCTATAAATAAATCTAACTATAGAATTCGCAACGTGTCTGTTAGCGTTGGATGAAGGAAACCTGTTTGGTAGTTAGAAATTAGAGCTTTCAGCAAGCAGATGAATGTGTCCGAAGCTGAATCAGAGTCTGTCTCAATAGGGTTGTGGAATTTTTGTTGATGCAAGTAGGAAATTCTGAAAAATGATTTTTGTGCTTCTTTTCGAGATTCGATTGTATCTAAAGATTAAGTTAAAGACTCAGAGCAAAAAATTGTGATAGGTAAAGAGCGCTTGTCTTAAGAAAAAATCGATGTATAATCAACGCAAACAGTGCTGATTTTATTACTATAGACCAATCTTTGAGCTTTAACTCTCTGTTCGATGCTTAATCATCATTCAAAAAGTCCATGAACCAAATTAATGCAATTTTTGGGATACAGGCACTCTTCACCTCCGGTTTGGAGGAGTATATGATCTGTTGAGTTTGCTCTCGCTGTAGTGTCCAGACTTTTTGAGAAAGACAGTAGAAAGAGAAGTAATCAACGAGTGCGTTATCATGGCAATGATGAGAGAATCATATTGAAAGGACGAATTTCTTACTCATGATCCTATTGTTCAACAATCTCCCTAAGATCCATACAATGATGCATTCCATTTCTGCAGAGAAAGTTAACTTGCGGTAATTCCAATGTAGTTAAAGAGGAGAATCTTACCAAATTATGATCAACACGGGAACTCTTAAAAAGCAAAGTTCTCATTAACACTGTGTTGTGAGGTGCGATTTTGCAATTTCAATGTAATCTAAACAACCAACCACAACGTTTGCGCTTCTTTCTCAAAAATAAAGAGTCATTCATGTTGTAGGGAGAAAATCTCTGGTGTGAAGATTTCCAGAAAATCAATGCCAGTAAATGTTTGCCAGGAAGCTGTCCCAGAATTTGACTTAGCTTCAAAAAAAACAATATTAGATCCGAAGAGATAGACCATCAATTTTTCAAGAGCACTCATTTCCTTGCTTAACGCCAACCGACGGAATTTTATGACGCACGATTGATAACAGGTTTCAATCAGAGTGCTAAGTATAGACACTCAACTCCCAATGTTCCTTGGTGAGCATGAGGTTAATTCGAATTCTATGGTTACATGGTTCAATTCAGTGCCTGCTATATCTCTAATTTCTAAAATCTCAATATTTGCCTTAGCTTAAGCTCAAATTAAGCACACCAGTTACTATGTTACAAATGAAGTGTCTTTGACTCACATCATTAGTCGAAAAAGATGTGGAAATTGATTCTATAGAACATATTTAACATTAATGATATACTTTATATCACGTCAAACTCTAATTGACTAAGCAAACTGTTCCTAATTTGTATAATCAAAATTGTCTTCATCCAGCCTTGGATTTATTGACGCTTCTTGACTGCAAACAACTTTGCCTTGAGTTCATTATAAATTTGAGGGTCATAGTTTGCTTGCTAAGGAATGAGTTAGATTTCGCTTCAATCAATTGTAAATTTACCTTCTTGAATGATTTGAAATAGCATTTTCTACATAATCCTCTTGCAAAATGCACTTCATGGCTGCAATTCCAGGCTTTCTTCGTTCTGCCATGCTTTTCATAGCATCTCTTGCATAATCCCTAAACAAATTATTTTAGAACCCACTTGATCACAAATTTTGTTACCTTAGCATGGTGCTTTCTCCATGTATGTTCGCAAGCAAGCTCCTTTTTCTGTCGAGGGAAGAGATTAAACAGCGGCTGTGCTTCCGTTGATTTCGAAGGAGATTCCTCAATTTCTATTGAAGATGGAGACTCGCTGTCAGACTTTCTTCCTGAAACTTCCTCTTCAATCTTAATACAGTCGGTGTCTGGCTTCATTTCTTCACATTTCACTTGAATATCTTTCGAGAGAGGCGAATGAGGGGCAGTCTTCTCGGTCTGGCTGTTATTATCAATATCGGCCAGCGAGGAGGTGGAAACAGAAGGCTTGATCAAAACTTTTGTGCTTCTCGTGATGTTTTGTTGAAGCATTGAAAGCGAAATGAGTTGCTTAAGGTACTCTTGGAGGCTGCTGAGGGCAGCGAGATTCATTCTCTTCTTTTGAAGCTCGATTTCTTGCATAAGGGTGCTCATGTTCATGGATTCCATGTTTGTCAGAGAGGTGATATATCCTTTTATTGAAAGTATTTATGAGTTTTTTTATTAAAAACGATCGCGAGGCTTATAAGCTTGAGAATTCGTTTTCCAATTAGATTGGATTCGAACAGATTCTATGATTTGGTTGATTATAACCAAGATTTTTTTAGCTGTTTTTTTCTGATTACCAGATTTTCCTGAGTTTAGTTGATTTGAGTATTGATAAGCGCACTATTAAATACGCACTCCTAAGATTTAATTTTATTAAAGTTAAGAAAAAAACGAATAGGAGTGCTTGCTGCGACTGTACTCTATTTAATAAAAACGGGTCAAACACGTTCCAAATTTGTAGGCAAAGAGAGGATTTCATTGAGCAATCCAATTGGAAAACGAAAGAAAATCTCAAATCTTCCAGCCAATTCTATTGTATTTGATTCTGCGCGAGCCTGTGAGGACTTTGAGTCCTGTTGTTGGAGTCACTGCTTGAAGAGGACTTTACTTCTTCCGCCTGCTTCAGAGACCAAATATTCAAAAAGAATGGAAGACGGAATACTGAATTGCAACATAGATGTTGAGTTATTGGTCTTTGACAATAATAAAATAAAAATTGTGCGTTCTTCTTCTCGCAAAGAGATGTTATATTAAGCTGGAGTTTATACAATCGTAGAGAATCTCAGTGGGAAATCGGGTCATATTTATCCTTAGATAAGAAGTTTCACGGACCGTTGTTAGTAGTATGAATATCATCATAATCATAGTTCCAATTATTCTTGTTAATAGTTAACCTTCTGTTTGTGAATTATCCAATTAGCTCAGGAATTCAGAAGAAGGAGAATAGGAGGTATTCTCACATGAATCAGAAACGGCAAGCCTTCAGAGTGATTAACTGACAAAATTCAGATGAATGAAGAAGCCTGCAGCAAACAGACTTTCGAATCCTTGGGAGCCATGTAATATGCTCGAGTTACTCGGAGAGAAACGAAACTTACTCTCCACTCATGCCTTCAGAGAGGTTAGAGAATGAAAAAGCTTCAAATAACCGTATAAATTGTTTTTCTAAACAAGTTAATTGTAATTTATGTTATTGCCATCCGTACTTTCTATTACTGTTATATTCATGAAGTCTTTTTTGCTTCTTTAAGTCTATTTACTTAGGAATAATAACATAGCGATAGTTTTGACATCATAACTTTATTAATCATGCAGCGCAGTATACAGTGAGATTAATTTTTTTACGAGCAGGTGAGAATAAAAATTTTTAATCAAAGCCAACCTTCGCTGACTATTATCAAGAAGTTAATTGTGCTAATCAAATCCTTTTCAAACTACACTACCCGATCTTACTTCCGATTATCAATCATTTCTGATAGTTGTTAATTGATAAATGTTTGCTATGTTCAAAAATAACAATATCGATTTCGTATTCTTAGCTTCGGATATGAAGGAAATCTTCGGCTGACTGCTGCTCGAGTAATCATCACTACATATTGAAACATTTAAAAAATTTTGAAATGAACAATAATGCTCCATAAATAGATCACATCAAGATTTTCGCTGGCAATTCGTAATGTAAATACTTAAATTGGAAATTTAGCGCATCGGCGGCGTTAATCAAGCCAGAAAAACTTCTTATTTTCCCTTTTACAAAATCATAATGAGAGGCATGCGTCTGCGTTACCTCTCGTACAAGGTGAAATATAACAATGCAAAGATAGATCATTTGATATTCACGATGATATCAAAATTAACTTCGTTATATTTTAATATCTTTTGGCCTCCCCTTGGAAAGGCAATGTATGTCGTAGTCCTTTCGTGATGAAAGTCTTTATGAGCTCATTACAATCTTTCCATATGTAAATACCAAGCTAATCAACTAATTTAATTTTGAGAATTTAAAATATATATCTTTCAAAATTGAAATCTCAGAGCAAAAAGTCTTATCGAAATCCTTTCTCGCTTCTTAATATTTCTCGGAATTTCCATCGTTGATGTTAGAAGCGGTCTAAAACAGTTCGATGGCCCTTACAAAATTTATTTCAGCCAGTTTTTTTTTTTGCTTATAACATTGAGTAGACTGATTGAACCATTTAATTAACTTAATAAATTATTCAAATATCCGAAGCAATAAACCTGCGTTAACTAATAATATGGAGAAGTTAATCGGAGGTATGGTCGCCGCTTTCGAGAAAGGAGACGGTGATCTTCCAGGCTTTTTGAACCAAAACCACCAAGAGCTCTTCAAGATACCCCCTGATATCGAAAAAGCTCTTCAATTCAGCCAAAAGAGGAAAATCTATCGCAAGAAAAGCTCCATAAAAGAGCCAGACGTCCCATTACCAATGTCTTGCAGTCCGTCTGAACTCAGCCATGCAGGTGATTCCATCCCGTTATTCTTTGAATACTGTCGATTCTGCGTTCAATTATTGGCGTTGATGTTTATCGCAAGTGGCATTTACAGCTTTATCACGAATATGATTAAAAACGACAGTTATTGTGATTCCACAGGGGTTGAATGCAGTTTTGTCATCAGACAGTCATGGTTAAATAAGAGCATCAATCAAAGTCTCGTTGATACGCAAATTTGGATCAATTTAGTAGCAGCGATATTGCTAATGATAGCCATACAATACCATAGGAAAGCTCAAAGGAAAACTTATGCCTCAATTCGAACGCAAAACATCGTGCCTAGTGCTTACTCACTTCGCATTAGAGGTATCGAAGGCGATGCTTCAGAAGAAGAAATCAAGAAGTTTATCTGCAAGATCTGTCCAGAGATCCCTATTACGGACTTGAAGCTCGTTGTGCGGAGTCATGTGATCGGCAAGGTGATACAGAAATATAGAGATTTGAATAAAGTACGAGGCAAACAAATAAAAGTACAACAATTGGTGTCGTTAGAAAACATTCCCTCCGATAAGACTCTTAAGAAACTTGACCAATACGAAAAAAAAGAGGGGAAAATTGTTGATCATATTAATAAAGTTGCCATAGGAAGCATCAGACCTGCTGATGTGGTTTTTATTAGCTTCAAGGAAGTCGCTCAAGCGCATGCGGTCTACAAGAAAGCGAGGATGAGTTTCATTCATAAGAAGATTGGATGGCTTTTTGGCAATAGCAGATTTATTGTTAACAAAAACCTGTTTTGGAAAGGAAAGGAACTCATCAAAGTCGATTTCGCTCCAGAACCGACGGACATATTATGGGAAAATCTCGGAATCAAGAGCACTGAATCCGCCTTCAGATGGATATTTGCAAACTTCATCGTGCTGTTCACAATGGCAGCTTCTTTCGCCATCCTGGTCTCGCTCAAAATCGCTCAATCTTACGCTTCAGAGAAATACCCTGATCGTCAAAATATTCTCTACGGAATCGCATTCATCAAGTCCATTGTAGTTACGATCGTAAATTCTGTCCTCACCGCAGTCGTAAGGCTAATGGAAGCCTTTGAGAAGAAGGCGACTTATACCAACTTCTACTTCGGAGTGGCTCGAAAACTGTCAATTTCAATGTTTTTTAACACGACCTTCACTTCTTTCCTCGCAAACATTGTGGGAGCGTGGACTCAAAACGAATTAACATTTGATAATACTGATATCTTTTTCGGCAACCAAGGTGTCCTGGTCGATATCTTCTTCGTTTTCTTGACCCAAATGGTCATTCCTCCTCTCTTATCGGTCTTCAGTCCAGAATGGTTCATTCAAAAATTCAACATCTGGCGCGTAAAGCGTGGCTACCTGAAAAATCTGACTCAAGCCGAGCTAAACGTCTTGTTTCAGCCACCCAACTTCGATCTTCCTCTCAATTATGGCTCTTTGCTACGAATGGTCTGGTTTACTGCTTTCTACGCTCCAGTCTTGCCTATTTGCGCACTGATGGGGCTTGTTGGCACCATTCTCTTCTATTATGGTAAAAAATACCAGTTCCTCCGTCGGTGTTCAGTACCCTATTATCGCACGGGGTATAAACTCCACAAGATCATGACAGACTTCCTGGACGCGACCCACTTTTTCTTTTCTTTAGGAAACTTGATTTGGGGCTACATTGTCGGAAGAGGCAATCAAGGCTCTACGAATGCCACAGTGGGTAGTATACTTATCTGTGGGCTATCTTTCGTGTACCTCTTCCTCCCAAAGGAGACATTGAACAAAAGACTATTTAAAGTAGATCATGGGCTGACAGAATTCCCTCCTTATGATGAAGCAAAGAAGCACTTCTATACTAACTACGATCTCGAAAACCCTGCTACAAGGCAAGTTGCAATGACTCGTTTCGTTCAAAAAGTCGTCGAGGAAAACGAAAAGATGAAACAGCATATTGAGGTGATGGTGTCGAACCAACACCATGCTATGGGATCTGAGTTTGGCGAGATCATGGAAGGCGCTCAGCTCAGCAGAAGTAGCAGCAAGAGCCTTGGTTTCAATGCGGAAACCCTCAAAAACTTAGAACTTTATTCTGTCACGCATGCCAGCTTGAATGAATTCAGAAATAGCAAAGTTTTGAACATGGCTCTTCAAAAAACTCAATTTAACGTTAAAAAGTTAGTAAAACAGGAAACTAATACTCTGCTTTCTACTCTAGGGTTTGCGGCTTCTCAAGGCATGGTGCAAGACTTACTGTTGGAAAATGAGCCGGTAAATCCGGCTGATGAAAAGCCCGGTTTAGGAAATCCGCTGAATCTCATTTTGAAGTCTGCTCCAAAGGAGTCAATTCAAGTCTTCAAGGAGAAACTTGCTGAGAATATTTTGGAGAAAGTAGCTTTGCTTGGCGGAGTTGACTCATCTAAGAAAGTAAAGCCAGGTCATTCTCCCTCGGGCAAATTTGTTTCTGTGAACTTGGCAAGTTTCAAAGCGAAAAAACAAAACTCGACGGACTCTCCTGGGCATACACCAGAATCGAAGCAAAATACCCCGGCTCCACTGGGGAACTTTTTTTCGGCGCACTTGGCTCAATTTAAGATGAAGAAACAGACCCAAGCTGATGATGAAGTTGATATGGATGGAGTTCAGACGGCAACATATCTTCAAGAGAAGAGTGAGACAGAATTTGGGACGGAAACTCTAGAGTTGAAGGATAGTGAGAGCGTTGCTACTAAATGGGATAGGATTATGCACGTGATGATTCACCCAAATCGATTGACGGAGTAGCATGTCTCATTAGGTGGATATTATAATGCTTAAGTTTGTAGAATGAGCAAAAAAATATCGGTTGGAAAATCGTGTAAGTTTTCTTTATTTTTTTCAATCTCATAAAGGCGTTGCTTTACACATTGCTTTTAAATTTTATTTGCAAAGTTAAAGGATTCAGCAAAAGATATTTAAGTTGCTTTTGTGCCAGTTCTGAAGTTAACATGGGGAAAATTACCGGAGACAAGAAGTTATACAGTTGAATATAAGGTGTAGGAATACGACAAGGAATCGCACTCTGCAATAATCAATTAAATAACATTTCATTATAATATATTATTAGGTACATCATTATCTTCTATAGTTAAGTTGTAGGTGACGGAGCTGTAAAAAAAAATAGTGTATAGTAGAATATGAGTTCGCTTATTTCGCATTCTTGGAGTAAATTATTATATTTCTCGAAGTATATTGCCAGTGTTCTTCTTTCTCAATCTGGTCAAAGATTCAAAATTATTAAATATTCTTGATTTCGCTTCCAACTCGTTTGTACCCTGACAAAGTATGAGAAAAAAGAGGATACAGTTATGAGAGGGTAATTAATTACTTTTCAGTGCTTTGAAAAGCGAATAAGTTGGGAACCAAATTACGACTGCAGCAACAAGCAATCCGAGCTCAAAATATAACACGATATCAAGGTAAATGAAGCTGCCTTGATAATTTCTAATTCTGTAATTGATGAACAAGCTGCTACCAGCGACCAGAAGCATAATGTTCAAGGTGTGCGTCACAATGAAAAATTTCAACGTGCACAAGCTGTGGTTCAAGATAGCAACCAAACCTAGAATTGCAGCAAAAAAATGGAAGATCCAATGAAGAGCAAGCACAATGAATTCGTTAAAGAAATCAAATTGGAAACTTGTAATGCCCAAATCCTCGACGTTCATTTGAAGTATCATGAAATAGACGATGGAGAATATTCCTGCAATGATAGTCAGGACACCGCAGATCTAGTATTTAAAAAAAGTATTACTTCTCCCTGTCAAGAAAAGGTCAGTACGAAATTAACAATAATGAAGGCCTTGAATAAATGAAAGCCATTCAGCTCCTCTCTTAATTTTGAAAATTTCTCTCTGTTTCTAGTCATTTGATCTCCGTTCTGTTCTGTGATTACTTTTATTGATGGACCTTGCTGTTGAATCAATAAATCACTGGCAGTGTCTAGTTGTTTAGAACTAGCTTTAGATCCATCTTTAGCAAAATTTGCTCCGATTGACGGCAATTCTGGGAAATAGAGATGACCCAAAGGTTGAAAGACTACTCTTTGTTGCTCCATTTCTGAGTATTTTTCCTTCAGAATTGTAATCAAAATCAATAAGTTTCTCACTATATCTCATCAAGAATCTTTTACTTTCAGTCCAGCATCAAGAAGATTATCCGCAGATGAATTCCTCTGCCGCATAGTATTGAGATTATTATCGAATTTCATGCTTTTCGGAGCATTAGCCTCTGTACTCTGAGGAGTATTAGCATCTATCACTTTATTAAATAGCTATTTAAGCGAAAAAACATTTTTCCTCCTACTTTCATGGCGATCGCACTTCGTATTGTGCTCGGTGTTAACACCTTCGCCTATGATTGGCTTTAATTTTGAAGGAATGGTTATTGTTCCAGGAGTATACAAATCTTGTAGAGTTTTTGAGGACATAACTTAAATATTTTCTACAATTATTCTTTCGCGGACAAAAAAAAACGGCTTAATTCTGCCTAATTACTTCAAATAATTTGCTCAATGGATCTTGCTGATATGCCAACGACATATAAGGATTGTAATACTCATACATGATCAGCGTGCTCTTTGTCAATGTTTTCTTTTCAACATCCTTCAGATCGGAAACAGGGTCTCTGTGCGAAGTAATATAATAATGATTCGGATGATTCAAGAGACCAGTGTCTGTGACGCTGAGATTTCCCTTCTGATTTTCTAATAACTCTGCGAAACTCTTGTGTCGTGAGAGTGAATGGTATCCTTGATAGAGAGACTTGATTTCGTCATTAAATGTTTCATCAGGACTGTCGAGTATCATGTTATGGACCTTCTGCAGACAGTTTACCTATTGATCGAGGTCTTTAAACTGCGGAGTGGATTGCTTTACTTTCAAATGCAGATGGTAAAGATCGACAACTTTTCTGTTAAATTTTCCAATTTCCCGGAGGTCAATAATAGGTGAAATATGCACTGCTTTTATCTGATTTCGATCCAAATGTTCGAAGATTTCTATTAAAAACAGAGGTTGAAGGTAGTTGTTTATTGTTTCTTGAGAGTTATTACCTGGAATAAGCGCTAGAGGGAAATTCAGAGTCACAAAATAAGCCTTTTTCTTTGCCGTTTTGTTCTTCTCGAGCTCTTCAATTACAAAATTATTGATATCTTGTCTTGTTTTTGAAAGATCTTTCTTCATTAGTCCACCCAACAGCAGAACTGAAGGGTCATATACTGTCCAATCAAACCTTCTTTCCCTAATCAAGGCAAATATAGTCTATTCGTAACGACTAAATATGTTGTTTGTTACTCAACATGCTTGAAAAACTCTCTTTTGAGGAACTGGAAATCTCCAAAGCCTTCCAACACAAACACTGAGCTTTTCTGCGATTGCTTTTTCGATTTTTGGAGGGTGCCATTTTCCTGAATTTGAATATTAGCGTCTAGCTGTTTCGGAAGCAACGGATGGACAATCGCTTTTGTTGCCTGAGAATACACATACAAATTTGAAACGTTGAGTCCAAGCTCTTTGATTAGAAAAGAGGTTATTTTAGAATTGGGTTGAGAGTAATATGATAACTGTTGATTTTGAGCGCGTCTTTGGAAATTTTGGTTTCACTCTCGGTGATAATCTGAGGGACATCACTTTTTATCGATAGAAATAGCCTTGATTTGTCAAATGACCCTTTTAATACTTTCAGGAGTTGTAGATTTGATTTCATTTTTTCCGCCTCACAATTTCGGATCTATTGGAATAATTTTAATCAAAGTGAAGAATTTTTATTTGCATTTCATTTAGTCAAAGGAATGCTAAAAATGCTCACTACATATAAAGCAGGAAACAAGGTCGCTGAAATCAATTGATCCAACCTAGACAACTTAACCCAGCCTTCTCTCACACTTTTTTTCGCTCTCATGTAAAACTAGCTTGTTATCACCTAGTTCTCTGATCATCATTTTGTTGAATTCTTTTTCCTATTTAGATAAAATGATTGTTCTCAATGATACGCACAGTGAAAGAGACAAGCTTCTTTAGCTTGAGATTTTACTTCCACATTGGTGATGAGTGGGAGTATGTACGAAATGAGTGATCAATTTATAATAACGCAAGTAATAAAAGTCAATAAAAGTTAATCATTCAAAACTTTCTTTGCACTCAAAATAAATTTTTTGAATAAGGGCATCGTTTTAATAATTAATTGCTTAAACCGTAGTTTTATTTTGGTAAAGCGAAATGATGCATCCAGAAACGAAGCAGCCAGATGTTAAACAACCAGTCAAGACGCTCATACAACCGCCTCTGCAGCCAATTGGCTTCAGAGTTACAAAAAAGCATCTGATCGATGCTGTCAAAAAAGTCGAAAAACGTGAATTTTGCGAAGAAGTCGATTATCTCCGATCCTTGGGTGGCGAGAAGTTTCTCGAAAGCGCGCTCCTTACAGATTTCGAACACGGCCTTGAAGAGGTCGGAATGAGCGACAGAGGACATGTATTCGGCTGGAATCGAATTCCATCTGAAGGAATCACCAGGAATTTCTTTCAGTTGATGTTTGACGCCCTTGAAGATTTCACTCTGAAGATCCTGATCGTCGTCTCCTTGGTTTCCATTATTATCAACCTTATCGTCGGGAATCAGGACCGAAAAATTGCTTGGATTGAAGGATTTACCGTCTTAGTGGCTGTGTTGATCTCTTCATTTGTCCAAGCGCTCAATGACTTCCAGAAGCAGAAGCAATTCGAACGTATGGAATTCATTGCGGACTCGAGAAAGGCTGCGACGGTGATTAGAAACAGGAAGAAGAAGAGTGTCCATCCCTCAGAGCTCCTTGTCGGCGACATTGTCATCATAGAGGCCGGAGACGAAATCCCAGCGGATGGGCTACTTATCTCCTGCCGTGACATCATAACTGATGAGTCTCCTATTACTGGAATCTCACAAAAGATAAGGAAAGGCACAATGGCCCAAGCTCTCGCTCAAAAGAATCAGATCGAGGAAGACGGCGCTCGAAACAACGTCAAACCACACGATGTTGTCTCTCCAATCCTCTTAAATAAGTCATTGGTTCTCTCAGGAGAAGGCAAATTCGTAGTCTTGGCCGTGGGAGACTCGGCAACAAAAAGTCAAATCAAAACCGATATACAAGCAACTCCGCTGCAATTCAAGCTCGAAATCATTGCTGGAGACATTGGAAAATTGGGTTTGTTGGCAGCGGTGCTCACCTTGATCTCGTTGATCATCAGATTCCTTGTGGAAAGAGGAAAAACAGGCACTTTTGATGAAGCCTCAGAATACACACAGCTCATTGACTTTTTCATCTTGGCCATTACTGTGCTTGTCGTGGCTATTCCAGAAGGTCTGCCCCTCGCAGTAACTTTGTCATTGGCGTTCTCTGTCCGGAGAATGCTTCGTGACTCTAACCTCGTCAGAAAGACTCAATCCTGCGAGTCAATGGGCCGTGCTGATATGATCTGCTCTGATAAAACTGGTACACTGACTCTAAACAAATCAACTTTGCTTAGAATCTGGAACGGAAAAGAAATCAACGTCGAGAGTTTCATAGAGGGAGGAAGAAGACTCGACGAATTTATGCCTAAGAAACCAAGCAAGCTGTTAGTCGAAGCAATCGTCTGCAATTCTACCGCGACGTTGAGACCCAACATCGGGCCTCAGATCGAGCTGTGTCTATTGGATTTCCTTGACCAATGCTACATTGACATCGACAGTGCCCGAAAGAAGCAACTACCTGACCACCCGTTAAGACTCCATTTCACCTCTGAGAGAAAACGCATGTGCACTGTAGCCATTAACACAGGCTTACCAAACGATTTAAAACGCCTTCATATGAAAGGAGCCACAGAAATCGTCTTGGACTGCTGTGCGTTCTTCTACGATTTTGAGAAAGACGAGGTTGTGCTTATTGATGAACAAATGAAAGAGGACATCAAAAGAGCTGCGAAACAGATGGCTGACACCTCATTGAGAACAATAGCTCTCGCGTACAAAGAAGTGAGTGGCAAAGAGGACTTTAAGTCAAGAGACAGTAAAAACATCTATAACATTGAAAAGAACAATTTCGTTCTTTTGGCGATCCTCGGTATGAAAGATCCAATCAAACCGGATATTAAAGACGCCGTTGCCAACTGCAGAAAGGCCGGAATCAAAGTTCGTATGGTTACTGGTGATGGAAAGGATACTTCAAGAGCGATGGCGATAGAGTGCGGGATTGTTGATCCAAATAATCCTGAAAGTTTGGTGCTAGAAGGTTCACAACTTCAGGAAATAATCGGCGGAATTGTTTGCAAAAACTGCAGAACAAAGGAATGCGATTGTCCCAAGGACAGAATCACTGCGCTGAAGCTTCATAAGGACATGAGAGAAGACGTCCTTGAAAAATCTGAGGAATTTGCGAAAATATACCACAGAATTGACGTACTCGCGAGAACAAGGCCTGAAGATAAATACGCGCTGGTCGTTGGCCTCAAGCAATTTAACCACGTGGTTGCTGTGACAGGAGATGGTATCACTGACGTCCAAGCTCTTAAAAAGGCCGATGTCGGGTTCGCGATGGGTAATTCAGGCCACGAAATTGCTAGAGAAACAGCTGATATCATCGTGCTGGATGATCATTTCGCTTCTGTCGTCAAGGCAGTCCTCTGGGGTCGTAACATTTATGACTCCGTCAAGAAATTCTTGCAATTCCAGCTCACTGTAAACGTTGTTGCTGTATTAATGACTCTGATCGGCAGCGCATTGTTAAAGATGGCTGTGCTGAGTCCTGTTCAATTGCTATGGGTGAATCTTATCATGGATATCTTCGCTTCACTGATTCTCTCGACAGAGCGACCTGAACGCAAGTTAATCAATAGAAACCCGCACAAGATGGACGAATACATCATTTCCAGGAAGATGATGCGTTTCATCATCGTTCACTCGTCATACCAGCTCATAGTCATGCTAGTTCTCGTGTTCGCTGGAGATCAGTTCATCCCTGAACCCCTATCTAACATTATCTCCACTGGAGTTGATCTCTATCACAACTCACCAGGTGGCAACTATGTCAGGTCAGGCCGTTTATACACAATTGATGGGTCTGTCGACTACCAACAGTTTTACGATCTCTATGGGGCATCTAGGCATTTCACAGTCGTCTTTAACACTTTTGTAATGATGCAAATCTTCAACATTTTCAACGCGCGTAAACTCGAAGACGAGAAAAATATTATCACTGATATTTGGAAATCCAAATTGCTCCTCGTGTTCCTTCCATGCATCATTGGACTTCAAATCGTTTTTACACAACTGGGAGGAAGAGCGTTAAAGGTGAGTCTTGATGGCGCCTCTGGAGAGCAATGGGGTATTTCTATTGCGTTCGGATTTGGAGAATGGGTCGTTGGATTCTTGCTGAAGTTTATTCCTGAGAGATATTTCAAAGAGGCAGGACGAGGAGAGTACAAACAACCTCCAATCAAGAAAACTGAATCTGGAGATGCACCAGTGCACCTAGAGGAGCAACAGCCTCTTCAGAGAGTCCATGATGGGCTCTTGTCGCCCAAAGAGCAAGCTTCTGCTGAGTTGATAAGGTTTAACCAAGCATAGGAGATAGCGAATATATAAAGAATGCTTAAATTCCTAAGACTAGAAGAATACTTATTTTTATAAAAAGTAGGAAAAGTTTCTCTTTCTATTTCCAGTATACTGCCTTCGCATTCTCCAATATGTTCTAATCTATCTTCAAAGTGTAAAAACAAAGTTTGCTTCCTAACAAAAATATTGACATAAATTTTCTCAATATAATGCTCGCGCTAGGCGGTCAGATTAGTAAGGTTGTGTTATAAAAAATTCTAACTTGTTATAACTCAACTAATCAGCTCCATAGGTTGAAATGAAAACGAAATATTCTTTACAAAATAACTCATTTAGACTTGGTCACTTTCTTTCAGAATACTATCAATGATATTCTTTGTGCCGGCGATTTCTTCAACGAGTGATTGGGTAAGCGTCGCGACTTTATCACCTAACACCTGAGCCTCAGAAAGATGCTTTTCTTTTTGGGCAGTTTCAGCCAAATTGAGCTGAATTTTAGTATTCATCGGAACTTCATTCTCAAACGAGCTTTTTCTGGACCAAGCAGATCTGACGGATTTAATTTCCTGCTCCGTTCTCTGACGGTTAGTCCCAATATCTCCAATTTCCTGGACCGCCAGCAAGTGAGAGTTTCGTTTTTGGTCATATTCTTTGAAATTAATAGAAGTTGTGCTTGGATCTTCAAGCACCCCACTGCTTTCGACCAATTTACTTGCTGCTTTCTTTATCTGCGGCTTGCTTTCTACCCCTGGATCTCTAATAGACCAACCACTTTTCTTAACCACATTATGAGTTGGCTCAACCGAATTAGCTTTCCTTCCTTTTTGCAGCTCGATATATTTGATGAGTAGCGCTTCAAATATCGCGTTAGTCGACATCCAAACCTTTCCCTCTTCTTTTTTGCTATCTATAATTATAGAGAATTAGCGATAACGAAATAGATTTAAATGAAGCTTTACTATCCGTTCTAATATTTAGGTCGAGTCTATATTTATCTTGGAGTTCTTTATAGTCTGGCCGGGGAGTTAATTCAAAGTATCCAGAGTTAATTTTATTTTTTAAAGAATCTCTCTCTGTCTCAAGGAGATAATTCTGATCTTTTAGGTGATTCACCATCTGCTTGATCGTGGATAGTTGAACCAAAGTTTTATCAAGGATTTCTTTGAAACTGTTGGAGTATTCTTGCATATGCGACAGTTTCTTCATCGTCCTCACAAATTTATCCTCTTTGCGAGCAACCTCTGCATGAAGGTCAAAAATCTCCATATTTGCTTTTTCAAGCTTTTCTGCTTCAGTTTTTACATTTTTCAGCAATTGCTGACACTCTCTTGATTCATTCTCATAGTCCAGCGTTAATTTACGAATTTCTCTTTGTTGTCCTTCAATCTTTTGATGAATTTAGCATGTAAAAAACGCGTTAAAGCACTTACAAAAGCGTATAAATGGTCTAATTTTTCTTCATGTTCTTTCTTGAGATTGGCTATTGTTTCTTCATTCTTCTTCTTTACTTCTCTTTCAATATGCGCGTTTATTTCATCAATCTGTGTCTTCAATCCTATAGCAAGCATCAGCAGCAAGGCTCAGGTTAAATATATATTATTTCTGGAGTTTACCGGCTATTACAGCTTCGTAACTGGCTTTGGAATCCTCATGCAATCTCTCTCGCGTCTTTAATTCTTCCAACAAATATTTACAGAGCATGAAGTATGGTGTCTTGTGAGTTTCATTGCTTGTCCAGACCCGATCTGCATGGAGTAGAAATTAAGAAGCAAGATACAACTTTTCTTTACCTAAGTTTTCATCATAGATCTTGGAAAGAAAGACTCGGTACTCCTGAAGCAAGGCTTTATTTGTAAAAACTGCCATTTTTAAAATATGAACCACAAGCTCCATTAAATCGCTGTTCGGATTTCCTTTTCTAAGAAATTTCATTTGAGTATGACTCTGACCTGTTTTTAGCTGTTACTCATGGAGGAGTTCCAAAGCACGCATGCACTTTCTTACATCAAGTACCGACGGCAAAATACTCGCTTTTTCGTCGTAATTCCCTCTGGCCTCTCTCAAATTAATCAGCAAATTATAAATTGCAAGCTAAAATTCGTTGAGAAATCTGAAACAATTCGGGGTATAATACATTTTTATCGACCTTCCCAGTAATCTGCTCATTCTTTAATGGCGTATAATTTGAAAATGTCGGTGATTGATCCTCCAGGACGCTTTTGGATATTTCTTGAAATAAATTTTAGAAATTGACAGTCAACATTTTGAGATGTACTTTTTTTAATGTAAGGTACATCTGCCTGGCTCGCTGTTCTTCTTAAAGCCACATGATTAAACTCTTTATTCGGACTCGAGACTCTTGTTTGTCGACCTGGACTGACCACGTTCATTATCATTGATGAGTTGTTAGAGAGCGCATTCGGATTGAGTATCATTTTTCTGGGTTTGCTCGGAGTTAGCTTATTATAGTTAGACACTTCTGGGAGAACGAAACGCATTTTGTCCCGAGAAGACAAGTTTAATTTCCAGAAGCTGTCGATTGGTGTCCGGCTCTCTTTTGTTAGTGTCCTGCTATCTTTCATGTGATATTTATTTTATTTTATTGCAATTTGTAGAATTATAAGAGTTCACCCCTTATCATAAAAAATAAAGTTTTATTGAAAGTCGCAGTCCTGCCTCTGACAAAGCTTAAGAATGGGTGGTTTTAATGTTTTCGGCGTTAAAGAGTTCATTGATGGATTTGGATTATCTAATTTTTAAGATTCCACCACGTAAAGTGAAGCAAGAAATTCTATCAAACTTCAATAAATGAAACATGAACTTTTGAAAATAACTGCTTGAAACAAATGACTTTGTCAATAAATAAGTATATGCATTGATTGAAAAAATGAAGTCCGTATATAGACCAATTCAGAAGTACACACAAAAAAAGTAAATTAATGAAAATCTTTGATACAACTGCCTACACATTCACAATGAGATTATATTACTTTACTCTAAAGAATCATTACAAATGCTGGTCACGCTAGCTGAATATGTGTTCTTGAAAAAATTTAAAACTGTTTGATGCGGTTTCGGTGGAGGAGAAGTCTCCGTAATCGACGAATTTAATGAATTCTTTGATGAAAGCCCCCATTTCGAATGCCTAGCACCGCTATTAAATATGGAAGGCAAGTGTTCTAGATTTCTCTGCCGACGTTTGGGTGATTTCGTTTGAGGCAACCTCCTATGATAATAGGACGGGGTTTCCACCTGCCCTTCCATTAGGACATGAGAAAGCACTTTGTTTAGGGTAACGGAATTAGTAGAAGGTTCTTTTTGAGTTGGTTGCTTGTTTGGACTGGACATGCTTTGAAGCTTTTCAACGTCATTCGCCTCTGTAGGAAAATACAATCAATGAGAATTTGTTACAAAAGAAATTGGAGTACTTAATTCGAGGATTGAAAGACCACTTTCAATATAATCCTCAGAGAATTTTCCTCCGAATACAAGCATCTTGCCAGAGTGAATCGTAGAGCTATGAGCATATCTAGTTTTAATGCTTGTGTCACCACTCATTTTCGGGCTGACCCAGGCCATGTATTCTAGATTGAGTACAACCAGATCGTCTAAGTTGTATTTGGCAGAGCTTTTAGCGAAAGGAGTGCTTCTTCCACCATACATGATAAGACAGTTCGCTTCAGGGAAATGAACCATTGTGTGCTGATATCTCGGGCTCGGTGGAGCGCCTTTGATGTGAGGATATACCCAAGAGATCCCTTTTTTGTCATGATTGTAAGTCAGTACTTGCAAAGTGTTCACAGAGTCTCCTTTCTCCGTTTTGCCTCCAAATACGTAAAAACCTTCTAATTGCGGCTATTTTCACAAGAAGTTTAGTTCAATCAATACAAAACACTGGTTTACTTTGAACTGTTTGCGCGAATCGTCACCAAGGTATCCTTTGTCACCGAACACTGCGCACATTGTGTGAAAAGCAAGCCCTCCTCTCTCGAATTCAGTTCTCTTCACGGGTAATTTCCTCCAACACTCAAGCTCTATTTGTAGGAGGCATTAATTCCGAATTTGATAAGCTGAATGGAATTTACCTGTATTGAAGACCCAGATGTCGTTTAAATAATTCCCCACACTTCCAATACCTCCATGGATAAGCATCACCTGCTCATAAATCGCAACAGCGTGGTGCTTTCTGGCTGGAATAACCGTTTCTGTTGATTTACTATGCGTTGTCCACCTCATGACATTCGGATGATATATCAATAAATCATTCACCACTTTTGTATAAGAATGAGGTTCTGCATGATATTGGACCTCGCCTCCAAAAACATACATACATCCTTTGAGCGCGATTGCAGAATGCCCTGACCTCGCTTTAATTTGAGAGGCATTTTCACAGATGACCTTCTTCCAAGCATTTTTATTCGGCTTATATCTCCACAAGTCCTCAAGATAGTTATCTTTCTTTTTTCCACCGAATAAGTACAGGTCTCTGCCTAGCGTCACAAGTGTCGAACTTTCCCTGCTTTCGGGCTCGGTCCCTTGGAGTCCTCCGATCTTGGTAGAAGGGAACCTCCAGAAATATTTTGGTTCGAAATTTGGTTGCTTTTTTAATGGACTTATTGAATCCTCAGCTCTTAAATCCAGAATATGAGACGTTGAGAAGCTTTGAACAGATACAGTAAGGTTGGAAGACAGTCGAGAGAGATTTCTTTTGTAACCAACATGACCTGGGACGTCTGTGAACGAATCAAGATGCATGAGAGTTGACTGGCTTTGGTAATAGCTGCTCGTATCGATGTCTTCGAGAGAGGAGATCGCTTTTGTTTTCCTGCGATGTAAAATTAGATCGCCTTCGGCGTCTTTGGAATCAGGAGAGTTAGATTTCGAGCTTGAATGATTTTGATCGTTCGTCCCTTCGAGTTTGAAGAGAGAGGGCTGGGAACGAAACCTTGACTGCCTGGGTGGTCTGACAGGTCGTTGAATTGATGTGCTGTTAGAGGGCGATCCTTCACTCACGAATTGGGATTCAAGTGAGAAGTTGTCCTGAACAGCCTTAAAAGTACGATTGCGGGTGTTAGGAGACTCACTAAAAGACCCTTTGTCGTTTTGCTGTTTCTGATAGCTGGTTTTGGTACTCATATCTGAAAGAACAAATTCCTTTTTTTATTTTGAAGTATTTTTATTTTAAAGCCCAACTCTTATCGACCAAACAAAATTCTTTATTATCGCATTAATTTGCTTATCCGTTGCGATATTCCGGTTCCTTTACCCCTCCTTCCGACTGAAGGGATTTCCAATGTAGAAATACGAAGGAACCACTCATTGAATGAGAGACAAAAGCGGGAACAGTGGAACAATAACGAACATTACAAAAGAAATCAATGGCTAATATTAAATTTCTTCCTGATTTTCGGATGCGCTCGAAATTAATTCGAATTCCGAGGTAAACTGGAAACAACTGAAATAATTTAATTCAAAGAATCAGGAGCAATGATAAGATTTATTAAACAAATTAGATTTTAGAAATTAAATATGGTTCTTGGCTCCAGCGTGCCGATGCGCTTCAATAAATTGCTCGAAGGTGTTGTTTTGAAACAACGAATTAGTAATGATTAATTTTTTAAAGCATCTCAGAATACAAAATAGAATCAAAGAAAGGGATTTTGTAGGTTGCATTCAAATGCCATGGTTTTCTCAGGAAGATTAAAAGTAAATAATGATGGATATTGCTGTACAATCATCAAATTTGACGGTTTTCGGGTCGGAAGCGAGTAGCGAAATTATTTTTTGGTGGTGGTGAGGAGTTTCTAAGCTTTTGATTTGCGTTTCAAACATTCTTAACCTTATTTTTGGGTATATAATTTAATTCCAGACTTAAATCAGTGAGAAATGCTGAGACAAAAAGTCTACTTCGTGCTTGCTCTTTTGAACGTAGTACTTTTTGCCAAATACCATCGCTAATTCTGGATCGTTTGCGTCCGAGCGAAACCAATCGTTTTAATTGATTGATTGACCTGTTTGAACAACTCCGAAAGATTGGATACGGTGTTGTCTGCTCCAGGTATAAGACGGGTGAATGGTTACATGAAAATAGGCGAGCCATTAGCCTCATAACTTTGCAGCTTTTTCCATCATGCATAATTCTTTCAAATGATTCAGCATCATAATTTCGAAGATTATGCTGACAAAAAGGATTTTGAGTTCTAAAAGCCAACCTCCAATCTATTCAGAAGAGAGTTGCTGCGGTCGGATTTTACTTCTTTCAACAATATTTCTGAATGATAGATGGCACCAATAATAATGACGGAGTTGACTCGAAAATTCAAATGAGTCTTTGTTTGGCAAACGAAAGCTCCTTCTCAGCTACTTGAGTGATTTTCAGGCCTCTGGTGCTAAAAATTGCAGATTTGAAATAGATTTGGGTGCCTCCTGATCGAATGTGCTGAGCTCTCTTATTCAAATCAAGGGTTTATTTATTTTTTTAAACCAAGTTATCAACCGATGACTTCGAACACTTTCTCAATTGTCCGACCAATCCTATCCCCCCTCGGCCGCGTAAAGACATCTTTGACCAGCATTAAGAGTCTTTGTGTCTACCTTTCTGACGTAAACTTATTAGTTGTGTCAGGAGAGCAATTTTCACCTGAAATTACAGATTTTGTGCTCCTTATTATCGATTTGCGCACTGGAAAGCAGATCAGAGTCAAACCCGCGCACACCGACCTAATCTCACAATTGAGGTTCCATTCTTCAAGAAATCTTCTCTTCACGACCAGCCTTGATGGCCATTTGCGTGTGTGGAACCACCATTTAAAGTGTATCGATGACTTCGAGTTCGAAGGGCCAGTTTGGGCAATCGAACTTCTTCAAGAGCAAGGTTTCATCGTTGTCGGTGGTGAGTTTGAAGGACTAAAAGTCTTTGAATTCGCAGGCAGTGATGATAAAAGCAAAGCTGTGATCAGACAAACGAAAGATATCAAAACACCTTCAAACCGCTATTGCGCAAGTCTGAAGTTCATTAAACCTCATAATTTCTTGGCTATGGGCTGCCGAGAGGCAGAGGAAGTTCTGATTTATGACTGGAACACGAAAAATATTAAACATCGGTTGAGGCGTGAATATTGCTATGAAATCGTGGATTATTTGGAATACTTTGAACCCACAGATACTCTGATCTGTGCAGGAAGCAGTATGGATAGTATTTACTGGAATTTCAGCAATCCAAAAGGAAAATCTCCAAAGATGTGTGCGTTTGAGGAGAGCTTGAGCAATGTGTCATCGGTGTTGATGAACAAGTTCGACAAGACGTTCTGGGTGTGTCAGTATAACAAATTCTTGAACGTGATGAATATTGAGAACGGAAGTCTGAAGAAAAGGCACCTTCTCTTCGATAAGAGAGGGGATACTTTGTTATTTCTTACTCATAACAATATTTTGGTGGTGACTGAAAGCAAACACCTCCAAATACATTTCTTTAGAATTACCAAAGGAATATAAGGGAAATACTCTCATCTACTACATAATTACATCACTTTATTACTTGCAATGTGAATATATTCAACAGTCTATAACCAAATTTATATCAACACTTGCATATTTCTAGTGAAAATTACAGCACACTTGCTCCTCAATTAAATTGTCACTTAACCCTGGTGAATACTCTTAATAGCTTTCAGGATGGACCTAAGATAGTTCCTATATCAGTCTCGTTGATTGATTCGAGTCCTCATATTAAAAATAAAGTCATTTTAATCAATTTTGAAAGGACATAGCTGAATGAAACTGGTTCTCAAAGTCATTCAAAACCACCACTCTCATTCAGTTCCCACTGTGGTCCTGATTTCCGAAAGAAGGAAATACATCTTTAATTTGCCCGAGCTCATGCAGCGATTCTTCCCAGAACACTTCATCAACTATTCAAAAACTTCCCATCTTTTCTTTACTCAAATCAAGACTAGCCACATCGCCGGACTGATTGGATTCTTAATCACTTTACCAGAATACAATGCCGCCTCTGATGTTAAACTCTACGGTCCTCCGGGCTACCTATCGCTATTGCATGGCTCTCGATCTTTTGTCGGAAACAGAATCCTCAGCTACAGCGGGTACGAATTCCTTACGAAAAAGAAACTACTTGGAATTTCCTCTGATGAAATGCTTAATAAAATCCTTGCGACGCCTGATTACGAGTACATCTTTTCGGATTTGGAAGAGTTTCTCTCAAGAAATAAGATGAGATCAAAGCACGATGTCAACGATGCTGAAAAATATATCGTGGACCATGGAAGATATGAGGATGAAGATCTAATAGTAATACCTGTGGTTGTTGATAAAGATGTAAAGAGTGGAAAATCGGTGGTTTGCTATGTTTGTAAAACGAAAAATATTCGAGGCAAAGTGCTGGAGGAAAAGCTCAAAGAGCTGCCGATTCCAAGGAAACTAATCAAGGACCTGCTCAGGGAAGGTTCACTTGAGATCAATGGGCAAAAATACTCTGCAGAGCAAATAACTGAGCCAGAAAGGGCTGCGAAAGTGTTTGTTATCGTCGATTGTCCTACATTTTCATGTGTTGAAAACCTTATACAAGCTCCTGAAATTACCAGTCTTTTCGAGGAGAATATCAACCCACAGAAGGAAGAACTCGCAATGATTGTTCATTCCGTGAGTCCAGATATTGCAAAGTCGGAGCTCTATAAGCAGTGGATCGCGAAATTTAGTCCTTCTACCCACCATATTTTTATTAATGAGCATATAACTGAGATTGAAACAATGACGCCAAAATTCAACGGAAAGTATCGCAAAGAATTCCGACATTTTGCCTACGTGCAATTAATGAAACACTATTTTCCACAATTTTTCCCAGAGATGAGCCCTGAAAGAAGCACTGAAGCTATTATGCTTGATAAAATACTGCCTGAGATCTCCAACAAATCAATTCCTGCATATTTGGTGGATTATATGCTCGCTCCATCGAAATCACAAGGCTTTAAGTCTGCTCTTCCAGAATACAGCTCCCAGTCCCAGACCATTGACCTCAAAGACCATCCTCCTCTCAAAGAAGCTCATAAAACAATCCTTCAAGAGATCGAAGCTGCTAAGAGCAACTCAGCCAATCTTTCAGCGCTAAACTTGTTCAAAGGCTGTGATCCTGAACTGGTTTTTCTTGGAACGGCTTCAACGATTCCTTTAAGCTATAGAAACGTGTCCTGCATCTATCTAAGATTCGTTGATCAGAATGATGTCGGTATTATGCTTGATTGCGGTGAAGGAGCTGATTATCAAATGAAAAATCACTTTGGAGTGAAAAAAAGCAAGGAGCTGCTAAAAAAACTGAGAGTTATTTTCATAACACACAAGCATGGAGACCATCACCTCGGGATCATGCAATTGTTGTCTGAAAGAAACAAGGTAATTGAACAGGAAGGGAATGGTGGTAGCAAAGAGCCTGTGTATTTAGTAATTCCATTGAATATGGCCGCTTGGATTCATCATTATGAGAAGGAAATTGAAAACCTAAACTGTAAAATTGTGTTTTCGCAGCATATCAACTCGAAAGCCGAGAGCACTGAGAAGAGTATTCTGTGGAGACTTGAGTCGTTATCTTCGATTGAAGGCTATGAAAACAGTGGGTTTAAGAATCAACGAGGTGTTGATCATCTGCAGAAAATGCAAAGTGATTCGTGGAAAAATCTGCTTGAAATGAAGGCGATGCTGCAAAATGAATTCGGAATTACGCAGTTTATGAGTGTGGACGTTGTACATTGTCAGCAGGCTCAGGGCATCGTGATAGGACATAAAAACGGCTGGAAAATGGTATATTCTGGTGACACTCGTCCTGCGCCAAAGTTGGTGAGGGATGCTCCAGATACAACAATCCTGATTCACGAGGCAACTTTCAGTCATGATGCTGCGAACCAAGCGAGATCGAAGAAGCATTCAACAGATAAGGAAGCTATTTTCCAAGGGATGAAGATGAAGGCATGGAGGACCATCCTCACTCATTTTTCTGTAAAGTACGGAAGACAGTTGAAGATCACGGGTCTTGGCCAGTCGAAAGACGAGGATCCAGCTTTTCTCGATTACGCTAATAATAACACAGTTGTGGCATTTGATCATCTGAGGATGCGTTTTTCTGATTTGGCATACATGCCGCCAGTGACAAAATTCCTATCCGGTATGATACCTGAAGATAATAAACAATAGATATGATGCTGAGATCTCTTTTGAAAGAAATTTAGAATTTTAGCTGACATTGTCCCAAAATTTTAAACTTCTATTTGTGTATTTTCGTGTTATTATTTGGCACATAAACTTTTGGATCAGTAAAGACCAACGAGTTAATGTACCTTTGAACAGCCAAGAGACGTTGGAATTATAAAATTTGCATCTGTTATTTAGTCTCTTCTTCAAATACAGGCTTCAATCATAAACTGTAGATCCAAAAAGAATTATGAAAGGGCTGCGTTGTAATGGAGCAGAAAATACGTTTCTAAGGCAAATAATAAAAGAATTACGAGGTTATGAGTCCGATAATACATATATTAATAAATCATGAGTACTAAGCACAGTTCTGACCTAATAATCCTTGAAAAACGCCTTCGCCGACGTCATTTAGATCAAGGATTTTAGTCCAAGTGTTATTTGGGCTGTAATTAAAATCATTTTCGAGAAAGTCCCTGCTTAACAGCTGATACGTGTTTTGATACTTTGCCAGTTCCTTTGGATCCTCCTGTACTTTAGACGGGTCGAGACTCCCAAGATAGTCCGTGACCAATTGAAAAACGCGTTTCATTCTGCTTTTCAGGTAAGCAAACTGAATTTCGAACAAATCCTGCAATAATTTTGTCTCCTCAGAAGAACCTCCATAGCTAAAGTCTGGGGATTTCTTCACACCCAACAGCCAGGGACTAAGATCACTATCCATAAAAAATTCAAGCTCATAGACTCGGAAATTCCCACTTCTTTTAGTCAGCTCAGGCGCTACTGACCTTGCAAGGTGAATACTTGCCACTTGTAGCTTTTTCCTGAGCTCATGGACGAACGCACTTGGTGAAGCTGCGTTTTTCTAACAAAAGTGTTATTGACTGAGTTCTGTGATTTTTTTCTTGTATGTTACCTTTGACAAGATCTTCTCAGCCAACTGATCATAAGTCATCACCGTCCAGCTGCTATTTTGCACGAAATCTAATTGATCGATATCTTCTTGGAGAGATTTTGATTTTCCCTGTAGGAGAGGATTGATGAATCATGATTAAAGTTTGAACAAAATTTACCTCGCCATTTGTCTTAAGAACTTTGAGGTATCCATCATGATAATGCACGATAAGCGGATTAGTTGAGCTTATCATCATGAATGATTTGAGAACAAACTCCGAGGATCCGTCTAGAAGAAGCATATTATTAAGCATCTTCTGTACGACAATTTGGGTATCGTTCAAAGTATTTTTTTCCTCGCACATCTCGCTGTTATACTTTTCTAGAAATTTTTTCATTTTTTCAGCATCGAGTCGCTGAGTTGATTTGTCTCCAGACTTGTCAACAATTCTTAGGATGTAGTCAATGGGCTTTTCATTTTCAAGTTCTTCCGCTATTGTCGTAAAGAAGCTTGAACAGTCCGTTTGCTCTATAAACATATAATTATAAGCACAACAGCGTTGAAATCTGAAACACTAATACCATTTAAACGGTAACTTTTTGGGGCAAAAGCACTCTTGTTAAAGCAGGTATTCGACTCAGCCGGCCATTTTTGCTCATATTTGCTAAGAGCATGCTATGATAAAAGGCTACGTGGTTATGATTACCTCAGAAGTGGAAGGAGACTAAAGATATCATTTAATCCAGAATCATTGAATACGGCGCTATATTGCTGACTCACGCAGAATGTATTGGTTTCAAGAGCTTCAAGGATATACGGCGAGCTCTTCTGGGTGAAGAAAACTTGAATATTCGGATCTACTTTCGAATTACGTATTTGAATGCGGGTGCTGCCATTGAGTAACTGTTCAAAGCCTTGAGCTTTCTTCTCGTCTGTCCAATAGATTAATGATGAAGCGAATAAAATATCCTTACGCGGGATAGCGTCAGTGTAATAGTTCTTTTCTTCAAAGAATCGCTCGTATTCAAAGAAATTAATTGTGTCGACCAAGTCGCAATAATATGGGTTGCTGGCAATCTCTTCGCTGCTGGAATTGTCTCTTTTGAATTGCTCATCTGAGCTCAACGATTTCGTGTAAGCAGCCAGCTTGCGAAAGGGGTTCGTCTTATAAAGCAGAACAGCGCTGTTTTTCATTTTTTTATCGAGTTCTTGCTCATGTGGATGCTCGTTTTCGTGGTCGTTAGACTTCTCTTCTTTAGATCTTTTTGCTGGTTTTGTATCAGACAGCGTCTTATTAAGCAAAAGCGACTCATCTTGGTCTGTAGCAATAGGATCAGTAGCTGCGCTCACATCAATGCCCATATTTTCTGGATGCTGTATTGGTGCAACCGGGTGATCAGAGCTGCTGGTAGTGGTGATATCGTCTTTGAAAACAACATTCTTCTGGTTACTTCCCTTCATTTTGTCAATATGCACTCTGATCCCATAATCAAGCCCGCCTGGGATTAGCATATCATCGTTTGACATGGTATTAAGAGCAATAATCCACGTAACGACCAAAAACACGCCCAGCAGAGAGAAAAATCCAATCACACGATACTCCATTTCCTAATTTTATTTTCTTATTCTGATGCAGAGAAAAAACAAACTTTTGACGATATCAATTCGCTATTCGTTTTTATGATGAAGTAAGTGATAGCCAAGAATCACTTTATGTTGAAATAAGCCGTAGCAAACCTCAAATACTACTACTACCAATTCAAGGTTTTCTCTTGTCACACTGATATCATCATTTTAAGAAATCATATAAAGGATTTTTCTGAATATTACTACCGCGCCTTTGAAATCATCAATGTTTTTTTTTTTAACGAAAATACTATGGATTTAGACTAGTTAGAGGGAAAGTCATCAACCTCAATGTATTGCGATTGAATTAGCTTATTTTCACCCAAGTCGAATAATCTAAACTTCTTCAAGTCTGGAGCGTATTCATTTAGTAGCGTTTGTCGGCGCGTCACTACCCACTTCGTAATTTCTTCTGCTGTTGATCCCAGATCTGACATAACTTTTTTCTCTCCTACTAATCCTACTCGATTAAAGAATGCAGTAAATTCCGTCTCATCTTCTTCTTCCAGAATGACCAGCGTCTCTAAGAATTCTTTCTTTGTTCGAGTTGGAAGTTTGTCGAACTCCACCACAGCTCCCTTCGAAACTCGAATCGATCTTTTTGGGCGATCATCTTCTTTTTTCTCAAACACATTCCCAAAGTCCAATTTTACGGTTTCTGCTACAGCTTGATCTGGCGTCTTCCTGATACCTATATTCTCGCCTTTGTCTCCAAATGCTTCAGTTTCGTTGATTAAAGCGGCGATAGCTAACATTTTTCCCAGGCCTCTCTCTTCAATAGTCTTTCCTGCTTTATCAACAATTTTTCCTTCCGGGATGGGATTCTTTGGATCGAATTTGTCCCCACAGACCTCTTCATAGGTTTTGACATTAGGATCGACTTCTTTCATGAGATGAATGATGTTAGCATCTGTTGATTTCTGTCTTGAAAGCTCAATTTTAGGTGTCATAGCGCCGTATCGTTCATAAAACTCCGACGCAACCTTTTGCTTTTTGGCGATTATGTCTGACTCAGTGATATTTTTACCACAGGGCTTGCCGATCCATTCAGTTCCAGAGGAGTTACGTTTGAAAATATAACTTCCACTGTTGCATTTACCGAGCAACGAGAAATCATTGTCAACTCGCTTGATCTCTGAGGGCTTGTTCGGTTGTAATGTGGAGTATCTTGAACTTTTGCGCTTTGATTCTTCCTCCAATAACTCATCAATAACTTTATTCATTGTATGGTCCTGGTCGATTAACTTGGTCCTCCAACCTTCACGTGCTGCAGCTTCTTGGATTTGTTTGAAGTCCTCAACGATCAGATGGTTTTTTCTTGTTGATTCCGAAATAGATAGCAAAGCTGAAAGGGCTTTTCTTACACAAGCTTTGCCATCTTCTTCAGTGTCGTATCCCGCAATAAGAATCCCATGAGATCTGTCTTTAATTATCTCTGGTTTGTCTGAAACCACACTCGGAAATTGCTCAGCATCACGAACGGCAATGGCGTAGATTCCTGGGTACTTGATGTTTTTGTCTAAGCAAGCCTTTTCGAAAGTGCGTGTTGCGTCAATTTGTCCTGCTTCCTTCGATTTCGATGTAAGAATGAGCTTATAATCGTAGGTGGTAACGAGTTTGGTCAGCTTCTGAGCTACATTTACTCCATCCAAGATGACTCGAAAGACACCTTTCCATGGTTCTGAGAGAACGAGATCGTTGTCGCTTGGTTGATAGGGTATGATTGTTCCTTCAAGAAGGCAGCTTCTCGCAATGAACAAGTATTTAGGCATGCTTAATAAAAATAAAAGTTGTTTTGAATTAGATTTGAGAACTATATCCTGAATCATGTAGTTTGAACTAATAATCGAGTGTTATAAGCAATACTAAAATAAGAAAATAATTTTATTTTGCTCAAGTGGTGCTAATGAAACAGTACTCCCATAATTTACTGTCTATTGATAGAATATTAGTTGCTATCAATTCGATACACAATTGTAGACAGCTCTTTCAGAGTCGCTTGATGCAAAGCAAGCAACGACAAAAATTGGAGGTAATATTGTAATTTACTGTGGAATAATAGAAGTAAAGGTTTGATCTAAAAATTAATCTGTTGCTATCAATCAATCATTTACACTTTAAGAATCATATAACTTTTTCCCAGGTGAATTTCTTCATTTATTTCGCTTCAAAATATTCTCGATTTCGCACTGCAAAAGCATAAGGTTCCTTTGTTGTCTCTTGTGCATGAGCCAAGACATTTGGAGCTTCACCGAAGAGGTGGTCAATTTTTGCATTCATTTTTTCTATACTCTCGCTGAGAATGTTATACTGCTTTTCCATCATTTCTAAAATCTGCTCTCGTTCTCTCTCTGCACTCACAACCTGATGACTCAACTGTTTCTCCAACTCATCACATCGGACCTTCATCCGATGTTGTGTTTGGAAGTTTGCTTTGAGCTGCTTCGATAGCAACTGAACCTCTTTGTTTAGTATCTCTTCTTCAGTCATTTCGAAATCATCACTTTCACCTTCCTCAACCACAAAAAGATATTTCGGGGCTTCTTCATCCACTTGTCTAACGCGTTTTCTGCAAAATATTCGCTTGGTGAATCTCCTCATCACGATACTTTCCAGAATCATGCTCACTTTCTCCTTATTGTGAAAGAATTCTCTCTTTTGTTGCACATAAGAGAAAGATTCACCCATCATTGCAATTATCATGTTAATCAAGACGATCGTGAGGACTATTGTCGCAATAAAGATGAATATAGTCGAAGCTGTATTTAATCCTGTATATTCAAACTCCCCAAATACCGTTGCATATGTGTTAAACAATATCACGTTGAACCCATCGACTTCATTATGCTGAGAGAACATCAGCGCGAATCCAACGACACTGAACATCAGCACGATGAAAAAGCTTCTTAAGTCATAAAATATCTGCACGATCATCCGAACGATTCGTCCTAGAAGGGAGAAAAACAAAAAATAATAAGCGATAAGAGTTTCAGAAACTATAGATAGATACTCATAGCGCGAAAGAATCTTAGATACGCAATCCACCGCACAAAGCCAAGCCACAAGGCGAAATAGAAAAACCATAGTACAATTGAGTTGTCGACTCCGATCCATTGCAGTATATAGCCAGTCATTCTGGAACTTAAGGCAAGCGCGTTGATTTGATCCCATAATTCTCGAATGTAAATCCGAGGACTCGCCCATGCTCGGACCATCTCAATCACCGCGAGACACGCACAGAACGCGAAACTAACTATTTCTAGTGGTAAAACCTGTTGCTTGAGACCTACATTCACTGAGAACAGTATCATCCCAATGGAGTATGAAATGGTAGTCATAAATGTGTAACTTCTCGCATTGCTCCATGCATATTCAATCAACAGTTTCAGAGCTTTCGTTCGAAAGATATCCTCGCAATTATTAGCGAGCAAGACTTTCATCAGCATAAGCATTTGTTTTGAATGCTGGTTGAAATTTAGTGGGATTCTGAAGTAGCTCACTTTCAATTGCGAGTTGCCTGTTTCGTTGATCTGTGAGTTTAACGGCTCGAGCATCTCTTCTGAAGGAATTGGAGTCGAATAAGTGGCAAAGACCTTTTTTGTATGAGTATTTATTTTTCCAAAGCTGGGAATCGCGGCTAGTATCTGCTTTTCAGGCAGACATAGGCAGGTGTTAAGGAAAGTAGCAACATAAATGCTGTCCATTTCCAGTAGCTTCAGAAAAATGGAGGTAAATGTCGATAGCAGGCCATCTGTGTTCATTCGAGGATCGAATAAAACATCGGAATGCTTGAGAATAGCGTTTATTCGAGCAGGATCTTTCGTTGCTGACTGGAGGAGGTAATGCAGCCCAGTATAGTTTTGGATAGATGGGAGATAGCTGATCTTGCTATCGATGCATTGCTGGATGTAGGCTTGATTATTAGCCTCGATGAATGACGCGAAATGGAAGGCATTAACTCCGAATGGCATCATCACGAGCATTGGATATGCCTGAAATATCTCGCAGACCTTTTGTACTTCTTTAGCTAGTATCAGGCGTGTGATGTGAAGCATCAGCAGTTTTTTAAAGGTAAGATGCTCTTCTTTCGGATTCGTAAATCGATAGGCTATTCAAATTAGCTATATGTTAGTGAATCCTCATTAGAAAGAAGCGGTTACTAGACACCATAAGGTCATCAATTTCAAGAGTGTTCAACAAAAAAGCTGCAGTGTGATCCTTGGAGCCGGTTAGAATGTATCGTCGATCTTTAGACAATGCCACCGTCACTATCGTATCTAAATGATATTTCGAAGGATAACACTAAATGTAATTCATATCACCATACCTTGATGCATCTGGTTGTATTTGTGGATAGGTAGGCGGCTTTTCAAATCAGTGACGACAACGCTTCTGTCAGTTGAGCCTGAGTATAAGAATCTCCCTGACTGATCAAGCGCGATCGTGAAAACCCAGTCTATTAGGCGGAGGTTCATTTATGATGATAAACGAGAGAAGAAAAATACCATTATGTGCGTTGATTTTGTAATAGACTAAAGGGTTTGATGCATCATGCACTAGAAAATACTTCGCAGCTCCACCTGCAATAAGATAAGCATCGTCAGGAGTATACATAAGCGTCAATATCCATTCTAATTTCAAAGCAAGAAATCAAAAATGATGATGATGAGCATTTGATAGGAAGTGTACGGTTGAATGTTTTATCTAGATTAAACTTTTCTTGTTTCGTTTTTAACTCGATGACTCTGTAATATGGCTCCAACGTTCCATAAGCCAAGTAGGTGCCTGAATTTGAGAGCGCTGCTACTGTAATGGGACCTTGACAGTTGTTATTAGTACCAAAGTATAATCGTTTATATTTTATGTTACTGTCTAATGGAGAAAACGAATGTACCACCGCCCTCTTTTCAATGTCTATGATGCTGATGAATTTATCTTTCGAGGCTGTAATAAGAGTATCTTTTGTTTTTGTTTGAATAATCGTTTTTATCTGATCTGAGGACACACTTTCTTGAGAAGAATGAAGGCTTCAAATATTTACCTTTATGAATCGCTCCAAAATCAAACATCAGGTCGGCCGATTCCAAATCCCACATTTTGAGACTACCTCTCTCCCCTCCAGAAAAGAGGTATTTGTCATCCCAAGAAATACACAAAGTAGCTACTCCTCCTAGCAGTCCGTGACATGTAAATAATGAAGTGCCATGTTACGTTACCTTCATGTGTGTCTTCTAAACGGCGCATCTGCTTCTGCACGCTCATGTCATAAATCGTTATTGTTCCATCTCTTGAACCTATCACTGCCCAATTCAATTGCTTTGGAACAACGATACAAACAACCCAATCTATTCAATTTCGAATTATTATTGAAAATTAGTAAGATATTTATTTTTAGATGATACCTTTATAATTTTTCTGTTTCACGCAAAACTCCTGGGCTTCTCCTAAATCTAACTTCGAAACATATCCCTCAACGGCTCCAGAGACAATATAACGTCCGCAATGTGATATACACAATCCTCTTATTATTTCTTTTTTAATTAGTATTTATGATCGCAGCAGTCAGCATCACTTTGTTACTTTGGTGAACGCTCTTAAATCGAAAAATATGCTGATAGTTTTCCAAATCACAAATTGAGATATCTCCAGCTCGATCGCCACTGATTGAATATTTCTCGCAGCGTGTTAAATCAATAGAAAAAATAGTGCCTTGTAAAGCTTTAGCACTCAATGATCGGGCTGATTTGTACTGTTATGAGCATGCTCAAATCTCTTGACAACCTCCCTCGTTGTGAGATCTGTAATTGCAATTATTTTGTCTGCTGCGCCAGTTATCAACATTTTGTCGTCCGCATAGGATCGAATCGCCAAAATTGCGTCTAGAAAAGTTGGTTATAAGTGGTTTCTAGCTGGCTATGGACTTGTATGGATAAAATTCCAAGCGTCGACTTTTGTTAATTTATTCACGTCGAACATCCCTACAAATTTATCGGAGCTTCCAGTGAAGATGTAATTGAGGTTTTTTGAGAAAGTTATCGCCATCACAGTATCTATTGAAGAGTTAGACTTCTGTTTGTTCTTGGAAAATATATGCCTTGATGGGCCTGATTGAATTTGAAAATAATCTGCTTCTCAAAACAATTGAAGAGGTAAATGTTAGACTTCTCAGTCCCAATTGCCGCAAGCTTTCCATCGGCAGATAATTTCACGCATCGCAGCTCCCCTAAAGCAGTATCGTATTTTTCAGCAATAAATTAAAAAGAGAATTGGCACCTTTCTCGGGGAGGGACTGAGTGTACAGCAGTTTCCTGTCCTGGAAGTTGAAATACGCGAGAGAGTCAGCAGCACATGTAATAAAATGAGCATCTAAACCATCAATATCTATCCCTTGCATTGCACCTGTTATTAAGTTTTTTACAATCTCACCGCAAAGAGCAAATAGGCACTGACCTTTGTGAATCTCAGTAAACTCATGATTGAGATCATTTGAAGAAGTTTCGAAAATCCCTATTTTTTTAAGTCCAGCTACTAGAAAGTAACGACTGTCCGACGTGAATACTATTCCTCTGATATAGCTCCCCTCTTGGATCGGTTAATGCGGTCTTACAATTGATGCAATTACCTTCTTGAAACTCGATTTTAGTTTGTCGTTTCTGTAGAGCCAAATCTTCCTCGAAAATGGTATTCAATCGCGTAATGTTCAAACTCTCGTTGAGTTTTACAGAACTTTTTGAAGCGGATAACGTTCGATAACGCTTCTTGGCACAGAAGTTTTTGAACATGATTTTGTGTTGGAGAATCTGCTTTCAATAAAAATAATTAAACAAATATTGATTTTTGAATATTTCTCAACGATTCTCAAAGTCTTTCTATTCTCATCTCCTTAAAAAAAAGTTTGTTAAAACGATTTCAATTTATCAAGAGATATTGAGGAGCAAGCTTTTACCAGAAACAGAGGCATATGAGTTTTAATAGTATTAATTTGACGAGAATGATTATAACATTATGCAATAAATATTAACACACACACATTACTCGAAATTTATACTCATTTATATCTCTATTAAGGATCCCACTCAATTTATTGAACCAATATGATCTTTTTTTCAATTATTTTCAAATAACTTTAAAAAGGAAGCGTATCTTCCTTATTTTTTCCCTTATTTACATATTGCTTTTCTTTTGAATTTTAACTGTGCTTATTGGCTCAACCGTCCCCATTGCTTCAGTTTTTTCTATCATGTTTTTGGCTTCAGTCAACTCTTTGCCCTCATTGGTTATTTTCACATCACCTTTTTCTAGAGGATCCTTCAATTGCTTGAGGAAATTTTCCAAATCATCCTCATTGTTCTCGCTTCTATGAAGTTCATTAAGTTCTCCCTCTTTGTTCGCCTGAGACTTCCCCAAATGAGATTTTTTCGATAGATTGATCCGATTGTCAGCTGTTGCAAATGGCTTCGCCCTCGTGTGCCGTATCTTCTTTGGAGAAGGATCTACAACGATTGGATTTTCAGAATCTGTCGGAGTTTTCTTGGAAGATTGGTTTTTGCTTTGATTGGAGCTCTGACTGCTACTCGGGTTGTTTTTTGAAGTAATGAGTGAATAAGTCAGGTTTAGTGGACGGAAGATATCCTCAGCGTTCGAGTTTTTCACTGAAAAGATGAAAGATTGGAAGCCTTCGTTTGCTGATGAGCGTATCAATCCTTTAAAACCGGCTTTTCTGACATGTCCCGGTTCTTCTCTTGTGCGTCTTGCCCTTAGAACTTCACTCGTTTTGAGATCAACTTTTCTTAGAGGAGAGAGTTCTCTTCCTGACTGATTAGATGTGGTGTTATTGGGACGAAGAGTGGTTGGGACGAGAGTTTGAATTTTTCTTTCCATGAGTAGTATTATCTTTTTTCTATAACAAACTATAATGATAGTTCCAAATAAATGTGATCTATTAACCAAACGCACTTTTACAAAATCTTCAAAACGCATTTCAAATTTAGAGATAAACCCAACAGCATTAACAACCTCGGACATCGTTAGTTGAGTGAATTCACCAATTTTAACTTCTGATGGTACTGATGGAAAATTACTGCCTATTGTAAAATGAATTTCTATCCCATAACAGAAATGTGACCTTATCACTCTTAGATGTCTCCTTGCTATCAGTCTATTTGAATAAATTGACTTTGGGCAAGTTAATTTAGATGGAATCCTCGAAGCAAGTAAGATCCCATTGAAATAAGTAGATTGGCTTCATACGATTTCCTCTTTCTAACACTGTATCACCCTTTTTTACATTTCGTTTCTTATTGCTACCTGCTGGCCATCCAAGATCTGATTGATATTGCTTTTGTTTGTGACTTCATGATTTCTGAGCAGAAATGCCACAGTTAACTCAAGAACACTTGCAAGTAGAATGTTCCCTGAATTTCTAGAAGAGTCGGTCAATAATCCATTCGGTTCGCCAAAAGATAATTAATAGGCAGATACACTTGTCAAATTATCACTTTCTCTCGCTACTTTACCTTATCATTGGACAATTAAAACTAAAAAGCCTGACCTTATCAGAAATCATCTAATAGTTTTTTAAAATCATATTTATGCTTTCTAAAAATCCCCTTGACCAACTCATCAAGCCGCAAAAAGCCTTCAAAAAGCGGCTAAGAGACAACAAAGTCGACTCAACAGCTGAATTTTATACACCTGAATACAAGGCTGAGATCGAGAACAGAATACGCTCGATCCCTCTTCAAGACTTCATGTTTGAAGATCCCGTAACTCTCAAGCCTTACGTCGACCAGTCCTTCATTATCATCGACACTGAGGAACAACTCAAAGAAGTCATTGCTAATGATATCAAACTCTCAAAAAGCCTCGGAGTTGATGTAGAACAGTCCAACAAAAGCAGCTACCAAGGATATGTGTGCTTAATACAGATCTCTACTGAGAAATACGATTACATCATCGACGCTATCGCGTTACATGATGTTATCCAGGAGAATCTCTCCCCCATCTTTGCTGATCCAGCGATCTGCAAGATTTTCTTCTCTGGAAGATCAGACTTGAAATGGCTGAACAGAGATTTCGGGATTTTTGTTGTAAATTACTTCGATTTACAATATGCTTTCGGTTTGTTGCATTCAAAAGAGGATATGAGTCTCGTGACGCTTCTGAATAAGTACTGCGGGTTAAACCTCGAGAAACAAGAGAAAAAGAATCTGCAGGTTTCTGACTGGAGGATTCGACCATTGGCAAAAGACCAGTTAAATTACGCGGCGGCTGACTCTCATTACCTGCGATACCTCAGAGCGAAATTGATGACAGAGCTCAGAGCGACATTCAAGGACGATTTGAAGCGATTCGAGGCTTTCTTCTCTAAAATGCAAAAGGAATGTCTCGATACATATAAGCTAAAGGAATTCACAGCAATCAAACTTTCAAAATATTTCGCTAAGGAAATCGATCATATCCTCAAGGAGAAGAACCTCGTGAATGAAAAAAACCTAACGGTTCTTCAAAGAGACGCCTTACTAGACACTTTCTTAAACATCGTTGAGCTTGCCGATGAATACGCTCGAGAAATCGATGTTCACCCTCAAGAAATATGCGATAAAAAGCTCGTGCTGGAAGTGCTGATAGACCTCGTAGTGATCTCAACTCAGGATAAAGGCTTTTCGAATCATCTTAAGTACTTTTACGAGAGAGTGAACAAAGATCCGCTATTTGATCTTTTCTATGAGAAATATAATGATCAAATCCAGAAGATCTTACAAGGGACTCAAAGAAAGGTTTATGATATCAAGCAGATGATAATGACTAAATCCAAAGCAACTGAACGAAAACTCGAGAGAAAGAAGAAGTATGACAGCCTTCAGTCGAACGCTCAGAGAGGATATGAGAACTGCTGTATGCTGAAACCTAATGGCGAGTTACTCAGTTACTGTGATCGAGATAAGATTGATTTTTACTTGAAAAAAGAACTCGCGGTGCTCGTACCAGACCAGAAATACACAACAATCCGTTTGCTTTTCGAGCCTGTTGAAACGAAAAACGCTAATGACGCGTTCTTAAGCGAGAAATTTAGTAAAGTCGCACGAGTGAACCAGTGTATGGTGTGCGGCCACACTCAGAGCTATTCGAAATTCAGTATCATGCCAGATCTCTATCGAGCGTTCTTACCTGATCGATTTAAGGCGCATAGAGCGCATGATTTCGTGTTAATGTGCTGGAGATGTGGAGGTAAATATCTAGAAGAGAGCACTAAATACCGAAATAAGATATCGCTGAGATATGGCATCTCGGAGCAAGAGCCTAATGATAAAATAAAGCTCAATAGAGAGTTCCTTTCAATAAAAAACATGATTGTTGCTTACAAGCAAAAGGGAGACACAATTCCAAATGACAGTTTAATCACAATTAAGAAATCTATGCAGAAGACGTTTAGTGAGATTCTCGAGGACCCGAATTTGACTGAGGAGGGAAAGAAGAGACTGATGGAGTTGAAGTTTGATGAGCAGAAGGTTGTGGTGGTAGACGAGCAGTTTGAGAAACTCTTTGTGGAGGAGTATGTGGCAAAGAATTTTATCACGGAGTTCGGAGGAAATAAGCTGAAGCAGAATATGGTGGGAAAGAAGGTTGTAGACACTTTCAAGACCGAGGCAGAGATATTCCAGTTTATTACTGAATGGAAAGATTTCTTTATGAGTTCGATGAACCCGCAGTTCATCGCGCCTGAGTGGGTCGAAGCATTTGAGTATGAGCGTAAATTGGGATTTGAAACAGAAACGGAAAAAACTGAGGCAAAGAATGGCGATAAACACGACACGGAAACCGTAAATGCGAAATAAATAACTTTTTGTGATTATCAATTATATTTCATGGATTGAGTAAAAATTGATAGAAAAACAAATGGTTGAATTATATTATTGTTAGTTGTGAGCTGAGAACTTAAGTTTAGATTTATGATGCATAACTCTATGATCTCCACTCAAGTGAAACCATAACTATTCAAAAAATCATAAGAAATTGACTCTCAATTACATGATATACTTTGAAGATCTTCACTCTTTCAGCTAAGTTTTCCTGCTTTGATTCTTTTTTTGCATGGTGAATAAATTTATTTAATACGAGAAATATTTTAATAAAAAGCATAAAATAAGATCATTCTGGGCGTTCCAACACTACTTCTATATTTCTCTATATATTAATCATGCAAAATACTCTAGAGTTTTACATAATTAAAAGGCAGAAGAACAACAATCCAGGGATTTTTGTTTCTTGACAGCCACTTCAATGTCTGTTGGTATCTTTTTACCACGGACTGGTCTGATGCAGGAGAACACATTCTCGTCGGACTTCACGATGCCAGTGAACCAAGGGTGGTTTTTAATATCTTGTAAGCTAGGTCTCTTCTTCGGCTCTAACGCAAGCATTCCTTGGATCAAATCTTTGAAACTCGGACTGTAAAAGTTCCCCTTCCTAAGTCCCTCATGTTTCTTCCAAAACGAATCAAAATCTTGTTTCGCTATGAATCTGTAAAGCGAATCTTCTTGTTTGGCGCTTTTGAAAGGCAAAATCCCGCTCACCATCGTGAACAGCGTGATTCCAAGCGCGAAGAGATCGGCTTGGTACCCATCATACTTGAGATCCAGATGCATCTCAGGGGAGAGGTAAAGAGTGGTTCCCGCGATGCCCTTGAGGCAGCGTTTTTCGCCCAGTTGCAGCGCCAAACCAAAATCAGCCAACTTTAAGCAATAGTTTTCATCAAGCAGAATATTATCGGGCTTAATGTCTAGATGGCACACTCCTCTTGTATGCAGATATTCGATCACATCAACCATCTGATGGAAGTAAGTTCTTGCCAAGACCTCTGGAAGAGGACCATGCTCTGAGAGCAAACTAAGGAGATCACTGTTTGGAGCGTACTCCAATACAAGCGCAGAAAAAACTGTATCGCTTGTTTTCTTGCTGCCGTCTGGTAACTCTTCTTGAGTCTTGACTGAAACCTCTGGAATATACTCAGTAGCATTCAGTATTCTTGGGTGAGAAAGCGAAAGGACCAATCGGGACTCAGACTCAACGATTTTTGAGCTGATTTCCGGTTTGAAAAGTTTAATAGCCTCTTTCTTGCGAGTGATGATGTTCGTTCCGAGGACAACACTAAAAAGAGCGATTGTTAGATTAGGAAGCCGAAAATAGTGAAATATACTGGCAAGTAGATCCTTCGCCAAGGGTAGTAAGTGACGACCATTTATCTGAAAGAGCGGTAATGGAGTTGGAGCTCGATTGCATTGAGGATCGCACTCAAGGTAGTAATAGTAGTAGTTTGGAAGTAAGGAAATAGTAAAATGATTATAATTCGAAGCGCTTTGAAACCGCTAATGTGGATTACTGACTCTGAGAGTCCTTAGTTTTAATCATTCGCGCGATCAGTAAAGTCATCCGATATCATCGGTAAGAATTGAGATCGCTGAAATAAATAAAACGTTTTAATATTTTGAATTTGTTTGGCTATGTGTGCTAAAGTGAAATTTTTAAATTTGGAGCGTTGCATATGAGAAGCTGACAGATTTAAAATAACTCTCGAGATTGGAAAAAGGAGAAACTTTTTTGGACAGGTGCTCTGAAATATTCAAATTAGTTTCAAAATTACTTTGTTGTAAAGCCAATAAGTGAAGAAATTGAATTCTCATAAACATGTGCTGGCTCTTGTAAAAAAAAAAATATGGAAAAGAGTTGAACTCTGATCACCTTTATGTCCAAATCAGAAAATATTTGAAATTTGAAAAATTCCTTCCAAGAGTGTTAAATTTCTGAAAAAATTGTTACCTGTTGAAGCTGTGCCGCTGAAGTCGATCTATGAGATACCAAAACTACAATAGTAGGAGAGAAATTATTCTATCATATTATATAATTATTATTCAAAGTTGATTGTAGGTGTCTTCAAACGAAAATTTTAAAAAAACCCTGTATTCTACTGTTGATCTTAAAAAACAGCCAGTCGTTCATGTAGTATCTATTTTCGTTGATTTTTATTTAAGAAGTTCGTGTACTGCAGAAGATTCTTCTAAAATTTTTTAGTTGTTTATATCAACACAATCGGTATACGAATTGGGCTAAATATTATCCTAATTCTTTGAGGGTGTTGTACAAAGTGCTCTCTCTTCTCTCAGATTACTAAAGGACTGATTTATTTTCCTCTTATTGTCAATCTTCTTGAATTATTTGCCGGAACTGTTACTTTTTACGACAATAATATCATATCCAAACCATAATTGCAATCACACAGCATAAATCAAAATAATAGCTTGAAATCAAAAAATATCCTCACACAAAGAAGATAAAAAAATTCTCCTTTTCACACATTTTCTCGACACCATTTAAATAACCTCAGCTTTCGCTTGTCTGTACCTTAGCTATTGCCGCTCCCAGCGTCACAACACCAGTTCCCAGAGCTTTAATTATTCCATAATCCACTTTAATTCTAAACAATTTGAACGGCTCATTTATCTCTCTGTTGCTCAACTGCTCTATCATTCTATCCGTAATTTTCTCCAGCTGCTCAAGTCTTTCAGAGCACTTCTCCATGTAATTTTCTTGTCCGTCAAAAATCTGTTGAAAATATTTTATCCCTTGTAGCTTCCTCTGACAGTCAGGCTCAATTGGATCCTCTCCAAAATACAACGACTTCAAAGTGTTCATATCCGAAAAAATTCCCTTGATTTCCAGCAATTGGAGTCTATGAGTCATGAAATACTGATTGATTTTTGCGCCTCGAAATAGCAAAGCTACAAATAGTATCATTGCAACCCTGACTTCAAAACATGCGATTACAACCGTCGCAACGTCAATATTTAATTGGATGAAATTTAGATATCTTAGAATAATAACAATCAACTGGATTAGATATATCCCCAAAAAGCAGGTCAGATTTACATTATGCCTTGCTTGGAATCGATTCCCATAATCCATCAGTATCACATCAAACGTCTCCCAAGTTCTGAGGCTGATCGGATCGAAAATATTTAGAGGAGGAAACTTGCGTTTGAGCTCTTGGTTCCGCTCCGTCGGAAGCAAATTCGATAGTCTTCCTAGCATATGAATCTTCATGCCCATGTCATTCACTGAAACAGATGCAATGAGAAAGTTGAACATAAAAAAAATGAAAGTGATTATAGATGGAGAGATATCCTTCGAGAGCTCTAGCCCCAAGAGGAGGGTTTCCTTCTATTACTCGCGTGACGAGAGGAATCAATGCTCTTATTAACCCGAATAAGATGGAAATTGGAATGTTAAAGGAAGTCCCAGCTTTATAAGCTAAACTTACGATCTCTACCACCATAGAATACCCAGGCAGCCTGCTTTTCTCATAGGAATGATGTTTGTTGAAAACTTTTTTGAAACTTTTAAAAGTAAGTTCCGAAACTCTCAAATGTCTGATTTTTTCTGGAGAATTCTCGAAAGTGACGTCTGGCGAGTCGAGGTTAGCTTCAGTGTCTTCTTTTTTCTCTTGATTATTGTCTTGTTTCAGCTTCTTCTTCTGAATGGTGGACACGGCAAGTAGCCCTCTTATAGATTTTGCTGAAGCCGAATTAGACTTGCTTTCAATTCCTTGCTCTTCATAGACTCCGCTCGATGACCTGCTCTTGCTCACAGTAGTTGCTCTTTTTATTGCATAATTTTTCGTCAAATGTATTGTTTGTGCTTTCTCCACTTCTCCTCTCTCCCTTGTTTCCCCCCAAAAAATTGAAATAAAATATTGACGGATCGATTGAAAGCCTGAGAATGGATTCTTGGACAAGTTGGTGAAGAGCTTTGGGGTTTCTATCAAAATTTGAAACCAAAATTAATTCACTTGCGATTTCTTCGGGCGAAAGAGCACGCGACCAGAACAGGTTCAAAAATCTCATGGAAGCATAAGAGTACTTGCACGCTTCAATGTTTTTAAACAGAATTTGCTACTGTCTAAACTCCAGAGAAATTAAAATCTGTATGTATTGATAGATTATGGAGAGTAGAAAAAAGCTTCATCCACTGAGTGTGAATTTCGTCACAACGGATCCAAACACATCAATGACAAAGCAAAGCACGATCCAACAAATATATTACGGAACTGGTTCCGTCTCATCTCTCTTGAAAAGTCTGTTTTGGAGCTAAATCGATACTTTATTGAGACCAGCGTACTCATGTCCTACTTGAGAGTTTATTGTGATAGAATTTTAGGCCATGATATGCGGATTAGTCTTTGTTTGAAGTTGCCTTATCTGAAAGGCACGAACTTTTCTGAAATTTGCTGATTTATACGGTACCTTTAATCTGAAGCTGAAGGACAGAATCGAAGTATGACCTTTGAAAAAAATAAGAAAACATCATATTTTGAATGTATGAACCGCTTTGACTCTATGGACTTTTTTTAAAAATTCATTTAATATTTTTCAGAATTTTTTAACTATTTTTGTATAAGAAGATTCAACCAACACACCTATGAAGTTCGTTGAAGCTTTGTAAGATATATATCATATGCAAACTGTCATTCCAATACATGTAGCAATTCTATATATTGTTTTTTATTTATTTATATTTCTGAAGATAACTGTCTTTAGCAATTTCAAATATAACCGCAGCGTGCTTACAACCTGTATTTTTCACCATCGAAGCAAATACACCTTCTGTGTTTGTTATCGTTTCATCAGAAACATCTTTTGCCAGAAGTTTAAATGGATGATCAAATTCTACAGCAC